>Ga0335073_10014707_pt1 | contig 10959 bp, 6 predicted proteins | sample Lox_Sample_22_FD_207093 | JGI IMG/M metagenome (GOLD analysis project Ga0335073, IMG submission 207093) | Soil microbial communities from Loxahatchee National Wildlife Refuge, Florida, United States - Lox_Sample_2.2 | ecosystem: Environmental > Terrestrial > Soil > Wetlands | place: USA: Florida... | reverse complement strand
GGTTGCTCCGCAACCTTCGGCTCCGCCAAATTCTTCTCGCCGCTTCCCAAGCCGCTCGAATCTCCCTCACCCCGGCCCTCTCCCCAAGGAGAGGGGGAATCATCCGCCGACGGTTGGCTGCGACGAGCGATCGCATCGGTTCATGGTCCCAATGCATGCGAAAAAATCGAAAGGGGGCTCTCCATGAACCGATAGAATGTTCCTGTTTGAAAGACTCTCCCTCACCCCAGCCCTCTCCCGCTGGGAAAGGAAGATTGTCCGCCGATTGTTTGGTACGACGGACGATCTTCCCGGTTCAGGGGATCAATGCGCGACTTTCTTCGGGGAAATCTCACCCCTGAGAACCAGCTCCAGCACGGTCGGCGTTTTACTCCATTCTTACAGCACTGGCCAATTCCAACTTGACAGCCAGATTGTTATAATATAGAATCAGCGATCATTATCGGTCGATGATTGACGGTCCCTGATTCGTAAATATGAAATTGTTTCCCGTTTTCCTCTCCATCGCCATCGGGATCTGGTTCTGCGTCGCCCCTGCGGTCCGCGCTACTGTGGATACCGTGACCACCACGGCCGATAGTGGCCCGGGTTCCTTGCGTAACACGCTCGCCGCCGCCGGACCCGGTGATACCGTCGTCTTTTCCTCTACGCTGGCCGGGCAAACCATCCAATTGGCCAGTGGCGAGCTTTTCATCTCCCAAAATCTGACGATTGACGCCTCCGCGCTGGCCGGCGGCATCATTATTGACGGAGGAGGAAACGGCCGCATCCTTGAGGTTGGCAGCGCAAATGTCATAATTAATACGCTCACCGTGACGAACGGCTACGCCAGCGACGATACGGGCGGAGGCCTTCTGCTCGACGAACCTGCCGCCGCTGTTACCGCCATGAATTGCGTTTTCTGTGGCAATTCCGCCGAATTCGGCGGCGGCATTTCCGCCTATGGCACATTGACTCTCGACAACTGTATGGTTTCGAACAATGTCGCAAACGTTTACGGAGGTGGTATTTTTTGCTACGGCGGCAGCGTCATGTTCGATAACTGCGCGTTCTCCGCGAATTCGGTGACCGATGGCGGCGGCGGCGCCATTGAAAGTGAATTCGCCGGGCTTGCACTCAATAACTGCACAGTATCAGGCAATGTCGCGTCTATTTTCGGCGGAGGAATAGATTCCGAAGACGAAGGCACCCTCAATCTTACCAACTGCATGTTCCTGGGCAATTCCAGCGGGACTGCGGGAGCCTTGTCAGTCCAGACGCCGGCTGCCGTAATCAATTGCTCTTTTGTCGATAACACTTCTGCCAATGGCGCAGGTGGCGGCATTGCCAATTACGACTCATTGGCCCTCAACAATTGCACCCTGTCCGGCAACAGTGTTACGAACAACAACGGAGGCGCTCTGCTCAACAGCGGTATACTGACATTGAATAACTGCACGCTGTCGGGCAATTCCGCGTCCAACGGCTCCGGTGGCGGTGTATACAACTCGGACATCCTGACGGCGTACAACTGCACGTTGTCAGGTAATTCCTCCGCCAATGGGTATGGCGGCGGCCTTGCCGGCTTCACTGCGACAAACGTACTGGTTAATTGCACCATTTGCAGCAACTCCGCAGGCGACGCCGGTGGCCTCTTTGACCAGGGTTCAAGTACCTTTGCGCTCACCAACACGGTTGTGGCTGGAAATGCCGCTGCCCAGAATCCCGATATCGCTGCTTCCTACTTCGGCGTGGCCAATTTCATTGGCGGAAATCCGCAATTGGCGCCTCTGGGCGGCTATGGCGGGTCCACGGAGACTTTGCCCACCATGCTGCCGCTGTTCGTTTCGCCGCTGATTAACGCCGGGACGGATTGGGTAACAAATTTTCTGGCGACCGATGAGCGTGGCTATCCGCGCCGGGCAGGCGCACACGTGGATATCGGCGCGGTCGAGACGCAACCCGCGCCCGCCAACAACCGTCCGGTATTGAAAGATGTCCTCTGGTCCGGCAGCGGCAGCTCCCCAGTCGCCTTCTTCCGATTTTCCTTCACGAATGTCCCCAATGCAGATTTTACGGTGTTCACCTCCGCGAATCTTGAATTGCCGTTGACCCAGTGGACGATGCTGGGCAATGCCCAGCAGGTTTTTGTCCCGGGAAATTATGAATTTCTCAGTTCCGTGTCGGCGACGGTTTACCTCACGCCTACCAACGATATCACCGTCTTCCCGCCACAGCAGTACTATCGCGTCGTGTCACCGTAAGGATCAAGCCATCGAACTGTCGAAGTAGAAAATGGAAGGTACAACCAACCAAACCGATTTCCACAAAGTCTTTTTCAAATTTGTGCCGTTTTCGGCTGACGATGTTGATGTCTGCGCAGAATCAACTCTTCAAAGAGGCCGAATAAAATTCTCCAGCCATATTCGCCTGGGGATGGCTTAATGTCCACCTTTTGGCGTGTTCCAGTTAAAAGCGACTACTCCGTGATCACACGATAATACCGACCCATGAATTGGGCCGCGCTTAAATCATCAAATTCGAACTGCCCGGGATCGCCAATCTGCACAGCCGTTCCAAGGCTCGTCCAATGTATCATATCCGTGGACGCCTCAATATCATACGTGTGAGCCGGGTCAGCGGAAAATTCCAGGTCCACGCCTGTCCGCCCATCTCCGCTTAAAACAAGGTCGGTAACGGGATTGGCAGGGTGGGTGTAGAGGTCGGGAACCCGCAAAGCCCGGTAAACGGCGTAACCCAGGTACGCAGGGCTGGTATTGGTGTAATCAAAGAGCGCAAGATCAGAAACAACTTTCGGGACCGGGTCATGCGTGTACTCGATGATTCGGACCATTGTCGCGCCTGACGAATAGGCGCTGGGAGTGGCGCCGTTGATGTGACTGACGTCGCCGTAAGTCACCAATATGTCCCGCGTCTGGGGCAGCCATTGCGTCTTTCCAAAAATCGCGCTGAACAGGCGATCCCCACCGGCGGCCGTGGTATCCCACACTTGCGACACCGTCATGTTGGTTTCGTTAATGCTAAATTCCACACCGCGACTGTAATTGCTCGCGTCGGCAATCGGAGGGTCAAAAGGACTGGCCCGGAAATTCCCATTGTCAAATGTCAGCAACGTGTTTTCCGGGGTGATCATCAGCGAGTGCTCGGCAAAATTCCACTCAAACGGCGTGCCCACAGACGTCAGCAGGAATGGTTGGAGATTGGCGCCGGCCAAATTCGTGCTCCAATTCGCAGGGGGGCCGAGAATCCATTTCAGTTGTCCCGACCTGGAAAATTTGATTACGGCGTTCTGGTTGCGCACGGAGAGAATGATGGAATTATCGTTTGTATCCTCGATGACCGCGTTGCAGTGTTCGTTGTCGACGCCATACGCGTCGGGGGCCGAATAGGTCAGGTATGTAACTCGCGTCGGGTCAAGGAATCCGTAGCCGAGAGGCGACCAGACATTGACGAGCGCGGAATTCGTCGCCGAAATTTCAACCACCCGAACGTCGTCGATCTGGGTATTGATCAATGAAGAATTCGAGACGGTATCGCTGCTCGGAAAATTTGACACCGGGAAATTTGTGTCACTCAAATAGAGTATCGTGCCATGGTCCGTCGGAACTCCGTCGTGCAGATTCACCGAATATCCTGCAGGCGGCGTCCACGTCCGAACCGTCTGTCCCAGCATGTTGATTTCCACAAAATTGTTCGACGGGGGTTGCTCTTCAACAAACAGATTTCCATCGCCGAGTTGGCGGACATCGATGTCGTCAGCGGTCGTGAGCCGGTAATACCAGACTACGTTGGCGGAATTATCCAGGAACGTAATGTAAAAATTGTTGTCGTCTCTGCATTGAACTATAAACAGAGTGTATCCCGGTTCCATCAGGCTCGGCTGGTTGGTCAATACAACCCTCGTGGGAAAATCGCCCGGCAACGGCGGAGTGACAAATGTCAGCAATTGCGGCGACGTGCAGGCATTCCGATATTTATCGTAAACCGTGACAAGCATGAGGTTCGTCTGTCCCGGATAAAAACCCAGCAACGTTTCCGAATGATTTGTGCCATAATCGAAAAAATCCCGCTGCCAAAGGTTTGTGCCATTGCTCACAAGCACGCTGACTATTGACTTCACATCGGTGGTCAATTGCAACTCACCTGCAAGGGGGGCATTGGTCGCCGGCGTGAATGCCGGGCCCGACAGGATCGTCACTCCGGCGGCGCGCAGGGATACCGCCAGGAGGATTGCAGTCATGGCGACTGCGACGAGAGGATGTGCTAAAGATTTGTTCATAAGATTGCCGTGGGTAATCAGGTCTTTCAGATGTACACCGAATGACACTGCAGCGCCTGGCTGAACGTGAAGTTGGGTGGGTTCTCCAATGATGCGGGCAAGCCACCACGAAAAAAAGACGCTTCTCCCGCGAATAACTCTTTCGCGGGCGGCAACTCTCTCTGTCTGGCGTGCTCAACTCTAACAACGTTTTAGAAGGAGCTCGAGCGCCAGTCAAGCGTGGGTTTTACCGCAACCGTATGAAAGTCCGGGGATAAAGAGGAACAACCTCGAACCAGCCCTAGTCCGTAAAATCTGTGTTTCATTCGTGCCCATCTGCGGCTAAAAAAATTCCCGCGCGCGCCAAAACCGATTAAAAATTTATTCGATTATCTGGCATCGTTGAGGCATTATAGGCGTTTGAAAAAGACAGGCACATCGAATCAAATTTCGGCGGACGAGCGCTATTCCACCAGCCATCTGGTCCGGCGATTGTTGAAGCTCGGATGGCAGTTCCGCAGGGATTGTGTCTTATCAGTCGTTTTGAGCCTGGTTCTGCTGCTTTTGGCCATCGCCGGGCTTCAATTATTGGGCGTGGTCATTGACGTCATCCGTCATGCGCTCAACCCCGCGGGCGCGCCCGCGCCACATTATCCATTTGGCTGGCAACCACCCATGGAATGGACGCCCTTGCGCATCGTCACGACTTTGGCGGGAGCAATTGTTATCCAGGCGCTCCTGCGGGCGGGGCTGACGTACGTGTACAACATGACCACCGCCCGGCTCACGCAGGGCGAGATTGTCCCGGAATTGCGCGCGCAGGTGTACGCGAAACTCCAGCGCCTGAGCTTCAGCTTCTTTGACGTTCATGGCTCCAATTCCATATTCAATCGTGTCACGGGAGACGTCCAAAATACGCGCCTGTTCGTGGACGGCGTGCTCTTGCAGGGGGTAAATATGATTTTGACCCTGGCCGCGTACGCCTTTTTTATGTGGCGCATCCAGCCCTCGCTCACGGTGGCGTGTTTATCGGTGTCGCTGCCGTTGTGGTGGGTGTCGCATTATTATTCGGGGCGGTTGCGTCCGGGCTATTTGAAGAACCGTGAATTGACGGACCATATGATTTTGCTCTTCAGCGAGAGCGTGCGCGGAATGCAAACAGTGAAAGGCTTCTCAGCGGAACCGCACCAGGTACGCCGGTTCGAGGCGGCCAACGATCTGGTGTCGTCCCAGCAGCGAAAGATTTTCAGCGATCTTTCGATTTTTACGCCCACCACGCAGATGCTCTCGCAACTAAGCCTGGTGATTTTGTTTGCCTACGGCGGCTGGCTGTATGTGGAGGGCAAAATCGCGATGGGCAGCGGCCTGGTGGTGTTCGCGGGACTGCTCCAGCAGTTCACCGGGCAGGTCGCCACGATTGCAACGATTGCCAACTCGGTGCAACAAAGCCTGGCGGCGGCGCGGCGGGTTTTCGAAGTCCTGGATACGCCAGTGGAAGTGCAAAGCAAATCCAACGCCATCGTACCGGCGCGGCTTTCAGGAAAAATCGTCTTCGAAAATGTGACTTTCGGCTATTCGCCTGAGAAACCGGCCTTATCCGGCATTTCGTTTGAATCGCGGCCCGGCCAGATCGTCGGAATTTTTGGGATGACCGGCTCGGGCAAGAGCACGTTGCTGGGGATGCTCCCGCGTTTTTATGATCCGCAACGCGGCCGAATTCTCGTGGACGGCAACGATTTGCGGGACCTGGACCTGGACGAATACCGGCGGCAGATCGGCATCGTTTATCAGGAAAGCTTTTTGTTTTCGAACACAGTTGCGGCAAACATCGCTTTTGGCCACCCCCACGCAACGATGGAACAAATCGAGCGGGCGGCGCGCATTGCGTCCGCGCATGATTTCATTTCCAGGCTTTCGGACGGCTACGGGACCGTCCTGGGCGAATCCGGAGTGGATCTGTCCGGCGGCCAACGCCAGCGGCTCGCGCTGGCGCGGGCGTTGTTGCTGCAACCGCCCATTTTGATTTTGGACGACCCGACGGCTTCGGTGGATGCCCGGACGGAAAATGAAATTGTTTCGGCGTTGCGCGAAGCGATGTCAGGACGGACGACATTTGTGGTGTCATCGCGGCTGAGCCTGTTGCGGCGCGCGGATTATATTCTCGTGCTGGAGAACGGCCGGCTCGCGCAGACCGGCACGCACGAGGAACTGGCCCATCGCCCGGGCATCTATCACGAAACCGCGCTGCTACAAATTATGGACCTGGACGACGAACCGGAGGGCAAAGCGGCATGAGCCAGACACTTGCCAAACCGCCCAAAGAACGCCCGGACGAGAAAGATACCCTCTCAAAACTCCAAAAGGTGGATTCTGCCCGCGAAGCCATCACCTATTACAATCCAGAAGAGCGTGAAGCGGACCGGGCTCCGTTGCAGTCTAAACTCATTCGCCGGATTTTCAGTTATACCCGGCCCTACGCCGCCCGGCGTAACTGGCTGTTCTTTCTGACGTTTATACGCGGCATACAGTTGCCGGCGCTGGCGTATTTGATTGCCGCGACCATCAACGGCCCTATCGCGGAACGCAATCTCAACCACATCTATCTTTACGCCGCGGGTTATCTTACCCTGGCGCTCGTCACGATTATCACCATCCATTTTCGACAAAAATTTGCGCTCGAACTGGGTGAAGCGGTGGTTCACGACATGCGGTCGGAGCTGTTTCGAAAATTGATGACGATGCCCATGTCCTTTTTCAACCAGACCAAATTCGGCCGCATCATCAGCCGTATGACGTCGGACATCGACAGCGTGCGCGCGGGCGTGCAGGACGTTGCGTTTGTGCTGGTGGTGCAGGCGCTGCAAATGATTGTGTCCGCTGCGCTGATGGCGTGGTACGACTGGAAATTGTTTTCGCTCATGGTCATGCTCGCGCCGTTCATCTGGATCGTGAACGAAAATTACCGGCACGAAATGAGCCGCCGTTTGCGCAAGGTGCAGGAATCCTGGAGCCGCGTCGCTTCAACGCTGGCCGAATCGGTGAGCGGCATCCGGGTGACGCAGGCGTTTGTGCGGCACGAAATCAACGCGGGATTTTTCCGCAAATTGATTGATGTCCACGGCGAGAACAACGTGGGCGTGGCGCAGGCCTCGGCGGTGTTTGTGCCGTTGCTGCAATTAAAGAGCCAGTTGTTCCTGGGCGCGATGGCGCTCATCGGGGCCTTCGGCGTGTTGAAATGGCATGGCTGGATGCACATGCAGGTGGGTGACCTGGTGATGTTCTTTTTCCTGGCGAACCTTTTCTTTGATCCAGTGCAAGTCATTGGCAACCAATTGAACCAGGCATTTATGGCCATGGCCGGCGCGGAACGGCTCTTCCGGATGCTCGACCAGCAACCGGAATGGGTGGATGCGCCGGGTACCATACCGGCGGCCCAAATTACGGGACGCGTGGAATTTCAGAGCGTCTGTTTCGAATACAAACCCGAGCGGCCTGTCCTTCAGGACATTTGCTTTGTGGCCGAGCCCGGACAAACCGTGGCGCTGGTAGGCCATACCGGCAGCGGCAAAACAACCCTCGTGGGTCTGCTGCAAAAATTTTACCTGCCCGGCAACGGACGCGTCCTGGTGGACGGCGTGGATTTGAACGCCGTCACGAGCGATTCATTGCGCTCGCAAATGGGCAGCGTGCAGCAAAATAACTTTCTCTTCTCCGGCACTGTGCTGGACAATATCCGCTTCGCCAGGCCGGATGCGACCGAGGAGGAGGTCCGCGCGACTCTGGTGGCGCTCGATTGCGCGGATTTATTGGATGCGCTCCCCGACAAATTGCAGACGCAGGTCACGGAGCGTGGCGCGTCGCTGTCATTCGGCCAGCGGCAACTGGTTTGTTTCGCGCGGGCCATGCTCGCCAATCCGCGCATCGTCGTGCTCGACGAGGCCACCAGCGCAATTGACACGATGACTGAGGCGCGCCTGCAGCGGGCGCTCGAGATTTTGCTGCGCGGACGCACGGCATTCATCGTGGCGCACCGGCTCAGCACCATTCGCCAGGCGGATTTGGTGCTGGTGCTCGACCAGGGCCGCATCGCCGAACGCGGCACGCACGAATCGTTGTTGCGCCAGGACGGAATCTACGCCAGGTTGCATCGGGAATTTGTGAGCGAGAGCAGCAAGTGATTCAAGATTTTTGATTTTCGATTTGCGATTTTATTGAAAGGCGGAAGTTTTGAAGCGGTGAGCGAGTGTTTGGTGTCCGCCCTTCAGGGTGTCAGCGGGCTGGCGGATGTGCGTGTCTGCGTTTTAGGGTCGAACGCATGAAATTTTAAACCTAATTTGTATTTAGCTTTAGTCGTTATGCAACGGTCTGAGCCAATTCTTTCTTCCGGCGGCGACGTTCTTTTCCGGCGTTTGGCTATCTGGTCTATAGCGCTCATCCTGGCGGCGACTTACGGTTGGCTGGCGGGATTCGTGCGGCAGGCGGACGGTGGCCTGATCTTCCACTGGCGCTGGCTGGTTTTGATTTGGGCAGGCATTGGTTTTGTCAGCACCGTTTATTTCTGCCACAAAATTTGGCCGCGGGAAAGCCGCCCGGCAACCCGCAAGGGCATCATCGAAGGGGCCATCGCGCTGGCGTTGCCCGCCCTCTGGTGGTTGATTTTTCCTCTGCGATCCCAATCCGGCCAGCATCTGTGGGAGGTGATTGCCGGGCTCACCGCTGCCGTCCTGGTTTTGTCGTTTGGCGCGTTTCTCATCTACCGTCTGGGACGCGCGTTTGAAGACGACAAAGAGGCGGAATGATTTCCCCATTTGGAACAGATATTCCGGACCTATTTCCTCTTTTGTTTCGGAAGATACGGCTCATCTCATAAGAGGTTGACAACGGCCCGCTATGGTTAGAATGTTACACACCCATAACAATCCAATGCCTTTTCGATTTAAAAAGAAAGAGTCGGTCACGAAGGCTGTGCGGCGGGTCTGCTGCGAGCGTCTCGACGAGGCCATGGGAATGTTGGACAGAGGCAACCACTTTGACGCCGTGCATGACGTGCGCAAGGAGATTAAAAAATTGCGCGCGATCCTTCGCCTGGTGCGGTCGGGCATCGGCGAAACGGCGTATGACGAAGCCACGCATTCTTTGCGCGATGCGGCAGACCGACTGAACGCGATGCGCGACGCACAGGTACGGCTGACGGCGCTCGAAAGCCTGGCCAGGGGATCCAATGGACATATTCCTCACTCAACATTGCCGAAAATTCAGGACGCGTTGCGTCAAAACTGCCGCGCTGAAGAGCAGAAACTCAGCGCAACCATGGATTCGGTAAAGCAGGTATTGTTCGAGGCCCGGCAGGAATTTGGCAATTTGAAGGTAAAGCCAAACAGTTGGAAGGCGCTTGCCCCGGGACTTAAAAAAATATACAGCCGTGGCCGCAAAGCGCTGACGCTGGCCGAACGCAATCCATCACCCGAACATTTTCACGAGTGGCGCAAGCGCGTCAAAGACCTGGCGAATCAATTGCGGCTGGTTTGCCCGGCGCGCCCGGGCAAAGTCAAAACGCACATGGACGACCTGGACCATCTGGGCGATCTGCTGGGCGACGATCACGACTTGTTCATACTCAACAAATTCGTCGATGAGAAATTAAGACAGCCGCGCGAAAAAAGGCCTGTCGAACAAGCCATCGCCGAGCGCCAGAAGAAATTGCGGTCCGAAGCATTGGAACTTGGCGCATCGTTTTATACGAATAAGCCCGGCCGCTTTTGCCGGCAGATCGGGACCGGATGGAAAAGCTGGCGCGGAAAAAACTGACGTAGTGGGACAGGCATCCTGCCAGTCGGCATGGGTTTAGTTTTCCAAAGGAATCGAACAGGCTGGAAGCCCGTTCCACTACGCCGCTTTGTCCGGCTTCAATATCCCCGGCATTGCCGGCACAAATCCACGGCTTTCCATCTCCACCTTGCTCCAATTCACGGCATAATGCCGGGCCACGTCGAGCGTTACCCTTCCACCCTGGTAAAGCTGCAGCAGATACTGGTCGAAGCTATGCATTCCCTCGTTGAGCGAAGATTCAATGTAGCCGTTTAGCTGGCGCAGATCATTTCTCTGAATGGCATCCTGTATTCCCAGGCCGCGTTTCATGACCTCGACGCAGGGTATTCTGCGGTCAAAGGTGCTTGGAATCAGGCGCTGGCTGACCATGGCATGCAGCGCCCGCGACAACAGCGCGAGGGCATTGGCTTGTTCGTCCGCCGGATAAAATTCGCGCACGCGGTCAATCGCCTGGGCGGCGGAATCCGCGTGCAACGTCGCCAGCACTAAATGCCCGGTCTCCGCCGCCTGCATTGCGGCGTGGATGCTTTCGCGGTCGCGAATTTCGCCGATGAAGATAACTTCCGGGTCCTGGCGCATGGCATTACGAATGCCCGCGGCAAAGGACCCGGTATCAACGCCGACTTCGCGCTGTTCAAACTGGCATTGGACTTCTTCAAAGATATATTCAATGGGGTCTTCAATGGTCACAATGCGCAAGGGGGCCGTTTCATTGAGCCGTTGCAGCATGGCGCAGGCGGTTGTGCTTTTGCCCTGGCCGGCCGCCCCGGTGACGAGCACCAGCCCGCGCGGCTCCTGAATGAGCCCCGATACAGTCGGCGGCAATTGAAGTTCATCCAGTTTGGGAACGCGCTGCGGCACGACACGAAACG
>Ga0335073_10014705_pt1 | contig 10961 bp, 10 predicted proteins | sample Lox_Sample_22_FD_207093 | JGI IMG/M metagenome (GOLD analysis project Ga0335073, IMG submission 207093) | Soil microbial communities from Loxahatchee National Wildlife Refuge, Florida, United States - Lox_Sample_2.2 | ecosystem: Environmental > Terrestrial > Soil > Wetlands | place: USA... | reverse complement strand
GGATCACGGCCAGATAACGATTAAGTCATCAGCCCCCATCGGCCGAACCATCGGCGGGACCGATTCGTGCCGATATGTGGGAATCGCTTACTGATGCGGTTTCCGGTACGGCTACGGGGTTCCGTTCTACGGGCGCCCGCGGCGGCCTCTACCGCGACCTGTTCTCCGGCCAGATCCAGCCCGCCGGGCATCATGCGTAGCTACCGGCGTCCACGGGGCAAGGCGGCCACGGGCTGATCAAGGGACACTGTGCCACAGGGCGTCGATTGGAAGGGCTCGGAGCCGATCTCCGAAGGGGAGAGTCTGCTGCCCGGTGTAAAGCACGTATCCGGCCACGAACCGTGAGCCCAGCCGCTGGGCGAGGTGGCGGAGACCGGCCAGATCCTCGGCGCGGATGGTCGCGCCGGCTTTTACCTCGACGGCCACTACCCGGCCGTCCGGCGTCTCCAGGACGGCGTCGACCTCGACTTGGTCTTTGGTGCGGTAGTGGTGCAGGCGGGCCCGTTCAGAACACCAGGTCAGCTGGCGGGCCAGTTCCATCAGGACGAAGGTCTCCACCATCGGTCCTGCTGCCCCCTCAGGCTCGCCGAGGCGGGTGGGGTCTTGGCCGAGCAAGTGGGTGGCGATGCCGGTGTCAACGAAGGCCAGCTTGGGTGTGCCGATGGCTCGCTGGGTCTGGCTTGCTGACCACGCTGGGATTTCCTTGATGAGGAAGACCGCGGTCAGCAGTTCGAGGTACCGGTTCAATGTGGTCCGCGGGATGCCGGACGCCGCCGCGAGCGCGGCCTGGACGAGCAGGCCGCCCGAGCGGCCGGCGAGCAGGGCCAGCAGGCGGCGGAGATCACCGCGCCGCTCGATCGTGGCCAGTTCACTGACATCGCGTTCGATGAGGTTAGTCAAGTAGGAATCGAAGAAGGCTGCGCGGCGGCGCGGGGATCGGCGGACCGCCTCAGGGAAGCCGCCGCGGACAACCCGTTCGAGGTAGTCGCGCTTGCGCAGGGCAGAGGCCCGGGACAAGGCTGGGCCACGAGCGAATGCTGCGTCGATGAAAGCGTCTGGGCGGCGATCGATCTCGCCCTGGGAGAACGGCCACAGCTCGACGATTTCCATCCGGCCCGGGAGTGCGTCGGGAAGCTGGCGCAGTGCCAGTATCTGTGCCGATCCAGTAAGCAAGAACCGGCCCGGCCGCGGATCGGTGTCCACCGCCGCCTTGATCGAGCGGAAGAGTTCCGGAGCCAGTTGGACCTCGTCGATTACGAGCAGGCCATCGTGTTCGACGAATCCCGCCGGATCGTCGCGGGCCGCGCGCAATGTGGCCGGGTCGTCGAGCAGGCGGACGAGTGTATTCGAGCTCGCCTGGGCTGCGAGCCGGGCCAGTGTGCTCTTGCCCGCCTGCCGGGCGCCGTTGAGGGTGACGACCCGGGTATCACTCAGAGCTTCCGCGACGAGACCTTCTGCTTTCCGGGGTACCAGGTCCGGAGCTTCATCCACCCCAGTATCATCGCAGATGAGATGCGACGTGTGGTCATCTGGCCGGATAGTTCATGGACAGATGGCCGCATAGTTCATGGACATCTGGCCGCTAAGTGGCGGTCATTTTGCCGAAGGTAACGTGGTTGTCCTGCCGACATGACCCGGGTGCCCGCCCGTCCTCCAGCACTAAGCGCGCCGAGTTGCGCTGGCCGAGCGTGATGACGAGCACGTCGGATACGGGCGAGCCGGGCCCATCGTCGCGGGTCCGGGCCACCTTGCGCCAGCCCCACTTCCGGAACGCCTGCTGGGCCGGGGTAGCGGCCGGCGGCACGGTCAGCGTGGCCCGCTCCTCGGGCCGCCCCGCCAGGATCAGGTCGTGCAGGGCTCCGGCGATGCCCTGACGCCGCCATGAAGCGCGCACCAGCAGTTCGGCCAGCGCGAAGGTGCGGCCCGGATGCTCGGCGGTGACCTCGTCCGGCAGCGGGGTGGTCAGCTGCCGCCACCAGGAGGTCGACGGCCGCAGCGGCATCCCGAACGCATAACCGACCAGGTAGCCGCCGTGGCGGGCCTCGGCCAGGACGAAGCCCGGCTGGCGGCGCGCGACCCGGAACCGGCCCGCGAACTCATCGCGCCCGTACACCTCCGCGTGCAGGGCCTGCAACTCGTCCGCGTGCGCCGCGGCCTGCGTCCCGTCGAGCAACCCGAACGTGATCTCCGACTGGCCTGCCACGGCTCCATCTTCCTCTCGGGCCGCTGGGCCTGGAGGAAACTCCGAGGCGGGTGCACTACCGCCGGGTAGCCAGGATGCGTCATGATCCAGGCATGGATCAGGCCATCAGCCAGTCGGACGTGGAGTCGCTCGCTCTGGCCGAACCAACCCAGCACGTGCGGTTCCGCTGGATCGGCACTCTCACCCTGGCCAGCCTGGGCATGTGGATGGCGAACCAGACGCCGTCCCAGGTCATGCTCGCTCTCCAGTTGCAGGACATCACCCCCCGCCACAAGATCGTCGCCCTCGGAGCGGTGACCGCCGTCAATGCCGTCTCCTCCGCCCTGGCCACCCCGGTCGTCGGCGCGTTGTCGGACCGGACCGTGCCCGGCCGGCGGCGCGGCCGGTTCAGCGGCCGTCGGCACCGGTGGACGCTGGTCATGGTCCTGCTGGCCTCGGTCTGCGTGGGGCTGCTGGCCAAGGCGGGCACGGTGGTGGCCGTGGCCGTGCTGTGGTTCTTCTTCGGCGCCTTCCAGAACGGCGAGTACGCCACCTTGAGCGCGGCCGTTCCCGACCACGTGCCGGTCCGGCAGAGAGCCACGGTGTCCGGCTGGGTGGGCATGCCGATCGCGCTCGGCCTGGTCCTGGGCACGGTCCTGGTCGTCGAAGTCCTCAACCAGGACCTGGTCGCCGGCTATATCACGCTGGCGGTGCTGATGGTGGTGCTGGCGCTGCCGTTCGTGCTGTTCACCCCCGACCACCCGCTCGCGCCGCAGGACCGGGAGCCGTTCTCCTGGCGGCGGATGGCCTCCTCCTACTGGATCAGCCCGCGCGAATACCCCGATTTCGGCTGGGCCTGGCTGACCCGCTTCCTGACCACCCTGGCCATCGCCATGGGCACCTTGTACCTGCTGTACTTCCTGCGCGACAAGGTGCATTACGCGCAGCTGTTTCCCGGCCAGACCGCCGCGGACGGCCTGCTCATCTTGATCCTGATCTACACCGGCGGCGTGGTGCTGGCCTCGATCGTCGGCGGGATCATCTCCGACCGCCGCGGCCGCCGCAAGATGCTGGTCACCGTGTCCGGGCTGCTGATGGCGGTCGCCGCGCTGCTGCTGACGTTCTGGGAGACCTGGCCGGCCTCGCTGGCCGCGGCGGTGCTCTTCGGCGTCGGCTTCGGCGCCTACATCGCAGTCGACCAGGCGCTGATCACCCAGGTGCTGCCGAAGGCCCGCAACCGGGCCAAGGACCTCGGCATCATCAACATCGCCATCGTCTGCCCGTACGCCATCGGCCCGGCCATCGCGGCCCCGCTCGTCTCGCTGGCCGGCTACCCGGCCCTGTTCGGCGCGACCGCGGTAGTGGCCGTCGCGGCCGCGATCGGCGTCTGGCAGATCAAGAGCGTCCGCTGACCATCCTCCCTCCTTGATCAGCCGCCGATGATCCCGTGCCCGGCCAGCGCCGCTACCTCGGCGGCGGACAGGCCGAGCAGCCCGGTCAGCACCGCGGCGGTGTCCGCGCCGAGCACGGGCGCCGGAAACGGCCCGATCGTCCCGTCCATGGCCAGCGGCGAGCCGGGCGCCAGCAGCGGCCCGACCCCCGGCTGGTCGACCTCGGCCAGCAGCGGACTGGCGGCCAGCGTGCCGTCCGCGACCAGGTCGGTGAACCGCCGGTACCGCGACCACAGCACCGACGTGCCCGCCAGGTCCCGCTCGACCTCGGCCACCGTCCGGCCGGCGAACCACGGCTCCAGCAGGGCGCAGAGCACCTCCCGGTGCCGGTACCGGTCGCCGTCCTGGCCGAAGTCCGCGCCCAGCAGCCGCTCCAGTTCGGCGAACGTGCCGGCCAGCCCGGTCGCGGTCCCCAGGTCAGCGAAATGCCTGCGGGTCAGCGCGACCACCATCACCCGCTCACCGTCGCCCGTGGCGAAATCCCGGGCCAGGCCGCCGTACAGGTGATTCCCGATCCGCGGCCGCCCGGTCCCGGTGACCTGCGCCTGGGCCAGGAAGCCCAGGTGCCCGGCCACGGCCAGCGCCACGTCAGCCAGCGCCAGCGTGACCGCGGCGCCCGCCCCGGTCCGGGCCCGGCGCCGCTCCGCCGCCAGCAGCCCGACCGCGGCGTACAGCCCGCAGGCCACATCCCAGGCGGGCAGCACGTGGTTCACCGGGCCCGCCAGGCCCTCGGGGCCGGTGACCAGCGGGAACCCCGTCGCGGCGTTGACCGTGTAGTCCACCGCCGCCCGGCCGTCGCGATGCCCCTGGACCCGCAGGTGAATCAGGTCCGGCCGGACCCGGGCCAGCGCCGGGTAACCCAGCCACTCCTGGCCCGCGTTGGTCAGCACGATCCCGCCGCCCGGACCCGAGGCGGCCAGCAGGTCAGCCAGCAGCCGCCGGCCCGCGGCGTCCCGGAAGTTGAGCGTGACCGACCGCTTGCCCTTGTTCAGCCCGGCCCAGTACAGGCTCGTCCCCGACGGCGCCAGCGGCCACCGGCCCACGTCGGCGGCGCCGCCCACCGGGTCGATCCTGATCACGTCCGCGCCCAGCTGGGCCAGGGTCAAACCACCCAGCGGAGCCGCCACGAAGCTGGAGACCTCCAGCACCGTCAGCCCGTCCAGCGGCGCGGTGGCGTTCACCGGATCGGACACCGGGAGTCTGCCGCGACCGGACGCAGCCGCACCGGACGCAGCCGCACCGGACGCAGCCGCACCGGACGCAGCCGCACCGGACGCAGCCGCACCGGACGCTACGGCTCGCCGGACTCCCCGTCCGAGCCGTCGCCGCCGCTGCCGCCGCTGCCATGGTCGGTGCCGCTGCCATGGTCGCTGCCGCTGGGCAGCTCGCCGTGACCCGCGCCCACCGCGGCGTGCTCGTCGCCCGCCCCGTGCCCGTTGCCATGGCCGTTGCCGTGCCCGTTCGTCTCGAGCACGACGGTCTCGGCGAAGGCGCGGTTGGCGATCGATCTGGCCCGGCCCAGGGCGCCGTGCGAGTCCGGCGCGGGCACCCCGTTCTCGTCCTCGGACCCGGGTGCGGGCATGAGCGCGGGCACCTTCTTGGCCTCGATCGGCTCGCGTTCCTCCTCGGAGAGCTGCCGGTGGACCTCGATGAACTCGCCGTTGGGCAGCTGCCTGATGATGCCGGTCTCCAGCCCGTGCTCGAGCAGCTCCTTGTCCTTACGCTGCAGACCCAGGCAGATACGTCTGGTGACGATGAATGCGACCAATGGTCCCACGAAGATCATGACCCGCGCGATCCAGGTGACCGTGTACAGCGGGATCTGCAGCTTGTCCGCGATGACGTCGTTCGCGCCTTCCGCCCAGAGCACGCCGTAGAACACGACCGCCGCCAGGCCGGTGGCGGTCCGGATGGGCGCGTTCCTGGGCCGGTCGTTGACGTTGTGCCAGGACCGGTCCCCGGTCGCCCACTGCTCGAAGAACGGCCAGAATGCCGCGCCGCCCAGGACGATGGTCAGCGGTACCGCGAACGGGATGAGCACGCTGAACGAGATGGTATGCCCGAGGAAGTTCCACTCCCAGGCGGGCATCATGCGCAGCGAGCCCTCCAGGATGCCCATGTAGAAGTCGGGCTGCGAGGCCGAGGAGATGGCCACCGGCGTGTACGGCCCGTACAGCCAGATCGGGTTGATCTGGGCGAAGGTGGCCAGCAGCGCGAGCGCGGCGAAGATGAAGAAGAACCAGGCACCGCCCTTGGCCATGAAGTAGGGGAAGAACGGCTGGCCCACCACGTTCTTCTCGGTGGCCCCGTTGCCCGGCATCTGGGTGTGCTTCTGGTGCACCATGATGAACAGGTGCGCGGTGATCAGCGCCAGGATCAGGCCCGGGATCAGCAGCACGTGGATGATGTACATCCGCGGGATGATCGAGTCGCCCGGGAACGGCCCGCCGAACAGGAAGAACGCCAGGTACGTGCCGACGATCGGGATACCCTGCAGCACGCCCTCGAAGATCCGCAGGCCCGCGCCGGACAGCTGGTCGTCGGGCAGCGAGTAGCCGAACAGCCCCTCGATCAGGCCCAGCGAGAACAGCACGATGCCGATCAGCCAGTTGACCTCGCGCGGCTTGCGGTAGGCGCCGGTGAAGAACACCCGCAGCATGTGGATGGTGAGCGCGGCCATGAACAGGTCGGCCGCCCAGTGGTGGATCTCCCGCATCAGCAGCCCGGCCCGGACGTCGAAGCTGATGTTCAGCGTCGACTGGTAGGCCTGGCTCATCGTAATGCCGTCCAGCTTGACGTACGAGCCGTGGTACACCACGGGAGCCGACGACGGGACGAAGAAGAACGCCAGGAAGGTGCCGGTCAGCAGCAGGATGACGAACGACCACAGCGCGATCTCGCCGAGCATGAACGACCAGTGGTCGGGGAACACCTTCCGCATGAATACGCGGAGCCCGCGGGCCCCGTGGAACCGGTCGTCGAGCCACGAGCCGGTGCCGCTCAGGGCCTTCGGAACGTGCAGGTCCTCGCTCATCCGCGCTCCCAGAAACTCGGGCCGACGGGCTGGGTGAAGTCGCTCCTGGCCACCAGGTAGCCCTGCGCGTCCGTGGTCAGCGGCAGCTGCGGCAGCGGCCGCGGCGCCGGGCCGAAGATCACGGTCGCGCCGGTCGTGGCGTCGAAGGTGGACTGGTGACACGGGCACAGGATGTGATGCGTGGTCTGCTCGTACAGCGCCACCGGGCAGCCCACGTGGGTGCAGATCTTGGAGTAGGCGACGATGTTGTCGACCGTCCAGTTCATCGTGCCGATCACCGTGCTGCCGTTGTACCTCGTGGGAATCTGCAGCTCGCCGGGCCGGAACTTGATCAGGATGACCGAGGCCTTGGCCAGCGCGTCCAGGTCGTCGGTATAGCCCTCGGGCACGATGGTGATCATGCCGCCCGGCGCGCTGAACTCGGCCGCGGTAATCGGCTGGTTGGTGCCGTAGACCAGCAGCCGCCGGCCCGGGCTCCACACCGTGTGCCGCAGGCTCGTCCCGGGCAGCGGGCCCAGGTCGCGGAGCACCACGATCGGGATGGCGGCCAGCGGCAGCGTGGCCAGCATCAGCGTGCGCCGGACGATGGGCCGCTTGGCGAACTGGCTCGCGCCCGTGCCCTCGGCGAAGTACTCGCCGAACGCCTGTCGCTCGGCGTCGGTCGAGCGCATATCGTGCCGCTCCTCGACCATCTCGTAGTCCGGCATGATGTGCCGGACCCAGATGATCGCGCCGAAGCCCAGGCCGAGCAGCGCGACCGACAGCGACAGCCCCAGCGCCAGGTTGGACCGGAACACGCTGTCGACCGAACCGACCTCCAGGCCGATATACGCGGCGATGAACCCGCAGCCCGCGATGAACGCGAGCAGGAAGCACGTCGCGACGATTTTCTCGGCCCTCTTGGCGTGCGCGGGGTAGTCCGGTTCGGACGGCAGCCGCTCCTCGGCCAGTGCCACCTCCGTGCCGTGGCCGTCGGCCGTGCCCTCGGCCCTGCCTTCAACCGGCCCGTCGCCGGAACCGAGCAGCCGCGGAGTCGGCGGGGGAGTCCCGATCACCCGGCGCGGGGGAACCGGGCCTTCCGGGCCCTCGACCTCTTCCATGTCGCTCATCAGTGCTCCGTCCCCGACGTTCCGGAGGTCTGCGCCGCCCGCGCGTTATCTTCCTGCGCCACATCCCAGGGCTCACGCCGCTTGGCTGTGAGCCACATCGCGATCAGCACCAGGAAGCCCATCCCGCCCAGGAAGATGACCAGGCCTTCGGTGATGGGCCCGGTCCGGCCGAGCGAGAGCCCGCCCGGGTTGCCCTCGGCCCGCGTCTGGGTGATGTAGGCGATGATGTCCCGCTTGGCCTGCGGGGGAAGCGCCCCGTCGGAGAACACCGGCATGGCCTCCGGCCCGGTCAGCATCGCGGTGTAGATCTGCGTGGGGGTGGCCTGGGTCAGCGCCGGCGCGTCCTTGCCGTAAGTCAGCGCGCCGCCCGCCCCGGCGAAGCCGTGGCACTGCGCGCAGTTGGCGCTGAACAGCTGCGATCCGAGCCCGGTGTTCGCTCCCACGGTGGAGACCTGCGCGGGGGTCGGGATCTGGGGGCCGCCGCCGAGTGACTGGATATAGGCGGCGATGTCGAGGATCTCCTGCTCGGTGAACAGCGTCGGCTTGCGCTCGTTCTCCGCGCCGACCTCCTTGGCCGGCATGCGGCCGGTGGACATCTGGAAGTAGACGGCGGCCGCTCCCGCGCCGATCAGGCTGGGCGCCTGTGAGGTGCCCTGCGCGTCGAGGCCATGGCAGCTCGAGCAGGTGGCCTCGAACAGGGCCTGGCCGTTCGCGATGTCCTGCTGTGCCGTGGTCGGAGCCGCCTGCGCGCTGGTGCGGGTCAGGACTCCGTACAGCAGCCCGGCGACCACGAGCCCGACCAGCAGTGCCGCGTAGCCGGCGACCGGGCGCCTGCGCCTGGCGTTGATCCAGCCCACTCGCTGTCCCCTGACTAGTGGATGAGGTAGATGGTGGTGAACAGGCCGATCCACACGACGTCGACGAAGTGCCAGTAGTACGACACGACGATCGCGCTGACCTGCTGTTCATGGGTGAATGTCTTGGCCGCGTAGGTACGGCCGAGGAGGAAGATGAAGGCGATGAGGCCGCCGGTCACGTGCAGCCCGTGGAACCCGGTGGTCAGGTAGAACACCGAGCCGTAGGCGCTGGACGACAGCGTCAGGCCCTGGTGCCTGATCAGGTCCAGGTACTCGTAGCCCTGCCCGCAGATGAAGTACAGCCCCATCAGGAACGAGAGCACGTACCACTCGCGCAGGCCCCAGCTCATCGGGTGGAAGATCGACCGGGTGCGCTTGATCTGGCCGCGCTCGACCGCGAACACGCCCATCTGGCAGGTGACGCTGGACAGCAGCAGCACGGTGGTGTTGACCGACCCCAGCGCGATGTCCAGGTGCGCGCCCGGCCACGGCAGCCCCTGGCCCTTGTCCACCGACCTGATGGTGAAGTACATCGCGAACAGGGCCGCGAAGAACATCAGCTCGGAGGAGAGCCAGACGATCGTGCCCACGCTGACCAGGTTCGGTCTGCTGGCCGGCGTGCGGGGGCTCGTCTGCACGGTTGCTGTCGCCACGGCCCCATTATTACGACAACCTGTAGGCGATCGCTACGCGACCCCCCGCATCGGGGTGGGTCTCGATAACATGCCTGTCATGAAGGTCGTTGTGTACAGCCACGACGCCGATGTCCGGGCCCAGATCAGGCTCGCCATCGGACGTCGCCCCGCGATGGACGTGCCGGACGCGGAGATTATCGAGGTCGCCACCGAGCCTGCCCTGTTCCGGCTGCTGGACGAGCGTGGCGCCGACGTGATGGTGCTCGACGGGGAGGCCCAGCCGGCCGGCGGGATGGGCGTGTGCCGCCAGGCCAAGGACGAGATCTACAACTGCCCGCCGGTGCTGCTGGTCATCGGCCGCGCCGACGACGGCTGGCTCGCCACCTGGTCGCGCGCTGACGCCGTGATCAGCCATCCGATCGACCCCGTCGCGCTGGCCCACGAACTGGCCAGCCTGATGCGGGAACGCGCCGTGCCCAGCTGACCCGGCGCGCTCTTTCTCTATTTCATACAGAACGGACCGTGGTTCCTCGTTCCGGACCCGTTTCCCAAGCCCACCCAGCTTCCCCCCCAGGCCCAACCAAGGAGCTGCCATGGATGCCCGCACGACATGGCCCGCGCTGCTCGGCGCGCTGATCCGCGGTGACTCGCTGACCGCGGACGAGAGCGAGTGGGCCATGAACGAGATCATGGAGGGCGCGGCGACGCCCTCCCAGATCGCGGGGTTCGGGGTCGCGCTGCGGATCAAGGGCACCTCGGTGGCCGAGATGACCGGCCTGGCCCGGGCCATGCTCGCGCACGCCACGCCGATCCGCGTGACCGGCCGGCTGACCGACCTGGTGGGCACCGGCGGTGACGGGGCGCGCACGGTCAACGTGTCCACCATGGGCACGATCGTGGCCGCCGCGGCCGGGGCGCGGATGGTCAAGCACGGCAACCGAGCCGCCTCGTCCGCCTGCGGGGCCGCGGACGTGCTGGAGGCGCTCGGCGTGATCATCGACCTGCCGCCTGCCGCGACCGCGGAACTGGCCGACGAGGTGGGGGCGGCGTTCTTGTTCGCGCCGCTGTACCACCCCGCGCTGCGGTACGCGGGCCCCACCCGCAGCGAACTCGGCGTCCCCACCGTGTTCAACTTCCTCGGCCCGGTGGCCAACCCGGCCCGGCCTTCGGCCCAGGCGGTGGGCGTGTTCGACCCGCTGATGGGCGGGGTCATCGCGGGGGTGCTGGCCGCGCGCGGATGTTCGGCCCTGGTCTTCCACGGTTCTGACGGGCTGGACGAGCTGACCACCACCGGCCCGTCCGAGATGTGGGTGGTGCACGACGGTGAGGTGGCCAAGACGGAATTCTCGCCCGCCGACCTCGGGCTGGCCGCGGCCACGCCGGCCGACCTGCGCGGCGGCGACGCCACGCAGAACGCGGCGGTGGCCCGGGCCGTGCTGGCCGGCGAGCGCGGCCCGGTGCGGGACATCGTGCTGCTCAACGCGGCCGCCGCGCTGGCTGCGGCCGCTGGCGTGCCGGGCCCGGAGGCGGTCACCTCGGCGCTGGCCGACGGCTACGCCCGCGCCGCCGAGGCCGTGGACTCCGGCGCCGCCCGTGCCCTGCTGGACCGCTGGATAGAGGCCAGCCACCGCCTGGACCCCAAGGACCGCTGACCCGGGGCGCCGCCCGCGCCGCCCTGGTGGTCCGCCCTGGT
>Ga0335073_10014704_pt1 | contig 10962 bp, 10 predicted proteins | sample Lox_Sample_22_FD_207093 | JGI IMG/M metagenome (GOLD analysis project Ga0335073, IMG submission 207093) | Soil microbial communities from Loxahatchee National Wildlife Refuge, Florida, United States - Lox_Sample_2.2 | ecosystem: Environmental > Terrestrial > Soil > Wetlands | place: USA... | reverse complement strand
GGCCTCGCTCGAGGTGGTCGCGAGGGTCTGGTCGGCGCCGTCGGTGGTGCCCCCGGCGTTCTGCGCGACCAGCTGGTAGTGGTAGGTCGTGTTGGCGGTCAGGCCGTACATCGTGGCGCCCACGCCGACCGGGCTGCTGCCTGAGCCGACGCTGGTCGGGCTGGTTTGCAGGCCGTAGGCGGTCGTGGTTCCGTAGCGGAAGTAATAGGTCGTGGCCTGGCCCTCGGGGTTCACGACGCCGGTGACGCCGGCCGAGGAGTGGCTGATTTTCGAGGCCGAGCCGGTTGTCGCGGCGGGTGGCGTGGTGGTGGTGAACGTCTGGTCCGAGCCATCGGTGGTGCCCGAGCTGCTCACGGCGACGAGACGGTAGTGATATGTCGTGGTCGACGCCAGCCCGGTGAGGTCGGCCGAGACCGGGGCATCGGCCGTACCGGATCCGGCGTCGGTGGAGGGGGTACTCGAGCCATAGCTGGTGCTCGTGCCGTACTGGAAGTAGTAAGACGTGGTGACCCCATTTGGATTGACGGTTCCGGCGACGGTCGCGCTTGACTGGGCGAGGTTGGTGGCGGCGCCGGTGGTGGCGGAGGGTGGAGCGGGCGCCCCGGAGGCCGCGGCGGCTGATCCACCAGAGGAAATGATGAGCGCGATCGACGCGCAGGCGACGCCGATCGCCGCCGACACAGCACGCATTCTGGTCAAGGGTGTCTCCCTTCGGTCGGTGAACATCGCCCGTAACCGCCGGCTTCACCAAGAGTTCTTCTGCGCACCGCGGGTTGGTTAGAGATATGACGTTTGGCTGGGCTCCTACCTGACGACGTGATCGTTCAGCAGGGTGGCCAGGAACGTGGGCAGTTGCCTGTCGGCCCGCGGCGGGCGAGTTCCCTGACCAGCGTCTGCCGGGCGGCTCCCGGTCGGAGTGACGGATCGGTCGGCTTGCAGCCAGCGGGCCAGGGCGCACTCGGCATGTGCGATCCGGTCGTCGATGATCCCGACGGCGTCATCGACACCCACCAGCGTTCCGCAGACGGGGCAACGCTTGGGCCGCCCGCGTCGGAGACCCAGTTCAAAGCTCCCGCGTGCCACTCCAAATCGGCGTAGTCCAAGCATTCTGAAGATAGAGAGTTCGCTGCCGGCCCGCTGTTCAAAACGCTTCCGCGACGTGGAAGTCGCGAGCGCGACAGTCAGACCGTAATCGGTATGACAGGCCGCCCCAGCGAATGGACAGTGTGCAATTTGCCCGCCACGAAGGGGGCTTGAGCCCAGAAAGTGTCAGGGCGCGAACACCCCCCCTTGCTGCCAGGATCCGCCTGCGCCGACAATCCTCACGGATGGCCACGCAGCCGCCGGACCGAGTGCAAACCACTGGCCGCGAACCGAGCCTAGTGGAGAGCGTTGAGCGATCTGACCACAGTCCCGCCGCAGCAGCAATGACCGACCGTCGGGCACAAGGTCGCTTCGGCCGGGGCGAGAGGGTACCCGGCCCGTCGTTGAGCCCCGACTCCCCGCTCGACGGCGGGCCTCATTACAAGTCGCGGCCGACGTGGAGCCGCATGACCGCTTCTCAAGACTCAGACCGCGCCGCCCGAAAGCCGATGAGAGGGAGCTCGGCGACGAGTCGCCGCCGGGCCGCTTCGGTCCCGTCGTAGCGCCAGCCCACGAGCCAGCTCAGGGCGCCGTGAATGATCGGCGCGATCCAGCGGTTGCGCCGCTCATACGCGGCCAGCACTCCCTCGGCTTCGGGGATCGGAAGCTCGCGATGGATCGGGACGAAGCGCTCGCGTCCGATCGCCACCTCGACGCCTTCGTGAACCTGAAGGTTGCGATACCACTGTGCCGAACGGCCGAGCCCGGCAACGACGATGAACTCACGCTCGGCTCGATTGCGTCCGACTACCTCGAGCACGGTCTGGTGCCGTTGGCCGGACCGGCGCCCGATGTGCGTCAGTCGCAGAAATCGGTGTCCGAGCAGCCAGCCGAGACGCCAGTCGTACAGAAGCCCGGGAGACCGAAGCAGGCGGCGCAGACGAGGCCCAGGGCTTCGACGCGGCCTGCGATCGTTATCCGCCGCGCTGTGCAAGGACCCGGTCATCGGGACGGTGCTCGCAAGAACATGCAGGCTGGCAATCCGCCCACCAAGCACCCCGCGCAGGCTATGAGCAGGGCGGTGTGGACGGCCGAGGCGCTGGGGCCACCGGACAGCGCAATCCCAGCGAGTGCGGCACCCACCGCGGCGCCGGTCAGCCGCCCGATCGACAGCACGGCCGATGCCCGGCCGTGGGACGCTGACGGGACGGCATTCAGCGCCGCGCGCGACACCGGCACGAACAGCATCCCGAGGCCGAGGCCGACCGGCACCAGGGGCGCGAGCGTCCCGACGCTTTGGAGTGGCATCCCGGGGAGACCAAGGACAAGCAGTCCAACCGCGGCGGTGAGGAACCCCGCCGTCGCAGGGAGGCGTTCTCCGTGACGATCGGCCAGCCGCCCGGTCACTGGCGCAGCGACGCCGACCAGCAGCGCGACCAGCATCAGCACGGTCGAGGCGCCCAGAGCCGAGTAGCCCGCCGCACGCTGGAGATACTGCTCGGCCAGAAAGAAGGTGCCGATCATCACGGCGAACGTGAGCGCGGCGACAAACGTCGCCGCGAGGACGATTCGGTTCCGCACGACGTGGTTCGGATTCGTCGCGCGACTCGGTTTGGACCGGGGCATATGGACGGCTATCGCCCATGCGGCGATCAGCGACAGTGGGACGAGCGCCCACCAGTTGGCTCGCCACCCAAACGCCACGGTCAAGAGCCCGCCAAGGAGTGGGCCGAGAAGGTTCGAGACGCCGGCGCTCGCGCCCCAGATGCCCAACGCGTGGCCGCGGCGGTCCGGCGGAAAGCCGCTGACCGCACCCGCCAACGCGGCCGGGCTGACCAGACCCGCGCCCGCGCCCTGTAGGACTCGGGTCGCGGTAAGCGCCCCTAGGCTCGTACACAGCGCGCCGGCTCCGGCTCCGAGCGCAAACAGGGCTAGCCCGCACAGCGCAACCTGCCGCGCTCCGAGGCGGTCCACCAGGGCACCGCCGGGCCACAGGGTCAGTGCGTACGCGGCGAAATATGCGCTGAGCACGATCGACGTCGAGGCGCTGGTGATGCCGAGGCCGCTCGCCACCGTCGGCAGGGCGACGGTGATCAGCGTGCCGTCCACCTGAAGCAGCGCTGCCGCGCCGGTGCAGGCGGCAAGCCGCGTCCATGCCTGTCGCGAGACGGGTGCCAACGAGGATGGGTGAGCTCGCGGGGCGGCCACGGCCGCGGCGGGCACTCCGGCGCCGACGGCGGCTCTTCTACGAGCGAGCACGGCCGGAAGAGGGGCGCCTCGAAGCCCTGCGCGCGTTGTGCTGGGATGCGGCGGAGGCTCCGAAGCCCCGCAGCAGCGCTTCCAGCCCGAGCTCGTACGCCTCGTCGGCGCCCAGCCCGCGGAGCTCCTGTGCCCGACCGCGAAGGATTGGGAAGTCGCGGCGAGGTAACGCGGCCAGCCGGCGGCGACCGGCGGGGAGGGCTGCATCGACGGTGAATCCGGTCGCCTCAGCCAGGGCGTAGCCGCGCGCGTAGCTGACCGTGGCGCGGTAGATCGTGAGTGCCGCGGCTGGGTCGAAGCCTCGGGCGATGAGCACGGCGAGGAGTCGTTCCACTGGTCGAAGCGCCGACGGGGTGTCGAAGGGCTGCAAGCCAAGCAGCTGAAAGGTGGCCGGGTGTGCGACGGCAAGGCCGCGCAACGCGAGCGCGAAGCGCCGACACGCCTCACGCCAGTCCTCGCCCAGCTCGAGCTGGTGCAGCGGCTCGAGCAGCCGGTCGCCGATTGCGCTGAGCAGCTCATCGCGCCCTTCGAAATGGTGATAGATGGCCATCCCCTCGACGCCCAGGGCCGATCCGAGCCGGCGCATACTGAGGGCGCCGGGTCCCTCCGCTTCGATCAGCGCGACTGCGCGATCGAGGATCAGATCGCGGGTCAGCCGGCGCTGGGACCGGCGATTCGCTGCGGCGTCTGAAACAGCGGCGCGAGGCATCGGAACGCCGACCACTTTACACTGTAAAGGCAGATGCCGTTAGCGCCCCACGACTCCGCGCGCGTGCGTCAGCGCAGTCAGCGCCCGCGACGGGCGACGGCCGTGTGGTTGGCGATCGGACTCACCGCCTTGGCCGCGATCGTCCTCGCCGGCAGCGAGCTGACCTCGGGTCGCGCGCAGTCCTCGAGCGACGCGCTCGCGAGCAATCCGTACCTCGACCCGGGAACGCTTCTATCGGGGCCGGCTCCGAATTTCACCTTGACCGATCAGTTCGATCGGCGCGTGTCCCTGAGCGCGTTCCGCGGCAAGGTCGTGATCCTGGCTTTCAACGACTCGGAGTGCACGACGATCTGTCCGCTGACCACCACCGCGATGCTCGACGCCCGGTCGATGCTGGGTTCCGCCGCCTCGCGCGTTCAGCTGCTGGGGATCGACGCCAACCCGACGGCGACCTCGATCACCGACGTGCGCGCCTATTCCGAGGTGCACGGCATGGTCCATCAGTGGCACTTCCTAACCGGGTCGCTGTCGGCGCTCACGCGGGTGTGGAAGGCGTACAAGATCGATGTAGCGATCGAGCAGGGAGAGATCGACCACACGCCCGCGCTGTTCGTGATCGACCCGGAGGGCAGGCTGGCCAGGCTTTATTTGACCCAGCAGTCCTACGCCGCCGTCGGGCAGCTCGGGCAGCTCCTGGCCCAGGAGGCGTCTGACCTGCTGCCCGGCCATCCCCGGGTGCACTCGAGCATGTCTTACGCCCAGATCTCGGGGCTCGCTCCGAGCGTAAGCACGGTCCTGCCGCGGTCAGGCGGGGAACCGGTGACGCTGGGACCGGGCAGGGGGCCGCGCCTTTACCTGTTCTTTGCCACCTGGGATCGGGAGGTGAGCAACCTGCGGGGCGCCCTTGAGGCGCTGAACTCCTACCAGTCGGCCGCCGCCCGTGGCCGGCTGCCGGCGCTCACGGCGGTCGACGAAGCCAGCGTTGAACCCTCGCCGCGAGCCCTGCCGGACTTCCTGGGCAAGCTCCCGCACCCGCTCTCCTACCCGGTGGCGATCGACCAGAGCGGCCGGGTGGCCGACGGCTACGGCGTGCAGGACGAGCCGTGGTTCGTGCTCACCGCCGCCGACGGCCGGATCCTGTGGTACTACGACGCATCGACCTCGGGCTGGTTGAGTCGAGGCGCGCTCGTTAGGCAGGTCCGCGATGCGCTGGCCCGCGCCCCGAGCGGGCCGCCGAGCGCGAGCGCAATCCAGGCGGAGCTGGCAGGATCGCCGCCCGCGCTGGCGGCGGTCCACGCTGAGGCGGACCGGTTGCTGGGCGGCGAGCCGGCGCTGGCGGCGAGGATCCGGTCGCTGCGCGGCTATCCGATCGTGCTCAACGCCTGGGGGTCATGGTGCGCGCCCTGTCGCGCCGAGTTCGGCCTGCTCGCCACCGCCGCTGCCCAATACGGGCGGCGAGTGGCGTTCCTCGGTGCCGACATCAACGACGACACCTCGGACGCGCAGGCCTTCCTCGCCCAGCATCCTGTCACCTATCCGAGCTACCGGATGGGCGCGGCGCAGATCACCGGGATCGTGCCGCAGGGCCTACTGGGCACACCGACGACGATCTTTTTCAACCGCGAAGGGCGGATTGTCGCCGTGCACACGGGCCAGTACGACGCCCAGGGGACGCTCGACGCCGACATCGAGTCTGGCGCGCTGGGAGGGTGATAGGAGATGAGGTTGCTCGCGGCGGTACCGTTCGGCGGACTTCACCTCGCGGAGTCCATTCCGCCACTGGTCGCGAGCGTGGCATATCTCGAGCTGTACGCGCTGCGGGTGCGTGCCCTGGCACGCGAACGCCGGGCCGTCGCCCGCTGGCGCGTCGTCTCGTTCGCTACCGGGGTCGTGATCATGTCCGTGGTCCAGATCGGGCCGCTGGACACGCTGGCCGATCAGGTGCTCCTCGCGCACATGATCCAGCACATCATCATCGGCGACATCTGCTCGCTGCTGATCGTGCTCGGCCTGACCGGGCCGATCATCCAGCCACTGTTGCACATACGCGCCACCCGGCCCTTGCGCACCCTCGCGCATCCACTCGTGGCGCTGGGGCTGTGGGCGGTCAACCTGTACCTCTGGCACCTGCCGCTGCTCTACCAGCTGGCGATCCGCGATGACTTCATCCACGCCCTCGAGCATGCCTGCCTGTTGTGGTTCGGCGCCCTGTTGTGGCTCGCGCTGATCGGCCCGCTGCCCAAGCCGAGCTGGTTCGCCGGGTGGGGCGCACTCGGCTACGTGGTCGCCGTCCGCTTCGTGGGGGCGATTCTCGCCAACGTGCTGATCTGGACGCAAACCGTCCTGTACCCCGTGTACAAGGAAACGGCCGCGGCGAGCGGACTGAACCCGCTCTCAGACCAGAACCTCGCCGGCGGGCTGATGATGGTCGAGCAAATCATCCTCACTACCCTACTTCTCGGCTGGCTGTTCAACCGGTTCGCCCGCCAGGACGAAGAGCGCCAGTCCCTCCTCGATCTGGCCAGCGACCGGGGCATCGAGTTATCCGATGAGCGCGCGCGTCGGGCCGCACGGGCTGGTACCGGCGAGCGGTTACGCCAGCGCTTGCTGGAGATGGCGCCCGAGCCCGTTCCGTCCGAGCCCGAGACCTCGGAAAGTGCGCGGTCGGACGCGTGAGGCGGAATCCTGACAGGTCAAGCTTTGAACCGCTCTTCTGTAATCGCCCAAACGAGCGGTCGTGTTGGGGGTCATCTGGGTGACAAAGCTCCGTCCGCTCCATCCGCGAGACAGGAGGCCCGCATGCACCTTGACCTCTGAGCGGACGGCCCTGAGGACCGGATCGAAACCGGGCCGGGCGGAGCTCCTTCGTCGGGCCGGGTGATCGCGTCCCGAACGCCCGCTGCCTCCGCCCAGTCCGGCCAAGCGTAGAGGTCCGGCGGGGATGAGCGATCCTTCGACTCCCAATGCCAATAGCAAGGATCACGGCCCTCAGCGCGCCGTCCGCTCAGGCGCGCCGTCGAAAAGTTAAGCACCGGGCGGCAAACGCTCGCTGTGGACGCGCGCAACCGAGCGGCCGTCCGAGTGCCTGCCCGGCCCGCGATGACCTCTTGACGTAGGCACCTCTGGCATGCGCGGTAGGGCAGGCGCTGGGAGACAGACTCGCACGCGCACAGACCTCATCATGTCACTCCACGCACAAACGCCAAAGACGTGTGTCACCACGCGAACGTTCACGGGGCACGAACCCCAGTTCCACACAAGCGCCGGGTATTTCCTTGGAAGTGAGCTGGAGCAGCGCACAGGGACTTTCCACGATCCACCTGTAGGAGGTGGCACATGAGTACATTGAATCAATCAGGGCCAAGGGGCGTGACGAATGGCTCCGCAACCGAGCTCAGCGAATGGCGTGATCACGCCCGGGTGTTCCTGCAGCCTATTGCAGCACCGTCGATCCTCGGCCTCTACGGGTTCGCCGCCGCAACCTTCATCGTCACCGCGTACCTGGTCGGGTGGTACGGGACGTCGACCTCACCCCTCCTGATCTTCCCGTTCGCTACGGCGGCGGGCGGGATTGCTCAGGGCGCAGCGGCTCTCTGGGCGTTCAAGGCTCGCGACGGCCTGGCCACCGCCATCCACGGGATCTGGGCGGCGTTCTGGCTCGCGTACGGCTTCCTGAACTTCATGGTGGCCTTGAAACTCGTTCCGGCCCCCGCCCCACATGCTGCCGTGCCCGTGCTCGGGTACTGGTTCTACGCCCTCGCCGCGATCACCCTCGTCGGAGCCTGTGCGTCGCTCGCCGAGAGCCTGGCGCTCTCTGCCGTCCTCTTTCCGCTGGCCGCCGGCGTTGCGTTGCTCGGCGTCTTCTACACGGTGGGGGGCACCGGATGGGAGGAGGTCGCGGGATACACCACGATGGCCTCGGCCTTCACCGCCTTCTATACGGGCAGCGCAATGATGCTGGCAAGCGTGTTTGGCCGCGTCGTCCTTCCGCTGGGAAAGTACAGCCGAGAAGCGAATACCCCCGGCGGCAAGCCGATGTATCCCATCCAGTTCGCATTGGGTGAGCCTGGGGTTAAGCAAGGCCAATAAACAGCCCTCGAGCCCCGAGAACCTCGCCGGCGGCTGGGCCAGCCGCCGGCGAGGCGGTTCCAGGGCTGCGCACGGAGCGAAAGTGGGCCGAGGCCCAATGCGGTCCGTGGCCCCCGCACGTAAGTCGGTGCGTATCGATTGGCACTGGCATGACACCGCCGGACCGAGAATGTGATTCGGTCCTCGTCACCGTTTCGGCGGATCCGATTAGGTTCCGCTTCGACTCGGTGGATTGTGGCGCTGCGCATACGCACGGAATTCACGCTCGAACTTCCTCCACCAGTCACCCCGGAGTTCGGCTGGCGTGCGAAACTCCCGCACTACTTCGACCCCCAGCCAGAGCAGTGCGGCCGCAGCGATCGCCAAGACGACGATTGAAAAAATCATACGGTTGCCGCGGGGTATCGACCAAACGCTTTGCTCACATAGGGTGACTACCCGCCGCGCAAATGCGACAGTGCGCCGGGCCTAGCTTGTGTGTCATCGAGCAAACAGGGGTCCACGTGCTGGGCAAAATCGCGGCGAACGCGCGGGGTAGCTGGCTTGCGGGAGGTGCCCTTCTGAGTCGGTTGGTAGGCAGGCTGACAATGTGCGTGGGCGTCCGATGCGTTTACGCGGTTTAGTTGTATGGGCCATGACGCCATCCGATGCAATCCGCGTTGCCCGGGGTAACAGGGTCGTGAGCAAACGTTGGTCGATCAAATGGAAGGAGTGACCAACATGACAGCTGTTGCAGGTGCTGCTGTGAGTCTGATCGCCGGCGCTGTGACGTGGTTCGTACTGGATGTGATCCTTGGCGTCGCCGTGTGGATTTCGTTCGTCGCGGGTGGCGGCGTTCTCGTCGCTGGCATTGCGCTGGCGCTCGGCGCCGGGGCAGCGCGGGCCGGAACCCGGTCCCACCGCCCCCGTTCCAACTCGCCGCTCGGGGCGGGCTAGCCCGCGACGGTAGACGGCCCCGACAATCCTCGGGGCCGTCGCGGAAGCGAAGACCTGGACCGTGCGCTCAAGAACGAGATGACGGCGGAGGCGCCGCAATGCCCAATCACACGACTCACGCGCGGACGCCCGAACAACCGGCGCGATCGCCCTCAATCCGATCGAGGGAAGCTCGACACAACGAGCATCCCGCCCCGCCGACGAGCGTGCGCGAACGGCCGTCTGAGGAGGACAGCGCCAGTCGCCCGAGAGTCCAGGGACGCCGGATCCTCTCTGAGGCCGTGGCGGCGGTGCCTGGAGCGCTCGCCGCGGCCTTGATCGTCGTGTACCTCGCCTGGTGGGGCGAGGAGATGGGGTCTCGGGTCCCGCGAGGTCACGCTTTGCTGCTCGGGCTCCTCGGCTGTGTCGTCGTTTCGATCGCGGCCGTCGTCCTTGGCCTCCGAGGAGGCCGACGCAGAGGGCCGGCGCGTCCGTCTCCGGCACCGCGCGCAGACGCGACCCGATCGCGGGTCGGTGCACGACCCAGCGTCCCAGTACCCAAGGAAGAGCTAGCGACTGATTTCGCCGCCAGGACCGATCGAAAGCCTCAGGCCGCGGAATCCCGGGCCAACGACCGGCCCCCACCGACTCCGCCGCACGCTTGACGTTCGCGGGCGAACAATTTGCCGGGTGGCGGGCGTGGGAGCCAGAACGAGCGCATACCCTCTGGGCGGTGCCGACTTGGCAGGTTCGCGCATGACCTCCGCGGCTTGCAAGCTGCTCTCGATGCCACGGGTTGTCCCCGCGCCGCTAGTCTCGCACGCCGCTATCCATCCTCGCGAATCCGGACGGTGAGCGGTGGCGGCCTATTACCAGGCGCACGTTGGCGAGTCCCTGCCTCCGCTGCTCGCTTGCATCGCCTACCTCGAGCTCTACTTCATCCGGACGCGGAAGCTCGCACGCGAGGGGCGGCCGGTGCCGCGCTGGCGCGTGTTCTCGTTCGTGAGCGGAGCTGTACTGCTCGCCGCCGTCCAGGTTGGCCCAGCCGACACCTTGGCCGACGAAGTGCTGGTGGCGCACATGGTTCAGCACATTGTGATTGGAGATCTCTGCTCGCTGCTGATCGTGCTCGGGCTCACCGGGACCGTGATTCAACCCCTACTGCATATCCGCGCGACCCGGCCGCTGCGCAGACTCGCCCACCCCGGGCTCGCCCTTTTGCTCTGGGCGGTGAATCTGTACGCCTGGCACCTACCGCTCTTCTACCAGCTCGCAATCCGCCACGACCTGGTCCACGCCCTCGAGCACGCCTGCTTGCTGTGGTTCGGGACGCTCCTGTGGCTGGCTCTGATCGGGCCGCTCCCCAAGCCGGCCTGGTTTACCGGCTGGGGGGAGCTCGGATACGTCGTCGGCGTCAGGCTCATCGGCGCCGTCCTTGCCAACGTGCTGATCTGGGCGCAGACGGTCTTCTACCCCGTATACCGTGAGACCGACGCGGCCCGCGGCCTCAACCCCCTGTCGGACCAGAATGCCGCGGGCGGGGTGATGATGGTCGAGCAGGTCATTCTGACCACGTTGTTTCTCGGATGGCTCTTCTACCGATTCGCGATCCGGGAGGAAGAACGCCAGAGCCTTCTCGATCTCGCCTCCCGGCGAGGGGTCGAGCTGCCAGACGAGCGCGCCGCCCGCGCCGCCGCGGCCGGGACCTCGGCGCGACTGCGAGAGCGGTTGATAGCCCACGGTGCAGACGGCGAGCACGATCCGCCCGACATCGCCGGCTAAGGAAGCTGGCGAATGCTTGCGGCGTGAGCCTGGCGATCGAAGGGATGCAAACAGAATGGCCGAGATCCGAGTCACCTACTACGAGCGAGACGAATCGGCAGGCGTACTGGCCGAGGTGAGCCACG
>Ga0335073_10014702_pt1 | contig 10962 bp, 8 predicted proteins | sample Lox_Sample_22_FD_207093 | JGI IMG/M metagenome (GOLD analysis project Ga0335073, IMG submission 207093) | Soil microbial communities from Loxahatchee National Wildlife Refuge, Florida, United States - Lox_Sample_2.2 | ecosystem: Environmental > Terrestrial > Soil > Wetlands | place: USA: Florida... | reverse complement strand
TCCATTGGGGTGACGTCCGCCCACTGCAGCGGCTCGCTGTCGGGTCCGGTCGCCTCCGGAGTGTGCCCGAGGGTGGACGCGCGGGCGACCAGGCGAGTGGGTAGTATCTGCGGTTCGGCCGGCAGCGGTGTGCCGTTGCAGGCATCGAGGAGCATGCGCACGGCCCGGCCGCCCATCTCGTACAGCGGGTTGTAGACGGTGGTGAGAGGCGGGTCAGCGTAGCGGGCGGCCGCGATGTCGTCGAAACCACAGATGGCCACGTCGTCAGGGACGGCGACGCCTTCAGCCCGCAGCCGCCGCATCGCGCCAAGCGCCATGGCGTCGTTGCTGACGAAGAGTGCGTCGAAGCTGGCGCCGCGGGCGAGCAGCTTGCCCGCGGCTAGGTACCCGGCACGGTGAGAGTCATCGAGGGCCTCGCAGATGAGATTCGCCCGGGGGCGGATGCCGACGATCTCGCAGGCCTCGCGGAAGGCCGTCAGCCGTTCCCGATGGCAGTCAATCTCGATCGGGCCGGAGATCATCGCTATCTCGCGGCGATCGAGGGAGGCTAGATGGCCGATCGCTTCGATGATGCCGTCGTCGTCGGCGCTGCCGACGGAGGGGATGTCCGGGTGGGTGCTGCGGTCGTCGATGAGGACGACGGGAGTGCCGTTGGCCGGGAGGTCGGTGATCGGGTTGGAGTGCCACGGGGGCTGCATGACCGCGAGGCCGTCCAAGGCCTGGCTGCGTAGCAGGTTGCGCAGGTCCTGCAGGGACGCTTCGCTGCGGGACGTGGTGAACAGGGTGAGGCTGTAGTCGGTCGTCTCGATGCCTTCGGCGACGCCGCGCAGTACCTCGAGCACCCAGGGCCGGGACAGCGCGGGCGCGAGCAGGCCGATGCTGTGCGCCCGGCCGCGGGCGAGGCTGACGGCGGTTGCGCTTGGCACGTAGCCCATTTCCTCGACGACCGCCCGGACCAGCTCGGTGGTGGCGGGATCGACATCAGGCTTGCCGTTGAGCACCCGCGAGACAGTCGTCTTGGAGACCCGGGCCCGTCTGGCAACGTCACTGATGGTCGGCCGCGGGTTGTCTGGTCCGTCCACGGCTGACGGCCCGGCCGGGCGAGCGGGCACGGTTCTCCTCTCAGCGGCGGTCCGATCGTTCCTAACAGTCTCTCATGCCGCTTTTCGGTACCGATACCGGAACCGGTACCGGTATCGGTTACAACTACATAACAAAGTCTTTCTCTGCTCTTGCGCCTGAGAGTGAGACGAGTCACTGTCATGGTGCCGGAACCGGTTCCGGTAGCGGTTCCGGAGACATCTCAGATTAGATCCCAGGAGAGCTCGATGAAGAGATTGCAGGCAATGGTCGGCGCGTCGGCCGTGCTGCTGGCAGTGACGCTGGCAGGGTGCGGTAGCAGCGGTTCCTCGACGGAGACGACTTCGGCCGCAGGCGCGGCGGGCAACTCCGCCACCAGCGGCGCCAGCGTGGCCGCGGCGGGCGGGAAGATCGCGTTCCTGATGCCGTGCTCGACCTGCGCCGCGCGGTTCGAAGATCAGGACAAGCCGGACTTCATCAAGGCCGTCCACCAGCTTGACCCGTCCGCGCAGGTCATCGCCAACAACGCGGAGGGTTCTGACGCAACCCAGATCTCGCAGGCCGAGGACGCGATTGCCAACGGCGCCAAGGTCATCGTGATCTCGCCGCTTGACGAGACCACCGGCGTGGCGATCGTCGCCAAGGCGGCGGCCGCCAACGTGCCGGTGATCGCCTACGACGGCCTGCTGACCGGGGCGAGGATCTCCTTCTACGTGTCATTCGACCCGACCGTGGTGGGGCGGATGCAGGGCCAGTACCTGGTCGCCAACCAGGCCAGCGGCACCAACGTGATCATGATCAACGGGGATCAGACCGCGGACACCGGCCGCGACTTCAAGGCCGGCGCGATGGCGGCCTTGCAGCCCGCTTTCCAGTCCGGCCGCCTTAAGCTGGGCTATTCCGCCGACACGGCGCAGTTCGACCCGAGCACGGCCCAGCAGGAGACCGAGGCCGCCCTCACCAAGCTGGACGACAAGGTGGGCGGGGTGCTGGTGGCCAACGACGGGATGGCGGCCGGGGTGGTGGCGGCGCTGACCGCTCAGCACCTGGCGGGAAAGGTCCTCGTCACCGGGCAGGACGCCACCGTCGCGGGCCTGCAGAGAATCCTGACCGGCACCCAGTCGATGACCATCTACAAGTCGATACCGGAAGAGGCGCAGGCCGCCGCGAAGGTCGCGGTCGGGCTACTCGAGGGCAAGCAGACCGCGGTGAGCAGCGTCGCCACCAGCACCACCGACAACGGCGCCGGTCAGGTGCCGTCCCTGCTGCTCACCCCGCAGGTGATCACCAAGTCGAACGTGAGCATCGCGGTGAACGACGGCGCAACTACCTGGGCCGCGCTGTGCCAGGGCATCCCGGCCAGCGACTGCCCGCAGCACTCATGACCACGATGACCAGCACGCCGGAGATCACGGCGGCGACCCCGCTGGTGCGACTGCGCGGCATTCGCAAGTCCTACGGACCCGTGCTTGCGCTGCGCGGCGTGGACCTGGACATAGCGGCGGGCGAGGTGCATGCCCTAGTCGGCGACAACGGCGCGGGCAAATCCACCTTGGTCAAAGTGCTGTCAGGCAGCGTGCACGCCGACGGCGGGCAGATCGAATTCGACGGGCGTCCGGTCCGGCTGCAGTCGCCTGCGGCCGCAGCCGGGCTGGGCATCGCCACCGTCTATCAGGATCTGGCCCTGTGCGAGAACCTCGACGTGGTCGCGAACCTGTTCCTCGGCCGCGAGTTCAGCGACCGCCCGCTGGCCGGGCCGCTCCGCCGGCTGCGCGAGCCGCAGATGCGCCGCCGCGCGCAGCAGACGCTGGACACGCTGTCGATCAGGATCCCGTCACTGACAACCCCGGTCGGGTCGCTGTCCGGCGGCCAGCGTCAGGCGGTGGCGGTCGGCCGGGCGGTGCTGTGGGGGTCGCGGCTGCTGCTGCTCGACGAGCCGACGGCCGCCCTCGGCGTTGAGCAGACCGCGCAGGTGCTGCGGTTGATCCGCAACGTCGCCGAGCGCGGCCTGGCCGTGCTGGTCATCTCGCACAGCCTGCCCGACGTGTTCAAGGTCGCCGACCGGATCAGCGTGCTGCGCCTCGGCGCAAACGCCGGGACCTTCGACCGGCGCGCCACCAGTGCGCAGACCGTCGTCGCCGCGATCACCGGCGGCCTGGGCGTCGAAGGAATGGTGTGAACGGCATCCCGCGCTCAACCGCCGATCTGCCCAGCGCCGCGCCCGGTGACGGCCCATCGGGCCAGCCGCAGGCCGTCGGGCAGCCGGGCGGCGCCGGAGGCCACACGCGAGGCCTGAACCGGTGGATCAGCCGCGGCCGTCCAGCCGATCTTGGGCCGGTCGCGGTGCTCGCCAGCATCGCGGCCATCTGGACCTTCTTCCAGGCTCAGGACGGCGCCTTCCTCAGCTCCCGCAACCTCTCCGACCTGGTTCTCCAGTTGGCCGTGACGTGCATCCTGGCCCTCGGCGTGGTGCTGGTGCTGACCGCGGGGGAGATCGACCTGTCCCTGGGCTCGGTCACCGGCATGTGCGGCGTGCTGCTCGGCGTGCTGCTCACCGAACATGGCTGGCCCGCGTGGGCGGCGATCATCGCCGCGCTGGTGCTCGGGCTGGCGGCCGGGCTAGTGCAGGGCCTGGTCACCGTGCTGGTCGGCGTGCCGTCGTTTCTGGTGACCCTCGGCGGTTTCCTCACCTTCTTCGGTGTGCAACTCGCCCTAGTCGGCAGCGCCGGGCAGATCAGCGTCAGCGACCCGAGCGTGATCGCCATCGCCAACGACTACGTCGGCAAGACGCAGTCCTGGATCGCGGTCACGGTGATCGCCGTCTTCCTCGCCGCGCTCCAAGTGGCGAGGCGTCGCGCCTGGCGCCGCGAAGGCCTGCCCGCGCCGGCCTGGCGCAGCGTCACCGCGGCGGCGCTTCCGGTTGCCGGGCTGGCGGTCGTGGTCGGTTATCTGAACCAGTACCTGGGCGTGCCCTACCTGCTGGTCATCCTGCTCGCGCTGATCGCTGGGCTCGGCTGGGTCACCCAGCGCAGCGTCTACGGGCGGCACCTGTACGCAGTCGGCGGCAACGCCGAGGCGGCCCGCCGGGCAGGCATCAGGGTCGGCGCGATCAGGGTCTCGGTGCTCGCGGCCAGTGGGCTGCTCGCCGCGCTGGCCGGGGTAGTCAGCGCCTCCCGGCTGTACGCGGTTGACTCCAACCTCGGCGGCGGCACCCTGCTCCTCGAGGCCATCGCCGCAGCTGTCATCGGCGGCACCAGCCTGTTCGGCGGCCGCGGCCGGATCTACCACGCGCTGCTCGGCGCCGTCGTCATCGAGAGCGTGGAGAACGGGCTTGACCTGCTCGGCCAGTCCGACGCGACCAAGAACATCGCCACCGGCATCATCCTCGTCCTCGCCGTTTGCATCGACGCGGTCAACCGCCGCCGACAAGGCCGCATCGGATAAGACCGCACCCGGCTTCACCACACACAACGAGATAGGGAATTCATGTCACTGCGCTTCCCCGCCCACTTCCTGTTCGGTGCCGCCTCCTCGGCTTATCAAATCGAAGGGGCGGCCGACGAAGATGGCCGCGGCCCGTCGATCTGGGACATCTTCTGCCGTACGCCGGGCAAGGTCGTCCACGGCGACACCGGCGACATCGCCTGCGACCACTATCACCGCGTCGACGCCGACCTGGACCTGATCGCCGAGCTAGGCCTGGACAGCTACCGGTTCTCCATTGCCTGGCCGCGGATCATCCCGGACGGGCGCGGCGCCCCGAGCCAGAAGGGCCTCGACTTCTACCGTCGGCTAGTCGAGGGCCTGCACGAGCGCGGCGTCATCCCGATGGCCACCCTGTATCACTGGGACCTGCCGCAGCCGCTGCAGGACGCGGGCGGCTGGGCCGCGCGGGACACCGTCGACCGGTTCACCGACTACGCCCAGATCGTGCTCGACCAGCTTGGGTCGGAGGTGCCGCTGTGGGTGACGATGAACGAGCCATTCTGCTCCGCCATGGTCGGCTGCCTGCAAGGCCGCCACGCTCCCGGCCTGGTCGACTTGGATGCCGCGCTGCGCGCCAGCCACCACCTGCTGCTCGCGCACGGCCGTGCCGTACAGCTCACTCGCGCCGCCGCCCCCGACGCGCAGGTCGGCACCGCCGTCAACCTCTCCGACATCGCCGCAGCCAGTGATGACGACGCCGACCGGGCGGCCGCCGCCCGGCTCGACGGGTACGAGAACCGCTGGTATCTCGACCCGCTGTTCGGCCGCGGCTACCCGGCCGACATGCTCGCCTGGTACGCGCGCAGCGCCAGTACCGACTTCATCCGCGACGGCGACCTCCCCGTCATCGCCGCCCCCACGCACTTCCTCGGCATCAACTACTACGAAACCAAGGTCGTCGCCCACGACCCGGCCGAGCCGTACCACCAGGCGCGCGAAATCCCCTACCCCGGACGTGACGCGACGGCCGGCGGGCTCGATCCCCGCCCGGCCGGACTCGGCCGGATCCTGCGCCGGGTGCACGGGCACTACACCACCCAGCCGCTGTACATCACCGAGAACGGAGCCGCCTATCACGACTACGCCACCCCCGAGGGCCAGGTAAATGACACCGAACGCGTCGCCTATCTGAACGACCACTTCGCCGAGGCGTCCGCCGCCATCGAGGCGGGCGTCGACTTGCGCGGCTACTACATCTGGGCGCTGATCGACAACCTCGAGTGGGCCGACGGATACAGCCGCCGGTTCGGCATCGTGCACGTCGACTACCCCACCCAAACCCGCATTCCCAAGGCCAGCGCCCGTTGGTACCGGGGCCTCATCGCCGGGCATCGCGCCGAGCGGGCCAGCTGAGTTAACGGCGTCGCCCACGGCCCGGCGGGCCACTGCCGCCCGCCGGGCCATCGCGCCGCCAGGCCGGTGCTGTATACACCCCAGCCTTTACCCCTGCTCGGACCACGCCTCGATAAGTCGCTGCGGTGCGCGCCGGGCGCGACCGGCCGGAGCCGAGACCCAGATCATCAAGTGACCGGGCGGGGAACCAGTAGCGGCGACCGGCCCCTGGCATACGGCAGCCGCCCGGCGGGTAGACGCCTACCCAGGCGCCGTCACGACTTCGGGGGAATGACGAGACAACCAGGGGGCTGCAGCTGACGTCCGGTCATCGGTCAACCGCCGGCCTGGCCGCCGCGCCCGCCAACCAGGCTCCGGCCGGCGCCGCGGTCGTCAAGCCGACGCCGCCGGAGCTGATGGAGGACACCGGCACCGGGCTTGACTATGGCACCCGGGCGGATCGGATACCAGGCTTCCTGGTCCCCAATGACCGGTTCTACATCCGCAGCCACGCGCCCACCCCGCTGGTGGACGTGGCCGACTGGGTCCTTCGCATCGACGGCAGCGGGATACGCCGGCCGGTCCGCTACACCTACGACCAGCTGCGGAGCCAGTTCCCGCTGGTGTCGGTGGTCCGCACGATCGAGTGCGCGGGCAACCGCCGGGTGCTGCTTGGCGACGCGCTCGGCACCGCCTTCGCCGGCACCCCGTGGGGGCGCGGCGCGATCGGCACCGCCGAGTGGACCGGGGTCCTGCTGCGCGACCTGCTCGAGCCGGCCGGGCTCAGGCCCGACGCAGTCGACGTCCTGCCCGAGTCGCTCGACGCGATCCGCGCCCGCCGGCCGATGCCGCTGGCCAAGGCGATGGCCGACGACACCCTGGTCGCGCTGGCGATGAACGGCGCCATCCTCCCGGCCGACCACGGCTTCCCGGCCCGGGTGGTGGTGCCGGGCTGGCTCGGGGCGGCCAGCATCAAGTGGCTGCACCGGATCGAAGTCAGCCGCGAGCCGGTGTGGGTGCCGTGGAACACGACCGATTACGTTGTGATCGCCCCCGGCCAACGGTTCGATGGCCCCGGCCGCGGCCCGGCGATCACCACGCTCCCGGTTGCGGCGCTGGTGGAGCTGCCGTGGCCGGCCCGGCTGCGACCACGGCGGCAGCTGATCAGGGGCCGCGCGTTCGCCGGGGAGGACGCGGTCGCCGCCGTCGAGTACCGCGTCGACGACGACCGCTGGCGGCCCGCCGAACTGGGCCCGCCCGAGATACCCGGCGCCTGGGTGCGCTGGCAGTTCGCCTGGACCCCGGAACCCGGCCGGCACCTGCTGCGGGTGCGCGCGACCGACACGCGCGGCAACACCCAGCCCGACGCCTCGGAGTGGAACGAGCTCGGCTACCTCCAGCACGCGGTGCTCGCGCACCCGGTGCACGTCGATCCCGGCTGAGGTGTCCCGGCCGGGCACTCAGTCAAGGTGGAACACCTCCTCGGCCGGCGCCCACCGTTCGCCCGGCGCGGCCGAGTCGACCGGCTGCTGGCACGGGTCGGTCAGCTGCCACCAGCGCCGCGTGGCCTCGTCGGCGGCGATGGCGGCCATGTCGGCCGGGTAGTCGTCGCCGTCGTACTCCAGGTAGCTGAACAGCAGGCCGTCGCGCAGGAAGATCGAGTAGTTCCTGACGTGCGCCCGCGCCAGCGCGGCGAGGACGTCCGGCCAGACCGCGCGGTGCAGCTCCCGGTAGGCCTGTTCGCGCTCGGGCCGGAGCCTGATGACGGAGGCGACGCGCATGTGATCACTCCTTGGTGTGGCGTTGACGTTCAAGTGTGCGCCTTCGACCGAGCCAGAGATAAAAGATCCGTCGCCGTGTTACTTACGCGGATAGATTTGCGGTAGCAAGACTTATTATCCGGATAATCTTTGGGTACGCTGCCGACATGACAGTGCTTACCCCTGGTTCCCCGACGACGCGGCCCCTCGACCCGAGCACCGTCCGCGATCGGGTGGCCGCGCACATGCTCGCCGACGGCTTCGAATTCGTGCTCGACCTGGACCGGTCGCACGGCTCGACGCTGGTTGACGCCAGGGACGGGTCGCAGTACCTCGACCTGTTCACGTTCTTCGCCTCCTCCGCCCTCGGCATGAACCACGACGCGCTGGCGGCCGACCCGGCCTTCCGGGCGGAGATCGCCGCCGTCGCGGTCAACAAGCCGAGCAACTCCGACGTCTACACGGTGCCGATGGCGCGGTTCATCGAGACCTTCTACCGGGTGCTGGGCGACCCGGCGCTGCCGCACCTGTTCCTCATCGACGGCGGCGCGCTGGCGGTGGAGAACGCGCTCAAGATCGCCTTCGACTGGAAGTCCCGCTGGAACGAGAGCCATGGCCTCGACCCGGCCCTCGGCACCCGGGTGCTGCACCTGGAGCGCGCCTTCCACGGGCGCACCGGGTACACGATGAGCCTGACCAACACCGACCCGATCAAGGTCGCCCGGTTCCCCAAGTTCGACTGGCCCCGGCTGCCCTGCCCGGCCGTCAACCTGCACGACGACGACGGCGCGGTGGCGGTGGCCGAGGCGGCGGCGCTGACGGCCGCCCGGCGGGCGTTCGAGACGTACCCCGACGACATCGCCTGCTTCATCGTCGAGCCGATCCAGGGCGAGGGCGGCGACAACCATTTCCGGCCGTCGTTCCTGCAGGCGATGCAGGCGCTCTGCCGCGAGTTCAACGCGCTCTTCATCGTCGACGAGGTGCAGACCGGCGTCGGCCTGACCGGCACCGCGTGGCTCTACCAACAGCTCGGCCTGGCCCCTGACGTGGTCGCGTTCGGCAAGAAGACCCAGATCTGCGGCGTGATGGCAGGCGGCCGGGTCGACGAGGTGCCGGACAACGTGTTCCGGGTCGCGTCCCGGATCAACTCGACCTGGGGCGGCAACCTGACCGACATGGTCCGCGCCCGCCGCATCCTGGAGGTCATCGAGGCGGACGGGCTCATCGACCGGGCCGCCGCCCTCGGCCACCGGCTGCTCGGGCAGCTGCGCGAGCTCGCCGAGCGCTACCCTGGCCTGGTCAGCCACCCGCGCGGCCGGGGGCTGATGTGCGCGGTGACGCTGCCGACGGCGGAACTGCGGGACGAGGTCGTCCGGCGGCTGCGCGCGGACGAGCGGGTCCTGATGCTCGGCTGCGGCGCGGCCAGCCTGCGGTTCCGGCCGGCGCTGACGGTGCGGGCGGACGAACTCGACCGCGCCATCGCGGCGCTCGACCGGGTCCTCGCCAGCATGAGCTGAGGACGCGGCCGCGTCCCTCGATCGACCGACTCACCCGCGCGCGCCCGCCGGGCGCCGACGACTAACGGAGTACCGCAATGCTCAACCATGACACGCTGCGGGCGCAGGCCCAGGACGTGCTGTCCCGCCTCGGCGTCGAGCTGCCGCAGCCGGCCGGCCAGGCCGGCGGGACGGCCACGCTAATCGCGCGCTCGCCGGTGACCGGCGGCGAGCTCGGCCGGATCCCGGCCCACCGGCCGGACGAGGTCGCCGCGATCGTCGCCCGGGCGGCCGACGCGTTCGCGGCCTGGCGACTGGTCCCGGGCCCGGTCCGCGGCCAGCTCGTGCGCGAGTTCGGGGAGCTGCTGCGCGCGCACAAGGACGACCTGGGCGCGCTGGTGTCGCTGGAGGCGGGCAAGATCCGCTCCGAGGGCCTGGGCGAGGTGCAGGAGATGATCGACATCTGCGACCTCGCGGTGGGCCAGTCCCGCCAGCTGTTCGGCCTCACGATCGCGTCCGAGCGGCCGGGGCACCGGATGATGGAGCAGTGGCACCCGCTCGGCGTGGTCGGCGTGATCAGCGCGTTCAACTTCCCGGTGGCAGTCTGGTCCTGGAACACCGCGCTCGCCCTGGTCTGCGGCGACCCCGTGGTCTGGAAGCCGTCGGAGAAGACGATGCTGACCGCGCTCGCCTGCCAGGCGCTGCTGGCCCGGGCGGCCGCCAAGGTCGGGGCGCCCGACGGCGTGAGCGCGGTTGTCTTCGGCGGCCCCGAGATCGGCGAGGCGCTGGCGGCCGACCCCCGGGCGGCGCTGGTGTCCGCCACCGGCTCGACCCGGATGGGGCGGGCGGTCGCGCCGGTGGTGGCCGGCCGCTTCGGCCGCCTGCTGCTCGAGCTCGGCGGCAACAACGCCGCCATCGTGGCGCCGTCGGCCGACCTCGACCTGACCGTGCGCGGCATCGTCTTCGCGGCCGCCGGCACCGCCGGGCAGCGCTGCACCACCCTGCGCCGGGTGATCGCGCACGCCTCGATCGCGGACGAGCTGACCGGGCGGCTGGCGGCGGCGTACCGGACGCTGCCGATCGGCTCCCCGCTGGCCGACGGGACGCTGGTCGGGCCGCTCATCGATGCCGCCGCCTACCAGGGCTACGCCGACGCGCTGGCCCGCGCCCAGGCAGACGGGGGCAAGCTAGTGGCAGGCGGCCGCCGGGTGCTGGCCGACGAGGCGCCGGACGCCTACTACGTCGAGCCCGCGATCGTCACCATGCCGGCCCAGACCGACGTGGTCCGCCGCGAGACGTTCGCGCCGATCCTCTACGTGCTCAGCTACGACACCCTGGACGAGGCGATCGCCCTGCACAACGACGTCCCGCAGGGGCTGTCGTCGTCGATCTTCACCCTCGACCTGCGCGAGGCCGAGCGCTTCCTGGCCCCGGACGGCTCCGACTGCGGGATCGCCAACGTCAACATCGGGCCGTCGGGGGCGGAGATCGGCGGCGCGTTCGGCGGCGAGAAGGAGACCGGTGGCGGCCGCGAGTCCGGCTCCGACTCCTGGAAGTCCTACATGCGCCGCGCGACCAACACGATCAACTACTCGACCGAGCTTCCCCTCGCCCAGGGCGTCTCCTTCGGCTGACGGCCCAAAGTCATCATTGGGTGTAGTAAGGGGCGCCATACGGCCGGTACTACACCCAACGACGCTCGGGTCACCACCGCGCGCACCGGGGCCGGGCCGGCTAGCGGATGGCCTGCCCTGGCTTCCGCGCCAGCACCAGCAAGATCGAGGCCTCGAAGCGCAAGGCTGGGTCCG
>Ga0335073_10014701_pt1 | contig 10962 bp, 10 predicted proteins | sample Lox_Sample_22_FD_207093 | JGI IMG/M metagenome (GOLD analysis project Ga0335073, IMG submission 207093) | Soil microbial communities from Loxahatchee National Wildlife Refuge, Florida, United States - Lox_Sample_2.2 | ecosystem: Environmental > Terrestrial > Soil > Wetlands | place: USA... | reverse complement strand
TGCCTCGGGATGAGGAGCTGCGCTGGCTGTGGCTGGCGTGTGTCGCGGCGCTGCATGTGTGGGACGACGATCGCTGGGAGCAACTCTCGATCCGGTTCCTCGAACTGGCCCGCGAGGGCGGGTCGCTGAGCTCGCTCCCGCTCGCTCTCCCCGCCCGCGCTCTCATCCTGTTGATGGCCGGCGAGCTGGCCAGTGCTGCTGTACTGGCCGGTGAGCAGCGGGCGGTGGGCGAGGCGACAGGCACGAGGCGGCCGCCCTACTCCACGCTGTTCCTGGCCGGATTCCGTGGCGACGCGGGCGCTGTCTCCGCAATGAACGAGGCTATTATGCGCGACGCGGCCAGCCGGGGAGAGGGGATGGGAATAACCCTGACCGGGTGGACGGAAGCGCTGGTCAGCAACGGCCTCGGCCATTATCAGCAGGCGATGGCCGCGGCCCGGCAGGCCGTCGGCGGCGAGGGCGACCTGGTTTCACCGGGCTGGGCCCTAGCCGAGCTGATCGAGGCCGCCGCACGAAGCGGAGACAGCGACACGGCGGCCGGCGCGCTGGCCAGGCTCGCCGAGATGACGAGCGTGAGCGGCACAGACTGGGCACTGGGTATCGAGGTGCGCTGCCGGGCCCTGCTGACCGAGGGTGAGGCCGCTGACCGGCTGTACCGCGAGTCGATCGAGCGCCTGTCCCGCACCCGCCTCCGCCCTGATCTGGCCCGCGCCCACCTGCTGTACGGGGAATGGCTGCGCCGCGAGCGCCGCAGCACCGAGGCGCGGGTGGAACTGCGCGCCGCGCACGGCATGCTGGAAGCGATGGGCATGGAGGCATTCGCCGACCGTGCCCGGCAGGAGCTGAAGGCCACCGGCGAGACCGCCCGCAGGCGCCCCACGGTACCAGGCAAGGAGCTGACCGCCCAGGAGGCGCAGATCGCCCGGCTGGCCCGCGACGGGCTGACGAACTCCCAGATCGGCGCCCGGCTCTTCCTCAGCCCGCGCACCGTTCAGTACCACCTGGGGAACGTCTTCGCCAAGCTCGGCATCACCTCCCGCAACCAGCTCGACCGCGCCCTGCCCGGCAGTACGGCCGCCTTCTAGCCGCCTTCTAGCCGCCTTTTACCCGCCTGTTGGCCCGCGTCGGCGTCCATGGCCGGCCGGTGACCTGAGCCCTGACCCGGCCAGCCGCGCTGGCCACCGGCGGGTACGAGCGCGACCGCGCCGCATGAGACTCGCTTTCAGGAAGTTACGCGTACGGGCACAGAGGGGAGCAAGCCTTCCCGCGCGCCACCTGCCGGCTGCCACGACCCTAGGGAGGGATCTAGGTGAGCCTGTCCGCCCGGGCTGCCTACGGCTACGAGATCACGGCATGGCTGCGGGAGCAGGGCTTCTCCGACATCGCCGAGGGGACCATCTACGCGCTGCTGCTCAGGATCGAGCAGCGCGCCTCGTCGACGTACAGAAGATCCCCTCCGAGAAGGGGCCGCCGCGCAAGGTGTACTCCCTCAACGCTCAGGGGCGCGAGTATCTCGAAGAATTCTGGCGGACCTGGAGCTTCCTCACAGAACGGCTCGAACAGCTCCGCGAAGGAGGCAGGTAATCATGTCCGGCACCGAAAAGGGCGGGCTCATCTCGAAGGTGATCTTGAAGACGGTTGGCGACAAGAAGCGCTGGAGGGCGTACAAGGCGCGCGTGAGGCGGCTTCCGCCGGGCTACCGGACGGCGGCCAGCGCGGTCGAGCGGTACCTGATGTACTTCGTGCCAGCCGGCGAGGACAGCGCAGCGTCGCAGTTCGAAGACCTCGCCGACCTGTTCGAGCAGGCCGCGGCGGACGGTACACCGGTCCGCGAGATCGTCGGGGAGGATCCGGTCGAGTTCGCCGGGGCGTTCGCCCGGAACTACTCCGAAGGCGGCTACGTCCCGGCCCGTGCGCGGAAGCGGCTGACCGACGCCATCGCGCGCGCCGAGGAGGAGGCACCCCGATGACCGCGCGCACGACTTCCGGGCCGTCGATCCGCGTGCAGGGCCTGGAGAAGTCCTACAAGCAGAAGAACGAGAAGCTGCACGTGCTGCGCGGCGTGGACTTCGACGCGCCGCTGGGCAGCATCTTCGCCCTGCTGGGCTCCAACGGCGCGGGCAAGACCACGGTCGTCAACATCCTGTCCACGCTCCTGGCGGCCGACGCGGGGACGGCGACCGTCAACGGCTTCGACGTCGCCGCGCAGGGCGCGCAGGTGCGGGAGTCCATCAGCCTCACCGGGCAGTTCGCCGCCGTGGACGAGATCCTCACCGGGCGGGAGAACCTGGTGCTCGCGGCCCGGCTGCGGCACCTGAGGGACGCCGGCCAGATCGCGGACGGCCTGCTGGCCCGCTTCGGCCTCACCGACGCGGCGCAGCGACGCGTGGCGGCGTACTCCGGCGGCATGCGCCGCCGCCTGGACATCGCCATGAGCCTCACCGGGAACCCGCCAGTGATCTTCCTTGACGAGCCGACCACCGGCCTCGACCCACCGTCGCGGCTCGAGGTCTGGCAGGCCGTCAGGGAACTCGCCGGGAAGGGCACGACGGTGCTGCTCACCACGCAGCAACTGGACGAGGCCGAGCAGCTCGCCGACCGGATCGCGATCCTGCACCAGGGCCGGATCATCGCCAACGGCACCCTCACCGAGCTGAAGCAGCTCCTCCCGCCCGCCAAGGTCGAGTACGTCGAGAAGCAGCCGACCCTCGAAGACATCTTCCTCGCCATCACCGGCGACGGCACTGCCGGCAGCAGCAACCGCACCGAAGGCTAAAGGAGCAAACGATGAACACGCATTTCCCCGGCGACACCGCGGTCTTGCTGGGGCGGACGCTGCGCCACATCACGCGCAGCCCCGACACCATCATCACGACCGCGATCATGCCGATCGCCCTCATGCTGCTGTTCAGGTACGTGCTCGGCGGCGCGATCAACACGGGGCAAGGACCCGGGCATTACGTAAGCTACCTGCTGCCGGGAATCCTGCTGATCACGATCGCCTCCGGCACCTCCTACACCACGCTCCGGCTCTTCACGGACATGCACAACGGGATCTTCCAGCGATTCCAGTCCATGCCGATCGCGCGCTCCAGCGTGCTGTGGGCGCACGTGCTGACCTCGCTCGCCGCCAACCTGATCTCGCTCGTGATCGTCGCGCTCATCGCCCTCGCCATGGGCTTCCGCTCAGGCGCAGGAGCGACGGCCTGGCTCGCCGTCGCCGGCATCCTGTTCCTGTTCACCCTGGCGCTGACCTGGATCGCCGTCATCGCCGGCCTGTCCGCGAAGACCGCGGAGGGCGGCGGTGCCTACGCATACCCGCTCGTCTTCCTGCCCTTCATCAGCTCGGCCTTCGTGCCCACCGCCACCATGCCCGGCCCGGTACGCGCCTTTGCCGACAACCAGCCCATGACGTCCATCATCAACACCATCCGCGACCTGCTCGCACAGCAGCCAGTCAGCACCAGCATCTGGACCGCCCTCGCCTGGACCCTCGGCATCCTCATCACCGCCTACGCCCTCGCCATGGCCACCTACCACCACCAGACCGCCTAAGGATGCGCCTCCTCATGCCAGTCAGTCATCAATGCCAGCACGCCGTCCCATCCCTTCTACCAGAACCTGGGCTACCTGGAATGGGGAGACCGCAGCGCCCGCTACCTCAAAGACCTTGCCCCCGGTGCATCCAAGGTCAGCTACGCCGCCCGCTTCCCCGCAGCGCCCTGACCATTTTCCGGACACCCCCGCTCCACGACTGCCCAGCCTTGGCGTCCGTCAACACAGCGAAATCTTGCTGCTTCCTGCTCAGAAAACGAACAGCAAGAAAACGGACCTGACCAGTTACGGCCGAGATAGCATCGGCCAGGCCGTTCAACTGTGCTCCTCGCTGATTCACAAGGCCGAATTCGCCGATTCTGGGCAGCCAAGCTCGCATCAGCGCGCGATCCGTTAAGCCAAGCTCATCACCGTCTTCGATGGCCGGGTGCCAGCACTGACCGGGGATCAGGTCCACGATGGCCTGCACGCGCTCATCAACGGCGAACCCGAAGGAGAACTCCACCCGTGCGTGCGACAGACCGCCGCGAACACGCGGGTGGCGCCGACGGAGTCCGACAGGGCCAGCAACCGCGGCGGGGCCGGGTCACCCGGCCGCGGCCGGGCCTCGGCCGGCAACTGCGCCAGCGCATCGCGGCGGTCGCTATGCGTCCCTGCGGCGCACGACGGCGAACGTTATCGCGATCAGCGCCGCGGCCAGCAGCACATAGATCCCGGTCTCGATGCCCTGGAACGGCCAGTACCGGCCGGCGGGCTGGTAGGTGACGAACCCGCGCCAGCCGTGAGCCTGCATGCAGGAGAACACGGCGTTCATCGACCCGTTCTTTCCCGCGGCGGGCGCCGGCAGCAGCCTCAGGCAGGAGGCCGGAAGCGCGGGAACCAGGTCGCCAAATCCGCGCGACACCGTCACCCCGGTGCTGCTGACGGCGCCCTGCGCGAGCACCCAGGCCTGCCCGCGAGGGGTGTACGAGCCGGTCACGTTGTAGTAGGTCGTGACAGCCGCCATGTAGTGCTGCCGGAGGACGTCGGCGATCACCAGGCGCAGCGCGATGAACCCGCCGAGCGCGACGGCGATCGCGGGCAGGGTCCGCCGCGCCACCGTGCCCGCCGCGATGCCGAGCGCCATCGCGAACACCGCGTAGCCGACGGGGACGATGCCCTGCGTGTCGAACTGGCCGGGGGCAAACGCGCTGGCAGACTGCGCGTTGACCGGGCCGGACCACCAGGTGGTCAGCGCGGCGATCACGCCCCCGCAGGCCGTGGCGGCGAGCAGCAGCCAGCCGGCCTTGACGGTCAGCCAGCGCGTGCGGGTGACGCTCTGCGCCCAGGCGAAATCGGTGGTCCGGGACTCGAGTTCGTGCGCCACCAGCGGCGCGCCCCACAGCATGCCGAGCACGACCGGCACGATCAGGCTGATGTAGGGCAGGTCGCTGACCACGCCGTTGACCAGCGGCGACTGCTGTTGCAGGCACGCGCTGTTCCCGGCGCAGCTGACGAGCATGGCGTGCCAGCGCGACGCGATCTGGAGGCCGTCCGCGAGGATCACCGCCGCGGCCGCGGCGAGCAGCACGGATGCGATCGCGGCCTGGGCGCGGTACTGGCGCCAGACGAGCCAGGTCATGAGTCTTCTCCGACCGTCGTGAGGTGCCTGCCCGCCGGCGCCTCGTCGGCGCCCATGTAGGCCAGCACCAGCTCCTCGAGCGTTACGTGCTTTCCCTGGACCTTGTGCCGCGCAAGGAGCGCGGCGATGTCGCCGAAAAGCTGTACCCGGGACGCGGCCAGCAGGATGAGGTGGTCGCAGACCCGCTGCAGGTCGGTGATCAGGTGTGAGGACAGCACGACCGTGAGGCCGCCCCCGGCGTCCGCCACGGCGGCGGTCAGCGTCGCGAGGAAGTTCCGCCGCGCGAGCGGATCCAGCGCCGCGACCGGCTCGTCGAGCAGCAGCAGCCGGGGCCGCTTGGCCAGCGTCAGCGCGAGCGCCACCTGGGCCCGCTGGCCGCCGGACAGCGTGCCCACACGCTGGCCGAGCGGGATGCGCAGCTCTTTGAGCTGGGTGCGCGCCAGGGCGCCATCCCAGCGGGGGTTCATGTGCGCGCCGATGCGGATGTGATCCTCGGCGGACAGCCGCCGGTACAGCGGGATCTCCTGGGCGAGGAAGCCGATCTCGGCGAGGAACGCCGGGTCCTGCCGCGGCACGCCGTCCAGGACGGTGGCCGTGCCGCCGGTCGGGCGGGCCAGCCCGGCGAGCATCCGCAGCAGCGTGGTCTTGCCCGCGCCGTTCGGCCCGACCAGCGCGCAGACCCGGCCCTGCGGCACGGTGACGGTGCACTCGGTCAGCGCGCTGACCCGCCGGTAGCGCTTGGACAGCTCATGTGTCTCGATCGCCGCGCTCATGCGATCTCCGGCAGTGGAGTCATGGCAGCCAGCGTCCCGTCCGGCGGCGGCGGGCGCATGACTCGCCGGGGGGAGCGCGGGTCCCTCCTCGGAGGGATACGCCGCGGGCCTGCGCGGAGGTAGCGTGCGGATGTGCTGGACCGGGTGCGACGCTGGACGTGGGGGCTATCGGGCCGGCTGATCGCGTCCTACATCCTGGTCACGTTCGCCGTGGTGGTGCTGGTCGAGGCGCTCGTGCTCGGCTACCAGGCACCCCAGCTGGTGAACGATGCCCAGCTGCAGAGCCAGGGGTTCGCCACCGCGCAGAGCTACGCACAGCAGCTCGCCCAGCACTATCCCGGCGGCGTGCCGCCCGGGACCGTGCTCGGCGACCCCGTGCTCAGCGGCCCGGACCGCGGCGGAAAGATGGGCATGGCCCCGCCGAGCCCGTACGGGAGCACGCTGGCCGTTCCGGCGATCACCGGCCCGATTTTCGGGCACCAGGCGATTACCGCGGTCGTGGCCGTCGCCGCTGACGGCACCGTCGTCGCGTCCTCGGCGCCCTCCCGGTACCCGCCGGGACGAGCGGCGGCCAGGGAGCTCCCCGCCGAGGCCGCCGACGCGATCGCCGCCGGCCACAACGTCGGGTGCGGTCTATGTCTCAAGGGCAAGGCCGGCGGCAACGGCACCGGGTCCACGGCGTACGGCAGCGTGCTGTGGTGGGTCTGGCCGGTCACCCGCGCCGCCAGCGGCAGGCCGTCGGCCGGCGCGACGGCCGGCGCGACGGCCGGCGCACCACGAGCGATCGCCGACGTCTACGTTCAGGCGCCGTACTCGACCGGGTTCATCAACCCCTTCCGCGTCTGGGACGAGCTCGGCCAGCAGCCCGGCGGCGGGGCGCTGCAGCAGGGTCTCTACGCTCTGCTGCTCGTCATCGTGCCGGTCGGCGTGCTGTTCGGGCTGCTGGCCTCGCGGCGCCTGGTCCGCCGGGTACGCCGCCTGGAGCAGGCCACGCTCGCGGTCGCCGACGGCGACTACACCGTCACGCTGACCGCCTCGGGCCGGGACGAGGTCGGCCGGCTGGAGGCGAACTTCACCACGATGACCCGCCAGCTCGGCTCCGCGCTGGACGCGGAACGGCAGCGGGCCACCGGCGACGCGCGCGCCGCCGAACGGGCCCGGATCGCGCGGGAGATCCACGACGCGATCTCCCAGCACCTGTTCGGCCTGCGAATGATCGCCGCCGGGATGCGCCGGGCCGACCCGGGCAATCAGCAGGCGCAGGCGATCGAGCGCATCAGCGAGGAGGCACTGCGCGACATGCAGGCGCTGCTGGTCGAGCTGCGCCCGGCCGGCCTGGATGGCGGCGGGCTCGCCCCGGCCCTGCAGGAGATCTGCGCGGCCTACCACGACCGGCTCGGCGTCACCGTCGACGCCAGCCTGGACGACGTCGCCCTCCCCGCGCCCATCGAGCATGCCCTGCTGCGCATCACGCAGGAGGCGTGCACGAACGCCGTCCGCCACGGCAACGCCCGGCGCCTCGCGGTGTCGATGACCCGCCAGGACGGGCACGTCGAGCTCGCCGTCCGCGACACCGGTACCGGCTTCGACCCGGCCGCCCCGCACACCGGCTCGGGGCTGGCCCATATCCGTGGCCGGGTCGCCGAGCTCGGCGGCACCGTGGACATCGACAGCGCACCCGGGCGCGGCGCGGCGCTCACCGTCCGGGTGCCGGTGCGGTCGCCGTGACGATCCGCGTGGTGATCGCCGACGACCACCGCGTCGTCCGGGACGGGCTGTGCTACCTGCTCGGCCAGGAGCCTGACGTCGAGGTCGCCGGCGAAGCCGGAGACGGGCGGCAGGCGCTCGACGTGGTCGCCGCCACCCGCCCGGACGTGCTGCTGCTCGACCTGTACATGCCCGGGGTGGACGGGCACGGCGTGCTCGCCGCGCTGCACGACGCGCCGCACCGGCCCGCGGTCGTCGTGCTCACCTCCGCCGCCGACGACGGGCACCTCGTGCGCGCCATGCACGCCGGCGCGACCTCCTACGTGCTCAAGACCGCCCCGGCCGAGCACGTCATCGCCGCGGTCCGCGCCGCTGCCGGCGGTACCGCCAGCCTCAGCCCGGAATTGCTGACCCGGCTCACCCAGGCGATGCGCCGGCCGCCGCCGCCGGATCCGCTGGAGCCGCTCTCGCCGCGCGAACGCGACGTGCTCAAGCTGATCGCCCGTGGCCACAGCAACCGGCAGATCGCCCGGGACCTGCAGATCGGCGAGCAGACCGTCAAGACCCACGTCCGCAGCATCCTGGCCAAGCTCGGCCTGCAAGACCGTGTCCAGGCCGTGATCTTCGCGATCCGCCATCAAGCAGACAGCCACGAGCAACAGCCGTAACCCTGTCTTCCCGCGGCCTTCCGCGGCCGGGCCGGGAAAAAGTACCCGTTCGAGGCCTTAGCGACGCGGTCCCTGAGTCCTAGCCTTGCCACGTGTACGCCCTGCACAAGCTGCTCTGGGAGCTGCGCCGCGACCCGGCGCTGGCGGAACGGTTCCGCGTCGACCCGGATGGCGTCCTGAGTTGCTATGAGCTGGAACCGCAGGACCGGGCGGCGATCCGTGCCGGGGACTTCCGGGCGCTGTACTGTCGCGGCGCAAACCCTTACCTGCTGTATTTCTGTGCCCTGCAGATCGGCGTGAGCCGCCAGGACTACTACGCGCAGTTGCGGGAGGGTGCGTAGCCGTGGCGCAGCTCACCGGCGTCCTCGCAACGGCGCATTCACCGGGCCTGACCGGTTTTCCCGAGCGCGCCGATCCGGTCCGGCGTGCGAGAGTCATGGCCGGCTTCGCGGAGGCGGCCGGGCGGATACGCAGCCTGCGCCCGGACGCCATCGTGGCGGTGTCCGTGGAGCACTTCACCAACTTCTTCCTGGCCAATCTGCCAGCCTTCGCCGTGGCCACCGGCGAACGCCACCTCGGGCCAGTCACCGAGGAGATGGCCGCGTTCCTGGGCATTCCGCAGCGGCATTACCCAGGGGATCGCGTCCTCGGCACCCACATTTACCGCTATGCGCTGGCGCACGACTTCGACCCATCGCTGGCCGACGGCGGGTTCGACTTCGACGAGAATTTCTGCGTACCGCTGGAACTCCTCGGCGCGGCCGACGTGCCGGTGGTTCCGATCGTGGTCAATGGCGTCAACCCGCCGTATCCCACGGCCCGGCGGTGCTATGCGTTCGGCCGGATGCTCAGGGACGCCATCGAGGCGGCGGAAACGGCGGACAGCGTGGTCGTGCTGGCCACCGGGGGGTTGTCGCACTGGGTGGGAATGCCTCAGGCCGGGACGATCGATGAGGCGTTTGACCGCGACTTCCTCGCCCGGCTGGAAGCCGGCGACGCTGCCTGGCTGACCGACTACGACGACGACCAGATCGAGGCGGCAGGCAACGGCGCGCACGAGATCAGGACCTGGCTGGTGGCGGCGGGCGCGGCCGGCGTTCCGTTCGAAATCCTGGCCTATCAGCCCACCCCGGAGTGGCTCACGGGCACCGCCGTCGCTGCGGCCCGTATGCCGGAGCCGGCCGCGGCTCCCGGTGGTCCCCGGACGTCAGACGCAGCCCCAAGGTAACCAGGCAAAAGGAGCACTCGTGGCACCACGCATCACAGCCAGCGACATGCACGGGGTCATGGCGTACCCGCCCACCCCGGCGCTGCCGGGGGCTGAGTCCGCGGACGCCAGGGACACGGTAGACCTGGCCGAGACCGAGCGCATGATCCGCACGCTGATAGCCGACGGCGCGGACGCGATCGCGCTGAACGGGACGCTGGGCGAGTGCGCCAGCCTGATGCTGGACGAGTGGAAAGCGTTCGCGAGCTGCGTGTCCGAAACGGTGCGCGATGCGTCGCCCGGCTTCCCTGTGTTCATCGGCTCGACCACGCTGAATACCCGGGACACCATCGAACGGATGCGATTTTTGGCCAGCATCGGTATCCCGGGCACGCTGCTCGGCAGGCCGATGTGGGGCGAGATGACGGCCCCGGTGATGACGCGCTTCTACCGCGACGTGGCGGAGGCGGTGCCGGACATGGCCATCTGCGTGTACGACAACACGGCGGCATTCCGCGGGATCATCCCGCGGCCGGTGTACCAGGCGATGACCGAGATCCCGCAGGTCGTTGCGGTCAAGTACGCAGGAGGGGCGTCAACCGGATTCCGGTTCCACAACGACCTGGCGGTGGTCGGCACCGCGTTCCCGCTGATGCTCATCGAGACCGACTGGTACCCGGCGTGGGCCATGTACGGCCCCGAGTACGCGCCGATGACCTGGTCCTCGACGACCGCGTGCGGCCCGGCTCCGGTGCTCGCGCTGCGGGACGCGCTGGCCAGCGGCCGCGAGGACGACGCCCGGTGGGTGTCTGACCGGCTCCGCTGGGCGCACGAGCCGTTTCTGGTCGGGCAGGACTTCACCGAGTTCGCCAAGTACAACGTGCCACTGGAGAAGATCCGGGTGAACGCGGCAGGCTACCTGAACGTCGGCCGGTGCCGCCCTCCCTACACCGAGGATCTCGTCCCGCGGCAGCACGTCGAGGGGGCGCTGGCGCACATCGACCGCTACAAGCAGGTGCTTAAAGAGGTGGCGGAGCGCTTCGGCGACCAGGGGCGCCGGCCGTGACGGCGCCGGGGCACGCCGTGACCACGCCGGGGCACGCCGTCACCAGCCACGGCCCGGACGGCCAGAGCGCGGCCGGCCTCCCGCTGACCGCGGAGGCGGCGGCCGCCATGGCGGACACGATCCGGGACGGGCGGGTGCCGGCCCGGATTTTCAACGATCCGCAGGTCTGGGAGCTGGAGAAGACCAGGCTGTTCGGCCGGTGCTGGTCTTTCCTCGGTCACGAGTCTGAGATACCCGCCCCCGGGGACTACGTGACCAGGTACATCGCGGACAACAACGTGATCCTGGCCAGGGACGAGCACGGCGGTATCTGCGCGCACCTGAACCTGTGCCGGCACCGCGGCAACCAGATCTGCAAGGCCGAG
>Ga0335073_10014700_pt1 | contig 10963 bp, 11 predicted proteins | sample Lox_Sample_22_FD_207093 | JGI IMG/M metagenome (GOLD analysis project Ga0335073, IMG submission 207093) | Soil microbial communities from Loxahatchee National Wildlife Refuge, Florida, United States - Lox_Sample_2.2 | ecosystem: Environmental > Terrestrial > Soil > Wetlands | place: USA... | reverse complement strand
GGCGCTCTCGCTGAGCAGACTCAAGACCGCCAGGCCGAGCAAGAAGCGATCCGGTGCGCGTCCCGCCGCGAGCCCGAGGGCGGTGCTGATGGCCTCACGCTGCGGCTCGGACAGACGCGCCAAGCGGTCGAGCATCGGCATGCAGAGCTGATGGAGGCCTGCGAAGGGTAATTCCATCTCGGACTCGACCCCGGCCGCGCGCGCGACCTCGAAGCCCTCTGCCGAACTCAGCGCGTACTGGACCAGCGCGGTCTTCCCGATGCCAGGCTCTCCGGTGATGACGAGCGCCCGGCTGCGGCCGTCGCGCACATCGCGTAGCAACTGATCCATCTCGCGGCACTCGACCGCACGCCCGACCAAGGTCCTGGAAGCCGACCCCTTGTTCGTCGTGTCCGGGCGGCCTGCCATCCGGTGCAGCCTAACAATGGCCGTTTCGCAATGCTCCTGGTGAAGACCGACCCGCGTCCCACGGATCGACGCGCGCCGTCGCAGTCGGCGTCGTGCCTGACGCCGTTGTCAGTTTCCCGGGTGACACAAAGGTTGAGGGCGCCGATCGCGCGTTGGACGCGCGACGTCTCACCAGTGGGTTCCCCTGGTGCGACATCGCGCCCCGTCGTGCGACCGTGTGGGATGCGCCGCTCCTGAAGGCGAGGAGACATCGGCCGGGGTGACCTCCGAGCCGGGCCATCGACAAATCGATCGAGCTTTGAAGGACCGAACGTGGACGAACACTTTCCGCTCTATTTGATGCCTTTCGACCACCGCCGTTCGTTCGAACGGGGATTCTTCGACAGCAGCCCTCCCATTCCGGAGCCGGTCCGGCGCTGCATCACCCAGCTGAAACAGGTCATCTTCGACGCCAATCAGCTTGCCGTGACGCAGGGCGCCCCGCGCGGCCAGTGCGGCGTGCTCGTCGACGAGGAGTACGGCGCAACGATCGCCAGAGAGGCCACCGCGGCGGGTACGCCGCTGGCCATGCCCGTCGAACGCTCGGGGCAGGAGGAGTTCGAGTTCGAGTACGGCGACAGGTTCGCCGAACACATCGAAGCGTTCGACCCGCTCTTCACGAAGGTGCTCGTGCGTTGGAATCCCGAAGGCGATGTCGCGCTGAATCGACGCCAGGGGGCCCGACTGGCCACGCTCGGCGCGTGGCTGAAGGAACACGGCCGGCAGTTCCTCTTCGAGTTGCTCGTGCCGGCGACGAAGGACCAGCAGCACGAGTGTGACAAGCAAGGACTCGACTACGACACAGACCTCAGACCGCAGTTGGCTGTGCAAGCGATTGCCCAACTCCAGGCGATCGACGTCGAGCCCACCATCTGGAAGGTCGAGGGGTTCGACAACGTACGGCAGGCCGACGCCCTGGTGCGCCAGGCTCAGTCGAGGGGTCGCGAGGACGTGCGGTGCATCGTGCTGGGCCGCGGCAGTGACTGGGCCCAGGTCACCCGTTGGTTGCAGACGGCCGGGTACGTCGAGGGCTTCTGCGGGTTTGCGGTCGGCCGCACCCTGTGGAGCCACGCTGTCGGCGACTACCTCGCCGGGCGACTCACGGCGGAGCAGGCGACGTCCGCGATCGCGGAGCGCTACCTCAGCTTGATCCACCTCTACGAAGGCGCCTCCGCGCTCGGCCGTGCGGGCGGTCTGGAGCGTCAGCCCTCCGTGCCGACCCAAGCCTCGAGCAGGCGGCACGCGCAGCGGCTACGTCTCTGAGGAGGGCTGGTCACGGCCGGCAGCCGTTGCGCCCGGCCCAGACCAGGAAGTCCCACTGGCGCGATCAGGCCGGATCGGGAGAGAATTTTGGATCAGGTCGCGCCTGAGACGGGTTGCGCCGCAGAAGGAGCACACAGATGGACGACCCTCAGTCGGCCTTGGAGAGCAGTGGGGCCAATGGGGCCAACGGGGCCGACCCCGGGTCGGCGAGGCAGGACAGCGCCACCGGTCCCGGCGCGGACGCCGCGGGACCACCCGCTGAGAACCGGTCGTCCCTGCCCCCACCCCCACCGCCCGGCGCTGGCGGCGCGCGCCAGCCGGGGCAACCAGGGCGCACCGGGCAACCCGGGCAGCCGGCACCCCGCCCGATTCATCGTGTGCCGTGGTTCTGGCTGATCGCGCTGATCCTCCTGCTCGTGAACTGGGCCGCCTTCGCGATGAGCAACTCCTCCCATTCGCAGCCCCGCGTCACGGTCCCCTTCAGTCCGTACTTCATCTCACAGGTCGACGGGGGCAAGGTGCAGTCGATCTCCTCGACCGGCGACACCATCCAGGGCACCTTCAAGAGCAAGGTCCGGTATCCGGCGAACGACAAGAAGGCAACGCCGACGACGCTCTTCTCGACCCAGGTGCCGTCGTTCTGGAACGACAACCAGCTCACACAGCTCCTGCAGTCGAAGGGTGTCGAGGTCAACGCGCAGTCGACGTCGAGCTCGACCCCGATCTGGGAGGAACTCTTCTTGGGCTTCGGCCCGACGGTGCTGCTGGTGCTCCTCTTCGTACTGATCGCCGTGCGCGCCCAGCGCAGTGGCGGCGGACTCAGCGCGTTGGGCAACTTCGGCCGCTCGCAAGCACGCCTGGTCGATCCGGAGAAGATCACCGTCACCTTCGCCGACGTCGCGGGCATCGACGAGGCCAAGGGCGAGCTCACAGAGATCGTCGACTTCTTGAAGCACCCCGAGCGCTACACGAAGCTCGGCGCCCGCATTCCGCGTGGCGTCCTGCTCTACGGGCCACCGGGCACCGGCAAGACGCTGTTGGCCCGGGCGGTGGCCGGCGAGGCGAGCGCCGCGTACTTCTCGATCTCGGCGTCCGAGTTCATCGAGGGAATCGTCGGCGTCGGAGCAGCGCGGGTCCGTGACCTGTTCACCAAGGCCAAGGCCGCCGCGCCAGCCATCATCTTCATCGACGAGCTCGACGCCATCGGCCGCTCACGTCGCGGTGCCTTCTCGGGCGCCGACGACGAGCGGGAGCAGACGCTCGACCAGATCCTGACGGAGATGGACGGCTTCGACTCGAGCGATGCGGTGATCGTTCTCGGCGCCACCAACCGGCCCGAGATCCTCGACGCGGCGCTGCTGCGGCCGGGACGCTTCGACCGGCGGGTGGCGGTGTCGCCTCCGGATCGCGCCGGGCGCGAGAAGATCCTCGCCGTCCACGTCCGGGGCGTGCCCCTCGCGCCGGACGTCGACCTCGGGTCCATCGCGACCCTCACCCCGGGCATGGTCGGGGCGGACCTCGCGAACTTGGTGAACGAGGCAGCGCTCCTCGCCGCGCGGCGCGAGCACACGCAGGTCAGCGCCAAGGACTTCAGCGATGCGCTCGACAAGGTGATCCTGGGGGCGCCGCGCGGCATCCTCCTCAGCCCCGCAGACCGGATGCGCACCGCGTATCACGAGTCGGGCCACGCGCTGGTGGGGATGCTGACACCGGGGGCCGACCCGGTGCGCCAAGTGACCATCATCCCGCGAGGCATGGCGCTCGGCGTCACGCTGTCGGCGCCCGAATCGGACCGGGTCTCCTACACGTCCGAGGAGCTCGAGAGCCAGATCAAGGTCGCGCTCGGCGGGCGCGTGGCCGAAGAGGTCGTCTACGAGAAGGTCACGACGGGCGCCGAGTCCGACATCGAGCATCTGACAGGCATCGCCCGCCAGATGGTCGGGCGATGGGGAATGAGCCAGAAGCTGGGACCGGTGACCCTGCTCCCCGGTGACGACGACGGAGCCCCGCCGTCCCAGCCTGAAACCTCCCAGCAGACCCAATGGCTGATCGATCAGGAAGTCCAGCGACTGGTCGAGGAAGCCCATGCGGACGTCACCACGTTGCTGACCACGCACCGCGCGCAGTTGGAAAGTCTGGCCGCCGCGCTGGTGAAGGCCGAGACGCTCGACGCCGTGTCGGCCTACGCCGCGGCCGGGGTCGACCGCACGCAGCCGCCGCCGCCCGACGACGCGGGCGTGACGCCCGAGGCCGTGGCGACGCCGGCCTGACGCCCAGGACGGGGATCCGGTCGCGGGCTCGTGCGCGTGCAGCGCGCCCGGCGCGTCACTCGGCGACCAGGAATTGCCGCCACCCTCCGGGCAGGGTCGTCTGCCCGATCTCGATGAGATGCCCGTCGGGATCGCGGACGTAGCAGCGCTTCTCGGTCGCGTGCTGTTTGGGCGGCGTCAAGAACTCTGCCCCGCGGGAGCGCCACTCCTCGTACACGGCATCGATGTCCGACACCCGGATGTTGAGAAAGCTGCTCGAACGATCCGGGTCCGGGGGGACCTCGAGGGTGACCGTCGGCTTGTCGTCGGTTGGCCCGCCTCCGACGTTGATGATGATCCAGCTGTTCGCGAGCGCCACGTAGGACGGCTCCCCCGACCGGATCGTCCTCCCTCCGAGCACCTCGGTGTAGAAGCGACGGGATCGCTCGACGTCGCGCGCCACGAGGAAGTGGGTCAGCTCGATCTCGTATGCCGCTTCGCCGTCCACCACAGTGCACTCCTTCCTGTCCCGGCTCCGTCGCGGGACATCGGGCCGCTCAGCTCGAGGCTCCCGCGCGCGCACGATCGATGACGCGAGCCGGGAGCAGCGCCGCCTTGTGCTCGCTGAACACACCGGTGGTCCAGCAGACACTGTGCTCCGCATGCAGTTCCGTCCCGAGCGCAGCGCGGGCCAACCCCGAGTACCAGCGATCCTGGGCGATCCATGCTGCGAACTCGCCCCGCCGGTCGAACCCCAGCCCGGTCTGTACGTGCCCGACCAGGTCGTGGACGGCTCGGAACCTGTCGTACGGCCCCCCGGATTCGCAGCCGAGAAGAGGATGGCCCCGGTCCCGGTCGACGTCACAGGTCGTCACCTCGAGCACCCCGGTCGCGCGGACAGCGTCGATCATCTCCTCGTCGCCGGCGTACGGCGACCGGCACCGGGTGAACGCAACGTGGACGGGCACGGCGCAGTCATCCTCGGTCAGCCCACGAAAGTGCGCGTCGGATTGCTCTTCGAGAGCCCGATACGCCGCCACGACGACCGGATCATCCGGCGTGCTCCGCTGCACGGCGAACCACGCCGCCACCTCGTATGCGAGCGCCTCGTCGAGATGCGCCTGCGTCACCTCCGTGAACCTAGTGGTGCGGCCACTGCCGTCACGTCGGGAGCTCGGCCCCTGACTGTTCCGCCACCATGTACGCCGCGTACCAGTCCGGCCAGTCCGCGTCCGCGTGCCCGATCCGCTTCTCGTGCTCGCCATGGGCCATCGAGGCACGGGTCATCGCCTCGGCCAGGTCACGGACCGAGGCGTACGAGGTCTCGGCGGAGTCGATCCGGCCGGGCAACCGGGTCGTGATCTCTTGGAGGAGCCACGAGTTCCCATCGGGGTCGCGGAACGTTGCGAACGAGCCGTAGCTGTTCATCTTCGGCGACCGGCCCTCGGCTCTTGTTTTGGAACCCGGCTCCTTGAAGCGACCGCCCAGCTCCTCTTCGTGGAACGTCGCGCTCACGTCCACCCCCCGGCCGGCAAGGTCGGCCCGTGCCTCCTCGATGTCGGAGACCACCAGGTACATGTCCTGTGCCGAGCCCGGCGCGGACGTGATCAGGTCCGTCCCGAACTGGATGGAGCACGCCGAGCCGGGAGGTGTGAACTGCAGCAGGCGGAACCCGTCAGCGTCGACGTCGGCATCCACCCGCCACCCGAGGCTCCGGTAGAAGGCGTCGGCCCGGTCGACGTCCGAAACGGGAAGCACGATCACCTCCAGCTTCAAGTCGACCTGCCCGGCCGTCTCACTGCTGCTCATCTCGCCCTCCTCGGCTCTGCGTCGACCCAGAGTCGACCGCGGATCTGCGTCGCTCTCAGGGTCGCACGTCAGCCCTGCGCTGACACCAGTGAGAGTCCCTGGTGCCAGGCTCACACGTTCCCGGTGAAGGCTTTCTCGTAGCTCACCTCGAGCAGTCGCTGGAGGGCGCAATATTCCTCGTCGGTCCTCGGGGAGGGCAGGCTCGACAAGAAGCGGTCCCGGCCGACAGCCTCGATCCCCCCGACCCAACCGCTCGAGACGCCGCGCAGCGCCAGGGCATCTGGAAGCACGGCATAGATCCCGGTGTCGGCCCCAGCGGCGGCGGAGTCAGCGGTGCCGGGCTCGCGCGGGTCCGCCTCGATCACGCCGACGGCGAACCAGGGCTCGTGACACCCGAGGTCAGGACAGTCCACCACGAACAACAGCAACGCCCGGTGGGCACTGATCGAGCTCTCGATCACCCAGGGCATTCCTGCCGCCCACGTGCACAGTCCGTCGACCATCTCGTCGCCGAAGACCATCCGCCGGCGGGCCCGCACGTCGGACACGCCGATGATCCGGCTGAACCACGCGAGCAACGACGGGTGCGCCGGACCGGAGTGGTGTCGCTTCTTCATCGAGGTTGCTTCCTCCAAGGGCCCACTTACGTGGACGCTCGTGTCGAGCCCGCGAACGCGGAGCATCCTCACGATGCGCCCCGAACGTCCCGATGACGCCAGTTGGACCCACTGGTCTCGCCCCTCGGACGGCGACCGGGTGGACGGGGCTTTCCAGTGGAACTCCCTGGGGCGAGGTGCCGGGCCACTCAGCCACACTGCGGGACGAGGGCCGGAGCTCGCGGCCCGCCAGGAGGAGACACCCGTGATCGACATCGTGAAGAGAGGAGCGCGAGCACTTGCCGCGTTCGTCGAGACGTTGGTGGACTGGTTGTGGTGACGGACCGCGCGCACGAGCCCGGCCAAACGGGCCGCGCGCACGAGCCCGGCCAAGACGTCTTCCGCTCCGTGCTCCCCGACGACGTCGCGTGGGAGCCGTTCCCCGCGTTCCCGCCGGACGCCCGCTTGGCGACGATCGTGGGCGATCCTTCCCAGCCCGGGCCGTACGTGATCAGGGTGAAAGTGCCCCACGGCGTGAAGCTCATGCCACACAAGCACCCCGAAGACCGGGTCTACACGGTGTTGTCAGGCGTCTTCTACATCGGTCTCGGTGAGGAGTTCGACGACGACAAACTCGAGGCCTTCCCGCCTGGCGCGCTCGTCGTCCTGCCCGGCGCGACCCCGCATTTCCACTGGGCGAGATCCGGCGAGTACGTGACGCAGGTGACCGCGATCGGTCCGTTGGGCCTCGAGTACCTCGACCCAGGCGACGACCCGAGGAACACCTGAACAAGGCGGCCCGAGTGACACCGGCCTACGTTTCAGCCCTGACGTCAGGTCTTCACAACGGGAGGTCCGCGTGCCGCATCTCACTTCCAAACCACTCCCCCTCGAGACGGTGCTCTTGTGCCTGACCGCGGCCACCGGCGTGATCGACGCCGTGTGCTACCTCGGCATGGGACACGTCCTCGTGGCCAACATGACCGGGAACATCGTCTTCCTCGGCTTCGCCCTCGCAGGAGCAAAAGGGTTCTCGGTCCCGTCCTTCCTCGTCGCGTTGGCCTCGTTCCTCGTCGGCGCGACGGTGGGCGGACGCCTGGGACGCGTGCTCAGCAGGCAACGACGACGGTGGCTCACGACGACGTCGGTGATCCAGGCGGCACTCGCCGTGGTTGCGGTGCTCGCGGTCGCGGCGGGGCTGCTCGGGCCCACCGGCACCGTGCGACTCTGGGTGATCGCGCTCCTCGGCGCCGGCACCGGCCTCCAGAATGCGACGATGCGCAAGCTGGCCATTCCCGACCTGACCACCTCGGTCCTGACCATGACGGTCACCGGCATCGCCGCCGATTCCACCCTCGCCGGCGGCGACCATCCGCGCCGCGTGCGGCGGGTCGAGTCGGTCGTCGCCATGCTGATCGGCGCGCTCGTCGGCGCTGCGCTCATCGTGCATGTCGGCTTCACGCCCACCCTCGGCCTCCTCGCGGGCGTCCTGGCGCTGGTTGCGCTGGGGTTCGCCATCGTGCCCGACGAGCAGTCAGAAGTGCAGGAGATCAAGAGCCCGCAGCCGACGCACTGAGAAACGAACCGGCAGACTAGGACGTGTCACGCGATGCACGAGGAGGAGACCAATGCCAGCAGTCGACGTTTCAGACTGGTCGAGCCTCACGAAACTGGGCAGCCCGCCACCCGACGGATCCGGGTCCCGGCCCGTGGTCTCCGTGACCACGGCGCCGAGCGGCCTCGAGGGAGAGGGCTTTCCGGTGCGGAGGGCCTTTGCCGGGGTCGACCTCGCCACACTCGACCCGTTCGTCCACATGGACCAAATGGGAGAAGTCGAATATGCGCCCGGGGAACCGAAGGGCACGCCGTGGCACCCCCATCGAGGATTCGAGACGGTCACCTACATGATCGACGGCACGTTCGCCCACCAGGACTCGAACGGAGGCGGCGGGCTGATCACGGACGGCGCGACGCAGTGGATGACCGCAGGGAAGGGAATCCTGCACATCGAGACGCCGCCCGAGGAGCTCGTGGTGTCCGGGGGCTTGTTCCACGGGATCCAGCTGTGGGTGAACCTTCCGGCACGGGACAAGTGGATCCCCCCCGCCTACCAACCACTCGAGCCCGGTGAGGTGGCGCTCGCCACGTCACCCGATGCCGGCGCGCTGGTCCGCGTCATCGCCGGGAACGTCGGCGGCGTCGTCGGGCCAGGCTCGACGCACACCCCGATCACGCTCGTGCATGCGTCGATTGCCCCCGGAGCCGTCCTCGACGTCCCCTGGGACGCACGATTCAACGCCCTGGCCTACGTCCTCGCCGGGTCGGGCACCGTCGGACCCGCGGGCAACCCCATCGAGCTCGGCCAGCTCGCGGTCTTCGGACCCGGGGACCGGGTGGCACTCCGTGCCGCCGACCGGCTCGACGCGCGATCGGCCAACCTCGAGGTGCTCCTCCTCGGGGGCGAGCCCATCGGCGAGCACGTCGAGCACTACGGGCCGTTCGTGATGAACACACGAGCGGAGATCGGCCAGGCGGTCGAGGACTTCGAAGCCGGCCGCCTAGGACGCATTCCGCCGAATGCCCTCATGCCGCACGTGCCCGACCCCGCCCCGAGCCGCACGGAACGGACGGGGATCTGACCTGGCGCCGCTGCCAACCTGAGGCGCCCAAGAGACCCGTAGGTCCCACGGGGGCAAGGCGTCCTCGTTTGCGGGAGGCTGTCGGTCCAGCCGCGGGCGAGGAGAGTGCAGGCACATGAGCACGACAGGCAAGGACCACTACGACGTCATCGTCCTCGGCGGCGGAGCCCCGGGGGAGCACTGCGCCGGTGCGCTTGCCGAAGGCGGGCTCCGGGTGGCCGTCGTCGAGCGAGAACGCGCCGGCGGCGAATGCACCTACTGGGCCTGCATCCCGTCCAAGACGCTCCTGCGGCCGGGCGAGGCGGTCGCCGGGTCACGCCAGGCCGGGGCCACGGCGGATGTCGACGTCGAGAACGCCTTGTCCTACCGGGACTTCGAGGTGTCCGACTATCACGACGACGGCCAGGTGCAATGGCTGACGACCCGGGGCATCGACCTGATCCGCGGGTCGGGTCGTCTGGCGGGCCCCGGCACGATCCAAGTCGGCGACCGAAGCGTCAGCGCGGACAACATCGTGATCGCCTGCGGCGCCGACGCCTTCACCCCGCCCGTCCCGGGTCTGGCCGAGCTCGACGGGCTCTGGCACACGAGGGACGCCACGAGCGTCAAGGAGATACCCCGCCGTCTCTGCGTCCTCGGCGGTGGCCCGGCCGGTGTGGAGCTGGCCCAGGCGCTGCACCGGTTGGGCGCCGACTCGGTGATCGTCGAGAGCGCTCCGAGACTGCTGGACCGCGAGGCGCCGGCGTTGGGGGACGCCCTCGGGGAGGCCCTGCAGCGGGACGGGATCACCGTTCATTGCGGGCTCCAGGTGACCGGGGCGCGGAACGAGAACGGGGAGGTCGTCGTCGTCGTCTCCGACGGGACCGAGATCCGGACCGACCGGCTGCTGGTCTGCACCGGACGGCGGCCGCGCGTCAAGGACATCGGGCTCGAGACGGTGGGCATCGAAGCGGACCCGCATGGCATCCACGTCGACGCCCGGCACCAAGCGGCGGAAGGGATTTGGGCGATCGGCGACGTGACGGGGATCTGGCCCCTCACCCACGTCGGCGAATACCAGGGCGAGGTCGTGGCCTCGAACATCTTGGGCGAGCCGCGGGAGGCGCACTACGACGCCGTGCCGCGCGTGACCTACACGGATCCACAGGCAGCCTGTGTCGGTGCCTCGTCGGATTCGTACAGCGGCACCGCGCGCATCGCCGACGTCGCACGCATGTCCACCTACACGCACGACTACGCGAACTCGAACGGGTTTCTCACCCTACTGAGCGACGGCCACCGCGTGACCGGTGCCTACGCGCTGGGACCGGAGGCAGGTGAGTGGTCGCAGCAGGTCACGCTGGCGATCCGTGCGCAGGTCCCGCTCGACGTCTTGCGGGACACGATTCAGCCGTTCCCCAGTTTCTCCGAGATCGTCGGAGCGGCGCTCAAGGACCTGACGGCGCGCATTCGACAGGGTGACGCCGGCGGGCCTGGCAAGCCCTGACTGCGTGGCCAGGGACTTTCACTGGCGGCATGGCATGGATCGCAGGACAATATGGTCGGTGTCCACATCCGGGTGTGAGCCGGAGACGAGCCGAGTCGTGGTGCCACGTGGCTGCCGCGACGACGTCCAGATAGTGAGGTGCGACCGATGACACCTGCGACGGAGTCAGGAATCCGTCCCGACGTCCCGCCGAGCGGAGCGGGGTGCGTGGAGTGCTTGGCGAGCGGCGGCTGGTGGCTGCACCTCCGGCGTTGCGCCGACTGCGGCCACATCGGATGCTGCGACAACTCGCCGAGCCAGCACGCGAGCGCGCACGCCGCAACGGACGACCACCCCGTGATCCAGAGCTTCGAGCCGGGCGAGGACTGGTTCTGGGACTACCGGACGCAGGACTACATGGAGGGCCCGACGCTGGCGCCACCGGACGCCCACCCGCTCGACCAACCGACGCCGGGTCCGGAGGGACGGGTTCCT
>Ga0335073_10014699_pt1 | contig 10963 bp, 12 predicted proteins | sample Lox_Sample_22_FD_207093 | JGI IMG/M metagenome (GOLD analysis project Ga0335073, IMG submission 207093) | Soil microbial communities from Loxahatchee National Wildlife Refuge, Florida, United States - Lox_Sample_2.2 | ecosystem: Environmental > Terrestrial > Soil > Wetlands | place: USA... | reverse complement strand
GCGAATTCCGCGCATGTTTCCCTCTCAAGTCGGCCCCCGCTGACTTTTGAGGTGAGCTTCCTAGTCACGTTCCGCTGCCTGTGGCGAAACCTGCTCCGGCTCGCGGATCCAGAGGTCCGTGCCCGGAATGATCTGCACCCGGGATCCTGCCGGCACGGTCACGATCGGCGCGAGGTCGACGCTCTGCTCGAGCACCTTGGCCGTCACCTGGCCGAGGTTCTGGCTGAGCGCGTTGCCGCCATTGGCGACGGTCTGGTTCGATGAGACCTGGTTGCCCAGGCTGGCGAGCGATGAGATCGCGGCCACGATGAAGGCCGAGCCATAGCGCTCCCACATGCGGATGTCGACATCGCCGACGAACCCGGTGCGGGCCATCTGGTCGGCGCCGGCGGCGTCGGTGAGCTGCACGCTGGCGCCGTCGGGGCGGATCGCCCGGGCGCAGGTGACGGGAAGGCGGCTGTCGCCGACCTTGGCCAGGCTTTGATAGCTGCAGATGATCCGCGTGCCTTTCGGCAGCAGGGGTAGACGCCCGTCGGCGCCATACACATTCCGCTCGACGACAGCGATGATCCGTCCCGGAATCTGGGAATTGACCGCATTCTCGAGGATCGCCCCGATATAGCGGTCCGCGGTGATGACGCGGAAGCGGTCGACGGGGAGGGTAGAGCGATCCTCGGGCAGTTTCGGGTCGCGCTGCCTGTAGTCAGGGTCTTTGAGCCGCCAATTGACATCGAGCGGCGTGGATGGGCCCGGTGGCAGTGGCAGGGGCTGATATTGTTTGGCAGCCTGCTCCCGCAGTGACCTGAGCTCGTGGGCGCGGACCGCCCGCAGCAGCGGCGCCGGATCCTCGAAGACCGGCTCGGGCGTCGACGGAGGCGGCGGAGGTTCCGGCACGGTCACCGTCCGGGGGGGGGGGGGGGGGGGGGGTGGGGGGGGGGGGGGGGGGGGGGGGGTAGGTTCCGGCGCCGGCGCAAAGTCGTAGAGGTCCTTCGCGATCGCTAGAGACGACTTCGGCGCTGGGCCGCCGCTGCCGGCCTTGTCGTCATCCAGGCAGCCGGCGAGGAGCGCCGTGCTCCCAAGCACCGCCAGGAGGAGGGCGCGCGAGCTCATCCCCGGCCTTTGTCGTCGCCGAGCAGCGTGGCGGGTGCTGCCGATCCTGTCGGTGCTGGCGAAGAGCTGGGCTCGGCATAGGTGCCTTCGGGCTCCCAGCCGGCCGGGCGCACGCAGACGACCCTCTGGCCGTTGCGCAGCGTGAACGCACCCGCCGCCTCGGCCACGAGCATCGACCCTCTGACGCGCGTATTGACGGGGGTGTCGACGCCATCCACCACCCGGTAGACCGCGGGAAGATCCGACCGGTCCCAGCGATCCCCATAGTCGAACCAGGTGAAGATGCCGTCGGAGAACACGCGCTTGGGCGCGATGCTGGCATCCCCGGACATGTCGAAATCAAAGCTGAGCTTGCTGGGATCGAAGGGAATGCCCTTCGCGAAGTCTGGTGACTTCTCGCCGGTCGCTGCCCGCGTCGCACTCGCGACGTCGACCGACTTCGGACCACCGATCACGGCGGCGTTCTTAGCGTGCGCCTGCGGCGTCGGCCCGACGACCACGCCGCCGGTCGGCGGCGCCGTATGCACGTAGACGACCACGTCGGGAATGTTGACGCTGTTGGCACCCTCGGCGCGGATATAGAACGCATAGACGTTGCCGCTATCGCCGATGACGGTGATCGCCGCATCGGCGCCGACATACTTCGCCCGGATCACCAGCTTGTTGCTACCGACGCGCTCAGCACCAAAGACGAAGCTGTCACCGGACTCCGGCTCGCTGCCGATCGTCTCCCACTCCGGGAAGACGATGGTCACCGGTATGTATTGGCGTACCCGCAGCTTGATGACCTTATCGGCACTCCACTCGACGTGATAGACCCCATCCTTCTCCGGTGCCTTGTCCCAGGCGCGTTGGATCTGGCCGAGGGGCAGGGATTCTTCCCGCTTCATGTCGGGATAGTTGCCCTTGGATTCGCCCTCCACGTCCGGGCTCGCCGACACGGAATCGATCACGTCCTTTGCCGAGGGTGGGGGAGGCGGGGGCGGCTTCTTCGGTGGTGGGGACTGTGCGAGTGCGGCCGATGACGTCAGTAGCGCCGCAGAGAGCGCCGCGCTCAGAAGAGCTCGGTTCATTTTGTACCCCCACTATCGATGTGATCCACCGAGTAGCCCACGACCTGCAGTCCGATCGGGTTCATGTAGCGGTCCTCGATCCGGACGGCCTTCTCCTGGAAGGCGACCGTCACCGTGGAGACCCAGTGGCCGCGCCCCCGTGGCTCTGTCAGATGGGAGTCTGCGGAGTCCCACTCGGCGCGATAGACGTTTGGCGCCACCTGGGTCACGACCGAGACGTGGACGGCGCGCGTCACCCCCTCGCGCTTGTAGCGCTCGAAGGGGCTATCCTTGTTGGACTTCTCCATGAGCTGCCGGAACGTGTTCCAGACGTCGTCGCTGGAGAGCCAGTTGACCTCTTGCCAGCGAGGCACCTCGGTGTGGAGATCGATGGTTTCACGCTTCTCGACGTATCCCCTGACCAGGGTTTCGACAAAGAGCGTGAAGCCCTTCGTCTTGGCCTCGAAGGGCTCGACGCGCACGATCTGGTTGGCCTTGTCGCTGACCGTCAGAACCATCGGCACGACTTCATGGATGGTAGAGAGCTTCACGACGATGAGGCCGAGCGAGACGTTCCCCAGCATCGATATGACGAAGCCGACGGCGAAGGTCCACGCCATCCACCAGGCCACGCGGTAGCTCTGACCGGTATCGAGACGCGGGGCGACGCTGCTCGGCGCGCCGCCGCCTCGGATCTGGCCAATTCGTGCCGGGTTCAGTGATGGCAGCTTGAGGCTCAGTCCCCTCACGTCAGCTGACCCACTGCCCATGCTTGTAGAAGGTGGAACCGCAGGCGCAGGGCGACTTCTTGAGCGCGTCAGTGCCGCGACCGATCCCGGTGGGGTCGGATGATGTCGACCCGCACCCAGCGAGCAGAAGGAGTACCAGCAACCACAGAACTCGCATGTCAGTTACCCCCTGGCCGCGTCGGCGCAGAGGCAGCGCCGGAGCGGCCCCAGATGCGATCCCGGTTCCAGGTGCCCACCGCCCCCGCTGCGCGGCCGATGCGGTCGCGGCCCGCATCGGCCATTTTCATGGTCGCGCCCTTGACCGCGGCGAGCGCCGTCATACCGCCGGCGACTACAGCTGCGGCGGCACCCGGCCCGTCGCTGGCTCCGGAGATATTGGCGGCGAGGGTAGCGGCCTTGAGGTGGAACAGAATGGAAATGAAGCCGAGGAGGAAGGTTCCCCAATAATCGGGCGACAAAACCCAATCCTTCATGCTAGCGCTGATCCCGTCTTGCCCGAATGGGATCTTGCTCAGGAATTGGTCGAGCACTGTGAGCGTGAAGCCCATTGCGACAGCGGCAAATACCACGGTGAGCACGCCGCCGAGCACAATGCGAGCGCCCGAGATAGCGAACCCGCGCGTCGACTGGAAGGCAGCGGCGGCAATGAGGAGGGGGGCTATGGCCGTAATGGCGAGCAACTTAAAGACGCCTTCCAGAACGAAGGCGAGAAAGATCCCCCAAACAAACACGAAGGGAATCGCCAGTACCAGCGCGGCGAAGATCAGGCCGATGCCGGTGAGGCCGGCGTCGCTCCAGATTACGCGAGTGATAGCAAGTACACGGACGATCTGGGTTTCGACGACGCCAAGCATGCCCGACAGATCGCGCACGTCGATTCCGGTAGAGCTTTTGACTACCAGGGTCGTCGCAACCTGATTCATCGCATCGTAAGTGGGCTGATAAAGCCACTCCCAATAGAGATCGACGGAATTCAGGGCGGCCGTGCAGAGGGTGAAGACCATCAGGCGCGGGACGAGCATTTGGAATGCCAGGTCCCCGCGGATAATCGCGTGATAGATCAGCACCCACGCAACCCACGCGCCGACGAAGGCATCAAATGCCAGCTTCGTCGCCGGAGCGATGGCTTCGAAAGCGTCGCGTCCATAACCTTGCGCCAGGGCGTCGAGGGCGGAGAAGATTTGACAGGAATTGCAGTCATCCATGCCTACTGCCCCAGGGGCCCGCTATTAAGTCCGGGAACGTAAGTGGTCGGCGGCGTTCCATTGAAGAGCACGGGCGAGGCCACGATTGCCTGACTGGATGCCACTTCCAGGTAGGCAGCCATCAGCTGTCGCTGAGCGACGAGCTCGCCGGCGATAGCCGCCAATAGGGAGTTCGTCACGCGCTGCTGATCCATGAGGGTGGTCGCCGCCGTCGCCTGGTCGGCCAGGGAGGCAGCCCGCTCCATTGATGGTTGGATTTGTTGCCCTTGCGCCAACGCCAGTGAATATCCGTTGAGGGCTGCCTCCCGCGCGGCGAGCTGCCGGCGCTGAACAACCGAATCCCGGTCGCCATAGGCGACGTTCTGATTCTTATCGGGCGTCACCGCCAATGACTGATTGATAAAATCCCGTGACGACGACATCGAGCCGAAGTTTGGCGTCGCCATGTTTTTCGGTAGATTCCATCCGTCGAAGCTCATTGCGGGTGGGGCTAGCGAGGCATTGAGGCTTCTGAGCGGGGAGGCGAGGCCGCCGGTGCCAGCACCGATGGTGCCCATTGCTGAGGCGACGGATGTTAGTTGCTGAACCTGTTGCCGAGCCTGGCCGAGGATGTCGATCGTGCGCGCGAGGCTCAATGCCGAGTCGGCGTGGACGGCAGCGTCGTAGACAGCCATTTGAGCGGCTGCGGGTGGTGCGAGCGCGATGCCAGTAATTAGAGCGCCTGCCGCAGCAACTAGGCTACGTCGAGATAGTGACCGACCCATCTGTCCAACCCCCATTCTTGCTGTAGCTGACGCATGAGCCGCACGGGCTCGTTGCCCGAGCGGTAGACCTTAAGAAGCGGCCCCAGACCGCTTAGATCGACGTCGAGAAAGACGGCCTCGGAAGCGCGCTTGACCAGCACGCCTCTCTTTAGGTGCTTTGCAAGATTGCTCACCCCCTTCACGAAGGCCCACTGCTCTTGTGTAAGATTGAGTGACGTATAATCCTCTGCCCGAGCATTCGGGTTCGGAAACAGGAACAGTGTCGGGCAGTTGTTCAATAGCGTTTCGGAGATCGGCGACCTGAGCATGGCGCCGGCGTCTTGAAAGCAGACGTTGACGGAGCCGCGGAGCTTCCGATGCTCGCGAAACAGCTGCTCGACGTAGCCGCGGAACACCGCGTCTTCCAGCATGGGTGCCGTCTCGTCGATGAAGATCAGATGGGGGAGGGCCTGGTGGCGCACGACCTGGCGGATGCGGTGCATGATGTAGGTGACCATTGCCGCGGCGAGCGCCGGCTCCTTTTGAACTTCGGTCATTTCGAAGGAGATGAGCCGCGGTCCCTCGAGATCGAGGCTGTCGCGCTCGCCGTTGAACCAGCCGGCATAGGGGCTGTCGCCGGTCCACTTAAGGAGGCCCCGTTTGACCGCAGAGCCCGTATCGAAACCGGTCTGGAGAACGCCATTCAGCGTTCGCTGCAGCTTCGGAACCCCGAAGATGGCGTCCACACCGCGCGTCACCACCTCTCGTGACGCATCATCGGAAACACCGGCGAGCTGCATCAGAAACTGGTGCAGGAATTGCCGATTTTCCGAGGTGTCATCCACCTGAAGGGGATTGAGCAGCGTGTCCCCGTCCGCCAGATTGATGTAGGTCCCGCCGCAGGCTTGCGTGAAGATCGACGTGCCGCTGAAACGATCGAAAATGTAGGCACGCAGCTTCTCATGGCGTAATGCGCCCCCGATGATGTGCTCGAAGAGAGTGGTCTTTCCGGAGCCGGCAGGTGCGATCGTCGCGGAGTGGGCCAGCTCTTCATCCCGCTCGGTAATATGGAGCTGCAATGCGTACGGGCTGCCGGAGGCCGTCTTGAATACCCGGATCGGTCCGGGGCCCCAGTCGCTTCGCTCGAGGCCTACGGGCTCGCGCTCAAAAGTGCAGAGATGCGCCAGGTTGTGGGACAGCAGGCTAGTCGTGCGCACGAAGGCGTCGAAGCCCGGCAGGCGGCAGCGCCAGAGCCACTCGGCGGCGGCGCCCTCGATTGACGGCTTGATCCCGTAATTGAGAAATACGCGGCGTGCCGCCGTTACCAGCGCGTCTAGTTCCTCACGGGCCTCCGCGGCCACAAATACGGAGAGCTGGTGCTCAAGCAAGGAGGCGCGATCACCCTGCACATTGTGCGTCGCCTCCTCAAAATCCCGCGAGGTAAAGGGATTCTTGAAAAAGAGGAGCGCCTGACGCTCATTGAACGTCAGCTTTGCCGTTGCGGCCGTCTTTGGCAGACCCCGGATGAATTGAAGCACCGTAATGCGCCCATCCAGGCGCAGCAGGTCGCGCAGGATCGCGCCTGCGCTTTCCTCCCCCCAGTCCGAGAGCGAAAGGACCAATGAATAGAGCGATCGAGGGCCATCCTGGTATCGAATGAGGCCGGGCACGCGCTCGGGGGTGCCATCCGATGCGTAGTCGATCTCGAACTCGACCGTGTTGCTCACCACCCTCTCCGAGAGCCTGTCGGAGAAGGCACCCACGACGGAGGGAAAGCCGTTGACCAACCCGGCCCAGAAGGTGAGCAGCGGCGAATAGGCGCCGTTGCCATTGTGGAGGACCTCAGGCCCATATTGGGCGAGGCCATCGCAGGCGTCCTTGACTGCTTCCCGGAGCGCGCGTGCCGAGTTCCGGTCGTCCTTCGGTGCCGTGACCACGATATAATCGCGATTGACGTAAACGCGCTCGAACTGTCGCGACCACTCGTCGTGGATCGCCTGCAGCATCGGGTCGTCGTAGACGGCATCGAGTGCGTAGCTCACGCGCTCGCGAGGGGTGATGATCTTGAGGAACAGTCCGGCTTCAGCGACCTTTTCGAACCACGCCTTTCGGCGGATGAGCATCGAATCCAGCTCCCCCGCAGTCATTCCGCCGACATCGAGACCTCGTAGGACGACAACCTGCACCAGGCTTCCGGCCTTGGTCCGGATGGTCACGCCGTCGTCCAGCACCCGGTCGAACTGGAGGAGATCGCTGAGATAGGTCTCGGACGGGGGTGGGACCACGAGCTTACGTACGGCGGGCATCGCGGCGACGGCCAAGGCGCCGGCCGCGGCCACGACGCCACCGCCGAGTGCAATTCCACCAAGTGCGTCAGGAGTGGGCGGCGACGTTTGAAACGCCGCCGCCCATCCATCGCCCGCCGTCAGCGGGGACAAAAACCCGGCGAGCGAAACTGCTACGGAACGCACTAGGAAACCGGCACTACGCGACATATCGGTGCCCAGTCGAGCGACCGAGGTTCCGAGTTCTCTGGCAGCGGAACTTGGCTTTGAACACCTCGACGAAGTAGCGGTCGCGCACGGTTTGCCAGATCGCCAGCACCTGAAACGGGATGAACAGCCAGATGACGAGGATCGGATCGGCGAGGATGGACGCAATGAGGATGGCGCTCCCCCCAGCGAGGAAAGTGAGGTCACGCGTGGCGAAGAGGAGCACTCCGGGCCTCGAGATCGCCCGGAGGACAACCGCCGACGGCACCTCGACATTCACTGCAGGCGACATGGCGCTTACTGATTGAGCCAGGATTGGATGGTCGGCACCGCCGAGAGCCCGGCACCAGCGATCACGACCATGCCGACCCAAACCCACGGCACCTTGCCCGCCGCAGCCAGGATGAACAGCGCCACGGTGACAACGCCGATGAACGCCTTGCCGACGGTGATCAGCTGATCCCGGGTGTCATTGCCCTTCTGCGCGATGGAGTCCAATGGGCCCGCCTGCGCGATGGCGATGACCTCCGGCCAAAACAGGAGGATAGCAGCGGCAATCAGCGCCATCGCCGTGATGGCGTAAGGCCGAGTCGTCATGATAGGTCCCTTGGTGATGGTGAGAGGACGCTGAGCGTCTCTGCGCAGACGGCGATCAGCTCGGGCTGGCGCATCCAAACAGGAGCTTCAACAGCAACGGCAAAGCTCGGGTCTGGTGCTACAAAAACGTGCATGTCCGACATTACAATTCCGTAACGCGCGAATAATCCAATCCTAGATTTAAAAATTCGTAAATGGATCGAGTCTAAATTTCTTATCGTAGAGTCTTCGTGCGATAGGGAGCAGATATGGTGGCGAATACAAAAGGAAACGCGGCCTCAAGTTCCGAAGTAGTCTGTCGCGTTATTCGGATTGATGACTCATTAAAGCCATATATCCCTGTTGTAGGCGTCGGTATTACTTTGCTACTTGATAGCTGGATATTTCCAGAAATACCCCGAAACAGTGTCAAAAATACACGAGTGCTATTAAACAGGGTCGAGCGCGAGGCACTGGATTACTTGGTCCAGCACTCCGGAAAGAGCGCAACAGAGGTGATCTCAGCGGCGCTCGTGCGTGCAAAAAATTCCAAGGTGAGGGCGAGTGGTCGCGCTCTCGCAAAGACGGGAAGGATGGAGTGCGAGTTAGAGCTGCAACCTCCTCGACGTGTGCATCAGCCCGTGATCGCACGACCGTGGCGGCCGGGCGGTTGCGTCAGGGTCAGCATTTGAGCCGGCTGCAATGACCAGTGGCCCTACGTTGGTCATTCCTCGATGTGCATGCGGACTCTGGCGAGAACATGATTAGGGTCCGCACCCTTCGCAGCAAACATCGATGAGAATCGGTGAGACAACTCGACGGTCCACTCTTTGCCAGTCTCGAATGCCTTGTGGTCCGACCAGCCATCGAATGGTTCGCGGTACGTCTTTGGTGACGATATGCCGCGCACCACCACGTAGACGTGGTGTGTGTCTTCGATGCGCGTCATCACCGCCATCTTTTCCTGCTTTCCATCGATCATTATCGGCATAACGTTCCGGCAGTCCTCGTAGGTCGGGCACGCGAACTTCTGTTTGGACGCGACGCTCCCGTCCGTGCCGAGGATTTCGACTACTACGCTGTAGGAGTTAGCCGCATGGAGCGGTGCCGCCGCGAGACCGACCACCGACAGAAACAAAGCAACTCCCCAAAACGTCCTGTACATGATCCCTCTCATAATCTTTTTTCAGTCCGGATGTTGGATCCTACGCCTTAACAGATACTTCATTCGCCTTGGCTTGACTCACGTGGGGACGTTTCTCCGGCGCTGGCGAGATGTGCGGGCGTCTTGGTGGACCTTGTAGAGGATGAGGGATGCGGTGGGTGCTTGTCGTCTTTCTCCTGGCGACACCAGGCGCCGGTACGCCGGTGCTTCCGTTAGAGATCCCACAGGCAACCGAGCTCAGCTGCGGAAGGGCAGCAGAGAAGCTGAGAAGGGATGTCCAGAGCCAGGCGCCCCAAGCCGTAGTGATCACGTCGTGCGTGGACAGAGGCTCCGCTTATTGATGGCAGCGGTGGGGGCTGCCCTGACGCTCGCAGCCCACCCGAGCAATGCAGCCTCAATCGACGCTAAAGTTGCGGCGACCGAGGCAGCACGATGTGAGTTCGCACTCGTTGATGCCGCACAAGAGACTGGTGTTCCCCTACGGCTTCTGCAGAAATTGGCCTCTCTGGAGAGCGGTTTGAGTAGCTCTCGCGGTATGCGCTATCCCTGGCCTTGGACGCTCGACACGAACGGTCACGGGAGCTTTCATTTCCGATCACGAAATGCAGCAGAAAGACATCTTCGAGCCATGCTCGCTGCTGGGATAACCAATGTCGACATCGGATGCATGCAGGTCAATTGGCGGTGGCACCGGGATGCCTTCGCGTCGCCGGCGGACTTGCTCGACCCCTCGCTCAATGTCAGATATGCCACACACCTCTTAGCGGCTTACAAGACGCAGTTGGGGTCGTGGTCAGCCGCGGTAGCGCAGTATCACACGCGGAATTCCCGAGTCGCCGCTGGCTATCAGTGCCGTGTCGCGCGCGCGTTGAAGCCGCGAGGTGAAATTGCGGATTGTCCGGAGCGTGCGCCCTAGCTTTCCGATGGGCAAAAGCCTGATGCCGGCAAAAGCCTCCGAGCTCGATCACTTGCTCGCGTAGTCAGTTGAAGGCGAGACCCCGGTCGCCGACGACACGGCCCTGACTGGACGGTTGCTGCCTTGATGTCGATTTCAGCGCCGGCCGGCAGCTTAGAGGTTTCTTTACATCCCGAACTGGAAGCTAGCTCCCGTGATAGCGGGGGCGCTACTCACGGAGAACAGGTATGAATCGTGCGATTATCACTGGACGTCTCGGGGCTGACGTCGAGACCTTTCAGACCCAGGGTGGAACCGCGGCTCGGTTCAGCGTCGCCACGACCGAGGGATGGAAAGACGGGGAGGAGTGGAAGGAGCGGACCGACTGGCATCAGGTTAAGACGTTCCTTCCTGGCCTTGCCGAGATGCTGGCAAAACACGGCAAGAAGGGCCGGCGTATCGAGGTGATCGGCAAGATCCAGACCAGCAAGTACACCGACAAGGAAGGTGTCGAGCGACACTCGACAGAGATCATCATTGGTCGGGAAGGGACGGTGGATTTTCCGGAGCCGGTGCGGCAACGACGGGAAGAGGTCGCGGAGGCTGTGAGCTCGTAGGCCACTGAGATTGGGGAAGAGCCGCTGCAGAGCGGCTCTCCCCCGGTCATTGCCGCATCGATTGTATTTCGTACAACGGATCTAAATATCCGCATAGGCAGTTCGCTCGCCTCTGGCTCCGGGATGGGTAATAGCGCCCTTCTCCGCGTCCCCCACTGTTTTGGCGTAACGCCAGAGCACGCCGGAGCCGTACTCGTCCTCTCTGGCCTTCCATGCCTTTCTGCGCTCGGCCAGCTCCGCTTCGCTGAGCTCGACATTGAGCGTGCCGGCTTCGGCGTCGATGCTGATGATGTCGCCGTCACGCAGCAGGCCAATCGGGCCGCCGACGGCGGCTTCCGGCCCGACATGGCCGATGCAGA
>Ga0335073_10014698_pt1 | contig 10963 bp, 10 predicted proteins | sample Lox_Sample_22_FD_207093 | JGI IMG/M metagenome (GOLD analysis project Ga0335073, IMG submission 207093) | Soil microbial communities from Loxahatchee National Wildlife Refuge, Florida, United States - Lox_Sample_2.2 | ecosystem: Environmental > Terrestrial > Soil > Wetlands | place: USA... | reverse complement strand
GATTCGGGGCTTGGGCCGCTTCGCCGCGTCCGTTGGATGTGGCGCGGCAGGCCCCGTCTGCGAGGCACGGACGCCGAGCGGAGCTGTCGCCGCGACCACCTGGCGGGCTCGTCCGGACGGGGTCACGTGGCCCAGTGACGCCAAGCGGAGCGAGGCCCCCGAATCAGGCGCGATCGGGGCGCTCCGGATAGACGTCGTCGATCGTCGTGAGCGCAATGAACGGGGCGCCGGCGGCCTCCTCGATCGCCTCGCGCCCGCCGGCCAGCCGGTCGCAGATCGCGAGCACGCCGCACACCTCGTGGCCCTCGTCGCGGAGGGCCTCGAGCGCCCGGATCGTCGAGCCCCCGGTGGTGACCACGTCCTCGACGAGCATGCAGCGCTCGTCGCGGTCGAGCGTCGGGCCTTCGATCCGGCGCGACAGCCCGTGGGCCTTGACCTCCTTGCGGACGAAGAACGCCTTGACGTCGGCGCCCCCGGCGAGCGCGGCGCACGCGATCGGGTCCGCTCCCATCGTCATCCCGCCGACGGCGGTGGCGTCCCAGGCGCGGGCCTGTTCGGCGACGAGCTCTGACAGCGCGCGGAAGCCCGCGGGCCGCAGGATCGCGCGCTTGGCATCCACCAGATACTGCGCGGTCCGGCCGCTCGTGAGCACGACCTCGCCGATCACGAGCGCGTGGTCGCGGAGCTCGGCGACGAGGCGTTCGCGGGCAGTCGTCTGTGCGTCGAGGGTCATCGGCCGAATCTCATGCTAATGGGGGCTCCTGTCGAAACCGGCAGCGTGATCTCCAGGCTGCTCAGACTGATCTCGCTCGTGTGTGTCGCGCTCGTCGTGATGTCGTTCGCGATGTTCGCGCGCGACCAGATGGCCGGCGCGTCCGAGCATCAGCAGACCGAGTTGGTCGCCGGCGCGAACACGGGCGCCGCTCCGGTCGCGATCACCCACCGTCACTCGCAGCCCCGCCGCTTCATCGACGGGGCGGCCAACACACTGACGTCGCCGTTCTCGGCCGTCGTGAAGTCAAGCAACCCGTGGGTCGACCACGGCGTGCCGGCGCTGTTCGCGCTGCTCGCCTACGGGATCGGGCTCGGGTACCTGGCGCGGTTCGCCAGCGTTCGCGTGCACCGCTAGTAGCAAGCGTCGACCTGGTAGTACGTGTCGACTAGTAGTACGTGTCGACCCAGTTGCCGACCGCGAGCCAGTTGAAAATCGAGATCGCGTCGACGATCGGCACGCGCATGCAGCCGTGGCTGGCCGGGTAGTCGGGCGCCGGGTTGTAGCCGTGGATGGCGTAGCCGCTGATGAAGAAGTTCGAGAAGTACATCCCGTCGGGCAGGTATCCGGGCACCTTCGAGTACACGTGGAAGTTGCCGAGAATCGTCGGCGTCGACGGCTTGCCCGAGCTGATCGGATAGATCGCGACGACCTTCGAGCCGTCGATGAGCGCGAGCAGCTGCAGCGACAGGTTGCCCTCGGCGTGCCGGCCGTTGCCCGGGAATCGCACCTTGAACTGGCCGAAGCCGTCCAGCAGGTAGCTGAGGGTGCGGCCGTCGAGCGTCTCGTACGTGCCCCAGTGCAGGAGCCGGTGGTACGCGTCGAGCGCGAGCCCGGTGCCGTCGTCGAAGACGCCGGTCTGTGGGATGTAGAAGTGGAGCGCCGCCAGGCGCTGCTGGATCAGGTCGACGAGCGGTCCGCGCGAGCCGAAGGACGCGTTCGGGTCGAGCGCGGTGAAGCTGCGGTGACCGAGGAGGCCGGCGAGCGCGGCATTCCGGGTGTGCCCGACCTTCACGGTCACCTTCCCGGCCTTGGGGCTCGATAGAGACTCCGTGAACTGGCCCTTCTGTCCGCCCGGCGCCGGCTGGATGCGCAGATGGTCGGACTTGAACACCTTGCCGTTGAGCGAGGACTGCACGAGCACCCACTGCCCGGGCACGTACGGCCGGACCACGCCGTGGATGTGCACGGTCCGTCCCGGCACGGTGACGAGCTGATGATTGACGAGGAAGGCGTCGGGAACGGTCAGCGTCAGCTTGGCGAAGACCGTGGTCGCCGGCGGCGTTCCAGCGGCGGCTGCCGGCGCGGCGAACACGCCCACGATCGCCGCAATAACGGCGGCGGCAACGGTAACCCGACCAGCTCGCACCCCCAACATGGCCCGGAAGTAAATCATGTGAAGAGGCTCACTCAGGCCAGGGGCGCATTCTTGCGCGGGTTTCCGGGCTTTCGGGGCGCTCAGGACGCCCGGGCCGGCGCGCCGTTCCGGTTCGCCAGCGGGAAGGTCACGGCGGCGATCACGGCGACCGAGCCGACAACGAGGGCGACGATCTCGCCCCCGTTCCAGTGCAGCTCGTTGTAGCCGAGCGCGATCGAGTTATTGACCGAGTGGAGCGCCATGCACGGATACAGGGAGCGCGTCTTCCAGCGCACGATGCACAGCACGAACCCGAGGAACCCGAGCGGAATGAGGTACTGCGCCGCCGCGGAGCCCGTGTGGGCGATGCCGAACAGGATCCCGGTCTCGACCGCGGCCAGCCAGGTCCCGATGTTATGGCCGGCGACCGTAACGTGGGCACGGCGCAGCGCGCCGAAGATGAAGCCGCGGAAGAAGAACTCCTCGGCGATCGGGGCGAGCACGCACACGAATATCGCCGCCCCGACCAGTGCCGCGGTGCTCGTGCCGACGCCCAGGTCCTTGGGCAGCTTGTCGGTGCCGTGCAGGTTGACGAGGGCCGAGTAGATCGCCGTCACGACGTAGTAACTCACGCCGGCGATCGCGAACGCGGCGGCTCCGACCTTCAGCGCGACCCGGCGATAGCCGAAGTCCGAGGGCCGGGGCCGGCGCCCGTTCGCGGACGCGAAGTAGAGCGCGGTGGCGACGAACCCGAGGTCGAACACGACGTCGCTGACGAGCGTGACCCCGGGTGAGGTCGTCTTGGCGCCGAGGGCGGCGCCGATGCCGGCGACGAGCACGCTCCCGAGCACCCCGGCAATGAGGCCGACCAGGACCGCCGCCGGCGCCGTCCAGACGGGCCAGGGGGGCTCGTCGGACGTGTCCGGGGGACGCGCGGGCACCGACGCCGACGCGGGGACAGGCTGCGACGAGGTGGTCTGCGGCGGCGGCACGCTTGACACGGTCAGATCAGCTTAGGGCCCGCCGGAAGGTCGACGGCGGCCAATTCGTCGAGAGAGGAGATCGTACGGACCCCGGGCGCGGTCGGTCCGCCGTCCCGGCGCACAAGAACCGGCTCGATTCCGGCGGCACGAGCGCCGGCGACATCCTCCTCCAGGCTGTCGCCGACGTGAATCGCCTGCTCGGGGCCGGCGCCGACGAGCGCAAGCGCCTCCTCAAAGATCGCCGGCGCGGGCTTGCGCGAGCCCGCTTCGGCCGAGGTGAGGATGCCGTCGAGCAGCGGCGAGAGCTCCAGAGCGTGCAGGACGCCGTGCAAAGACGCATCCCAGTTGCTCACGACCACGAGGCCCTGACCGCGTTCGCGGGCGTCCGTTAGCGCAGGCCGGACGTCGGCAAAGGGGGTGAACCGGAGCGACGCGAGCAGCGCGCCGACGAGCGCGTCGAGGTCGAGGCCGTCAGCCGGGAGCGCCGAGCGCAGCACCTCGGCGCACTGGCGGCGGAGCGCCTCGAGGCTCGCCGGGTCGCGCCCCTCGTCGAGATGGGCGCGGTAATAAGCGATTTCGGCGGTGATCGCGCGCTCGGCGTCGGACTCGCTCACGTCCAGCCCGAAACGGTCCGCCAGCTCCACCCGGAGACGCGGCGCGGGCGGCTCGAGGGCGAGCAGTGTGCCGAGCGCGTCGAGCAGGATCACCCGAGGTCCGGTGGCGCCGCGCGGCATGGTGGTGCCGAGTGTGGCATTGCAGCGTGGAGGAGCCCCTGCTGGCGGCCCGAAAAGGCCTCCGAGCTACACTGAATCTCCGTTTTCGGTGCCAACCCCTGTTGCGCCGACCGGCAGCGGAGTCGCCTGCCAGCCCCTCCATGAGCCGACGCGATCGACAGCGGCGCCGCCAGCGCCACCGTGCACACCCGGTACAGCGCACGTTCCTGATCGGAACGCTGTTGATCATTTCCGGGGTAGCGATCGCCGCGCTGCTCGCCGTGGGCTGGGTGGTGGCGACGGCCGACTCGGCTCCGAATCTGACCCAACTGTCTCCCCGCCACGCGAACCCGCCGACCCAGATCTTCGCGGCGGACGGCACGCCGCTCGGATACGTGCGCACGAACACGATCTCGAACTACGTCGCGCTGAACAAGATCCCCAGGCGACTCCAGGAAGCGACGATCGCGATCGAGGACCGGCGCTTCTACCAGCACGGCGCGCTGGACTATCAGGGCATCCTCCGCGCCGGGGTGAAGGATCTTTTTGGTCAACACGACTCCCTACAGGGCGCGTCGACCTTGACGATGCAGCTCGTCGACAACCTGTACTTGGACGGCACGGACTACGCCACCACTCACAACCTGAAATACAAGATCACCCAGGCCAAGCTGGCCGAGCAGCTCGAGAGCAAGCACGGCAAGAACTGGATCCTCCAGGGCTACCTCAACAACGTGCCGTACGGGACGACGAACGGTGAGCAGGCGGTCGGCGTCGGCGCTGCGGCGCTCATGTTCTTCAATCGGCCCGTGCAGAAGCTCAACCTGGCTCAGATGTCGCTGCTGGCCGGGCTACCGCAGTCGCCCACCACATACAACCCGACGGTCAACCCGCGGCTCGCCAAGCAGCGTCGCAACGAGGTGCTGGAGGCGATGGTGCAGTCCCGCTACATCTCGCGAGGTCTGGCAAATGCGGTGATGAAGCAGCCACTCCAGATTCATCCGAACGCGCGCTTCATCCAGCACAACCAGCCGTACATCTTCAATTACATCGAGCAGCAGCTCGACAATCGCTTCGGCGCCAGCACCGTCGAACACGGCGGGCTCAAGGTCTATACGACGATCAACCTGCAGCTCCAGCAGGAGGCGGAGGATGCGATCCACGCTCACGTCGGCGGCGCGGTGCTCGATGCCCAGCCGGCCGCTGCGCTCGCTACGGTCGACCCGTCGAACGGCAACATCCTGGCCATTGCCTCGTCGGCCACCTACCAGCAGACCAACTTCGACTTCCCGGTCCAGGCCGAGCGCCAGACCGGATCGGCGTTCAAGGTGTTCGCGCTGATGACGCTGATCCACGACTACGACGGCAATCCGAACGACACCTACTACACGTCGAAGTTCCTACCCGTTGGATGGAACCCGCTGGATCCGACGTGGTCGGTCCACACCGCCGAGGAGAGCTACCAGGGTGTCATCAGCCTGACGAAGGCGACGACGGTGTCCGACAACACCGTGTACGCGCAGCTCGCGGAGGACGAGGGATACGCCAAGCTCGACGCGACCGCACACGCGATGGGCATCACTTCGAAGCTCGACGGCTTCCCGTCCGAGGTCATCGGCGGACTCAGGTACTGCTGCACGATGCTCGAGATGGCCGACGCGTACGCGACGCTCGCGAACGGCGGCTCGCACGTCCCCGCGACGATCCTCAGCAGGGTCGTGTTCCCGAACGGCAGGGTTGTCGACCTCGGGAATCCACCGCACACGCGGGTTTTCACCGATGGCGAGGCCTACGAGGGCACGCAGGTGCTGAAGACCGTGATTCAGAGCGGGACCGGTACGGCCGCCAACTACGGCTGTCCGGCCGCCGGCAAGACGGGAACGGCGGAGAACGAGGACAACGCCTGGTTCGTGGGCTACACGCCGAAGCTGTCGACGGCGGTCTGGGTGGGCTATCCCCAGGGCAACATCCCGATGGGGTCGTACGGGTTCGGCGGTACGGCCGCCGCTCCGATCTGGCATGACTTCATGCTGAAAGCATCCGCCGGCTACTGCGGCGACTTCCCGCAGCCGACCGACCCGTTCACCGGCACGGCGTTCGTCGGCGCCCATTCGTCGGCTAAGAGCGCACCGCCCCCGACGACGGCCGGCGGCCTGGGCGCATACAACAATTCGACGTTGTACGCGCAACCGCCGGCCAAGCAGACGACGACCACCACGCAGACGGGCGGCGCGACGGTTCCCGGCGCCGGGCCTTCACCCGGCGCGGGTCACGGCGGCGGCGGCGGTGGTGGCGGCGGCCACGGCCACCACAAGCACGGGTAGCGGCTAGCTCGCGGGCCGCTGCGACTCGATCCAGCGCTCGAGCGCGGGACCGCTTTCGACGCTCGCGATCACGGCGTAGCGGACGTGGTCCGAGGTGTGATGCCCGCCGTGCCACAGGTACTCGGAGTCGACAACCGCCTGCTGGTACTTCGGCAACTGGATCTGGACCTCGCCCTTGCGGTCGAACTCGGTCGGGCGGACGACGAGCGCGCTCGATGGGTCATCGGTGAGCTCGAGCCAGACCCGCACGACCCAGCCCTGGTTCTCGGGGTTGCCTTGATTGTTGTTGTCCAGGTGAAGGCCCCAGCGGCACTCGCGCATGGTGTTGGCCGACATCCGCAGAAGCTGGACGCGACCGAAGCGGGCGCCGATCGACTCGACCCACTTGACGATCGACGGGCACTTTTCGGCATTCGGGGTCCAGACGCCGTCGAGGTCGGCCTTGCCGTACTCCCAGAAGCCCTTGAGCTCGATCTCGCCGGTGGCGGAGGTGATCGGCGCGAAGTACGTGGTCGGGTCGCTCGAGTACGTCGTGTAGGTCAGGTCCTCCCACTCCGACGCCGGGATATCGGGGCCCTTGTACTTGTCGAGGCGCATCCAGCCGCCAGCCTGCTCGAGCGACGGCATCCGGTAGTGGGGCGTCTTGCGCTGCTCCAGCGACGCCTTGCGGACCCCGGTCACTCGCAGGATCTGTTTGGTGTATTCGTTCTTGAGACTGTCTTTCAATGCGGACAAGAGCCCCTCCGGCAGAGGTTGTATTTCGTGAATGGGGCAGGATACCCACTACTCTTACGGGAACTTCCTTATGCCTAAAGAAGAGAAAGTCGAACTCGAAGGCGAGGTTGTCGAGGCTCTGCCGAACGCGATGTTCCGCGTCAAGCTCGACAACATGGACCGCGTCGTCCTTGGCCACGTGGCCGGGAAGATGCGGCGCTTCCGAATCCGCATCCTCCCCGGGGACCGCGTTCGCGTAGAGCTCTCGCCCTACGATCTCGATCGCGCCCGGATCGTCTACAGACACCGCTGAGCTGCGAGAACTCGAGCTGATCGAGGCGCTCGAGCGCGTCCTGGCGGGCGCCGCTCCCCGCGTCGTGCGCTCGCTCGGCGACGACGCCGCGGTCGTGCGCGCCAACCGGTACGCGGTGACGTCGGTCGACGCGATGGTCGACGGGGTCCACTTCCGGACCGAGCAACTCGCGCCCGAGGACATCGGGCACCGCGCCCTGGCGGCGGCCGCGTCCGACCTGGCGGCAATGGGAGCACGGCCGGGCGAGGCGTACCTGGTCCTCGGGTTGCCGGCCGGGTTTGACTCGGATCGGGCGCTCGCGCTCGTGCGGGGCGCCCGCGCGCTGGCCGATGAGATCGGGATCACGATCGCGGGCGGCGACGTCACGAGGTCGTCCGCGCTGACGCTGTCGTTCACGGTTGTCGGCTGGGCGGACGATCCCGGGGAGCTCGTCGGACGCGACGGCGCGCACGTGGGCGACCTGGTCGGGGTCACGGGCACACTGGGCGCGGCAGGCGCGGGGCTCGCGGTGCTCGACGGCCGCGCCGGCGCGGGGCTCGATGGCGAGATCGCCGCCGCGCTGCGGGGGCGTTACGCCCGGCCGATGCCCCGCCTGCAGGACGGCCGGGCACTCGCGGACGCCGGCGCTCGTGCGATGCTCGACGTCTCGGATGGGCTCGCGACCGATGCCGGACATCTCGCGCGGCGGAGCGGGGTGCGGATCGAGTTGTCGCTGGCGGCGCTGCCGCTGGCCCCGGGCGTGGCCGAGGTCGCGGATGAGCTGGGCGTCGATCCCCGGGCGTTCGCGGCGACCGCCGGCGAGGACTACGAGTTGTGCGTCTGCGTCCCGGCGCGGAGCGCGAGCGCCCTGAGCAACGTGACCTGGATCGGCTCGGTCGCCGAAGGGCCGGCGGGATTGGTGTTCATGGACGCCGAGGGCCCGCTGGCGGGGTACCAGCACTCGTTCTGAAGACGGCGCAGGAGGGCATCCGCGACCGCGGTCGGATCGACGCGGTACTCGCCGCTCTCGATCTGTTCCTTCAGCGTTGCCGAGTCCATAACGATCACCTTACTTGAGGGATCGGCCCGGCCGCGTCGGCTCTGGATCGGGTCTGGACCCCAACTGCGTTCCAGGGGTCCGCGTCCAGACCGCGCGGCACGGACGCCGCGCGGAACGGCCCCAGGGACGCCGAGCGCAGCGAGGCCCAAAATCAGGCCTGGCGCGCGGGCCCGAGTGGCTTCACCGACTGCAGCTTCGCGAAGATGATGATCCGCTGGGCGGCGCTGTAGAGCGGGTTGCACGCGGACAGGACCAAGCGGTCGTAACCGACGTTGCGCGTCACCCAGAGCGCGGTCGGGAGCACGATCCGGTGGAACTGGACCACGTATGTGAACAGGCCATAGGGCATCTTCAGCAGGATGCGGTCGCCCGGCTTCAGCGCGTCGACGTGGCGGAACGGCGCCAGGTACGTGGTCCGGTGGCCGGCGATCGCGACGGTCTGACCGAGGCCCGGGAACGCGGTCGCCGGGTAGTGCCCCGGGCCCTTCTCGAGGCTCGAGGTGTCCGTGCCCTGGACGACGACGTAACTCGCGCCGATCTTCGGAATCGTGATCTTGCCGATCGCGTCGCCGGTGCCGACCTGACGCTGCTCGCGCCGCGCGAGGTAGGCGATCCGCTGCTGCGGACTCGGAAGCGTCACCAGCACGTGCGTCTGAACCGGCGTCAACGGCGCGGTGTTGAAGCTGAGGTACTGCTTGTTGATGTCGGCGCGCTGGATCGTGCCGATGACGGCCGTCACCGGCTCCTGCCAGACGAGCGTCACGCCGGCGTCGATCATGAGCAAAAGCCCCGAGATGATGAGGACCGAGGAGACGTCGCGCACCAGCCGTCTCAGGCGCATCGCGCCTATCCGCTGGGGCGCGACCGCGGGAGCAGTGAGCACCTTCGTCCTCATCTGCGGATCGTCGGACGGGTGCTGCCGATCGAGCCGGGACCGGCGTAGGTGACCGGGCCGCGGATCGTGACCGGCGCGTCGGCCGGACGCGCCTGGCGGGCGATCCGCACCATCATCAGCACCAGGCTGACCACGCAGCCGAGCACGATGCTCCACAGGAGCGCCGCCATCGCGCTGTAATCGCCACCCGCGAGCATCAGCACAGCATTCCAGGCCGCAGGCGCAACGCCAAGCCCCAGGACCATCGCGTAGTAGAGCGCGGCGAGCACGCCCGGCACGAGCCCGGCCACCAGGAGCAACACGGCCCAGGGGGCGCGCAGGCGATTCTCGGGCCCGACGATCCACAGCCAGCAGTGCAGGGCGACGACCATCAGAGCAGCGGCGAACGGATTCTCGAGCCACAGCGCCAGGGTCACCACGCAAAGGACAAGCATCAGACCGGCCGCCGCGCCAGGGGAGGCCGCGTCGTCCGGGGCCCGCTGCCGCCGGCGGGCGTGGCCGTTCGTCGCTTCCGGGGCGGCTTTCCCCGCCCACATCCGGCGCCCGGCCCACCACACGCCGACCGAGCCGAGCACGATCAGGAGCCCGAGGCCGATGAGGATCGCCGCCGCCCGGCCGCCCAGCGTGAGGACGCTTCCGTCGATCGGCCCCGGCGGGGCGACGTTGATGGCGCCCGTGAGCTTTAGCCCGAGGACGGTCAGCACGGCGAGCACGAACGGCACGCACCACGCGAGCACCCACAGCGCCCAGCGGGCGACCTGGTGCCCGCGCCGGCGTGCCCGGGCGACACCGTCGATGGTGGCGATCAGGACCGGAGCGAGGAGCGCCAGCACGAGCAGGCGGACCGACCACGACGGGATCACCTTGCCGGACCACAGCATGTAAGAGGACGGCGCCGGCACGGACGACGTGCCCGCCTCGAGCGCGCTGACAGACTGGAGAGCGGCGCGACCGAACCCTGCCATCTGATATTCGCTGGTCTTCTCGTCTGGTGATGGCACGCGCGATCCCGAGGTCGAAACGAGCACGGCAGGCTCGCCGTTGGCCGCGAACGGGCGCTGCTCGGAGCCCGCGAGCGGGAACGCGAGGTGGAGGAACTGGCCGCCGATGCTCTCGGCTCCGGCGGCCATCGTGGTCTGCTGCTGAATCGCGGACGCGACGGTGTTGCGGAGCAGCGGTGGCGCAACGAGCGTCGTGTCAGACCACGGCACGACCAGCGGCGTGCGGACGACCGCGCCCGCCATGTCGCCGAGGACGATCACGGCATCGACGGGCTGTGGCAGGGTGCGCGCGAGCCGCGCCGCGCCGGCCGCCCCGATCGAAGCGCTCGTCGACGCGAGCACGATCGAGCGCTGCTGCGACTGCGAGGACAGCACCTGCGCGAGCTCGAGCAGGACGGCGGTCCCGGACAGGTCCGAGGCGGCGCCGACGTGCGCCGAATCGCGGTGAGCGACGATCACGATCGTCCCGGGGGCGAGGCCCGCGAGCGTCCCAGTCACGGTCTGAACCGTGCGCGACCCATCGATCGTCTGGGCGTTGAAGGTCGAGCGCTGCACCTGGAGTCCGTCCCTACTGAACGCTCCCGCGACGTCATCGGCGACGCCGTTGTCCCCGTCGTCGCCCGGGCGCCGGACGGGGAACTGCGTCGCGAGGCTGCCCATCGTGGCGTAGGCGGTGCCGCCGTTGAAGGCGTCGGGCACGAGGTTGGCGGTCAGCGGACTCGGCTGGCTGCCGAGCGAGAATGCCATCACGATCACCGCCAGAGCGACCACGATCAGGCCGGTCCTGTAGATCCGCGGATCGAGCATCCGATTTGAGGGTAACCGTCCGCCCCCGGAAGGATCGACCGCGGG
>Ga0335073_10014697_pt1 | contig 10963 bp, 7 predicted proteins | sample Lox_Sample_22_FD_207093 | JGI IMG/M metagenome (GOLD analysis project Ga0335073, IMG submission 207093) | Soil microbial communities from Loxahatchee National Wildlife Refuge, Florida, United States - Lox_Sample_2.2 | ecosystem: Environmental > Terrestrial > Soil > Wetlands | place: USA: Florida... | reverse complement strand
CCAGGCGCCAGCTGATGGGCGTCCCGGCCGACCTGGGCGAGCTGGAGAGTTCCGGGATCCTCTCCCCGCCGGGACTGGCCCGGGCCCGCGATGATCTCCGGCTGCCGCCCACGCGGCGAGACGGCGACGTGGCGGTGGCCAGCTACGTCGGGGCGAGATTCGGCCAGGAGCTCGTGGACCGGCTGGTCGACCCGCTGCTCGGCGGGGTCTACGCGGGCCGGTCGGACGAGCTGTCGTTCGAGGCGACGTTGGGCGGCCTGGCGCACGCGGCGCAGCAGCACCGCTCGCTCGCCGAGGCGGCCGCATCGCTGCTGCCCGGCCCCGGGGCCCGGCCGGACCCGCCGGTCTTCACCACGCTGGCGGGCGGTCTCGGGACGCTCCCGGCCGCCGTCGCGGCCAAGTCCGGCGCCGCCGTGCGGACCGGCGCGATGACCCGCGAGCTGGCCCGCACGGCGGACCGGGACGGGAACGGGGAAGCCCGCGAGGGCTGGCAGCTCACCGTCGGCCCGACCCGGTCCCCGGAACGCCTCTGCGCCGACGCGGTCATCCTCGCGATCCCGGCCCGGCCCGCCAGCAGGCTGCTGGCCGCCCTGCCGGGCGCCGGCCCCGCTGCCGCAGCGCTCGGCGAGATCGACTACGCGAGCATGGCCGTGGTGACCCTGGCCTACCCCGGCGGCGCGTTCCCCCGGCGGCCGGAGGGCAGCGGCTACCTGGTCCCCGCGGTTGACGGGCGCGCGGTCAAGGGGGTCACGTTCAGCACGGTCAAATGGCCCCACCTGCGGGGGGCTGCGCCCGGTGCGGGCCCCCCGCACCCGGGCCTGGAGATCGTCCGGTGCTCGGTCGGCCGGCTGGGCGAGGAGGCGCTGCTGCAGCGGGACGACGCCGAGCTCGCCCGGCTGGCCGCCGCCGACCTGGCCGCCGCCACCGGGGTCCGCGGCGCGCCCGTCGCCGTGCGGGTCAGCCGGTGGGGCGGCGGGCTGCCCCAGTACGCGGTGGGCCACCTGGAGCGGGTCGCGCGGATCCACGCCGCGGTGGCCACGCTGCCCGGGCTGGCGGTCTGCGGCGCCGCCTACGACGGGATCGGCATCCCGGCCTGCATCGCCTCGGCGCGGCTGGCCGCGGACCAGGTGCTCGCGTACCTGGAATCGCGCGCCCCCGGCCCGCCCGCGCCGGGTGACCCTGGCCCGGCCGCGGCGCGGGCGGTCGGCGGCGGTGGGACAATAGCGGCATGTCTGGGAACCAGGCCGCGCCGCGGCCCAGGGCGCGGGACCTCAACGAGCTGATCCGCTACACCATGTGGTCGGTGTTCCGGCTGACCGGCCCGGGGACGCTCGAGGCGGCCGGGGAGCAGACCCGCTCCGGGCGGGCCGGGCTCGCGGCCGAGATCAGCGAGCTGTGCCAGCAGGCGACGGGCAAGGGCGTGGTCACCCGCGGCTGCTATGACCTGCAGGGCCTGCGCGCCGACGCCGACTACATGTTCTGGTGGATCGCGCCGTCCTCCGACGACCTCCAGGAGATGTACGCGCGGTTCCGCCGGACCGGGCTCGGCCGGGCCAGCGAGCCGGTCTGGTCGGCGATGGCGCTGCACCGGCCCGCAGAATTCAACAAGGGCCACGTGCCGGCGTTCCTGGCGGAGGAGGAGCCGCGCCAGTACGTGAGCGTCTACCCCTTTGTCCGCTCGTACGAGTGGTACCTGCTCGAGCCCGAGCAGCGCAAGGCGATGCTGGCCGAGCACGGGATGATGGCGCGGGAGTACCCGGACGTCCGGGCCAACACCGTCGCCTGCTTCTCGCTGAACGACTACGAGTGGATGCTCGCGTTCGAAGCCGACGAACTGCACCGGATCGTGGATCTCATGCGCCACCTGCGCGGTGCGCAGGCCAGGCTGCACACCAGGGTCGAGATCCCGTTCTACACCGGCAGGCGCAAGCCGGTGCACGAGCTGGTCGCCGACCTGCCGTGACCGCGCCGTGACGCCGCGGCCCCGGGTGCTCTTCGGGCGCGAGCGGTTCACGGCGGATCTGGACTGGAGCCAGATCGCCGCGCTGCTGCCCGGGTGGGAGGTGGTCGCCAGCCCGCGCGACCAGGTCGCCGATCACCTGGCCGGGGTGGCCGCTATCTGCCCGTTCGGGGCGTGGATCGACGGGCCGGTGCTGGACGCGGGATCCTTCGGGCTGGTGCACGAGTTCGGGGTCGGCCTGGAGAAGGTGGACGTGGCCCGGGCCACCGAGCTGGGCGTCTGGGTATCGCGGGTGCCCGGCGACGCGGCGGCCAACGCGGACAGCGTCGCGGAGATCGCCGTGTTGCACCTGCTGGCCCTGACCCGCCGGCTCGACGAGGCCAGGGCGGCGCTGGCCGCACGCCGCTGGGAGCAGCGCCCGACCGGCGGGTCGCTGCTCGGCGCCACGGTGCTGATCGTCGGTCTGGGCGCCATCGGCGCCGCGGTCGCACGCCGGCTCGCGCCGTTCGGCCCCCGGCTGCTCGGCGTCCGCGCGCGCCCCGAGCTCGGCGGCCCGCCCGAGGTACCGCGGGTGGCCGGGCCGGGCCGGCTGCCCGGGCTGCTCGGCGAGGCCGACGCGGTGGTCTGCTGCGCGATGTTCGACGGCGGCAACGCCGGGATGTTCGGCGCGGCGGAGTTCGCGGCCATGCGGCCGGGCGCGCTGTTCGTCAACGTGGCCCGCGGCCGGCTGGTCGATGAGGATGCCCTGCTGGCGGCGCTGGCGTCCGGCCAGGTGGGCGGGGCCGGGCTCGACGTGCACGTGCGCGAGCCCGCCGACCCCGACTCGGCCCTGCTGCGCCATCCCGCGGTGATCGCGACCCCGCACATCGGCGGGCTCACGTCGGTCATGTTCCGCCGGACCGCCGAGGTGTTCGCCGCCAACCTGCGCCGCTGGGCGGACGGCGGCACGCCGCGCTGGGCAGTGAACGCCCCTGCGTTCTGCCGCTGGCCCCGCTTACCATGAGCCCAGGAGGCGAGCTTCCATAACGGGAGGTGCGCGGATGAGCGGGTCAGCCGCGGCTCACGGGACGCCGGCACGCTACGCCAGCCCGGTCGACTACGAACGGTACGGGCACTACGGACAGGGACGGGGGTTCGACACCGGCACGTCGTTCCAGCGGCCGCGGTACCAGTTCCAGGGCCGGATCACCGCCGACGGGTCCAGCGGGTACCGGGCCGAGCCGGGGCGCTACCACCTGTACATCGCCTGGGGCTGCCCGTGGGCGCAGCGGACCGCGATCGTCCGGAGGCTCAAGGGCCTGCAGGACGTGGTGTCGCTGTCCTACGTTGACGACGTGCGGGACGGGCGCGGCTGGGCGTTCCGCGAGCGGCGCGGCGCCGACCCCGTCAACGGGTTCACGCTGCTGGCGGAGGCGTACCAGGCCACGGAGCCCGGCTACCGCGGGCACGTCTCGGTGCCTGCCCTGTGGGACCGGCAGACCGGGAAGCTGGTCAGCAACAACTTCCCCGACATCACGATCGACCTGGACACGCAGTTCGAGGAGTGGGCCGCCGGGTCGCCCGACCTGTACCCGCCGGGCCTGCGCCCGGACATCGAGGCGCTGAACGAGCGGGTGTACCAGACCGTCAACAACGGCACGTACCGGGTCGCCGGCGCGACGAGCGAGCCGGAGTACACCGAGTTGCGGCACCGGCTGACCGGGACCCTGGACGAGCTCGACGCCCGGCTGGCCGGGCAGCGGTACCTCTTCGGCGCCGCGGTCACCGAGGCCGACGTGCGGCTGTGGCCGACGCTGGCCCGGTTCGACCTCGGGTACAACCCGATGGGGAAGATCAGCGAACGGCGACTGGTGGACTTCCCCGCGCTGTGGGGTTACGCCCGTGACCTCTATCAGCGGCCGGCGTTCCGGGAGACCACGGACTTCTCGGCGATCGCCGCGTTCGGGTCCGGCCCGGCGCCCAGCTTCTACAACGACGCGCCGTGGCGGATCCGCGTCGACCCGTACGCGGCCGACTGGGACGAGCCGCCCGGCCGCGAGCGGCTCGGCTGACCGGGAAGCAGCCCGCCCAGGTACCGGGCGCCGAGTCCTCGGAAGGAGCGTGATGCCGTGCCGGAGGTGCGCGCGCGCCGGGTATACGAGCCCGCCGCGGCGTCGGATGGCAGGCGCGTGCTGGTCGACCGGCTCTGGCCCCGGGGCCTGTCCAAGGACCGGGCGCACCTGGACGAGTGGCTCAAGGCCGTGGCGCCGTCGGACCAGCTGCGCCGCTGGTACGGACACGAGCCCGCCAAGTTCCCCGAGTTCCGGCAGCGCTACGAGGCCGAGCTCGAGGAGCCCGACCGGGCCGAGGCCCTGCGACACCTGCGCGAGGAAGCCCAGTCCGGCCCGATGACGTTGCTGACCGCGACCAGGGATCTTGAGCACAGCGAGGCTGAGGTCCTCGCGCAGCTGCTGCGTTCCCCGTAGCGCCCGCCGCGAACCGTCGCGGCAGCCCAGGTTGCGGGCGGCGGGGCCGTTCCCGATACTTGGGTTTTCCGCTGTTTATGTTCTCCCTGGCGTTCGGCGCCGGCGCCAGGGTCGGAGAAGATGGTGGAGGGTGGCTCGCGCGCAGGGGAGGCGTGGTGGGCGAGGGGGATTCCGGTGGTGGCCGCGGGTTTGTGGTGAGCTTTGCCGCGGGTTCGCGGGTGGCGGGATACCGGCTCGAAGAGGAGCTGGGCCGGGGCGGGATGGCCGTGGTGTTCCGGGCGCGGGACGACCGGCTGGGCCGGCTCGTGGCGCTGAAGATCCTGGCTCCGTCGCTGGCGGCGGATGAGGGGTTCCGGCAGCGGTTTATCCGCGAGTCGCGGGCGGCGGCAGCGGTAGATGATCCGCATATCGTCCCGGTGTTCGAGGCCGGGGAGTCGGACGGGGTGCTGTTCATCGCGATGCGCTACGTGCGCGGCGGTGACGTGCGGTCACTGGTGCGCCGGGAGGGCCCGATGCCGCCGGGGCGGGCGGCGGAGATCATCTCGCCGGTGGCGTCGGCGCTGGATGCGGCGCACGCGGCCGGGTTGCTGCATCGTGATGTCAAGCCCGCGAACATGCTCCTGGATGTGGTGCCAGGCCGGCCCGATCACGTGTATCTGTCGGATTTCGGGCTGAGCAAGCTGGCGGGGGCGTCGACCGGGCTGACCGGGGCGGGGCAGTTCCTGGGCACGCTGGATTACATCTCGCCCGAGCAGGTGCAGGGCGGGCCGGTCGACGGCCGGGCCGACCAGTACGCGCTGGCGTGCGCGGCGTTTGAGCTGCTGACCGGCGGGCCGCCGTTCCACCGGGACGAGGCGCTGGCCCTGATGCACGCGCAATTGCTGGACCCGCCGCCGAAGCTGACCTCACGCCGGCCCGACCTTCCGGCCACGGCCGACGCTGTGCTGGACCGGGCGCTGGCCAAGGTTCCGGAGCAGCGTTACGACAGCTGCCGGGACTTTGCCGAGGCGCTGCGCGGCGCGTTCGGGTTGCAGCCCTACGATTCCGGGCCCCGGCTTATCCCCCCGGTGGCCTACCCGCCGACCCAGGTCGCCGGCTCAGCCGCCGCGGCAGCAGCCGCAGGCACCGTGGCCAGCGAGGCCGCGGGTGGCTGGGCGCCCGCCGGCGCTGCCGCCGCCGGGGCCGTGGCCGGCGGGCCTGCGGCGGCCGGCACCGTGGGCAGCGAGGCGGTGGCCGGCGGGCCTGCAGCGGCCGGCACCGTGGGCAGCGAGGCGGTGGCCGGCGGGCCTGCGGCGGCCGGGACCGTGGGCAGCGGGGCGGTGGCCGGCGGAGCGTCGGCCGGCCCGGCCGGCAGCGGCGCCGTGACCGGCGCTGCGGCCGCGGGAGGCTGGGGGGCCGCTGGTGCCGTGGCCGACGGGGCGTCGGCCGGCACCGTGGGCAGCGCGGCCGCGGGCGGCGCCGCGGACCTGCCGACCTCGACCGGGGAGGCCAGCATCCCCCCGATGCTGCCCGAGGCGGTCACCGAGGACCACTCCGGCCGCCGCGAGGGGGACGGCGGGCCGCCTGAGCGCAGCCGCCGCGGGCGGCGCGTGCGCATCGCCGCGGCGGTCGCCGCCGTCGCCGTCCTGGCCGTGGTGGCCGTGGTCCTCCTGCTGCCCGGGCCCGGCCCCAAGCCCAAGCCGCGGCCCGTGCCCGTCTTTTCCCCGGTCGCCGCCAAGTCCGGCTCCGCGCCGGTGTACGGCGATGTCTACGTGTATTACCGGCAGGGAAACCAGTCCAATGCCGAGCTCTCCGGTGACATCAAGCACGTGACGAAGGGCGAGGTCGCGCAGCTGTACGCCCAGCAGTTCCCGTACAACCACGCGCCGGTCCCGGTCGGCTCGGTCCTCCTGCACCCGGCGGGCAAGACGGCCAGCTACACGTTCCAGGTGACGCCGGTCCTGGCCACCCGGTACAAGGTCGAAGTGTTCGGCAGCAGCACTGCGACCACCCCGGTGGCCAGCTCGGCCACCCGCACGATCTACGTCGATATCGAGTCGACACCCCACGGGAATCCCGCGACGTGTGCGCGGCCGGTATGCCATGAGTCGTTCCGCTACCGGGTCCCGGTCCCGTCCCCGGCGCTGGGCGCGGTGATGTCGGAGACGGTCTACGCGTACTTCAAACTCAACCTGTCCGCGGGCAAGGTACCCGCGGCGCCGACGGTCTTGCAGTTGAGTGCCGGCGACCCGCAGGTCAGCGTGCCGCAGCGGGTGTCCGCCGACGAGTACGAATTCACCATCACGTACGTGTTCCAGGTTGGCAATGATGCTTACAACTGGAGCTCGACGTGGTGCACGAAGGACATCGAGGCCACGGACGGTATCGGGCTGCCCGGCCACCACGGCTGCGGGGACCCGACCGTTCCCGCCGCGGCGAACTATCTCGGCTAGGGCCGGCCAGGCGCGAGGCGGCTAACGGCCCTTGCGCAGGAATTCCCGCAGCCGCGGCAGCGGCCATGCGTTGATCACGTCGTCGGGCGTCAGCCAGCCGCGCTGGGCGGTCCCCACGCCGTAGCGCAGGTAGTCCAGGCCGCCGACGAAGTGGGCGTCGCTGTCGATGGCGAACTTGACCCCGGCGTCCCGAGCCGGCCTGATGTGCGCGGACGGCAGGTCGAGCCGGTTGGGGTGCGCGTTCACCTCCAGCGCGGTACCGGTCCTGGCGCACGCCCGGAACAGCTCGGGCAGGTCCACGTCGACCGGCGGTCGGCGGCCGATCTTGCGGGCCAGCGGATGGCCGATGACGTTGACGTGCGGGTTCTCGCACGCGGCGATGAACCGGCGGGTCATCGCCGGCCGGGACTGGTCGAAATGCGAGTGCACCGAGGCCACGCAGACGTCAAATCCGTCGAGGAATTCCGCCGGCCAGTCGACGGTCCCGTCGGGCGCGATGTTCAGCTCGGTCCCGTGCAACAGCACCATCGGCTCACCGCCGGCCGAGGCGGCCAGGCTCGAGCCGAGCCTGCGCACCTGCTCGCGCTGGGCCAGCATCTTCTCGTCGGTCATCCGCTGCATGACCAGGTTCGGTGCGTGGTCGGTGACCGCGTAGTACGCGTAACCGCGCGCCTGGGCCCTGGCCACCATGTCTTCGAGCGTCGCGACGCCGTCGGTCAGGTTGGTGTGCGTGTGCAGGTCGCCGCGGATGTCCTGCTCGGTCACCACCGACGGCAGGTCGCCGCGCAGCGCCGCGGCGACCTCGCCGGAGTGCTCGCGCAGCGTGGGCGGTATCCACTCCATCCCGAGGCGTTGGTAGACCTCCTCCTCGGTCCGGGACACGATCTTCTCGCCGCCCGCGGCGTGGAACAGGCCGTATTCCGAGAGCTTGAGCTGCTTGCGCACCGCGATCTCGCGTACCGCCACGTTGTGCGCCTGTGACCCGGTGAAGTACTGCCACGCCGCGCCCCAGGAGTCCAGCGGGACCACCCGCAGGTCGACCTGCAGCCCGGCGGCGGTGCGCACCGAGGTCTTCGCTGGGCCCGCGGCGATGACCGCCTCGGTCTCCGGCAGGCTGGTGAGCGCGGCCATGAGCGGGCCGGAGTCGTCCGCCGCGGCCAGGACGTCCACGTCGCCGATGGTCTCGGCGAACCTGCGCAACGAGCCGGCCGGAGCGCACCGCAGGCACCCGGGCACCGCGCTGATCGCCTCGACGACCCGGCCGGCCGCCTCGTCGGCCACGTTCAGCAGGACCCGGCCGGAGGTGCTCTCCAGCAGCTCGATGCCGCTCAGCAGCTTCTCCTCGCTCTTGGCGCCGAAGCCCCGCAGCCCGGCCAGCCGCCCTGCCTTGATCGCGTCGCGCAGCTCTTCGGGCGAGCTGACGTGCAGTTTCCGGTACAGCGTGAGCGCCCGCTTCGGCCCGAGCGCCGGGATCCTGGTCAGCTGGAGCACCCCGTCGGGAATCTCGGCGCGTAGCCGCTCCAGCTCCGCGAACGTGCCGATCGCGTTGATCTCGGTGATCTTCCCGGCGATGGCCTTGCCCACGCCGGGGATCTGCTGCAACTCCGCCGGGCTCAGCCGGGACACGTCTTGCGCGAGGCCGGCGACGGCGCGCGCGGCCTTCTCATAGCTGCGGGCGCGGAACTGGTCGCCGCCGGTCATCAGGTGCAGTTCGGCGTACTCGTTGAGCAGCGCCGCCGCGGCGTCGTTGGCCTGGGGCATGCGGCCATTGTGCCCGGGCCGGGGCACAACGTGCCTTTCGTGGCTCTCCGGAGAACCAGTGGTTACCGATAAGTGAATGTTAGGACAGATCGCCCGAGTACATTCCGTTGCGTGACACCGGTCCCTAATCTAATGACTTGGTGATTCTGTACCAGCCGGTGATCCGTGGGGGACGTCGCGTGACTGCTAGGCCCGGAGCCTGGATCGCGGCGGGAGCCCTGGCGGTCGGGCTGGCGGGCTGCGGGGCCTCGGCGGCCACGCCAAGCCCGGTACGCCGACGGTCAACGGCCTGTATACCAAGATCACCCCGAGCGGCCCGGTCGGCCCGCTGCTGACCAACAACCCAAACAGCTACAACCCCGAGCGGCTCAGCCACTCCCAGGCGCTGACCTGCGACCAGAACCACGGCTACATGCCCGAGCAGCAGGCGTTCAACGGCGGCGCCATGGACAAGTTCGTCCAGCTCGTCGTGGTGACCCGGGCGGCCGGCTCACCGTGAGCTAGGTGAGCCAGCACCCGGCCGAGCGCCCGTCGCCGCCTGACGTGGAACGACCCACGCCAGGCGGCGACGGCCCGTTATGGGCAGTTTTACTGGGCGTCGGCGGGCTCGAGGGTCAGCGAGACCGAGTTGATGCACCATCGCTGGTCGGTGGGCACCGGGTAACCCTCGCCCTGGAACACGTGGCCCAGGTGGGAGCCGCAGGCCGCGCACCGTACCTCGGTGCGGGCCATCCCGCCCGAGCGGTCCTCGAGCAGGATCACGGCGTCGTCCTCGGTGGGCTGGTAGAAGCTGGGCCAGCCGCAGTGGGACTCGAACTTGGCGTCGGAGCGGAACAGCTCGGCCCCGCAGGCCCGGCACCGGTAGACGCCCTCGGTCTTGGTATCGGTGTACTCGCCGGTGAACGGCGCCTCCGTGCCCGCTTCCCGCAGCACGTGGTACTCCTGGGGGGTGAGCTGCTGCCGCCATTCGGCGTCGGTCCGCTGAACCTTGTCCATGCCGGTGAGACTACCCGCGGGCCGGCCGCGCACGCTCAGAGCGTGACCTCGTACACCGGCTCCGCGCCGTCGCCCGGGCGCAGTTCCACCTCGGCCACCGCGCCCGCGGCCTGCACGTCGCGGCTGACCTGCGCGAGCGCCGCCAGTTGCGGCGGCGAGGCGGTGACCAGGAGCCGGCCCGCGCGGGCCCGCATGGGCAGCCTGGCCTGGGACTTCGCCTTGCGGATCGAGCCGATCGCGGCCGACGCGGCGTCCAGCAGGCTCTCGGTGTCGCCGTCGTCGAGCATCCGCAGCGGCTCCGGATCCGGCCACGGGGCCCGGTGGATCGACCCGTCCTGCCACCACGACCACACCTCCTCGGTGACGAACGCCAGGAACGGGGCGAACAGCCGCAGCTGCACCGACAGGGCCAGCCGCAGCGCGGCGATCGCCGACTGTCCGGGCGCCGGGCCGGAGCCGCCGTACGCCCGCGGCTTGGCCAGCTCCAGGTAGTCGTCGCAGAACCACCAGAAGAACCGCTCGGTCGCCTCCAGCGCGCGCGCGTGCTCGTAGGCCTCGAACGCCGCGGTGCACTGGTCCACGACGCCGGCCAGCCGGCTCAGCATCGCCTGGTCGAGCGGCTCGGTGATCCGCGTCCCGCCCGCCCCTCCCGGCCCGTCCGGCGCGGGCATGCCGAGCACGAACCGGCTGGCGTTCAGGATCTTGACGGCGAGCCGCCGGCCGATCTTGAGCTGGCCCGGGTCGAAGGTCGCGTCCACGCCGAGGCGGGCACTGGCGGCCCAGTACCTGACCGCGTCCGAGCCGTAGTCGCGCAGCAGGTCGGCCGGGGCGGTCACGTTGTCCTTGGACTTGGACATCTTCTTCCGGTCCGGGTCGAGGACCCAGCCCGAGATCGCCGCGTGCCGCCACGGCAGGACCCCCTGCTGCACATGCGAGCGCAGCACGGTATAGAACAGCCAGGTCCTGATGATCTCGTGGGCCTGCGGCCGCAGATCCATCGGGAACACCCGGCGCAGCAGGTCCTCCGCGTCGGCCCCCAGGCCGCCGCAGGCCAGTCGCGGGGTGAGCGACGACGTGGCCCAGGTGTCCATCACGTCGGGGTCCCCGGTGAACCCGCCCGGCTTCCCGCGCTGGTCCGCGGAGTATCCGGGCGGGGTGTCGGCCGCCGGGTCGACGGGCAGCAAGTCGTCGGCCGGCCAGATCGGGGCGTCGTGGCGCGGGGCGCCGTCGGCGTCGAGCGGATACCACACCGGGATCGGCACCCCGGAGTAGCGCTGCCTGCTGATCAGCCAGTCCCCGGCCAGGCCGTCGACCCAGTCCTCGTAGCGGGCCCGCATATGCGGGGGATG
>Ga0335073_10014696_pt1 | contig 10964 bp, 7 predicted proteins | sample Lox_Sample_22_FD_207093 | JGI IMG/M metagenome (GOLD analysis project Ga0335073, IMG submission 207093) | Soil microbial communities from Loxahatchee National Wildlife Refuge, Florida, United States - Lox_Sample_2.2 | ecosystem: Environmental > Terrestrial > Soil > Wetlands | place: USA: Florida... | reverse complement strand
GTCCGGGTGGATGGAGGAATCGGACTTTCGTTCGGGCTGCCCGATCGCCACGACGATGCCGGAGTCCGCTCCGCATCCAGCCAAACTGACCCGCGTTGGTAACGACGCGTTTGATCAGTGGATCGCAATCATGGCGCCAATCGTCGCAGCGGACGGCACATCGACGGCGAAGCCGCGGACCAAGGCGCAAACCCTCATTTCCGCGATGGAACGGGCGCTCCTGCTCGCGCGGGTACGGAACTCGCGTCCGATCATGGACATCGCCAAGGGCGATTTATCGTCCGCTTACCGTCCGCCGGACCGAAGTTATAGCCCGCTTACACTCCGCCGGACCGGAGGCGCCGTGTAGCGGCCTCCGGCCCTCCAGGCGGCTTCTCAATTCAACCCGTAGAACCCCTTCGCGCCACCGGCCATTACGTTGGCGATCGTCGCCGCCGGCGCATTCCCCAGCAGTCCCCGCACCTTCGCCGGGGCACCGGGGAAGAACCCGTCCGGATGCGGATAGTCGGTCGCCCACAGGATCTTCTCCGGCCCGACATAATCGACCAGCGCGCCGAGGCAGCCTTCGACCGGTTCGAACGCAATCCAGCAGTTGCGCTGGAACAACTCGGAAGGCCGCGTCGTCAGCCCGGAATCGTTGAAGCCGACGTCATCGAAATGCCGGTCCATGCGGTCCAGCCATGGCGCGATCCAGCCGCCACCCGATTCAAGGAACGCGACCCGCACCTTCGGATGACGCTCGCACACGCCGCCCCAGATCACCGCCATGCAGGCCAGCATCATCTCCATCGTATGGGTGATGATGTGGCGAGCGCCGCGCTCCTCGAAACGGTCCATCCCCACCTGCATCATCCCGCTGCTGCCGCCTTCATGGAACCCGACGGACATGTCGAGTTCCTCGGCCATTTGCCAGAACGGTTCGTAATCCGGGTGATGGATCATCTTGCCGTTGTACGGATTGGGTCGCAGGAACACGCCGCGGAAGCCGAGTTGCTGCCGGGCGAACCGCATTTCCTCGATCGCGAGGTCGACCGACTGCATCGGGATCATGGCGACGCCGAACAACCGGTCGGGGTACGGCTTGCAATAGTCGGCGAGCCAGCGGTTATAGGCGCGCGCCATCGCCGCGGCAGTCGGCGGGTCCTGCACCGCGCCGGCGAACAAGCCGATCGAGGGATACAGGAACGCCGCGTCGATGCCATCCTGGTCCATGTCGGGGATGCGCGCATGTGGATCGAAGCCGCCCTTGCGGCCTTGCTCGTATTCCATGGTGTCGTCCACCACGGTGCCATCGCGTGCGCCCACCGCTCCCAGCGCGCCCAGCCCCTTCTTGCTGCCGAGCATTTGCCCGCCCACCTGTAGCCTCTGCTTGCCATCGGCGTCGCGTACCAGCCGCGGCGCGCTGTCGCGGTATTGCGGGTCAATGTAGTCGACCCAGAGATTCAGCGGCTCCAGGATATGGCCATCGGCGTCGATCACGTTGTAGGCGCGAGTCATGGACCGTCTCCGTTCTGTTGTTGGCGGAGGCAACGCCCGAAACCGGATCGGGTCCATCGGGGCGGACCTTCTCCTGAGGCTGCGCTCCTACCCGCGAGTATTCCACCCCGGGCGCCGCCGCGCAATTGCAACCAATGGTTTGTGCCCTGTTTGTTCCTGCAGGGCACGAAATCGCACCGCAACCCCATGATGCGTTAGGGAAGCGGTAAGAGAAACATCGGATACTTCGGTCGCACCGGATTGCTCCGGCACATCGCGTGTCGGGTCGGCAGCCCGGGGCTTGGCGTGGCAGGCGCCACCCAGGGTTGTATGCGACGCCAGACCACGATGCAAGGCGGAGTGTCCAGCCGGCGGGACGCCAGGGGGGCCGGATGTCGACAATCAACACGTACATCACCACCGGGGTGACCCTGGGGAGCAATTACGCTTCACCTCTGACCATTCTCCCGGCGGGCTACGTCAGCTACAGCGGCTACAACGGCAGTGCGGCTTCGGCGATCACTGGCACCGGCACGCTGGTGAACCGGGGCAGGATCGCCGAGCCGTCTCCGGGCGACGGGGCCGTCAGCCTGACCGGCGCGAGCAGCGTCACCAACTCCGGCACGATCATTGGCAATTTCGATTATGCCGTTGTTCTGGCCGGGTCAGGCGGCGTCACCAACAGCGCCGGCTACATCGGCAGCTATCACGGCGTCAAACTCGCGGGCGCCAACGACAGGCTGACAAACCTGGCGTCGATCATTGCCAGCGGCAACATCGGCAATGCAGCCTATCTGGCCCATGGCGGCACGGTCACCAACGGTGCGCCAACAGTCGGCGCCAGCACTGCGCTGCTGCAAAGCGGCGGCACCGGAGTGCTCTTCGGCGGCGAGGCGGCGGGAACCGTCGCGAACTATGGCACCATCATCGGGCAGCATTACCAGGGAATCGAACTTTCCGGCGGCGGCACGGTAACCAACGGCGCCGGCGGCGCCACGCTGGCGCTGGTGCAGGGCTACCAGGACGGCATCGTCAGCTTCGGCGACTACCATGCGAAGATCAACAACTACGCCACGATCGCCAACAGCGGAGGCGCGGCACCCGGTAGCTACGCCGTCCTGATCCAGGGCACCGGCACCGTCAGCAACCTTGGCGCGGCGTCGTTGATCGAGGCGGAAGGCGGCATTTCGATCGCGAGCGGCGTGGTCAGCAATGCCGGCAGCATCTTCTCATACGCTGGCGGGACTTCCGGCAACATCGCGGTCAAATTCCAAGGCGACGGCACGGTCAACAACAGCGGCGCCGCATCACTGATCGAGGGCGACGAGGGCGGCGTCGCCATCGGGGGTGCCGGCAGCATCAGCAACGCCGGCACGATTCTTGGGTACGCCGCGGCGACCTATGCCGCGGTCACCATCACCGGCAGCGGCACCGTCGCAAACACCGACGCCTCAGCGCTCATTCAGGGTTATCGCGGCATCGTCATCGGCGGTACCGGCAGCGTCACCAACAGCGGAACGATCCAAGGCAACGACGGGTCTTCCGTCGTCATCGGCGGTGCGGGCACTATCACCAACAGCGGAACGATCCAAGGCAACGACGGGTCTTCCGTCGTCATCGGCGGTGCGGGCACTATCACCAATACCGGAACGATCCAAGGCAACGACGGGTCTTCCGTCGTCATCGACGGTGCCGGCAGCGTCGCCAACACCGACACGATCCAAGGCTACGGCGAGGCTTCCTACGGTGTCTTTCTCGGCGGCGGCGGCCGCGTGATCAATGGCGCAGGCGGCGCGACAACGGCGCTGCTTGCCGGCGCGATCGGCGTCTATGTGAAACAGGCCGCCGGCACGGTGGTGAACTACGGCACGATTCTCTCTCGCTACAGCCCCGGCCGCGGCGTCGAACTGACCGCCGGCGGCAGCATCGTCAACGGCGGGGCCGACGATCGCGGCGCCTCGATCTATGGCGTCTACTATGGCGTCGTTGCTGGTGGCAGCGCGACCGTTGTCAATTACGGCAGCATCGGCAGCAGCGGTGGCGGCAATGTCGGCGTCGCCCTGGCCAGCGGCACCGTCATCGACTCCGGCACGATCATTGGCAGCACCGGTGCGATCACTTTCTCCGCAGGCGACGACCTGGTGGTGCTGCAGCCGGGCTACGTCGTCACCGGCGGAATTCAGGCGGCCGGCGGCAACAACACGCTGGAGCTGCAAGGCAGCGACACGGCGTCTATCACCGCGAACTATACCAGCCTTGGCCTGGTCAACTTCCAGTCCATCGCATTTGCCCCCGGCGAGGCTAATGCCACGCTGGTCATCAACAATTACAATACGTTGCCCACGACGATCACGAACTTCACCGGGCTCAACGACCGCATCGATCTGACCAATCTCGATGACACCGGCCACGATGCGTCGGTCAGTTTCAACCCCAGCGACCACACGCTGACCGTCTACGGCGACAATAGCGAGACAGCGGTGCTGCAGCTTGCCGGCAGCTACAGCGGCATCACCTGGAATGTGGCCTACGACGGCACATACGGCACCAATATCTATCCCGAGAAACCGACACCGAAGATCACCAACCCGACGCCGTTTCAAGGCACTCCCGCCGGCACCCCGGCCACGCCGTTTGCCGGGGTCACCATCACCGGGGTGAGCGCGAGCGAAATCGACACGGTCACCGTCGCGCTCTCCGATCGCACCGCGGGAACGCTGTCGAGCTCGCTCGGCGGCAGCTTCAATGCCACGACCGGCGTGTTCACCGCCAGCGGCACGCCGGCAGAAGTCACGGCTGACCTCGACGCGGTGGTGTTCACGCCGTCGGGCACGCTTGCGGCCAATGCCTGGCTCAATTCCCTGGGCTTCACGATCGATGTCAACGGGCCCAACGGCAGCACCAGCGGCAGCGCCAGCCTTACCGAGGTCAGGCAGGTGCTTGGTCTGGCGTATGTCACCGGCGACATCACGATTTCGGCCACTTCAACCAATGGCGGCGCCGCTGGTGCCACCGATGAGGCAACCAACGAAGTGGTTCTTACCGGTCCGGTCGCCGACGGCGTCTACTCGTTGCCGAGCGGCTATCAGGCCGAATTCGTGAGCGGGTCCGCCGCGGTCGCGCTGAGCGACGCTGGCTCGGTCGGAGGGGCATTGCTCGTCGGCAACAGCGGCGCCGACACGCTGTCATCAGGCGCCGCCGGCGATACGCTGCTGGCGGGAGGGGCCGGCTCGACGTTGCAGTTCACCGCGGGAGCCACGAGCGGGTTCGCATTCGCCGACCCGTTTGGCGGCGCGATTACCATCGATGACGCCGGCAGCAACGATACGCTGGTCGGGTCAACCACCAACAGCACCGTTTCGATCTCCGGCAGCAACGCATTGTTCTTCGCCGAATCGGGTGGTGTCGCTGTCTGTATCAGCGGTACGGCCGACACCCTGGTCGGTGGCGACGGTCCGGGGGCGTACACGTTCGACGGATCATCCGAGGCATGGCTGGCAGGCGGGGCAGGCAGCATCACCGCCTCCGACGCCGGCAGCCAGGACACGTTGGTGGGTTCCAGCACCGCGGATGCAGTCAGCATCGCCGGCACAGGTGCGTTGTTTTTTGCCCAATCGGGTAGCGCCACCGTGTCGGCGAGCGGCCAGGCCGCTACCCTTGTCGCCGGTAGCGCGGCATCGACTTTCCGCTTTGTCAACGGCGCCACGGACGGATGGATCGCCGGCAGCACCGGCACGCTGACGGCATCCGATGCCGGCGCGCACGACACGGTGGTGGGCTCCAGTACCAGCAGCGTCGTCAACATTTCCGGCGCCAACGCATTGTTCTTTGCCCAAACTGGCAGCGCAACGGTTTCCGCGAGCGGCCAGGCGGACACGCTCGTTGGCGGCTCCGCCGGCGGGGATTTCGAGTTCACCAGCGACGCGTCCGATGGCCTGGCGGCCGGGCTGAGCGGCGACCTGACGATCTCGGATGCCGGCAACAACGACACGGTGGTTGGCTCCTCCTCCAACAGCACCGTCGCCATCTCCGGCGACAATGCCCTGTTCTTTGCCGGGTCGGGCACCGCCTCGGTCTCGGCCGGGGGAAACGCCGATACGCTGGTCGGAGGCTCCGCAGCCGGAACGTTCCAATTCGCAACCGGCGCGTCGGATGGCTGGATCGCCGTCGGTGCGGTTTGGGCGAGCCTGTCCGATGCCGGCAGCCACGACACCCTGGTCGGAGCGAGTGCGGCCACGTCGGCGACCCTGTCGGGGTCGGACGCCATGTTCTACGCCGCAAGTGGCGACGCCTCGGTCGATGACACCGGGCAGAGCAATACGATCATCGCCAGTGCCGCCTCCCTCAATGTCACCGCCGGTGGCAGCGGCCTGATTGTGTTCGGCAGGTCCGGACCGCTGAACTTCACCGGTGGAGCGCACGGCGCAACGGTGGCCGCCGGATCGGGCGATGCCACTGTCACCGGCGGCAGCGGCGGCGTCACGCTGTTTGGCGGCGCCAATGGCGTGATCGACTATGCCGGTTCGGCCGGGAGCCTGTGGTACGATGCCGGCAGCGGCAACGAGACTCTCGATGCCGCCAGCTCGACGACCGACAACATCATGTTCGGTGGCGCCGAGCCGATGGGGACTGCTTCCATCGTCGGCGGCCACGGCAACGATACGATGGTGGCCGGCGACGGCACGGATACGCTGGTCGGCAATGCCAACACCAGCAGTCATGACGTGTTCATATTCTACAGCGCAAATGACGGCGCGGCGCCGCAGGACCTGGTGCAGAACTTCACCGCGAGCGACGACGTCATCCTGTCTGGTTATGGCGCCGGGGCGGCCGCGGCAGTTTTGAATGCGGCAACGTCGAATGGTTCCTCTGTCACGCTGACGCTGTCCGACGACACCACGATCACCTTCGCCGGCATCGCGAGCGCCAGCAGCCTGACCGGCCATATCGTGTCGGTCTGAGCGGTGATGCGGCGCGGCCGGGCGTGCGCCGCCGACAGCCACGGTCCGGCGCGCTGGTCCGCGCCGCTGGGCGGCTGGCGGTGCGATTGCCGCGAGGCTACACCTGACCCCGGAGCGATCCAGGAAACGCGACGGGGCAGAGCGGCATGATCAACAAGATCGTCCGGGAAATGGCGGACGCCATGGCAGGCATCAAGGACGGGTCCACCGTCCTCATCGGCGGCTTCGGCGCGGTCGGACAGCCCAATGCGCTGATCGACGGATTGATTCACCAGGGTGCCAAGGACCTGACGGTCGCCGCCAACAATGCCGGTGTCGGCCACACCGGCCTTGCGCGGCTGATGGAGCTTGGGCGTGTACGCAAGATCATTTGCTCGTTCCCGCGCTCGTCCGATCCGGTGGTGTTCGAAACTCTGTACCGTGCCGGCAAGATCGAGCTGGAGATCGTGCCGCAGGGGACGCTGGCCGAGCGCATGCGCGCCGCCGGCGCCGGCGTGCCCGCCTTCTTCACCGCCACCGGCGTCGGCACCAAGATGGCGGTCGGCAAGGAACATCGCGCGATCGACGGCCGCACCTACATCCTGGAGCAATCGCTGCCAGGTGACGTGGCGCTGGTGGAAGCCTGGGAGGCGGATCGCTGGGGCAACCTGACGTTCCGCGAGTCGGGCCGCAACTTCAATCCGGTGATGGCGATGGCAGCGACGTTGACCATCGTGCAGACGCAGCACGTGCGGGAACTGGGCGAGATCAATCCCGACCATGTCGTGACCCCCGGGATTTTCGTCGACCGCGTGCTGCACGTGCCGTACGGCGATCCGAGCGGGTTCTGAGCCGCGAGCAATGACGGTGTTGGCGCCGCGGACCGCGACCGTGTCGGGGAGCGCGACAGGCGAGGACGCCACTGGTGACCTGCTTGCCTTTGCAAGCCCTTGCGCAACCAGCCCGATGACCCGATGTTCCGCGGCCGAGGTGACATAAATGCCCGAGATCGAGATCTACACCCAGCCCTGGTGTCCCTACTGCGCCCGCGCCCTGCATTTGCTGACGGGCAAGGGTGTGGCCTTCCGCGAAATCGACGCGCCGCATGGCTCGCCGGAGCGTGCCGAGGCGATCCGCCGTTCCGGCGGTCGCACCACGGTACCGCAGGTCTTCATTGCGGGGCACCATATCGGCGGATGCGATGACCTCGTTGCCCTCGACCGTGCCGGCAAACTCGATCCGCTGCTGGGCGCGGCATAGCGCGCCGCACAACAGCCGATAGCAGCGCAACGCCGGCGGTTTCCCAGGCCGGCCTCGTGCGGCCACAAGGTGGGTCAGTGCCGCTGCTCCTGGAGCGGGCAACGTTTAGAGCAGCCAACGTTCGCGCGAATTCGGCCCGGCGATTACGGTAGTTCAGGAGAGGCGTCCACGCTGTTCACGCGAGGCGTCAGCCGAGGCCTATTGCTGGCGCCGCCACTGCAAGAACTCCTTGAACAGGGTGTCTCGTTCTGATGGGGTAATCTCGCCGCTGGAAATCTTGACGGCGACGAAGCGGTTGAAATCCTGTTGGAGATTGTCGTTCGCGGCCACTGTCGCCGCCCGCTGATCGAGCCACTCCTGCGCCGGCGCGAAGCGTGTCCAGCCGGGCACCTGTGCCGCCAGGTTCACCTCCCGCCATTTGGGATGCCGCGGCGGCTTCTGGAACTCATCGAAGTGGCTGAAGAAAGCATCAACGAAGCGGGCGACCTTGTTGTAGCGCTCGGTATGCGGTGCCCAGGCATACACGGCCATTACGTCGCCAACGGCGATCGTGGGTACCGATGCCCCTTCGGGCACCAGCAACGGGTATGTTTGATGGGTGAATTCGGCCGGCAGATAGGTCTGCGAGAGCAATGCCTGGTCGATCGCGATCGGCAGAAAATGGATGCCGCTGGCGGACGGGATATCGGCGAACAGCGGGATCGGAGCGCCGCCGACATGGATGATCGCGGCAATATCGCCGCGCTTCAACTCCTCCACGCCGGTTACCTGCTTCTCATGCTCGATTTTCGCATTGATGCCAAGCTCGCTGAGCACGATCTCGGCGGTCATCGCCGATCCGCTGCCGATGACATCGACGTTGACCCGCTGGCCGTTCAGGTCCTTGAGCGTCTTGATGTCCTTGCGGGCAAGGACGTGAATCTCCTCGTTGTAAAGCTTGGCGATGTACTGAATGCCCTGAGCGAGGTTGGGAAACAGGTTGTGCCGCTTCGCGTAAGTCAGGGCGTCCGCTTGCACGAAGCCGATGTCGATGCCTTTGAGATAGAGAATGTCGGACAGGTTCTGCAGCGAGCCTTTGCCGAGAGTTGGCAGGACGCGAAGACTATCGCTGTCCAGGATCGTGAGGTCGGCCGCCGTGCGGGCGTAGGTGCCGCCCTCCATGCCGGTGATCACGCCGACAGTGCCCTGATTGGCGCGACTGATCAGCACCTGCGGCTGCTGTGCGAAAGCGGGAACCGCGAGCAGGACCCATAGCAGCGCCAAGATGAGTTTCATGACGTTTGTTCCTTTTGATGCATATCTCTCCCCGCGATCAAAAATTAGCAAAATGTCCGCGCGTCCAAACTTTGTTCCAAGGACAAAAAAGCTTCTCTCGGAACGCCGCGCACGATACAACTGCGATCAGATCGCCTGCAAGAAAAATTGCTGACACGGAAGTAGTCGAAGGGCCAAGTTGAGCAGTCCGACAGTTATGCAACCTTTGCGCGAACTGCACGCGGGGGGAGGGGAAGCGGAGGCAAACATGCGACGTCAAACTGGGAGAGGGTTTTGCGGGACCCGGACGGCATGGCTTCCCGCGGCGCTCGGGGCGCTTTTGCCTGTCTTGTCAATGCTGCCATTACAGCGTGCGGCGGCGCAGCAGGCGGCCAGTACTGCTCCGGCGGTGTCGAGCGTACAGGCAGACGCGCAAATCGCGTCGTTGCTTGGTCAGGTCGAATCGTTGCTCGAGCAGGGGCATATCACATCACCCGCCGACAGCAATGCGACGGCGGTGTTCACGCGGGCGCTGGTGCTTTACCCCTCCGCATCACCGGCGGGACTGCGGCAGATGGCAGCATTTCCGTCAATCCTGAAGAGCCGCGCGGATGCGGCGCGGGCAGAGGGTCATAACGACCTCGGCGTGCAGATCGAGGCCTTCGCCGAGGTCGTGTCTGAAATCATCAGTCCCCATAACACCTCGGCGCAGACGGATGGCGCTGCGTCGAAGCAATCCGGCAGTGCAGGCGTGACAGCCGACGGCGCCGAGCCGGACGCGCAGAGAGCGTCGGCAACGGCGCCGCAGACCGGTGCGGCGATGCCGGGTCTCGGCGCCACTGACCGGGCGGTCCCGCCAGGGAATGGAGAACCATCCCACGCGACTGTCGCCGCGTCAGTGCCAACGGCAACCGACGCCACGTCACCGTCGACAGCCGACGCACCGTCGCGAACGGCGACCGACGCCGCGTCATCGTCGACGGCGAGCGGCGCCGCGTCACCGCCGACGGCCATCGCCGCCACGCCGTCGCCAACGGCAACCGACGTCGCGTCATCGTCGACGGCGAGCGGCGCCGCGTCACCGCCGACGGCCATTGCCGCCACGCCGCCGCCAACGGCGACCGACGCCGCGCCGCCTTCAACGGCGGTCGCGGCCGCATCGCCGTCGACTGCCATCTCAGATCCGGTGCCGGCGCTGCCCATTGCTCACCCTGTTTCGCCAACGGCCTGGGAAACCAGCCAAACCGCTGCTTCGGGCGGGCAGTTGAATGCGGAGGTTCGGAAACGGTCCGGGGGTAGTCAGGTTGCGTCACTATCGCCCGCTGTCCCGGTTCCAGCGGCGTCACCGGATCGCGTCCCGGCGACCGTTGAACGACCAAGGGTTCCGCCGGCGTCGGCCGCGATGGTCGATGCATTGCTCAAGCAGGGAAATGCAATGCTGGCGATCGGGGATATCTCCGCCGCCAGGCTGCTGTTCGCCCGCGCGGCGGAGTCCGGCAGTGGTGAAGCCGCACTGACGCTGGGGGACACCTACAATTCAGTCTTCCTGGCTGAACATGGTGTGGTCGGCCCTCTGGCCGACGCGACATTGGCGAAACATTGGTATCTTAAAGCTGCCGACTTCGGTGAGCCACGTGCCAAGGAGCGTCTAGCCCGGCTGGGTGGCGACATGCATGCTGAAGCCCAGGGATCGATGAACACGCGATGAGACCAGGCCGTCGCGAGGCGGGGTGACGGCAACGCCCGAACTCGGCGTGACCGCGGTCGCGGCGGAATGGGAGTCGAGACATTGGTCTGTCGTTTCTGTCCCGCAGTCGCGCGCGGCACAGGCCGAGGCGGTGGCACCCGGTAAAATGAATGCCTCACGATGCTGGCACTCCCTTGCCGGGACTGCCAGAATTGGCCAACTATGCGGAATGACGAAACGATGACGACGAGCCTCGCATGATCCACTACCAATTGCGCTGCAGCCAGCAGCATGAGTTCGACGGCTGGTTCCAGAGCAGTACCCTGTTCGAGAAGCAGGCCAAGGCC
>Ga0335073_10014694_pt1 | contig 10965 bp, 7 predicted proteins | sample Lox_Sample_22_FD_207093 | JGI IMG/M metagenome (GOLD analysis project Ga0335073, IMG submission 207093) | Soil microbial communities from Loxahatchee National Wildlife Refuge, Florida, United States - Lox_Sample_2.2 | ecosystem: Environmental > Terrestrial > Soil > Wetlands | place: USA: Florida... | reverse complement strand
CCGCCTTGATCAGGAGGTCGCCATCCTTCTCGCGGATCACCGGCGGCTGGATGATGCCGATCGCGAGGATCGAGGCGCGAAGCTGCTCGTCCATTGCCGGCGTTGCCTTGATGCGGCGCGGGTTTTCAGGATCGGGCTTGAGAATGCGGGGATCGACGGTACGGAGTTCGGTCATGATGGGCTCCTGGTGGATGATTGCGTCTCCCGATTTCCTTCGGCAGACGCCTCGCGCCCCGCCGTGTCGGGGCCGCCCGGGGCAAGGGCGCAGCCGGCGAAGCCGGGCGCGCGGACAGGTCCGCGCGACCCTTGCGGCGGCGGTCCCGATGCGGCACCTGCTTCCCTTCGTCGGGTCTTTCGCTGTCCTAGAAGAGCGTCTGCTGCTCCGCGGGTGGCGGGCGCGGTTGGCGCGGTGGCCGTGCGGCGTGGATCAGCGTTGGTTCCGGGACGCCAGGTGACTCGCCGTATTTGCTCTGCAGGCGGCAGAGCAACTCACGTTCAGCACCTTCTATTTCGGCCGCCCTCAGCACGCGGTAGGCTGCGAGAAGATTGCAGGTCCTGAGCCGGGCCTGCACGGCGCGCTCGACGTCGCAGAACGTGTATGCTGGATCACCGCAGGGCGGCCACAGCAGCGTCTCTTCCAGGAATGCAACTTTGCCTCGGAAGTCGCGGAAGAAGTGATCAAAGAACCCGAACGAATCATAGTGCGCGTTATGCGGTGCAGCGCATAACGCCCATTATGCGGAGGGTGCTGTTATGCGGCGCTGCGAGACGTTCCAAGCGAAAAACTGCTGTACCTGTTGATCTAAATCATGGGGCAGGACGCGGAACGCGCCGCATTATGTCGTGCTCTCAGGAGACGATAATGCACCCGGAGTATACTCTGGCATCAGAGACTCGCCGCCGTCTCCTCGCTGGGGTGGCTGCGGAGTGTTTTGACGAATTCGCTACGTGGCTCTGGGATCGGCACTACAGACCGAGAACCATAGAGCGCACGATCCAGTCCCTCGCGGCGTGGACTGATTGGATCACAGAGTCTGGCCATGCAGAGCGCGATCTGGTCGAAAAATTGGCGGCATGCGTTGCAGCGGTCCGCAGCCGCCCGCAGCGAAAGTATCAGTTCGGCCCGAACAGGGAGACTATCGGTGCAGCACGGCAATATCTCAGGTTTCTTTCCGATACCGGAAGGGGCCCGATCGAGGCCCACAACGTGGCAGCCGAAGTGCCATCCCTTTTGCTCGAATTTTCCGCCTGGCTGCGAGAACACCATGGCGTCACGCCTGCGACAGTCACGGCTTATCGGCCCGTCGTTTCGGAAATGATAGAGGAATTGGGGAAAGCACCGGAGGCTTACACAACAGGAAACATTCGAGACTTCGCATTACGCCGGGCGTGCCGACATGGTTCAGCCACGGCTAAGATGACGTGCACTGCTGTCCGCGCCTACCTACGGTTCCTTGGGGCAACGCAACGCATTCAGCCCGGGATGGAGAAGGCGTTGCCGCCAGTGGCTGCCTGGTCGAACCCGACGGTCCCGCGTCATCTTTCGACAGCTGACCTTGAGCGTCTGCTGTCGTCAGTCCCACATTCTGGGAACGGGCTCCGAAATCGAGCGATCCTGCTCATACTCGGTCGGCTCGGGCTTCGTGCGGGAGACGTGGTGAACTTACGGCTCGTCGACATCGACTTCCGGGCTGGTAGCTTAGCTGTGACCGGCAAGGGTCGCCGAAGAGAACTGCTCCCATTGCCACAAGATGTAGGGGACGCCTTGTTGGCCTACATGCGTGATGAGCGCCCCCGTCTAGCCATTCCACAGCTTTTCCTCACTTTTTCACCGCCGCCGCGGCCGATGAGTACGCAATCGCTCAGTGGCGTCGTCAGGCGGGCACTCGATCAGGCGAACATCTCCGCGCCGACGCGCGGCTGTCATCTTCTCCGGCACTCCGCGGCAACAAGCATGCTCCGAAGCGGGGCAACCCTCGCGGGCGTCGGTGCCGTGCTGCGCCATCGTAGACCGGGAACTACGGTCAAATACGCCAAGGCCGATGACCTCCGCTTGGTCGCTGTAGCACAACCCTGGCCGGGAGTGGCTCCGTGTTGACCGCGGCCGCTGATCGCTATCTAGCGCTCCGGCGCGGCCTCGGGCACCGCTTGGTGCAAACGGGGTTATTTCTCCGGTCGTTCACGCGATTTGCCGAGGACGGGGGCGACACCCACGTCCACTCACAGCGGGTGCTCGAGTGGGCCGTAGCTACGGGATCGACACCGCTCGCAAGAGGCATTCGTCTCCGCACGGTAGCTCGGTTTGCGGCGTTCCTCCATGCCGAGGATCCAAAGCACGAGCTGCCGCCGGCAGGCATCTTCCCAACGAGAACCCGGCGCCAACCGCCTTACATCTACACTTCGAGCGAGATCGGGCGACTGCTCGACGCAGCTGGGCAGCTTCACCGAACCTACCCGCTCCGGCGTTCAACCTACATTGCGCTTGTTGGGCTAATCGCTTGTACTGGCCTGCGCATATCCGAGGCGCTCGGCCTTAGGATGCTCGACATAGAGCCTGACTGCAGCACGATCCTGGTCCGCATGGGCAAATTCGGTAAGTCACGGCGCGTACCCCTTCATCCAACTGCGGCCGATGCTCTTGGGCGCTATGTGGCATCACGCCGAGACATCAACACAGCCGATCAACATCTCTTTCTATCGGCTGGTGGACGGCGGATCTCGCGCTCAATGGCAAACTACACATTCCGCACAATCGCGAGGAATGCGGGGATCGACACAGGCCGGGCGCGATCGTGCCGAATCCATGATCTCCGCCACACCTTTGCCACTCGCTCGCTCGAACGCTGTGCAGCCGATTCCGGATCGGTGGCTGAGCACTTCGTTGCACTGTCAACCTATATGGGTCACGCCGACATCAAACACACCTACTGGTACTTCGAGGCAACTCCAGAACTGATGGCGGGGATGGCCCAGGCCGCCGAATCGACAGCAAGGAAGATGGCGACGTGAGCAGCAACCGCATTGCTCCATACGTCACCAGCTTCGTCCGTGAGTACATGCCGGTCGTGCGGGGCTACAGCCAAGAAACCTGCGAGACATACTCGCATGCTCTTCGTCTCTTGTTTAGTTTCGCCGCCGAGAAGCTCCGGGTCCGTCCGTCAGACTTGCGGCTCGAGCAAATTGATGCCGACCTCGTGCTCGCATTTCTCCTTCACATTGAGGACGATCGTGGTGGCTCGGCGACAACGCGGAATGCCCGCCTTGCTGCGGTGAAGGCCTTCATGCGCTTCGTTGAGACGCGCGAGCCTGGAGCACTGGAGCAGGTACGGCGGATTGATGAGATTCCTGCAAAGCGTCGCGACCTACCGCTCGTAAAGCACCTTACAATGAAGGAAGTACACTCAATCTTGGAAGCGCCAAATCTTTCAATCCGCGCGGGAATTCGCGACCGTGCCATGCTGCATCTATGCTTTGCGTGCGGCCTACGAGTATCGGAGTTGGTTGGACTACAGCTGGGAAGTGTGTCGCTTGGCGCGACGGCGAGCATCCATGTTATGGGGAAAGGCAGACGCGAGCGGCAGTTACCGCTTTGGCGTGAGACAGCGCGAGATCTCCGAGCGTGGCTCGCAGTGCGCGGAGCCGTACGGGCACCTGAACTGTTCGTCAACGCCGCAGGTGGCACGATGACGCGGGAGGGCTTCGAGTATGTCCTCTCTAAGCACGCACAGGCCGCCGCAAATAAATGTCCAAGCCTTCAGGGGCGTAAGGTGACGCCACACCAACTCCGGCACAGTTGCGCGATGGTGATGCTCCATGCGACCCACGATATTCGCAAAGTCGCCATTTGGCTCGGTCATGCGCACACCCGCACGACCGAAGTTTACCTACGTGCCGATTCAGACGAGAAGCTAGAGGCTATGGAGGCGGTACTGCCGCCGGAATTGCGAAGGGGGCGGTTCCGCGTCGCAGACGCGCTGATCGCCGACCTACTTGCGTCGAACAAGGTAGAGCCTCGCGGAGCCGGACTGAGTTCTAATCGGCATGCTAGATCAATAAGTAATGCGTCGCCACGTCCTTCGTCAGTATCGGAATAATACTGGTTCGATTGTCCGCTGAACATGCGGCGCCGAGCGGGTTCGATCTACACACGTTTACTCTCCATATAACGGCGCCATCCTCCAAATTGTGATGCATCGAACGCACTTACAATCCCTTCGGCTTCCACAATAAAGCCCTTGGGGCTAGTGCCGTCGCCCAGCCTTACGGTGCCAATGCCGAGCGGCGCGGGGACACCGGCGACGAAAGTCCCGAAGCCTTCGGGCGCGATCGCCCATACCTCCGTCTCAATTGGCGTTCCGGTCCCATCGGCAACACGCATGAGACCTGGCCGGTAAGGCGGGCCGCCGGGCAGAGCATAGAGCTTGTAATCCGGTGTCGTTGGCTCCGCGCGGAGGAAGCGCGCGCCGCGGCTGGTCAGTTCATGATTGAGCGGCATGCCGGACAGATGGGCGCCGACCACTGCCAGCTCGATCTCACCCGGCACGGCAGTTGCCAGCCCGTCCCGGGCGGCGGGGACTGCGGCATCGGTTGCCCCGATCGTGCTCCCTGCCGCGGCGTGCAGCCGGGCACCGAGCGCCGCCAGCAACCCGTCCCGGCCGCGCGGCGCGATCAGCGTCACGCCGGACGGAAAACCGTCCTCACGGAAGCGGCCCGGCACCGCCAGCGCACAGAGATCGAGCAGATTGACGAAATTCGTGTAGGTGCCGAGCTCGCTGTTGGGTCCGATCGGGTCGGCCTTGAGATCGGCGACAAGACGTGGCCGGGGATAAGTGGGCACAACCAGGACGTCGATGCCAGTCCAGATCCGTTCGGCCGCCCGGCGCAGCTCGGCGAGGCTGTAGATCCCCGCGAAGGCGTCGGCCGCGGTGATCGACGCCGCGCCGCCGATGATCTTGCGCGTCGTGGGATGGAGAATTTCCGGCCGCTTCTCCATGATCTCGCGGATCGCCTGATGGCGTTCGGCGACCCAGGGGCCGCTGTAGAGCAGATTTGCGACCTCGAATAGTAGCGCCATATCCACCATCGCCGGAGAGTGCCCGCCGATGACGGTGACGAGATCACCGATCGCTGCATCGAAGGCCACCTCCGACAATGCATCACCGCCGAAGCGACGGCCCTCCCTGTCCGGCACACCAACGCGCAGGCCGGGAGGCAGGGCACCGGGCGCTGGCGCGATCGCGTCCAGACGGGAATACGCGTCCGCTGGGTCGTAGACGGCCATCGCTCTGAAAGCCGCGTCGGCGTCGGCCACCGTGCCGGCGAAGACGGAGATGGTGTCGAGCGTCCGGCAGGCCGGGACCATGCCGGAGCCGGAGACGCTGCCCAGAGATGGCTTCAGCCCGACGATATTGTTCAGCCCAGCCGGCACGCGTCCGGACCCGGCGGTGTCCGTCCCAAGGGCGAAGGACACCAGGCCGCGCGCGACCGCGACCGCCGAGCCGCAACTCGATCCCCCCGGCACATAAGCGGGATCGACTGCATTGCGAGGAACAGGATAGGGCGTGCGCACGCCCACCAGGCCTGTGGCGAACTGATCCAGATTGGTCTTACCGATCAGGACCGCGCCGGCGTCGAGTAGCCGTTGCACGGCGAAGGCCGTGGCGATCGCGGTATAGGCGTAATCCGGGCACGCGGCGGTGGTCGGCAGCCCCGCCACGTCGATATTGTCCTTCACTGCGAACGGCACGCCCCAAAGCGGCTTAGCTTTTGGATCGAAGGCCCCGAGCGCCGTCAGGGACGCAAGCGCCGCTTCTTGTCGAACGAGGGTGATGAAGATGCCCGGATCAGCCGCTGCCTCGATACGGCGATAGGTTTCCGCGATTATCGCCGAGGGCGAGATCCCCTTGGCATAGGCGGCATGCAATTCGGCAATCGTTGGAAACATCGGTAGCATCATCTTTCTCTGGGAATCGTCAGGCAGCTTCAATGACAAGAAGCCGATCTCCGGTCGCAACGAGGCGTCCTGGCCGGCAATAGAGCGCCCGCACGGTGCCCGTGACCGGAGCGGTGACGTGTAGTTCGGTCTTCATTGCCTCAAGGATCACAACGGTTGCCCCTGCCTCGACGAGATGGCCTTCTTCGACAAGAACTCTCCAGACGTTGCCGTGCATGTGCGACGTGACGAGGTGGCCGTCGACCTCGTCGACTGTCTCGGCGCCGTCATCTTCGGCCGGTTGCAGCGAAGTTTCGTCAGCCTGCCAGAGGGCCACCTCCTCCACGAAGGCCGCTTGTTGCCGAGCGCGGAAGGCGGCGATGTTGTCTGCCTCGCGATCGAGGAAAGTGTGGTACGCTTCAAGATCGAACACCTCCTCCTCGATGCGGATCGTGGCGCGCCCGTCGCGGAAATCGTCCCGTAGCCGCGTCAGTTCGACTTCATCGACCGGATAGAACCGCACCTGGTCGAAGAACCGCAGTAGCCACGGTTCCCCCGGCGCGAAGACCGGGTTCTTCAGGAACTTGTTCCAGATCGGCAGCGTGCGGCCGATGAGCTGGTAGCCGCCCGGCGAGTCCATGCCGTAGATGCACATATAGACGCCGCCGATGCCGACCGTGCCCTCCGCCGTGAAAGTCCGCGCCGGGTTGTATTTCGACGTCAGCAGCCGATGACGCGGATCGACCGGCACGGCGCAGGGCGCGCCGAGATAGACGTCGCCGAGGCCCAGCACCATGTAGCTGGTCTGAAACACGATCTCCTGGACCTCCTCGCGCCGGGCGAGGCCGTTGATGCGCTGAATGAAATCGACGTTGTTGGGCAGCCACGGCGCCGTGGGGCGCACGGTCTCGCGATAGCGCGTGACCGCATCGAGCGTCGCCGAATCCTCGAACGCCATCGGCAAATGCACGACGCGGGTGTTGACCTTCATCGTCTCGACCGGCGGCAGGCGGGTTTCCGCCCGCAGCAGCGCATCGAGCAGGTCCTTCTGATGGATGACCCGGCTATCGTAGTTGATCTGGAGCGAACGCACGCCCGGCGACAGTTCTAGGATGCCGGGCACCGGGTTGGCCCGCAGCTCCTCCATCAGCGCATGCACCCGGAAACGGTAGCGCAGGTCCAGCTCGTTCGGCCCGTATTCCAGTAGGATGTATCGGTCGCCGGCCTGGCGATAGGCGACCGCGGGCCGGTCGCCCTCGGGCGCCAAGGCCGCCAGCACCGCCGCGGAGACGGTCGTGGTCGGCTCAAGGGCGGGCGGATTGAAAGGCGTCAGGGCGGCGATCGGCGTCAGGGCGGCGATGGCTTTGTCCTGCGCGGTTTCCAGCGCGAGCGCATCGTCGAAGCTGATCGGCTTGAAGCGGATACGGTCGCCGGGCTTTGCCTGACCCGCCTTCCACAGCTCCGCCTTGGCGATGGTGACGGGGCAGACGAATCCGCCGAGGCTGGGACCGTCGCGGGTCAGGATCACCGGCATGTCACCAGTGAAGTTCACCGAACCGATCGCGTATTCGCAGTCATGAATGTTTGAAGGATGCAGCCCGGCCTCGCCGCCGTCGCTGCGCGTCCAGGTGGGCTTGGGGCCGATCAGCCGGATGCCGAGGCGGTTGGAGTTGTAATGCACCTCCCAGTCCGTCGCGAAGAACATCGCGATGGCGTCCTCGGTGAAGAAATCCGGCGCGCCATGCGGCCCGTAGAGAACGCCGACCTCCCACTCGGTCGCATAGGCCCGGACCAGTTCGGTTGGAGCCGATCGGGCGTCGCCCGCAATGGCGTCGCCCAGCGGCAGCATGTCGCCCTGCCGCAGCGTGCGCCCCGCATGGCCGCCGAACTGGCCCAGCACGAAGGTCGAGCGGCTGCCGAGATAGACGGGCACATCGAAGCCGCCGCGCACGGCGAGGTAGGTCCGGCAGCCGACAGTCGCCCGGCCGATGGCGAGCGTCTGCCCGGCTTTGACCGCGACCGGCGCCCACCAGGCGACCGGCTCTCCGTCCAGGGTCGCCTCGGCCGGCGCCCCGGTGAGGGCCACGACGGTGTCCGCGTGGAACTTCAGGGTCGGCCCGGCCAGGGTGGATTCCAGACCGGCCGCGACTTCGGCATTGCCAACGATCCGATTCGCCAGGCGGAAGGCGTAGTCGTCCATCGGGCCGGAGGGCGGCACGCCGACATCCCAATGGCCGACACGTCCCGGATAATCCTGGATGGTCGTATAGGTGCCCGGCACGATCACCTCGGCCGCATGCGGCCGGTAGGCAAGCCGTGACAAAGCCCGGGTCGAGACATCGCCGGCGGCGAACATCGGCGAGGCGACGATCTCGCGCAGGTATTCCAGGTTGGTGGCGATGCCGGCGAGGCGGGTGGCGGCCAGCGCCTCGCGCATGCGGGCAATGGCTTCGGCCCGGTCGGCGCCATGGACGATCAGCTTACCGAGCATCGGGTCGTAATAGGGCGAGACCTCGGTGCCCGTGGCGACCCATCCATCGATGCGTACGTTCGGCGGAAACGACACCTCCGTGAGCACGCCTGGCGATGGCTGGAAGTCGTGCGCCGGGTCTTCTGCGTAGAGGCGGACCTCGATCGACGCGCCCTGCGGCGCCGACACGGCCGACAGGTCGGGCGGCGCGCCGGCCGCCGTGCGCACCATCCATTCAACGAGATCGACGCCGAGCACCGATTCCGTCACCGGGTGCTCGACCTGCAATCGGGAGTTCACCTCCAGGAAGTAGAATGCATCGCGGGTCCGGTCGTAGATGAACTCGATCGTGCCGGCAGAGCGGTAGCCGACCGCTTCGCCGAGCTTGCGGGCCGCCTCCAGCAGGCGGGCGCGAGTCCCGGCCGGCAGGTTCGGGGCCGGCGTCTCCTCGACGACCTTCTGGTTACGCCGTTGCAGCGAGCAATCGCGTTCGCCAAGCGCCGCGACCGCGCCGCGTCCATCGCCGAAAATCTGTACCTCGACATGGCGGGCGTCGTCGATACAGCGCTCCAGGAAGATTCCGGCGTCCTTGAAGAAATTCTGCGCCAGGCGCTTCACGCTCTCATAGGCGGCCGTCAGTTCGGCGGCGTCGGCGCAGCGGGTCAGGCCGATGCCGCCGCCGCCAGCCGTCGATTTCAGCATCACGGGATAGCCGATCCGGCCGGCGGCATCGATGGCTTCGTCGAGGCTGCCTAGCAGACCCGTGCCCGGCACCAGAGGCACGCCGGCCGCCTCCGCGATCTCGCGCGAGGCGTGCTTCAGCCCGAAGCGCCGGATCTGCTCGGGCGTCGGGCCGATGAAGGCAATCCCGGCGGCCTCGCAGGCCTCGGCGAAATCGGCATTCTCGGACAGGAAGCCGTAGCCGGGGATGATCGCCTCGGCGCCTGCCGTCTTGGCGGCTGCGAGGATCAGGTCGCTCCGGAGATAGGTCTCCGCCGCCGTGCTCCCCGGCAGTCGGACGGCGACGTCAGCCAGCGTGACATTGGGGCTCGCATGATCGGGGTCCGAATAGACCGCAATGCTGCGGATACCCATTGTCCGCAGCGTCCGGACGATCCGGGCGGCGATCTCGCCGCGGTTCGCGATCAACACAGCCTCGAACATCGACATGCGGCGCCCGTTCCTCTTTCCATCGGGCGCTCATGCGCCGTCGTTCACGGCCCTGGCTCGGGCCGATTCGTATGATCTTTTTACGCAAACATCATACCATCGACGGCCGAGGCTTGATGGAATGGCTGAGTCCCAGGCCAGGGCACGGCGACCTTGGGCTTGACGTCGCGGTTCACGGGTTACGCAACGGCTGGATGGCGTAGGCAGGTGACGATTCCCACACGCACGAGATCAGCTTGAGAGCAGCGTTGCTGAAGATTTAGGCACCGTGTGCCCCGCTGTCTGAAGCGCGCGGACGGCGACTGCTTGTCAGGCGTGGAGGTGCGTCTTCTTGCCTGCTGTGTCCCCGGTATCAGCGCCCACAGCCGAGCTGGGAACGAGATGGAGATTGGCGTGACGTACACCTCTTTGGGCAGTGATGCTGTCTGCAAGGGTGCGGATGTCAGCCGAGGGGCCGCTCATGACGGCGACCTCAAGGCAGCTTCCGTGACTGAGATGAACATGCATGCTGGAAATGGTTAGGGCGTGATGCGCATGAAACGTGCTGGTCAGCCGCTGTGACAGGGCCCGTGTCTCATGATCATAGACGTAGCCCAGAACACCGACGCAGGAGGCAGCATCATCGGACGTCGTTGCTTCGAGCGCGCCGCGGCGAACTAGGTCCCTGACCGCCTCCGATCGGGTCGGATACCCCTTGGCGGCTACCAAGGCATCCACTGTCTCCAGCAGATCGTCATCGATGGTGATGGTGATGCGCTGCATGGCGGGTTCCCCTCGGGCTGGCGGCGGCACTATCATACTTTTTGATCCGAACGTATGATCGCACGGAACATGCCAGACGGCCCTCGTCCCGGCGGGTTGAGGGTCGTTGGAAAGGAGGACAAAGCATGCCTGACGACTTGGCGCCCAGAACGGTGGATTGGCGCACGCGTGGTATCCGCGTGGTGCGGGCCGCGCAGAAGAGTTGCGACACACCGGAGACGCTCGGCATGAACCGGGAGGTGGCGATCAGCGGTAGCCGCACCGGGTCGACGGCGCTCTGGGCTGGCACCAACCGGATCGAGCCGGGCGCGGCGACAGGGCCGCATCACCATGGCCACCTGGAGAGCGTGATCTTTGTGATTCGCGGCGAGGCCCTTATGCGTTGGGGTGTTCGCCTGGAGTTTATCACGAAGGCTGGTCCCGGAGACTTCCTGCTCGTGCCGCCGTACCTGCCGCATCAGGAACTGAACGCATCCTCGACGGAGGAATTGCATTGCGCCTTGGTTCGTAGCGGAACTGAGGAGCTCGTTGTCAACCTAGTGTTCCGACGCTAACGGATGATTCCCACCGCGTCCCAGCCGTGCGAGTCTGGCGGGATGAGCAAGACAGACGCATGCATCTGGCTGTCGCC
>Ga0335073_10014693_pt1 | contig 10966 bp, 12 predicted proteins | sample Lox_Sample_22_FD_207093 | JGI IMG/M metagenome (GOLD analysis project Ga0335073, IMG submission 207093) | Soil microbial communities from Loxahatchee National Wildlife Refuge, Florida, United States - Lox_Sample_2.2 | ecosystem: Environmental > Terrestrial > Soil > Wetlands | place: USA... | reverse complement strand
GCCGTGACCCAGCTTCCGATAGACTCTTCGGGTCGCCCCGCCAGGGCGGCCCGCCGCCTTAGCTCAGTCGGTCAGAGCGACGCACTCGTAATGCGTAGGTCATCGGTTCGATTCCGATAGGCGGCTCGCAGGTCAGAGGCCCTTTCCGATCATGGAAGGGGCTTTCTTGCTAACGGGTTTGCTAACAGGCGGTCTTGACGGCCTCGGCGAAGATGTCGGCGGCGGCGGCCTCGGCGGAGCGGATCACGTGGGCGTAGACCCGAAGGGTGATCGCCGGGTCAGCGTGCCCGAGGCGAGCCGCGACGACGTGGACCGGGACGCCGGACAGCAGCAAGGTCGTGGCGTGCAGATGCCTGAGGTCATGTAGCCGTGCGTGCGGTAGCTGTTTGTCGGTGCGGATGAGCTTGGCCATCAGCGAGGTGACCGTATCGGGGTAGACCGGCTCGCCCCATCCGGTCGTGAACACGTACCCGTCCCTGGTCCCTCGCCAGGAGTCACCTGCCCTGAGCTGCTCGGCGGCCTGGTCGGCCTTGCGCTGGCGCAGGACAGCGACGGTCTCGTCGTCGATGGAGACGACGCGGGTCCGACCGCTCTTGGTTGTCCCGTTGACCCGCTCGCCGCCGATCACGGCCGTCGACCCGGTGATGGTGATCTTCTTGCCGTCGAGATCGACGTCCGTCCACCGCAGATTGAGCAGCTCGCCGCGCCGGGCTCCGGTGTAGGCCGCTACGTGGAAGAACGCGAATAGCCGGTGTTGCTGCGCGGTGGCCAGGAAGGCCCGGAGCTGGGCGACGGTCCAGACAGTGCCGGGCTCCTGGACCTGCGCCCGTGGCCGCTTGGCCCGGTCCACCGGGTTGCTGCCGATCAGCTCGTCCACGATGACCGCATCGCGGAACGCCTTCCTCAGCACCGCATGCAGGTGGGTCACGGTGGCTACGGCCAATGGCTGGCCGTCACGGCCGCCGCTGGTCAGCAGTTCCCGGTACAGCTTGGTGATGGTGGACGGTCGGACCGCTTGCATCGGAAGGTGCCCGATGCGCGGTATCGCGTAGAGCCGGATGCAGGCCCGGTAGTCGGCCAGGGTCCGCGGCTTGATCTCCATGGCGTGAGCGCCGATCCACTCGTCCAGGTACGCCGCCACGGTGATCCGGTTGCGGTCGATGTACTCGCCGTTCCGGGCCTTCACCCGCGCCTCGTCCCTGGCGGCCTTGGCGTCCTGCTCGGTGGCGAAGCCGCCGACCCAGCGCGGCTTGCTGACTCCCGTCTCGGGATCCTTGACCCGGATCACATACGACCAGGTGCTGCTCCGCTTCATGACGCCATCGCGGAGTCGGGGAGCATTCTTGCGCGGCATAAGGCGGCGGTCCTTTCGGCGAGCAGCCTGGAGACGTAATCGTCCAGGGCGGTGAGCGGGATGCGGCGTGATCCGTCGATGCGGACGGACGCGATGGCGCCGCTGGCGATCAACTCGTAGAGCTTGCTGCGGGAGATGGCCAGCGCCTCGGCGGCTTCGGGCACGGTCATCAGGAGCCGGGGCATGGTTGGCCTCCCCTCAGTGGTGGAAGGTCAGTGCCCGGCGGATCTCCGCGTCCGGAGTAGTGCCAGTCGGTGACCACGAGGGTGGTGCCGGGGTCGAGGTCGGGTTGCAGCCCGGCCGCGATGGCGTAGTCGCGCTGGTGGGCGGCCCGGTCGGCGCGGAGCGATCCGAGGGTGATCGAGTAGCCGCGGCTCTTGGTAGAGAAGTGGCCGCGGAAGCCGAGCATGTGCGCCCAGGCGGCTAGGCGCAGCTCCTTGAGCTGGGGAAGCATGCCGAGTCGGAGGCACGCGGCGATATGGCGTCTGGCGTGGTCGCGGACGGGCAGGTCGGCCAGGCGGTCGGCAGGTGTGATGCGACGATCGAGGGTACCGGTGCATTCGGCGGCCTTGGTGGCGTACTTTGCCACGTAGCCAGCGACCTTGGTATCGGTCACGTCGCCGTGGGCGGTGACCGGGCGGACGTCGAGCTGGCGGCCCCACGCCAGCGTTCGGGCCGGGAGCCCCGTCGCGGCGGGTGTGGTGACGCTGACAGCACGGGCGGCCTGCCCGATGGCGTCAGTGAGCAAGGCGAGCGTGGCCCAGGCGGGCGGTGCCGTGGCAGGCCCGGCGGGGCCGTCGAGCCGGATGATGGCGTGGAAGTGGACCACTCCACGCCGCTGGTATTCGGCGACCTTTGCATAAGAGACCCGGATCTGGGCCGCGAAGGCCTGGCCGGTGAGCCCGGCGTTGCGAGCCAGGGCCCGGCGCAAGGTGATGGTGAACCGGCGCCACAGTTCGGGCGCGCAGGCGTTGAACAGGACCGCCCCGGTGTAGTCGTAGCAGTCCGGGCACAGTGGCTCGCCCAGCCGGTGATCATCCCGTTCGTGCTTGTCGCCGCAGGACAGCCCGATGTCGTGCGGGCAGGTCTTGCCTTTCCGTCGTGGTCGGCAGGCCAGGACCCGGCCGTCTTTCTCCCGGCGGGCGTGGACCGGGCCGAACGACGGCGCGGTCAGGGTGACGAAGACGCAGGGGTGGTCCGCGACGGTGGCGGGGATGCCCTTGCCACCGGTGAGCCCGGCGCGGATGAGCTGGTAGGTGTCGGCGCGGTAGACCTCGGCGCAGGGCGGACAGCGGGAGGCCCGGCGGGTCTTGCACGCGATGGGCAGGACGCCGCCGGGTTCGTGGACGGTGGTGTAGCGGTGGATCAGTTCGCCGGTGCCGCCGTCGATGTAGTCGGCGCGGCCGCGCAGCAGAACCGGTTGCAGGCACCCTCCGGTGCGCCGGACGGGACCTGCGGGGACAGGGGTGGGCAAAGGCGGTACTCCTCTCGTCGGGCGTGGACGAGCGGAGGCATGCTCCAGCCAGGCAGACGCGGGGTTCGGTTCGCTGATCAGCGGTGCTGTGCCGCATGCTGGGCCTGGTCAGGAGCGGCCTGCCGCTCAGGCGTGTCATGTGGTGGCGTGTGCACCGTGACCCGGGTACCCGGTGGCTCACCGGCCCGGCGTCTGCACGGTCATCCTTCGATGGGGCGAGGCTCCAACAGCCTCACAACTACAGTACCCAATATACGCGGCTAATACACAAAGTATCAGTCGCGGTCCGTAGGGTTCAGGCGCCTAGCGAGGTCGCGCAGCTCGGCGGCGGGCGGGTCCTGCATAGTGAGCAGGTCCGAGACGAGCTGACGAACCAAGGCGTGTCCGCGGACCTGCTCCGGGGTAATGGCCTCAGCCTGGAGAAGTGCAGCGACTGCCTCGCCGACCTGGCGGCGCTGGGCATGAGCGCGAGCCACGTCGATCAGCATCCTGGCCTGCCGCTCGGCCGACAGTCCGCTGGTATCGACGGCAGCGGCAGCCCGTAGCGCGCGGCCCGCATCCCCGAGCTCTACGGCGACCGCGATTTCGTACAGCCGCACGTTGGCCGGGCCGAACTCGGTGTTGTACTCGTTGCGCCCTTCGCCGAGCTGCCCGGCCACTTGGCTGACCCGCTCGAGCTGGCTATACGCGAGGTCGGGATCGTTGACGTGGGCAGCGACAATGGCGCGCTGCAAGTTCAATCCGCCCCATAGTGACATGGCCTGCGGGTCACCCTGGTCAGCCATGGGCTGGAGTGCCTCGGCCGCGGTGCGAGCGGTCTCCTCGGCCTGGCCGTAATGGCGGGCGTTGATGAACACGAACACCAGCCGGAACGCCCCTGCGGCCACGAGCATCGGGTTACCCGCCCGCTCGGCGGCGGCCATCGCGCGGTCGGCGGCGATCCAGGCGGCTTCGGGCTCGCCGAGTTCCGCCAGCGCAGCCGAGCAGGCCTGGTAGGTGGAGGCCATCAGCTCGCATACTTCGGCCCGCTGATCCTCGGCTACGGCCCGGGCGGCGGTCTCCAGATCCGGGACCAGGCCGCGCAGCAACTCGGTCAGCTCGGTGTATCGCCCGGCGTGCGTGAGCTCCCATGCCTTGCAGGCCTTGGTGCGAAGTGTGCTCAGCGCGGGGGAGCGCCGCGCGTCGAGCATGGCGTGCAACGCGTAAGCCCCGGACAGGACCAGCCGCAGCCCGCCCGCGCCGGGCGGTTCCTCGGTGACCGCAGCCACGACGGGCGCCTCGGCGGCCAATTCGGCCAGCGGGACCTCCAGCGCGGCGGCCAGGGCTTCCAGCACCGACATGCGGTCGACCTTGCGCACTCCGCGCTCGACCTGGGACACCCAGGCCACTGACCGGTCGACCATCCGGGCCAGCTCGGGCTGGGACAGGCCCCGGCGGCGCCGCTCGGCGGCGATCTTCCGCCCTAGGGCCTTCTGGTAATCCGTAGTGGTCACCCGCCGGTGCCCTTGCCGGTCCGCAGGGTCAGCCAGTCCACTTCGGTGCTAGCCAGGTACTGCCCCCGCGCCTCCAGGTAGCGGCGGGTGGCCGGGGATGCCTCATGCGCCTCGAACGCCGCCCGGTCCCGGTACAGCTCATAGAAGATCCGCTGCAACGGCTGGCCCTCCACCGTGTGGGAGGCATACACCAGCGTCCCCGGCTCGTCCGTCTTGATGGCCTCGATAGTCTCGGCGACCAGCTTGTCGTAGGCCTCGGCGGCGGCCTCGTCTTTGCACGTGAAGCGCACGAACAGACCGAACATCGCTCTCCTCCAACTCTTCTGGCGTCATGCTCGCACCAAATATGCCAGACCAGTACACGAAGTAACACGTACTTATTGTATGGCTCCATAACTAAGAGTACGCTCAAGGCTGCAGAGATCGCGGACCAGGCGCAGCGAGGACCCATGCACACCCCAACACCCCGAACCCTCCCGCAACGCACCACCGAGGCCACCTACCCCGGCGCCACCGAGCACATCCGCGCCGTTCGCGCTGACCTCCGCGCAGTCCTCGACGACTGCCCGAGGGCAAATGACGTGATCCTGTGTGCCTCCGAACTCGCCGCCAACGCCGCCCAGCACAGCCGTTCCCGCCTCCCTGGTGGGACGTTCACAGTCCGGACCACGGTCGGCCCGGATCTATACGTGCGGATCGAAGTCGAAGACAACGGCGGTCCGTGGAACCAGGGAATGATCGATCCGACCCGGCACCACGGACTGGACATCGTTCGTGCCGTCGCCGATGAGTGGGGCATCGACGGCGACCAAACCAGCCGGACGATCTGGGCGAGATTCGACTGGCCCGAGTAGCCGCAGCGGACGCTCCCCGGCCGATCCGACAGCCCACATATCGATGTTGTGAGAATTTTCTTCACGATCATTCAAGGGCGCACCTTCGGCGCGCCAGACCGACCGGCCCGAGCCATGCTCGCAGAGCGCGCGAGGCATGCACCATGGGGCGTTGAGCGAGCTGGGAGTGTTGCGCCAAGGCGCCGGGGAGTGGTGGGGAGTCTCGCCGCAAGTGGCGGGGCAGCCTGACCTGCTTCCTCTTGCGCGGGAGCGCACCGTCGCAGGCCGCTGCCCCGCCGCGCCGTTACCCCGCACCCCGCCGCAGTGCACACCCCGCCGTAACGCGCCATGCATGCACCTCGGCGGGCGAGCTGGCCAGGCCGGTCGTCCACGCGGCAGGCGCACCTATCGCCGGACAAAAGATTTACAGCTCGCCGGGCCGGAACGCCGCGCATTGTCCGGGGCAGCCCCTCCGGCGTCAAGGGCGCTCCCCCTGGTCGCGTCGCCAGGGCGACGGGCGCAAGCGCCCGCCCTTGACCCCGGAGACCACTGCCGCCCCTGCGGGCCTGACGGCGAGGGCCAGGCCGAGGGCCAGGCCCGATAGCGCGCGGCGAACCTCCCAGACTCTTCCTTGGGAAGGGCGTGAGCGGACATCTGCTGATAGCTGGTAACCTCCGCACCGTGACAAGCTACGACGTAGGCCCGGAGGGCGGGCAGCCGATCTACCCTGTGTCGGAACCTGGGCCAGGAGTGGTTCACGCCTTCATCTCCGAGCGCGGTACTCCCGCGCAGATTGTTCGCGAGATGGGTCCGGGAGTTCAGCCGGTCTTGCTGGAGAATCCGCCGCTAAGCCCAATTCCGTTCCATGACCAAGGCGACGATATCACCGATATCGCCGCGTCCCTGTTGCTGCTGCTATGACCGACACCGAGGACACCGCGACCTGGGCTGATGATAATTCTCCGGTCCGGTGGGAATACGCGCAACTACACTGGTCGGCCGAGCGATATGGAATTGAGGACGAGTACACCCTCCGGGTGCACTTGCCGCGGGGGGAGGTTGTTAAGTTCCCTAATTCCGGTAGCATTGTGGACGCGCTCAACTGGCTCGGCGAGGATGGCTGGGAAGCCTTCGCGACGGAGCAGACAAACGCGCTGGTGACCGGTGAACTCGGTCACCAGCGGACCGGCTCGCCAGTGCGCCGACGGTTTTGGCTGAAGCGCCCCGTTTACTGATCTGGTTCACCGGGACCGCGCCGGTATCCGGTACTGAGCTGATCTGAACCGCGCTGGCCGTTTTCGGCCGCATGGCACCGCTCAAACCGGCCAGCCCAGCGGCCTGTCGGCGAGACTAGGCCGATTGGCGCAGCGAACCTCAGCGCGACTTGGCGTGCTTCTTGACGCACGTAGTACACGGTTTCAAGGTACGTATCTACTCCTCGTCGCCAGTACCGGAGTGCCCCACCGCTTTCCGCCACGGAAGTTGTGATGAGTGCAGTCCCGGTCGTGCCGCATCCTGGGCGGATCGCCGTTCGGAGTCCCATCGGAGCGGTGGGCTCCCCACACCACGTATCGGATTTCGGGATGCTCAATTTCAGTCATCATGCAGGCACCCTATGACCTCACCGGACGCCAGAGCGCCACCATCGCGGATGTTCACCGGCATGCCATAGAACCGGAGACTGACCACCAAGGTTGACCACAACGACATGCGACACTCGCCGATTGAACGAGTGACACGGGAAGCCAAGTTCCCAGGTGAGCGACCGCAACCGACAGCTTGACAGTGCCTTACAAGCGAGTGGTCACTCGAAGCATGGCCAGTTCTCGGGCATCTTCTCTTTGTGCCACTTCCATAGTGCCCGATCCAAGTCGCGAAGGCTCACCCCAATACTATTGGCGATCGGCCGGTATGTCTGTAGATATGTCCAGTAGCCAGGCAAAGCGCCTCGCTGGCCGGGTGGCGGATCCAGGTCAAGGATTCCTCGCTTTTTGAGCTCTTGAAGTGCCTCGACTGCCCGGTAGTCCAGTACTGTGTGGTTCTCGGGATCCCAGACGGTGAGGACGGCACTTGCCATTGCGTGGCGGACGCCATCGAGGATGCATAGGATGTGATGCCGTATCCACTCTGGCGTCTTTGAGTCGAGCGCCAGGCGGGTGACATCTCCGATGGTGCTCTCATCGTTTTCCAAATAGCCGAGTGCCCTTTGCGACTTCCACCTGGCGATCTTCTTCAGTTGGTCGGCAGTCAGGTATCCGCGTTCGGCGATGGCAACACGAACCGTGGTAAACAGTTCGTCCTCCAAAGGGCCCGGCTTGTGGCGATCGCTCCAGTAGAAGACGAAGACCTCATCCAGGCGCATCGCGATGACCTCCAAGCGTGCCGTATTCCAGATCAAGGCCGTGAGCGGGCAAGTGCGTACCGCACAGAGAAGCAGCTGCATCGAGGAGCAGGCGTGCTCGTTGAGTGCCCGGCAGCAGGGTCGGGGATGGTCTGTAGCAGTCCTGATCGCCCATGCGGTGAGCGCGCCTAATCTGCGGGCGGGAGAACGTCGTATGCATGGCCAGCAACATTGTCGAATCTATAGCTACTAATTACCGCAAGAGAGTCAGCTATTTCCTTGTCATTTGCACTACGGCTAGACGTATAGCTATTAATGCTGATGCTCCGCAGATATTCCCTTATCCGGAAATAGTCTCCCAGGCGGTCCTGAAGTTCCCTGAGCTTCAATGGAATGCTCGGCAATTCCCATACCGTTGGATGGATCAAGTGATTCTTTCGTAGGCTACTAGTTGGCCGATCTACACAGTGACCATGTGCGGCAGCGTTCCGCCAGGCATGTAGTTTCCTAATCGCCTCGAATGGTGCCGTACCCTTCACGGGAGCAGCGCTTACGAGAGCGGCCACCAGAACGAGCTTATCCGGAGGGCTCAGCCTCTCGATCGCCTCTGCGGCGTCCTTATGAACGTTGAACACCGCGAATTGATTGATAGCATCCTCTGCTTCAATGGCAGCCATGAAGATCGCAAGATCGCTCAATCTAATGATCTCGTTCTCCACAACTTGCAGAGCGTCAGTCTCTTCCGAATACGCTTCCATGTCATCCTCTGGATCGATGAAAGCAGTTGCGATCTGGAAGGCTTCGTTAACGGGGCCAAGATCTGGAAGCAACTTATTTGCAATTTGGCTTACGCTTAGCTGAATATGAGCTATTCCCCCGCCGCCACGCCAGTACGGCGGTGGCATGCGTAGTGGATCATCGGGCAGTCCATCCAGAGCAACAAGCGGTTCTGAATGCTCTGACATGTCGTGATCGTACAACATGACGGCCGCGCACAAGCCTGATCGTGTTAATTCAGGGTCAGTACTACGCAGGAGACGGGCAATGACTCCGAGTCCGGATGAGCGACGGTAACCGACTGCCGGGGCTATTTTGCCAGCATACGATCAAGGACTTGAGTCTTTCGGCTCCGCCTTCGATGACGGCTGACCCGAGTCGAGCTGGTGGCGCATCTGCTCCAAATGCTCAACGATCTCGCGGCTCAGCTCATCCATTTGGGCGGCCGACATCTGCCGGACGATCGTGATGGGCGGTGGGGTCCAACCCATAAGATCGGCCACCTCATGGTCTACGCCAGCGCCTATCAGAGCGGCGATGATCGTCACAACGCCCCACTTGGCTGCGGTTCGCAGCAGCCGGGCAACGTTGCCCATCCTGGTCGTTGTCTCGACCTTCGTGGCCAGAATGTCAATGGTGCCTGCAGCCTGATGCGCCTGGCGATACTCGTCCACCAGGCGGCGTAGTTCCTCAAGACTGGAGTCGCGCAGTTCCTGGACGGCCGCCCGCACACCACTTACTGTGAGCGTGCCCGTACCGGACAGTGTCGTAGCATGCGAAACGCCGCCGATGTTGAGGCTGCCCTGACCAGACAGGATGGCGCCGGGCACGCCGCTGGCGGGCGCGACCTCAGCCTCACCTGCCACGCAGACAAGGATACCTGCCAAGCGTCACCCTCCCATCTCGGCGCGCTCTCAATCCCAGCTTGCGACGTGGACCAAGACAATTCTCCTGGAAATCGCAAGGTCCCTCGCGTTGGGTGAGCTGACGTCAACTCTGTCTTGACAGCCGATCAGCTACTAGTCCGTAGTTCCCCCCAGTGATCCGCGCGTTGGGCCGTTTACCTGGGTTTTCGTGATGCGCGGGGCCGGGGTGCTGACTACGCGACCCCGAGGCGGTGGCTGACGCCGAGCAGATCGAAGGCCTGGCGCTGCAGAGCGGTGGGAGTGGTGACGAGCCGGAAGCCGGGCAGCGCGGGGTCGGCGGGTGCGATGGTGTTCAGGCAGATCGTGCCGAGGTCGGCGAGCAGGGTGGCGAAGCTGTGCACCGGGAGGTCGCCGGGGGCCTGCTTGGTGGCGGCCTTGGCCCGGGCGCGGGGGGAGCGGGCGGCGGGAGCGACCGGGCTGGGGCGGGCGGCCTGGGCGGCGGGCTTGTCGTCGTCGGTGAACAGCAGCGGCGCGAGCTGGTCCTGCAGGTGCCAGGTGAGGTAGTACGACAGCATCCGCAAGAACACGTGCGCCCGGGCCCTTTCCTCGGTGCGGTGCCGGATGGGCCGGATGTCCAGGTCGGTATTGAAGGCGCGGAAGGCCCGTCCCGCCTGGGCCAGCGCCTTGTAGGACGAGACGACCTCGGTGCTGTCCAGGTCACTGGCGGCGACGCTGGTGCGCAGCACGTAGATGCCGTCCAGGGCGGCCTCGGCGGTGATGGAGTCCTGGTTCCGGGCGTAGCGGATGCTGTCGCCGGTGATCTCGACGGTGAAGTGCTTGGCGACCTTGCGCCTGGCCAGCGCCCTGTCGGCGCGGACGGCGATCTTATCCGTGCCGCGCAGTGGCCGGCGGGCCCGCGCGCAGGCGGCGGCTATCTTGCCCGGGTCGGCCTCGGTGGCGGCCAGCAGTGATTCCCGCTTGCGGGCGCGCTCGGCTTCCAGGAACGGGTTCTTGCAGGCCACCAGCCGCTCGCCGGGGAAGTCCGGCGAGGTGATCTCGGCCAGGTCCTGGACATCGAACAGGGTCAGCTGCAGGTCCCCGCCGCGGACCAGTGCCTTGACCTGGGGGGCGCGCAGCGCGGTGATCCAGTCCAGCTTGGCGGGCCGGACGTCTCCGCGCAGCCGCGCGGCGGTCAGCATGCCCCGGTCCCCGGCGAGCACGACCTTGGTGATCCCGAACCGGTCCTTGACCCTGGTCACCTGGGCGGCCACGGTCGCCGGGTCGCCGGTGTTGCCCTGGAACACCTCGATCGCGACCGGGACGCCGTCGAGGGAGGTCAGCAGCCCGTAGACGATCTGGAGCCGGCCCCGGACGCCGTCCTTGGGGTGGCCGATCGCGCCCAGCGGGCAGGTCCGCCCCCCAGACGCGGCGGAGGACACGTCATACAGCACCAGGGCGCCGCCGGCCAGGTGGCGGGCCGCCAGCGCGTCCTGGATCGCGTCCTGCCGGGCCTGCAGGTAGTCCATCGCCGCGTCCAGGTCATCCTCATCGCAGGACCCCAGCCCGAGGACCTCGCCCAGCGCGCTGGCCGCGGTCTCCTCCCGCAGCCCGCGGGCGATGGCCAGCGTGGAGTCCGGCGCGATCACCTGCGCGACCGCCATCGCGGTGACCAGGTCCCGGTGCCGGGACGGCGCCGGGTCGATGAGCTCGTCCAGGCCCAGCCGGCGGGCCGTGCCCAGGACGGCGGCGACGTGGCCGTGCGGCAGGCTGCGGGTGATCTCGAACGCCCCGTCGAGGGGCGCAGCCGGGGCCGGCTGGCCCTTCAGCA
>Ga0335073_10014692_pt1 | contig 10966 bp, 8 predicted proteins | sample Lox_Sample_22_FD_207093 | JGI IMG/M metagenome (GOLD analysis project Ga0335073, IMG submission 207093) | Soil microbial communities from Loxahatchee National Wildlife Refuge, Florida, United States - Lox_Sample_2.2 | ecosystem: Environmental > Terrestrial > Soil > Wetlands | place: USA: Florida... | reverse complement strand
GCGGAACGGGTCGTCGAGGACGACCCCGAGATCGACGTCACTCACGAGCGGGCTGAACCCCCCGTGCGCCAGGCTGCCGAGCGCGTACGCGGCGATCAGCCTCGGCCCGAGCGCCTCCCGGTACGCGGCGAGCGCCTGCGCGAGCACGGCCTCGCCCGGCGCGCCGGGCTCGGCCTGGCCGGCGTCGGCCTGCTGGCCCTGCATGGCGAACCACGATAGCGGCCGCCTGTCCTCAGCCTCCGGCTGATTCCCCGTCACCGGAAGCCGAGGTCTGCGGAACGGCTGGCGACCAAACCGGCCAGGTCCGAGATCAGCCGGTCGACGCCGATCCTGCTGAGGCGACGGCCGTCCCTCAGCCGCAGCGCGACGGCGTCGCCCTCCGCCTCCCGATCGCCGATCACCGCGATGTACGGGATCCGCCGGTCGTGGGCCCGGCGGATCCTGGCACCCAGGGTGGCGTCCGCCGGATCCCAGTCAGCCCGCAGCCCCGCGTCCGCTGCCCGGGCGGCGACCAGCCGGGCCTGCCGCGCGTTGCCGTCGGTGACCGGGAGCACCAGCAGCTGCACCGGGGCGAGCCACGGCGGGAACGCCCCGGCGTACTGCTCGATGAGGTGCGCGACCAGCCGTTCCATCGCGGACATCACCCCGCGGTGGATCATCACGGGCCGCTGGCTCGCGCCGTCGGAGCCCATGAAGAGGAGGTCGAAACGTTCCGGCTGGTTGAAATCGAGCTGTACGGTCGACAAGGTCTCCTCCCGACCCGCCGGGTCGGTGACCTGCACATCGATCTTTGGCCCGTAGAAAGCGGCCTCGCCGGGAGCGTCCTCGAAATCGAGACCGAGGTCGCCGAGCGCGGCGGCGAGCTGGCGCTCGGCGTCGGCCCAGAGGCCAGCGTCGCCCAGGTACCCGTCGCCGCTGCCCCGCCGGGACAGGCGGAAGCGCGCGACGTCGATGCCGAGCAGCCGGTAGCAGCGGCGCACCGCCTCGACGCCGCGCACGATCTCATCCCGCACCTGCCACGGGGCGCAGAACACGTGGGTGTCGTCGAGGTTGATCTGCCGAACCCGGGACAGCCCGCCGAGCACGCCGGACAGCTCGCTGCGGAACATGCTGCCGAGCTCGTACAGGCGCACCGGCAGGTCACGGACGCTGCGCTGCTGTGCCGCGTAGACCAGGGCATGGTGTGGGCAGTTGGCTGGCCGGAGGACCAGTTCTTCACCCGCCCCGCCACCCTTGTCCCCCACCCGCATCGGCGGGAACATGTCGTCGGCGAACTTGGCCCAGTGGCCGGAACGCTCAAACAGCGCCCGCTTGGCCAGCACCGGGGTGTAGACCCGCTGGCAGCCGCCGCGGGCCGCCTCCTCGGCGGCGAGCCGCTCCAGCTCGGCCCTGATCACCGCGCCGTCTGGCAGCCACAGCGGCAAGCCGGAGCCGGCCAGCGGATCGGTGGTGAACAGCCGCAGCTCACGGCCGATCCTCCGATGGTCGGCGGGCGGGTGGCCGGCGGGTGCCGCCGGGCCGGCGGGTGATTCGTTGGTGTGCATCGGTGCCTCCGTTACTCGGTTCTCGTCCGTGGTCCGAGGCCCGCGTGGAGACACCCTCCCGTGGCTGGCGTGCACCAAAAAGGCCCCGGGATGACTGCTCCCGGGGCCTAGTGGTCGTGGTCAGGTCACGCCGCACCGCGCCGGGATTCACACGGCGTCGTCGTGCGGGCGTGTTGGTGTGCCATGCCTGCGATTGTAGCCTGGCTCCATGCGGGCATGGGTGGTTCACAAGCCCGGGCCGGTGGCGACCGGCCCGTTGCGGCTGGTCGAGCGGCCGGTTCCCGAGCCGGGCCCGGGCCAGCTGCTGATAAAGGTCCTGCGATGCGGGGTATGCCGGACCGACCTGCACCTCACCGAGGGGGACCTGGCGCCCAAGGCACCGGATGTCACGCCGGGCCACGAGGTCGTGGGAGAGGTGGTCGCGACCGGCCCCGGCGTCTCCAGGTTCACCACCGGGGACCGGGTCGGGGCCGCCTGGCTGGCGGGCACGGACGGGTCCTGCCGGTACTGCCGGCGGGGCCGGGAGAACCTGTGCCCGAACTCGATCTACACCGGCTGGGACATCCACGGCGGGTACGCGGAGTACCTGGTCGCGGCCGACGCCTACGTGTACGAGCTGCCGAAGGGTTTCACGGACGCCGAGCTGGCGCCGCTGCTGTGCGCGGGCATCATCGGCTACCGGGCCCTGAAGCTCGCCGACCTGCCGCCCGGGGGCAGGCTCGGGATCTGGGGATTCGGCGGCTCGGCGCACCTGGTCGCGCAGGTGGCGATCGCGCAGGGCGCGGCCGTGCACGTGTTCACGCGCGGCGAGAACGCGCGCGGCCTGGCCCGCGAGCTCGGCGTCGCCTCCGCGCAGGACTCCTTCGATCCCTCGCCCGAGCCGCTCGACTCCGCGATTCTGTTCGCCCCCGTCGGGACGCTCGTTCCGCCGGCGCTGGCGGCGCTGGACCGCGGCGGCACGCTGGCCGTCGCGGGGATCTACCTGACCGACATACCCTCGCTCAACTATGACCAGCACCTGTTCCAGGAGCGCACGCTGCGCAGCGTCACCTCCAACACCCGCGGCGACGGCGAGGAGTTCCTCCGGCTGGCCGAGCGGCTCCGGTTGCAGGTGACGGTCAGCCCGTACCCGTTCGACAAGGCGGACCAGGCGGTGGCGGATCTGGCCGCCGAGCGGTTCACCGGCGCCGCAGTGATCACCATGTAATGCTGCGGTGACCCGTATGTGATCTTTGTCGCCGGCTTGGGCCATACCCCGGCCGCGAGCGCGTCCGCAGCGGGAGTAACAATTAGGCCCGGGGGTCATCGGGGACTCGCATGCGGAGGAGAAAGCGGTGCGGATCGGGCGGCTCGCGAGGACGGGCCGGCTTAAGCGGCTCGGCCGGCGGCTCTGGATGGGCAAGAGCCCTTTGCGGCGGCGCACAGACCGGATCGAGGCATGGATCACGGCCCTGCTGCTCATGATTTTCCTGGTCGGCGCGCCAGTGGCCTGGATAACCGCGGGCCGCTGGGTGCAGCACCAGGGACGGCTCGAGCAGCAGGCCCAGCAGACATGGCACCAGGTGCCAGCGGTACTGCTCAAGACGGCGCCCGCGCTGCCCAACTTCGACCTGCGGACGTCGTGGAATTTCGACGTTCTGGCGCCGGCCCGGTGGTCCGGGCCGGGCGGGCAATACCTGGCCGGACAGGTCCCGGCGACGCCGGGCGCCCAGGCAGGCACGACGGTGCCGGTCTGGGTCGATGACTCCGGCCGGCAGACCGGCACGCCGCTGCTGAACGGTGAGCTGGTCAAGCGCGAGATCGGGGCCGAGCTGATCGCCCCGGCCGCCCTTGCCGTCCTGCTGCTCTTCGTGGCGCTGGTGGTCCGGTGGCAGATGAACCGGCGGCGGCTGGCCGGCTGGGAGACGAACTGGGCGTTCGTCGGGCCCAAGTGGAGCAAACACCGGTAATGCGCTGCTAGAGCACCGGAGCCCGGGGGAGCGCGCCGGGCTTGGCGGGCTCGCCCGTGACGCGCCGCCGGGCGAGCGGGCTCGGCCACCACATCCAGCGGCCCAGGTCCAGCGTCAGCGCGGTGACCAGCACCGACCTGACGATGATCGTGTCGAGAAGCACGCCGAGCGCGACGGCAAAGCCGATCTCGGTGAAGATCACCAGCGGCAGCGTGCCGAGCATGGCGAACGTGCCGGCCAGCACCGCGCCCGCCGACGTGATCACGCCGCCGGTCGCGGCAAGACCGGTGATCGCCCCTTGCCTCGGCCCGGACCTGATCGTCATCAGGAAGATGTTGTAGTCGATGCCCAGGGCCACCAGGAACACGAAGATGAACAGCGGCACCGAGGTGTCCTCGCCCGCGAAGCCGAACAGGTGGCGGAACGCGAGCGCGGACAGGCCGAGCGCCGCGCCGAACGACAGGATCACGGTGCCGATCAGCACCAGCGGGGCGACCACCGCCCGCAGCAACAGCCCGAGGATGATCATGACGACGAGCAGCACCAGCGGGATGATCACGTTGCGGTCGCGGGTGGCGTAGCTTTCCACGTCCACGGTGACCGCGGTGCCGCCGCCTACCGTGGCGTCCGCGCCAGGGATCTTGTGCACCGCGTTCCTGACCTGGCTGACGGTGCTGAACGCGGCCTGGCTGACCGGCTGGCTGGTGAGGGTGCCCTGCAGGTAGACCAGGCCATCCCTGGTTTCCGGCGTGGAAACCGCGGCGATGCCCGGGGTCGCGGCCATCGCGCTGCGAAGCGCCGCCGTGGCCCGGGCGTTGCCGATCACGGCGACCGGCTCGCCGCCGCCGGCCGGGAAGTGCCGGGCCAGCACCTGCTCGCCCGTCACCGAGGCGGGGGTGCCGCGGAACGACTGCGCCGTCGTGAGCGAGCCGACCTTGAAGCCGATGAGGCCGAGCGAGGCGCAGCCAAGCAGCACCGCGGTGACCACCCAGACCAGCCGCGGCCGGCCGGCGATCGCGCGGCCGGTCCTTGCCCATAGCCCGCTTGCGGTCGGCTCGGCCGAGGAGAACCGGGGCCGTATCGGCCAGAACACCCACCGGCCGAAGATCACCAGGAGTGCGGGCAGCAGCGTGATCATGGCGATCAGGCCGACCGCGATGCCGATCGCCGCCACCGGGCCGAGCCCGGAAATGTCGGCGGAGTCGGCGACGAGCAGGCACAGCATCCCGGCGATCACCGTGGCGGCGCTTGCGATGATCGCGGGCCCGGCCCGCCGCAGCGCGATGGCCATTGCCTCGTGCCGGTCTTCGTGCCTGCGCAGTTCCTCCCGGTACCGGGCGATGAGCAGCAGCGCGTAGTCGGTTCCGGCGCCGAGCACGAGCACCACAAGGATCCCCGCGCTCTGCCCGTTCACGGTCAGGCCGTGCCGGGTGAGCAGGTAGATGACGGCCTCGGCCACGGTCAGCGCCACGCCGGCGGACATGATCGGAAGAACCCAGAGCACCGGGCTGCGGTAGGTCAGCAGCAGCAGCGCGATGACCACGGCCAGCGTGGCGAACAGCAGCGTGGTGTCGATGCCCTTGAAGATCTTGATCTCGTCTGCGGCGCTGGCGGCGGGGCCGGTGATGTGCACGGCTAGGCCCGGATCGCCCGCCGACGCTGTCGCGTTCAGCCCGCTGATGAACCCGCTGATGTTGGCCTTGTAGCCGAGGTCGGCCCCGACGATCGTCTCCAGGGCCCGATGATCTTTGGACGGGATCGGGCCGACCACCCGGCCGCCCACGGCGGGCAGGGTGGCGAAGCGGTGGGCGTCAGCCTCCGCCTTGCGGAAGTCGGCGGCGGTGATGCCGGACGAGCGGGTGTAGACGACGACCGCCGGATTCAGGTTCGGCGAGGTGAACTTGGCCTGCAGGTTCAGTTCCTGGGTGGATTCCGCGCTGGCCGGCAGGTACGACGAGGCGTCGTTCCGCTCGGCGCCCTGCAGCTTTCCCGCGAGCGAGCCGGTCACGGCGACGACGATCAGCCAGAAGACGACCACCAGCCACTTGGTCCGCCGCCCGCACGGCCACGCGGTGATCCGGCTGATCTTGCTAGAGCGTGCTGGAGCCACGCTGTCCTCCCCGACGAAAGACGAATCGGGCCCGGGCTCCCGACCGGGCCGGCGTCACCCGCCAGCCACCCCGGCCGGCGCGCCATCCCGCCCCGGCCCAGCCGGGCCGTGGCTCGACTCATACGATGTATCGCGTCTGCGGCCGACGTCAAGTTATATCTCGAAAATTCACACCGGATTAACAACACCCGCAAGCCGGGTATCCGGGATTCTCCGGAACTTATACTGCCGCATGCCCGCTTCTCAGCGCATGGTCGTCCGCCCAGGGTCGCTGCTCGACGTGCTGACCGGGGAACTGCTGCCCGATCGCGCCGTCGTGATCGACGGCCACCGCATCGCCGAGGTGACCGGCGCTGGCGACGCCCCGGCCGAAGGCCCGGCCATGGTGGATCTGCCGGGCCACACGCTCCTGCCCGGCCTGATCGACTGTCACACGCACCTGGTTGGCGAGCCCGATGATGGGCGCGGCTATGCGGAGCTGCTGACACGGACCGGTGCGCAGGAGGCACTCTCGGGTGCCCGGAATGCGCGGGACACACTGCAGGCGGGCTTCACCACGGTGCGCGATGTGGGCACGTTCCGCGCGTTCGTCGACGTCGCGCTGCGGGACGCCATCGATGCGGGCTGGCTGCCCGGTCCTCGCATGCGCGTCGCCGGAGCGTACGTGACCTGCTCAGGCGGCGGAGGCGACATCACCGGGCTGGCCCCCGACGTCGACGCCGTCGTGCCGTACGAACTGCGGGTCGGCGTGGTCGACTCGGTCGACGACGTGCGCCGGGCGGTGCGGCGCGTGCTCCAGGGCGGCGCTGACCTGGTGAAGCTGATAGCCACCGGCGCCGTGATGACGGTCGGCGGCGTGCCCGGCGCCCCCGAGCTCACCGAGGATCAGATCCGGGCCGCCGTCGACGAAGCGTCCTTGTTCGGCGCGGACGTCGCCGCGCACGCGCATGGAGCGGAAGGCATCAAGCGCGCCGTACGTGGCGGCGTGCGCTCGATCGAGCATGGCTCGCTGATGGACGACGAGGCCGTCGCGACGATGGCGGACGCCGGAACGTTCCTGGTTGCGGACGTCTACTGCGGCGACTACATCGCCGAGGTCGGCCGGCAGCAGGGGTGGCGTGCGGACGTGCTCCGCAAGAACGACGAGACAACGCTCGCGCAGCGCCGCGGATTCAGCAGGTGCCTGGAGGCCGGCGTGCGCATCGCGTTCGGCACCGACAGCGGCATCTACCCGCACGGCTGGAACGCGCGCCAGTTCGCCTATCAGGTGCGCTGCGGCCAGAGCGCGCTGGAGGCGATCCGGTCCGCCACGCTGCACGCAGCCGAACTGCTGCGCTGGGACGACCGGGTCGGCCGCATCCAGGCCGGGTACCTCGCGGACATGGTTGCCGTGCCGGGGAATCCGCTGCAGGACATACGGCTGCTGGAACACGCCGACTTCGTCGTCAAGGACGGGGCCATAGCGCGCAGCTAGATATCGCCGGCGAGCTCGGAGGTCCAGACCACGACCCGGGTGCGGTCGCCGCGGAACAGGTCGCGGGCGAACTCCAGCGGCTCGCCGGATTTGGCGTAGGCGGTGCGCTCGACGAGCATCAGCGGCGCGCCCTCGGCGACCTCGAGCGCCTCGGCCTCGCGGACGCCGGCGGTGACCGGCTCCAGGCTCTCCCGGGCACGGTACGGCCGCAGCCCGTAGCGGACCTCGAGCAGTTCGTAGAGCGAGCCGTCCAGCCGGCAGTCCAGCATGCCGGGGAACCGGGCGGCCGGGAACAGCGAACGCTCCAGCACAATCGGCCGGCCGTCGGCCAGCCGGATCCGCCTGACCTCGTACACCGGGTCCGTCTCGGCGAGCCGGAGGGCCGCCGCGGCCGCCGGGCCCGCCGGGCGCTGGCTCGCGGTCAGCACCCGCGCCCCGGCCACCATGCCGTGCCGGCGAAGCTGCTCGGAGAAGCCGGCCAGGGTGGTCAGGTCCTGCTCGAGCTTTGGCGCTGCGACGAACGTGCCGCCGTGCCGCCCCACCGCGCGGGTCACCAGCCCGCGCCTGGCCAGTTCGGCGAGCGCGTGACGCAGCGTCATCCGGCTGACGCCGAACCACGCCGCCAGGTCATGCTCGGTCGGCAGCCGGTCGCCCGGCACCAGCGCGCCGACCGCGATCTCACCGGCCAGCCAGTCCTCGATCTGCGCGTGCACGGTCGTCCCGAGCCCGCGCACGATCTCCGGCGGCTGCCTGGCGCTGGTCCGCAGCGCGACCCTGCCGCCGCGGCGGCCCGATCCCGCCGGCGGCGGCACAGCCGTTTTGATGCGCGTTGTCAGCCGTCGGCCCCCTGCGTGGCGCCCGGGCCAGCTACGGCCGGCAGGTCGTCGTCCGGCGAAGGCGCGATCACCGGCGCGAAGGCCTTGGACCGCCCGACGATGAGGTAGTAGATCACACCGATCAGCACGATGAAGATCGCCACGCTCCACAGGATCGGGATGCCGTTGAAGAACCCGAGACCGAGGCTGAGCAGCCCGCCGGTCTGGTTGGGCTTGGGGTTGCTGGCCACCCGCGGCCAGGCGAAGTTGATCAGCATCGCCCCGCCGTACACCAGCCCGAGGATGTTCACCGCCAGGCCCCAGCGGCCCAGGCGGAACGGCGCCGTGGTCTTGGGCCAGCCGCGAAGCCGGGCCCGCAGGATGACCAGGTTGCCGAGGAAGTAGCTCAGGTAGATCATCCCGGTGGCCGCGATCGCGATGATGCCGACGCCCGCGTACTTGACGAACGGGATGGCGGAGATCAGCGCGACCACGATGCAGGTCCAGACCGGCGTGTGCAGACTTGGCGACACCCTGGCCAGCGGCTTGGAGAACGGCAACTGGTTGTCGCGCGCCATGCCGAAGCACAACCGGATCGTCGCGGCCAGGATCGACAGACAGCAGACGAAGATCGCGGCCGACACAACGAACAGGTACAGCGTGGCGAAGCCGGTCGGGAAGTTCGCCTCGATGATCGCGGCCGGCCCGAACGCGCCCTTCACCGCGGCGCCCATGTTCGGGATCGCCACCAGCGTGCCGAGCAGGAACACACCGCCGATGATGAACGCGCCGATCACGGAGAACAGCACCGCCTTGGGCGCGTTCCGCCGCGGGTCGCGGGTCTCCTCGGCCAGCGTCGACGCGGTGTCGAAGCCGTAAATCACGAACAGGCTCATGAACATCGCGGCCAGGAACGTGCTCCCGTTGACGTGGAAGCCCGCGCTGTTGGTGACCACCTTGAACCCCTGGTGGTTGTGGAACGCCATCAGGATCAGCGCGAACACGAACATGCCGAGGATCTCGAACACCACGCCGGTGTTGTTGATGATCGCGACCAGCCTGACGCCGTAGATGTTCAGGACCGTGATGACCACCAGCGTGATCAGCGCGACGACGAGCTGGGTGTGCAGGCTCGCGGCGTTCAGCGAGTGCCAGCCGAGCCCGTTCAGCGCCGGGATGAGCGCCAGCGGCAGGGTGGCCACGACAGCGGCGACGGTGATGATGCCGGCGAACAGGTAGATCCACCCGGTCATCCACGAGTAGCTGCGGCTGGCCAGGTACTTCGTCCACTGGAAAACCGAGCCGGCGACCGGGTAGTGGCTGGAGATCTCGGCAAAGTTCAGCGCGATGATGAACTGGCCGAGCGCCACCACCGGCCAGGTCCAGATGAACACGCCGCCCAGCGTGACGAGGCCGAGCGCGAACAGCGTGAAGATGCCGGTCGACGGTGAGATGTAGCTGAACGCGACCGCGAACGAGCTGAACAGCCCGAGCCCGCGCTTGAGTTCCTGCTTGTAGCCGAAGCGCGCGAGATCGGCCGCGTCCTTCTCGTCGTGGCCGCCAGCGACCTGGGTGCCTGAAGGGGTGTCGCCGCTGCTCATGCCGGGCCTCCCTCGATGAGATGGGGCCGAACGGTTGACGCGTAGCGTACGGGCGAGCGAGGCAAAGTGTCCAGACTCTTTCGGGCTCGCTCTTGTACCGAAATGCTCCTTGAGCACGGGCGCAACATGGAGGAAGATCCGGAATGGGCGGCGGGCCCGGTGGCGCGCTGTCGGGCGCTACTGTCTAGACCTTAGGAGGCTGGGGGTGGGCGGATGGCCGAGCTCGATGCGCTCTTCGACCGGACGGCGAGCCTGGCCGCCCGGCCGCGGGTAATTGAGGAACTCCCGGGCGGGCTGACGAACCGCAACTACAAGGTGACGACGCCGGACGGGACATTCGTCGCGCGCATCTCGGACGCCGGCACCGATCTGCTCGCGATCGACAGGGACATCGAGTACCGGAACTCCCTGGCCGCGGCCGCGGCCGGAGCCGGAGCGCCGGTCGTCGAGTACCTCCCCGAGGATCATGCGCTGATCATCCGCTACATCGAGGGCCGGACGCTGCGCAACGCGGACGTGGCCGATCCGGCCAACATCCCGCGCATCGCGCAGGCGTGCCGGCGGCTGCACTCCGGTGAGCGGTTCGGCAACGAGTTCGACATGTTCGAGATCCAGCGGCGGTATCTGTCGGTGGTCCGGTCGCACGGCTTCCGGGTCCCGTCGGGCTACGACGACCTGGCTCCGCGGTTCGACGCCGCGAGGGTCGCCCTGACGGCTTGCGCCGGCCGGACCGTCCCGTGCAACAACGACCTGCTGGCCGCGAACTTCATCGACGACGGGGAGCGGATTTGGCTGATCGACTACGAGTACTCGGGCAACAACGATCCGTGTTTCGAGCTCGGCAACATCTGGGGCGAGTGCCGGCTGTCCGTCGACGCCCTGGACGAGCTCATCACGGCGTACTACGGCAGGCCGATGCGCGGCAAGCTGGCGCGGGCCCGGCTGCTCGGCCTGGCCGGGAAGTACGGATGGACCTTGTGGGGCGCGATCCAGCACGCCACGAGCCCGATCGAGTTCGACTTCTGGTCCTGGGCGATGGAGCGGTTCGAGGGGGCGGCCGAGGGATTGACCTCCGGCGGCTTCACTCAGCTGCTGGAGGACGCTGCGCGGGATGAGTGAGAACCTGCCCGGCCGCGCCCGGGTTGTGATCATCGGCGGGGGAGTGATCGGGACCAGCGTCGCCTACCACCTCGCCGCGATGGGATGGACCGACGTGCTGCTGCTCGAGCAGGGGCAGCTGTCCTGCGGCACCACGTGGCACGCGGCGGGCCTGGTCGGCCAGCTGCGCGCCTCGGAGAACGGCACCCGGCTGGTGCAGTACTCCACCGAGCTCTATGACCGGCTCGAGCAGGAGACCGGCCTGGCCACCGGCTTCCGGCGCTGCGGCGGCGTCACCGTGGCCCGTACCCCCGAGCGCCTGGTGCAGCTGCGCCGGACGGCCGCGACAGCGGAGGCATACCAGCTGGAGTGCGA
>Ga0335073_10014691_pt1 | contig 10967 bp, 11 predicted proteins | sample Lox_Sample_22_FD_207093 | JGI IMG/M metagenome (GOLD analysis project Ga0335073, IMG submission 207093) | Soil microbial communities from Loxahatchee National Wildlife Refuge, Florida, United States - Lox_Sample_2.2 | ecosystem: Environmental > Terrestrial > Soil > Wetlands | place: USA... | reverse complement strand
GAAGTCCGCCACCAGCTGCAGCACGCCGCAGCCGGCCGCGCCAATCCCGGCCGCAATGCCGGCCAGTTCGGCCACGTCCGCGTCATAGGTCGGCGTCAGTTCCCCGGTGACGCTGCGGTGGTTCAGGGTCCGCGACGTCGTGAACCCGAGCGCGCCCGCCTCGACCGCCGCGCGGGCCAGCCCGGCCATCGCGGCCACGTCATCCGGGGTGGCCGGCTCGCCGGCGAGTGCCCGCTCCCCCATCACGTGCACGCGCAGCGCGGCGTGCGGCGCCTGAGTAGCGAAGTCGATGTCGTGCGGCCGCGCGTCCAGGGCGCTGAGGAACTCGCCGAAGGTCTCCCAGTCCCAGCTGAGCCCCGCGTGCAGCGCGGTCCCTGGAATGTCTTCGATGCCCTCCATGAGCTCGATGAGCCGCTGCCGGTGACCGGCCGTCGCGGGCGCGAACCCCACCCCGCAGTTCCCCATCACGACCGTCGTCACCCCGTGCCAGGACGACGGGATCAGCCGCTCGTCCCAGCTGGCCTGCCCGTCGTAGTGGGTGTGGATATCGACGAAGCCCGGCGTCACCAGCGCGCCGTCGGCGTCGATCTCCCGCCGGCCACGGCCGAGGCCCTTGCCGACGTCCGCGACGATCCCGCCGGTGATCCCGACGTCCGCCGTTCGCGGCGAGCCGCCGTTGCCATCGGCTACCGTGCCGCCCCGGATCACTACGTCAAAAGCATCCACCCCATAAAGGGTACTCTTTTAACCGTCACGCACAAGCGTCGCGGAGCGGCCGGAAGAAGTCCCGCAGCTCGGCCACGAACACGTCGGGGATCTCGAGCGCGGGGAAGTGCCCGCCGCGCGCGACCGGCGTCCAGCGACGGACGTCGAACACCGCGTCGGCGCGGGCGCGCGGCGGCGCGCCGATGCGGGCGGTGCTCGCGGTCGAGGCGTCCGGCGCGGGCACATCGCCCCGTGCTTCCGGTGACGTTTCCAGCAGGAACCCGGCGGGAACCTCGACCCGCTGTCCCGGCGCCAGCCGGACGGGGGCGTCCTTGCTCTCCTTGTACAGCCGGTTCGCGCTGTTGACCGTCCCGGTGAACCAGTAGATCGCGATGTTCGCCAGCAGCACGTCGCGCGGGATCACCGCGTGGAGATCGCCGCCGCAGTCCGTCCACGCCGACCACTTCTCCGCGATCCAGGCGGCGAGGCCGGCCGGCGAGTCGGTCAGCGCGTAGGCCAGCGTCTGCGGCTTGGTGCTCTGGATCGCGACGTAGCCCTGCTCGCGTTCCCGCCAGCGCCGCACTCGTCCGCGATACGCCTCCTCTTCCGCCGCGTCCGCGGCGGGGCGGTCCGCGGGGCTGGCGCTCAGGCTGAGCATCCCCATGTGAACGCCGGCGACCCGGCCGGGATGGTCCAGGCCGAGCAGCGCGGTGACGTAGGCGCCCCAGTCGCAGCCGTGCGCGCCGAACCGCGCGTAGCCCAGCGCCGTCATCAACTCCGCCCACATCGCGGCGATGCGGCGCGGAGACATCCCGGGTACGTTCGGGATATCTGAAAAGCCGTAGCCCGGCAGCGACGGCGCGACGACCGTGAAAGCGTCGGCCGGGTCGCCGCCGTACGCCGCGGGGTCCGTCAGCGGCCCGATCACGTCCCGCCACTCGACCACGGACGAGGGCCAGCCGTGGGTCATCACCAGCGGCAGCGGCGACGGCCCGCGCCCGGGCACGTGCAGCGCATGGACCGCGTGCCCGCCGACCGTGCAGCGCACCTGCGGCCACGCGTTCAGCGCCGCTTCCTGTTCCCGCCAGTCGAACGCGTTCAGCCAGTAGCCGACGAGGCCTCGCAGGTAGTCGTCGTCGATGCCGTAGTCCCACCCGGCGTTCTCGAGCCGAGACGGCCAGCGCGTGAGCCGCAACCGCGCCCGCAGGTCGTCGAGCTGCTCGTCGGGGACGTGCACGCGAAAAGGCTCGGGCCTCATGGTCAGCGGCCTTCGTACCGGGGAGCGCGCTTCTCCGCGAACGCGCGGCGCCCCTCCTGCAGATCCGCGGTGCCAGCGAGGAGGTTCGCCACCAGCGACTCCATCCGGATGCCGTCGTCCAGCGGCATGGACAGGCCGCGCAGCGTGGCTTCCTTGGCGCGCCGCACGGCGAGCGGGGCGCGCGACGCGATCGTCGCCGCGAGCGCGAGCGCCGCGGTGCGCGCCTGCCCGGCCGGGACCACCCGGTTGACCAGTCCGGCGTGCAGCGCGCGCTGCGCGTCGATCGGGTCGCCGGTCATCACGAGCTCGAGGGCCACGCCGAGGCCGACCAGGCGAGGCAGCCGCTGCGTGCCGCCCGCCCCTGGCATGATCCCCCACCGCACCTCGAGCTGGCCGAGCTTGGCCGTCTCGTCCGCCACGCGCACGTCCGCGCACAGCGCCAGCTCGAGCCCCCCGCCGTACACGGCGCCGTGCAGCGCGGCGACGATCGGCTTCGTCGTCCAGTAGTCGCGCGTGATGCCGCCCTCGGGGACCCGGGGCCGGCGACCCTGCCGTGCCTTGAGGTCGGCGCCGGCGCAGAAGTGGTCGCCGGCGCCGCACAGCACCGCGACCCACTGGGTCTCGTCCTCCTTGAAGGCCATGAACGCCTTGCGCAGTTCCTCGTCCGTCGCCGGATCGAGCGCGTTCCGTGCCTCCGGGCGGTCGAGGGTTATCACGACGACGTGGCCATCCTGCTCGACCCGTACGCTCATCGGCACTTCCATCCCGGCTCACGCGGCAAGGCTGGCATGGCCAGCCCCCATGGACGGGATTGAGTATACCTAAATGCGAGCGCACGGGACAGGTCGGCGCCGCTACGCCGCGCGGTCCGCCGGATCGGCCCTTTCCCCGGCGAGCAGCGTTAGCGCGTCGCTCAGCACGCGGAGGGTGCGGTTACGGCTTAGCCCGGCCGACGTCGCCAGTGCGCCGACCAGGCCCGTGGCAGCGGCGATGTCCGCCGGGGTCGCTCCCGCGAGATCGAGATGGGCGCCGAGGGCGCCTGCCAGATCGCCCCGCGTCGGCCGCTGGACGAAGATCCCGCCGCCCGGTCCCCGGCGCACCGTGACGTAGCCGCCGGCCTCGAGGATCCGGAGCGCCTCGCGCACCGTCGCCCGGGACGCCTGGAACGACTTGATCAAGTCAAGCTCGCCGCCCAGCCGCTCTCCCGCCGCCAGCCGCCCGGCGGCCACGCCGGCCATGACCTCATTCGCGATATCGGTTGCCCGCCTGTTCATGGGGACCAGCCTGCCCGGCCGCTGTTACTGGCGCGTGGCGGATCAGTGACAGCTGCGGGAAGAATGAGAACACTGTATCTGGGCAGGCAGCGGCGCCCGTGCCCGCGCGGTTGAGCTTCCGCCCGTCAGTCACGCAAGGTCTCGACCTCTTCCCTCCGGCGCGGGACATGCTCTACCATATTCAGTAGCCTTAATTATCTCGACACACGGGTAGGACGCGCTTGAGCCTCACGCTTCTGCTGGACATGGCGGTGTCCGGTCACCCAGACCGCGTCGCCCTCGGGACCCGGGCGGGCGGACTGACGTTCGACGAGCTGGGCCGCAACGTCGCGGGCGGAGCGACCCTCCTCAGCCGGCGGGGCGCGCGGCACGTGGTCTTCGCCGGGCGCAACGGCCCCGGCTTTCCGCAACTGCTGCTCGCCGCCGCGCTCGCTTGTGTCCCGTTCGTGCCGCTCAACTACCGGCTGGCCCGGGAGCAGCTGCTCGAGATGATCGCCGATCTCGGCCGGCCGCTGGTCGTCGCCGACGAGGAGTACGTCCCGCTGCTCGCCGCCGAGCACGACGTGATCGCCACCGGCGCGTTCCTCGCGGAGGCCGCCGCGGCGGATCCGGCCGACCCCGCGCCCGCCGACGACAGCGCGCCAGCGGTGCTGCTGTTCACCAGCGGGACAACCGCGCGGCCCAAGGCGGTCGTGCTCCGGCACGAGCATCTGGTCGCGTACATCCTGTCGACAGTCGAGTTCGGCGCCGCTGGCGAGGACGAGGCCGCGCTCGTCGCGGTGCCCCCGTACCACATCGCCGCCATCGGCTCGGCGCTGTCCAACCTGTACGCCGGCCGCCGCGTCGTCTACCTCCCTGACTTCGACCCCGAGGGCTGGCTGCGGCTCGTCCGGGAGGAGTCGGTGACCACGGCGATGATCGTGCCGACGATGCTCGCCCGTCTCCTCGAGGTCCTCGGCGACGAGAAAGCCGACACGCCCAGCCTCCGGCTGATCTCCTACGGCGGCGCGCGGATGCCGCGTCCGGTGCTCGAGCGCGCGCTGCTTGTGTTCGAGCCGGCCGGTTTCTGCAACGCCTACGGGCTCACGGAGACAAGCTCGACGATCGCGCTGCTCGGCCCCGACGAGCACCGCGAGGCGCTGGCGTCGGACGACGAGGCCGTCCGGCAGCGGCTGGGCAGCGTCGGGCAGCCGGTGCCCGGCATCGAGGTGGAGATCCGCGCCGACGACGGCAGCACCGTGCCGCCACGGACCAGCGGGCAGCTCTGGGTCCGCGGCGCTCAGGTGTCCGGCGAGTACCGCGAACAGGGATCGGTGCTCGACGAGGGCGGCTGGCTGGACACCCGCGACCGCGGCTGGCTCGACGGCGAAGGCTACCTTTACGTCGAGGGGCGCAGCGACGACACGATCATCCGCGGCGGGGAGAACATCGCTCCCGCGGAGATCGAGGACGTGCTGCTCCGGCATCCCGCCGTCAAGGACGTGGCGGTGCTCGGCCGGCCGGATGACGAGTGGGGCGAGAAGATCGTGGCGGTCGTCGTCCGGGAGCCATCGGCCGACGTCGACATCGACACGCTGCGTGCCTTCGTCCGCGAGCGGCTACGCGGATCGCGGACGCCCGACGAGATCGTCTGGCGCGCGGAACTCCCGCACACCCCGACGGGAAAGCTCTCGCGTCGCGAACTCCGGGCTCAGCTCGCGGTCGCGTGATTCAACGGGCGGCCACCCCGGCCGCGGCCCAGCCGCGGTAGAACCGATGCTCTTTTGTCCAATCGAGCGAGCGGAGTCGCAGTGATCATGCCGAGACGGCTGCCCGACGTGCTGGCGGACCGTGCCACGGCACAGCCCGGGAAGGTCGCCCACGACGACACCAGGGCCACGCTGACCTACGGTCAGTGGGACGCGTCGGCCGACGCCGTCGCGGGCGGGCTGGCCGACGCCGGCGTGGCGCCGGGCGACCGCGTGCTGCTTCCGATCACCAACACGAACGCGGTGGGTTTCAGCGTGGCCTACATCGCCGTGATGCGCGCCGGGGCCATCGCCGTGCCGCTGAACACCCGGCTGGCCCCGGCCGAGTTCGCGCACTTCCATAAGCTGACCGGCGCCCGGTGGTGCATCACGGACGTTCCGGAACGATGCGCGTCGCTGCCGCTGGACCGGACATGGACGGTGGATGAGATGCCGCGTGCCTTCGGCCGGGTGCCGGACCAGCCGGCGCTGCCCGCGGACGCGGACGCGGACATCCTCTCGACGTCCGGTACCACGGGCCTCCCCAAAGGGGTCGTCTTCAGCCACGCCGACCTGCTCGACGGGCTCGACGGACAGGACTGGAGCAGGGCGAGCACGCTGCTGCACGCGCTGCCGTTCACGGGCTTCGGCGGCTGCCATGGCCTCATGCTGTCGACGCTGCGGTTCGGGCACACGCTGGTCACCCAGCCGAAGTTCGACCCGCGCGGCTTCCTCGAGCTCATCGCCGCCCACCGGCCGAACACCCTGCACCTGGTGCCGTCGATGCTGCGGCTGATCCTGGACCTGCCCGATGTCGCCGGGTATGACGTCAGCAGCGTCCGCTGGATCATCACGGGGACCGCCCCGCTGCCGAACGACAGCGTGCGGCAGTCGAACCAGCTGTGGCCTCGTGTCCGCGTCATCAACGTCTACGGAATGACCGAGGGATCGGCCGGCACCACCACGAGAACGCAGCGGTCGGCGCTCAAGCCCGGCGGCGTGGGCACTCCCGAGGTCCCCGGCTCTGTGCAGATCCGCGACGCGTCGGGCGAGGTGCTACCGCCGGGGCGGACGGGCGAGATCTGGACGCGGGTCAGGAAGCAGCGCCGCTACTGGAACGACCCCGAAGCGACGCGGGCCGCCTGGCAGGACGGGTGGCTGCGGACCGGGGACCTCGGCCACATCGACGAGGACGGCGACCTCATCCTCACCGGCCGCGCGAAGGAGCTCATCATCCGCGGTGGCTACAACATCAGCCCGGCGGAGGTCGAGGACGTGCTCCACGACCACCCCGACGTGCTGGAGGCCGCGGTCGTCGGCATCCCGCACGACGTCCTCGGCGAGGACGTCGCCGCCGCCGTGGTGGTCCGCGCCGGCAGCGGCGCCGACGCGGGCGCCCTGCGGGCCTGGTGCCGCGCGCGGCTCGCGGACAACAAGGTGCCGCGCGACATCGTCATCCTGGACGCCCTGCCCTACAACCAGAACGGAAAGGTCGTCAAGCGAGACCTCGTCCCGCTCCTCGCGGAGCAGGCCGGCGCGCGACGGCGGAACGGAGGCTGAGGTGCGGCTTGGCGTCTACTTCGACTTGCGGAACCCGCCGGAGTGGCGGCAGGACTGGTCTCGCCTGTACTCGTTCGCGCTGGAGCTGTGTGAGGAATCCGAACGGCTCGGTGCTGACTCCGCCTGGTTCAGCGAACACCACCTGTTCGAGGACGGCTATCTGCCACAGCCGCTGACGTTCGCGGCCGCGGCCGCCGCCAGGACCAGCCGGATCCGGATCGGCACCGCCGTCCTGATCGCCCCGCTGCGGCGGCCGATTCAGCTGGCCGAGGAGGCGGCGGTCGTCGACATCCTGAGCGACGGCCGGCTCGATCTCGGGCTCGGCGCGGGCTACCGGCAGCCCGAATTCGACGCGTACGGCGCCAAGCTCGACGACCGGTACCCCGCCACCGACCAGATCGTGCTCGACTTGCGCAAGACCTGGGAAGACGGCGCGGTGACGCCGCCGCCGCGGCAGTCGCCGGTGCCGATCTGGCTCGGCTACGGCGGTCCGCACGGAGCGCGGCGCGCGGGCCGCCTGGGCACCGGGCTCCTGTCGCTGAACGCCGGGCTACTGGCGCCGTACCGGCAGGGCCTGCGGGAAGCCGGCCTCGACCCGGCCGCGGCCCGGATGAGCGGCCCGGTGCACGCCTGGGTGACGGAAGACCCGGAGCGCGACTGGCCGCTGGTCGCGCGGCACCACGCCTACCAGTGGGACTCCTACCGGCGGTACATGGTCGAAGGCACGGGACGCCCCGCGCCGCGGCCGATCGACCCGGAACGCTCCCGCGCCAAGGGACTGGCGCCCGGGATGGGCAACCTGCTGTACGCGACGCCGGAAGAGGCCGCCAGCCAGATCAGGGAACACGTTCGCGGGCTGCCCGTGGACACGGTGTTCTTCTGGGTGTCGCTGGCGGGAATGCCGGAAGACGCCGTCCTGCGCCATGTGCGGACGCTCTGCACCCGGCTCCGTCCCCTGCTGAACGACGAGCCCTGACGAGAGGAGCCCCATGGACGACGACCGGCTCGCCGCCGTCGAGGCGCGGCTCGACATCGGCCAGCTCCCCATCCGCTACGCGATCGGGGTCGACTCGCGCGACCTGGACCTGATCGCCAGCACCTTCCATCCCGAGGTGTGGATGGGCAAGCGGTGGGGCCAGGGACCCGATGCGGTCAAGGCGTACTTCGACGCGACGCTGCGCAGGTTCTACCGCACCATGCACCAGATCTGCGGGCACCGGGTCGACCTGGTCGACACCGGCCACGCCCAGGGCATGGTCTACTGCCGCGCCGAACACGAAGACCGCGGCCGCTGGATCATCCAGACGATCATCTACAGCGACGACTACGAGCGGTACACCGACGGCCGGTGGTACTTCGCGCGGCGTCGGCACCACCACTGGTATTCGTCCGACGTCCTCGAGCGGCCCGCGCCGGACTTCCAGTCCTGGCCGGGCTGGGAGGACTCGCGCCCCGACCTGCCGCACCTGTTCCCCACGTGGCAGCGCTTCTGGGAGAAGGGCGACCCGGACCACGTCGCGGAACTGACCGAGTCGCCGTAGAGGCCGGGGCACATCTTTCCGGCCGGCAAGGCATTGAGTATCATGAATTACTCAGAACGGAGGGTTTCGTGAGACTAAACGACCGGGTAGCCATCGTCACGGGTTCGGGCCAGGGGATCGGGCGGGCGGTCGCCCGGGTGCTTGCCAGGGAGGGGGCGGCCGTCCTCCTCGCGTCCCGTACCTTCAGCCGGGTCGAGCAGGTGGCCAAGGAGATCGAGGCGGCAGGCGGGCGGGCCCGCGCGGTGGAGTGCGACGTGCTGCGGGCGGACGAGATCGACGCGGCGGTGGCCGCCTGCCTCGACGCCTTCGGGCCGCCGGACATCCTGGTCAACAACGCGCAGGGCGGGCAGAAGGGCGGCGGCGTGCCGCTGGACGAGTCCACGCCTGAGCTGGTCGAGGAGACGCTGCGCGGCGGGTTGTTCGCGACCCTGCACGCGATGCAGGCGTGCTTCCCGCATATGAAAGAGCGGGGCGGCACGATCGTGAACTTCGGCTCCTCGACGGGGGTCGGCGGTGACAAGGGCTTCGCCGCCTACGGCCTGAACAAGGAAGCGATCCACGGCCTGACGAAGCACGCGGCGCGGGAATGGGGGCGCTACGGCATCACGGTCAACACGATCTGCCCCGCGGCCCTCACCGAGAACGTGCGCGAGAAGTTCGCGGAGAACCCGCGCTGGCAGCAGGCGATCGTCAAAGCAGTCCCGCTCGGGCGGCTCGGTAATCCCGAGACCGACATCGCGCCGGCGGTCGTCGCGCTGGCGACCGACCTGCGATTCCTGACCGGCGCGACGCTGATGCTCGATGGCGGCCGCGTCCTGCTGCGCTGAGCAGGCGGGTGGGGCCGCCTGGGGTTTGCGTCCCAGACGCGCAAAAAGTTTCCGTGATCATGGTCCGATGCCACGGCCCCGGCGAGTGCTTTGGCGGCATCGCTCACGTTCTCTCGACGACTGCCGTCCGGTGCTAGTATTAGTATACTCAATATTGAGAGGGCATCACATGACCGGAAAGCATCCGGGCGGGACGGCGAGCACGCTCGGCACGCCCAGGCCTGCCATGAGCACCAACGAGGTGCTGTCCGGCATCGACCTCAGCGGGCAGGTCAGCGTGGTGACCGGCGCGTCCGGCGGGCTGGGCTTCGAGACCGCCGGGGCGCTGGCGGCGCGCGGCGCCCGCGTCGTGCTGGCCTCCCGCGATGCCGCCAAGAACCGTGCCGCCGCCGACCGGATCCGCGAGGCCACCGGGCGCTCGGACGCCGCCGACGAAGTCGTCCTCGAGCTCGGTGACCTGGGCAGCGTCCGCGCCGCGGCGCGGACCATCGCCGGGCGGTACCCCGCCCTGCACTCGGTGATCGCGAACGCCGGGGTCATGGCGGTCCCGCAAGGCACGACGGCGGACGGGTTCGAGACGCATTTCGGCGTCAACCACCTCGGTCACTTCGCGTTCGTGACGGGTCTGCTGCCCAGCCTCGTCGCCGGCGCGCCGTCTCGCGTGGTCATGCTCAGCTCCGTCGGCCACCGGTGGGCCGACATCGACCTCGACGACCCGAACCTGCGGCAGGGCCGCTACCGCAAGTTCCAGGCCTACGGCGCGTCCAAGACCGCCAACGTGCTGTTCGCCGTGGAGCTGGACGCGCGCTACCGCGACCAGGGCGTGCGCGCCTTCGCCGTGCACCCCGGCGGGATCCAGACCGGGCTCGGCCGGTACATGTCGGACGCCGACCGGGAGAAGCTGCGCTCGGCGGCGGCCGCGGCGACGGACGGGGCCAGCGTCTGGAAGACCGTGCCGCAGGGCGCGGCGACCAGCGTGTGGGCGGCGGCGAGCCCCGAGCTCGACGGACTTGGCGGGCTGTACCTGGAAGACTGCTCGATCGCCGAGGTCGACCCCGCCGAGGCTTACCGTGGCGTCGCGTCGTTCGCGGCGGATCCTGACCGGGCCGCCGGGCTCTGGGAGCTCAGCGAACGGCTCGTGGGGAGATAGGAGGGGACCATGCTCGACGCGATGGACCACGTGCAGCTGCGCCGGCTTGTCGATCTGTACGGCTACTTGATCGACGAGCGCAAGTTCTCGCGCATCGGTGAGGTCTTCACCGAGGACGTCGTGTACGACGTCAGCGACTTCGGGCACGGCGTGCTGCGCGGCATCGACGCGGTCGTGGCGATGTGGCGCGGCGAGGCCAATCATCCGCTGGCCCATCACGCGGTCAGCATGATGGCCGACGAGCGCGCGGACGGTAGCGTCGATCTCATCACCAAGGGCATCGGGGTCGGCGCGAGAGGCCGCGTCGGCAGCGTGACGTACTACGACCGGGCGGTTCGCGGCCCGGCCGGCTGGCGGCTGGCCGAACGCAGAGCGGTGCTCAGGCGTTCAGAGACCATCCCGCTGCCCAGCTGAACCGAGAGGAGACACCGATGAGCAGCCCGGCCGAGGGCGTCCCGACGCTGCTGCAGGAGGAGGAAGAGGTCCTCGGCGATCCCAGCTTCGAGCTGTGGGTCCGTAACGGGGAACCCGTCGTCAGCGGCTCGTACTTCCTGCATCCGCCGCTGCGCGCCGTGGACGCCCAGTGGGATCCGCGCGACCCGCACCGCATCCTGGTGCGGGCCGACGACGGAACGGACTGGTTCGCGACGGACATACCGCTCACCGGATCGGTGAACGTGGTGCTCCACCCGGTTGGCGGCAGCCACCCGGCGTTTCGCGCGGCCCGCTAGCTCGGGAACATCCCGGCCGTCGCGTTGATCCAGGTGGCAGTGATCGCGGCCGCGTCGTCGGAGGCCAGGAACGCGGCGGTCGCGGCGACGCGGCGCAAGAAGTCCAGGCACGCGTTGGTCGCGATCCTGTACAGCCAGGCGCGCAGGCCGGCCTCGTCCTGGAGCCGGTCGCGGCCGCGCCAGGCGTGCAGCAG
>Ga0335073_10014690_pt1 | contig 10968 bp, 9 predicted proteins | sample Lox_Sample_22_FD_207093 | JGI IMG/M metagenome (GOLD analysis project Ga0335073, IMG submission 207093) | Soil microbial communities from Loxahatchee National Wildlife Refuge, Florida, United States - Lox_Sample_2.2 | ecosystem: Environmental > Terrestrial > Soil > Wetlands | place: USA: Florida... | reverse complement strand
GTCTGGCGCACCACATCGTGGCCCGCGATCGAGGCGTGACCCGAGGTCGGCAGCAGCAGCGTCGAGAGGATCTTGATGAGCGTGGTCTTCCCCGCGCCGTTGACCCCCAGGAGCGCAACTGCCTCCCCGGCAGCAACCTCGAACGAGACTCCGTCAAGGGCCGTGACCACCTTCGCCTTCCGCCCGAAGGACCGGCACAGGCCGTCGGCGCGTATCGCAGGCCCCCGGCCGGGTCCGGTCACTGGGCAATTCCGGTGGGCGTGTGAGGGCGGACGCTCACTTTCGCCGCGATCTGCCGGGCCGCCGCGTGGTCAGCATGCACTCGCCGGGGATCCCGGTCGGCCAGCAGAGCCCATCCCAGTGCCATTGCCGACATCAGGTCAGACGTAGCAGGTACGTGATCGCCGTCCCGCACGTTAACCCGAAGGTACCGGCAGGTGGGCAGCAAGCTTATTTCTTGGTAGGCCCGCGTGTTGCGGATTATTCCTGAGCGCGGCACCATGAACATCACCGTCAGGACGCATCTTTGCAGCCGGTACCACGTCTGCATTTCACCGGTACCGCTCAGGTAGCGGGCAAGACGGTCGACTCCGCTGTCGCCGGTGGCCAGAAAGCATGCCGCCGGAATGCCGCCGCCAGCGAGCCGGGCATTGGTCTCGACCAGTCGCGGCCCGCTGGAGGTGCGGATCACCTCGGTATGGGCCGGGCCAAATCTGATTCCGAGTGCGTCGAGCACGCGTTCGGTATAGCGGATCAGCTCGGGATGTCCCGGATTCTCGTACGGCAGGAATTCGACATGCTCGTAGAGAGCGAAGTTCTCTCCGTTACGCACTTTTCCGTAGCGGCAGATATTGGTGACCGTGTGGCTACCATCGCAGGTGAATGTGTCGATACAGTACTCCGTTCCCTTCAGGCGCTCTTGGACCACTATCTCCTCATTCACCGCTCCGAGCAGGTTGACCTGGTCTTGCAGGCGCCTCATCGCATGGCGCCAGCCATGGCCGCCCTCGCTCAGCACGACGCCGTCCGTCCCCGCGCTGGCCGCCGGCTTCAGCACCAGATCCAGTCCGCCCATGCCCTCATCGGCGATCCATCGCTCGACGTCTTCCGGCTCACGTGCCGATACCGACCGGGCAACCGGCAGCCCGCTGGCGCCCACCGCTGCCACCATCGCTCCCTTGTGCCTGCGGGCCGGGGCCAGATCAGGAACGTTGCATCGCCCGGGGGTCAGCGAGACGGCCAGCGCGTCAGCCAGCTCGACGCCACTGGCCGTCCCCGGCACTATGGCCACCGGAGAGAGCCGGGCGACCCGCTGCGTCACGCCTGGCCGGCCATGTTCCTCCTCGGACCAGCACTGATCGAAGTCACCGGGCCGGAAGCTGCCGGTCAGGGACCGGGCCGGGGCCGGCCATGAGGTTATTGCCACTGGCGACAGGCCGGCCCGCCGCAGCGCAGGCGCGTACATATTCCCGGAAGAGTACGGATCAACGATCGCTACGACGGGCGGGCTCATTTTCTGTACCTGTTCGGATTTCCGGAATCGCTACCTCAGCAAGCACAAGCACTAATCACAGGTCAGGTACTGCCGCCAGTTTCGGTTTATGAGGTCAAGCAGCTCTCGCACTCCGGTCGCCGTGTACCGGCTGGGATCAAACAGGCAGCTGAGGTGATAGCTGGAGTCAGCGCGGACGGCCGCCGACAGGTGCAGCGTGGACATGCTCATACGGACCTGAGTCTGGGTCTCGTAGAACTGCCAGTCAAGCGGCGCCGGAGCCCATGGCACGAAGTTCACCATCACCTGCGGCGGCCCATAGCTGCCCGCAGGCGCGTCGGGGTTCGCGCATACCGCGCGGATATAGTCCCAGGGCGTTGCCTGGAAGGGCAGCGTCGAGATCCAGGCATCGCGCGCAGCAGCCAAAGCGGCCCGTTCATCCGCAAGCGCTGGGTGGCAGAGCCTGAGCGGCAGTGTCTCGCCGAAAGGTCCCAGGGTGTCCAGGTAACCCGGACGGCGGCCGGTCACATGCACGAGCAGGGTGATGTCGTCCGCTCCCGAACCGGCGCTGATCGCCGACGCCACTGCGCCCAGAAATATCGAGAACGGGGTGACCCGGAGTCTTCTGGCTGCGGCCGCGAGTGTGGCGGCGTCGGCGGGCAGCTCCTGGTGGATGATCTCCGCAACGCCGCTGAGCGGGCCATCTGACCAGAACGGCAGTTGTATCGGGCGTTCGGGCGGCGTGCCGTCCAGATAGCTGAGCCAGAATTCCCGCTCCGGGGTAGCGGCCGCGGTCTGGTCCACCGGGAACCGGCGCCGCTGCCACGTCACCCAGTCCCGGAAGCGCCCCGACTGGGCCGCCCGGCTGCCGCCATCGGCGAGCAGCGCCTGCTGGAATACGAACAAGCTCCGTCCATCGGTGATCAGCCGGTCGAAGACCGCGCAGGCCGTGCGGTATGGCCGGCCATCCGGATCCGGGTGCTCAATGATGCACAACTCCCACAGCGGCCCGCCATCACGCGAGAAAGAACGGGCGACCATCTGGGCCGCGACCGACCTGGCCTCCTCGACCGAGCCGGCGGTGACGCTGCGCACGGGCGGCGCCAGGTGGTCGGCATAAGTCACGCTGCCGCCGTCGCGGCCGGACAGCCCGACCACCCGCAGCGAGTCCTGCTGGCTGACCAGTTGCGAGAGCCTCCTGGTCAGCTCCTGGTAGCGCTGTCCGTCCAGCCGGAACACGGTGGCCGAGTTCGGCGAGCGCTGGTCACGCTCGGTTTCATGCCGGAGCACGCTGAGCTGATTCCAGGACAGGTCCAGCCGGGCCGCCGCGTCGGGGCTCATCGCGTCGGGGCTCATCGCTTCGCGCTAGCCGGACCGAGAATGCGCCGCACCTGCTGCCGGTCCACCTTCCCGCTGGGAAGCCGCGGGAGATTCGGCAGCACTATTACCTTGTCCGGCATCGCCACTCCGAGTTGCTTGCGCAGTGCCTGCCGCAGTTGCGCGGGGGAGACGTCGGCCCGTGCCTCGACGGCCAGGACAACATCGCCCGTGCTCTCCGGCATGATCTGCACGCCGCAGGCCAGCGTCACGCCCTGGGTGGCCGCCGCCGTGTGCTCCATGTGCGCGAGATCGAGCAGCAGGCCACGCCGCTTGACGTAGGAGTCCAGCCGTCCCTCGACGACCAGCCGCTGCTGCGCATCGAGACGGCCGCGGTCCTGGGTGAGAAACCCGGTTACGCCGTCCTCCCTGGTCAGCCGCCCGCGGTCGGTCTCGGACGCGGTGCCGGGCAGATACCCGAGGGAACCATCCGGGGTCTGCAGCCGGACCTGGAAGGCATCGCCAACTGCCCCGCCTGATATGCGGGCCCGGTGCAGAATCGTGCCCGGCACCGGCCTGCCGACCGGCTCCAGGCCTGACCTCGGCTCCGCGCCGACCACGTGCCAGAACCTGGCCAGAGTCGTCTCCGACGGCCCGTACACGTTCATCACCGAGGCATTGAGCGCCGCCGCGCGCCAGGCCAGCACGTGCTCGGCATACAACGGCTCACCCCCGAACAGCGTCCAGGTCACGCAGGGCAGCGGGCACGAGGCGGCCGCCAGCCAGCGCGCGGACAGGCTGGGCACCGCGTGCACCACCTCGACGGCCTGTGCGGCCAGCCAGGGCAGCACGCTGGCGGGATTGGTGCGCACCGCAGCCGGGGCGGCACAGAGCACGCCGCCGGTGAACAGGGGCAGCAGCATGTCACGCAGCACCACGTCAAAGGACGGCGAGCTGAGCATGGCTACCCGTGGCCCGGCGGCCAGGCCGAGTGCTGCGGTCTCCCAGTCCACGAAGTGAATCACGCCGCGCTCGTTGCCGATGATTCCCTTCGGCGCCCCCTGGCTTCCTGATGAGAAGACCAGATAGCCGGCCTCAGCCGGAAGCCGCGTCGGCGAATGGTGGGCCTCGCCGATGCTCAGGCTCGCGCCCACGGATAGCACAAGAGACGGCCGGCCCGCGGCGATCATCGCGGCGCACCGCGCGGCGGGCATCAGCCCGTCTATCGGAAGCGGAACGAGATCAGCCCGCCGGGCGGCCAGAAACGCCGCCGGCAGGTGGGCCGGATCATGTATGACCAGCGCCGCCGCCGTTCCGGGCGGCGCCTTGCGGCTGCGCAGTTCCGAGGACCACGCAAGGACTTGATCCCACAGTTCAGCGTATGAATACCTTTTATCTTGAACGATTACGGCAGGAGCGGACGGCTGCTCGTGTACGACGCTGGCGACCCGCCCGACAACCGTCTCGTTGTCACGATCCATAGAGTTCACTCGCGGTAGCGGCGTCCTCCGCGACGTCATGCGGCTGGCTCTGGGTCAGCGCGGTATGGAGTTCGGTCAGGTCAGCGGCCGCGATCACGGCAAACGGGTCAAGCGGCAGGTCCCACTTCTCCGCGGCCAGCACGCACAGATGGGCGGCAGCGAGAGAATCGCCGCCGAGGTCAAAGAAATTAGCGACGGCTTCCGGCACGGCGATGCCGAGGACTTCGGCTACGAGCCGGAGAAGGTCGTCCAGGCTGACGTCTTGAGCAGACAATCTGAGTCACCCCTATGCTGCGGGCTCATCTGGCACGCGGCGATCGTCGACAATGGTTATCCGGAACTCTGCGGTGTACCGATTACCAGCGGCGTCTGGCAACCAGGCCTGATCTGGCGTGGGCAGCATCTCGGTTATCGTCAGCGAACCAGAGCCCGGCCCGGCCTCGCGGAGGAGCCGGCGCACTGCCCCGGCCAGAACCTCCACATAGACCGGGCTGGCGAAGTCCACGTAAACAGGCTTCGGCTCGGCGGGTGACTTGACGAACGCGAACCTCGGAATACCCAGGTTCCTGGCCCACTGCCGGGCGGCGATGAAGCGCCCGGGCTCGGTGGCCAGGGCGGCGAAACGCAGTTCCGCGGCAGGCACCGACCAGCTCTGCCTGGCCACCACCAGGTCATCAAATGTCAGCCGTGGCCGGCGCTCGGCCGGGAACAGCTGGAAGTTCCTGACCAGGGCGTGCTTGAGTGACTCGGCGAACAGGTCCATGACGTCGAACCGGTGAGCGCCGTCTATGACCACGGTCAGCCGTCCGTCCGCGGCATCCACGGCGGCGTCCGCGGCCAGCCGGAAGGTGCCCTGGCCGGGCGGCGGAAGGTGGGACATCAGGGCCAGCCGGTAATCCTGCTGCCGCACGAGCAGCGGGTGGAACCGCACCGAGAAACGGCCGGAATTCTCGGCTGGCAGCGTGGTCAGCAAGCGCGGCTGCGGAAAGGATTCGTCCAGAGAGTCCAGCAGGACCTGCAGGCTGGGGTGATGGCCGGCGGCGGCGTGGAACTCGGCCGAGTTCATGGCTATGTGCAGTTCGCCCAGCACCAGGCTGAAGGCGCCAGCGGACAGGTCGCGGAGGCTGCGCGCCGCGATCAGGACGTCCGGGCAGCACAGCCGGGCCTCGGTCCAGCCGCTATGCGGCGCGTCGAAGATCTCCGCCACCGCCCGCACCAGGTCGGCCGACCGGTAATGCAGCCGCGGCCCCTGATCGAACGCAATCACGGAACGCCACCGCTGGTGGAACTCGGACAAGGCCGAGCGCACCAGGTCGTCCAGCGAATGCAGCAACGGAAGGCACTGGATCCAGAGCATCGCCGCGTTCGGCTGGCTAACACCGCGCTCGCGCAGCGCGGCGTAGCAGGCGAGTATCTCCGGCTCGATTTTCTGCCGGATGCGCCAGGTCAGCCACCTGATGCTGGTCAGGAGAAGGGTTAACGGCTGCAGTCTGGAGACGAACGACCGCCCGAGGGATATCGACACCTCGCGCCTGCACTCAAGGTAGGTGAGGGTTCGGCCCGCATAGGACTCGCCATGGCGCCGCGTCGCCTGATGACCGGTGCGCTCAGTGAAGATCGCGGCCGCGATGACCTGCTCGGCCCGCAGCCGAGCCTGGTCCTGCCAGGCTCCCAGCATGCGATCCCGGACCTGGATGAGTTCCTCGATCTTTGGCGCGGCGGCGTCCCGGACGTGGCTCGGTATCGCCTCGAGCCAGGCACGAAGGTCATCTTCGGTCCGGGTAGAAGGCGGCAGCTCCAGCCGCCACAGCAGCCAGCGCCGGCGACGTAGCTCGGCCAGTGCGGCATACGCCTCCTGCTCGCTGGCCAGGCCCAATTCGGTCACGGCCTGACCGGCGACCGCGCTGGCCGCAGCAGTGCCGTCCGCCCTGGCCAGCAGCAAGTGCATCAGCGGGCTGACCGGCCGAACGGTTCCGTCGGCCAGCACCACCTGGCCGGGCAGCAGCCCGACGATCGGGGCTCGCCGGGGGCGCAGCCACGGATCCAGGTCGTGGTCGCGGGCGATGACACGCATGAGTTCCTCGACCGGCCACCGCTCCAGGAACACCACGGCCCGGTCCACCAGGCAGCCCCCCGGGCTGACGGCCACGTTCTCGTCGGCGCGGCTCACGGCCGCCCATGCCACCGGGCCGAAGAAGCCGATGGAGTCGTTTTTCACGCAGTATCGCTGCCAGTAAGTGGCCAGCACCTGCTCTCGGGCCCGCTGCCTGCTGTTGCGCTCACGGCCAGCATCGAGCCGGCTGAGGAAAGGCTCGACGCAGTTGTCGATGAAATGCGGGTTCTGCCAGGTCAGCGCCAGCCGAAATCGATCAGACCCCGCTATGCGGCCGAGTTGCTGGCTGAGCGCGGTAATCCGCTCCGGCCAGGAGCGCAGGAAGTCGCTGCCGGGCGGCGATCCAGCCTCCCGATCGGACTCGGCAGCCAGCTGTTCATCGGCCAGCGAGAGCACGCCCCGAGCCGGGAAGCCGGCACTGCGGATGACCGCCTGATCCCAAAGCAGCCATTCCTCCTGGCCCAGGCGGATCCGTGACACTGCCCTCTCCGAGAGCACTAGCTCGGGTAGTCCACTGAAACCACGTGCCAGTGCCCGCGGCCGCTCACGCCATCAGCGTAACCGGGAACGCCGTTCAACAGGACCGGTGCCTGACCAACATCTCAGGACAGAGTGCCATATGGCAACGAAGCCGCGACGATAGTGGCGAGCTGGTCTGGGCATGCCCGTACCGGTGCCCTGGCCGCCCGAGCGGTCAAAGCCGACCTGGAGGCTCTGTGACCGGCGGTGACCTGAAGATCTCTTACTATTTACCGGACGTTACCTGCCCGTTTTCTTTCCGGCTCAATTCGTGCTACGGGAGCGGCCTGGTCGAGGAGACTCTCCTGGATTACGAGCCTATTCGCCGATTACCCCTTCTTTAGCACGTGGCTGCCGTACGTGACTTGACCGGGATTTTCCTATGCTGCTGTCGGCCTGCCCGCAGGGCCTAGCTCCTGGCAGGCGGCGATGGCCAGCAGCACGGCTTGCTGGGGCTGATCCGACGCCAGACCGCCAGGTAGCCCAGACACGATCTCTGAGTTGCTTGGGGACCATGTACCAATGCTGACGACACATAAGGCGCGACCGGTCGATCTGATCGCCGCAACCGGGAATCGTGCAGTGTCCGGCAAGACGTGGCAGTGCTGCGAACTGGCCGCTCGGCCCTCGACCGCGGCCTCCGATCTCAATCACGGTTCGGTTCTCGCCCCACTGGCTGATCATGGCTCCTCTTCCTCCGGTCCAAGATCTCAACCTGATGGCTTCAACGTACGCCGAGCCTTTGACAATCCCGGCCGTTCCGGTCGTGACAGGGACTTCTGCCGTCGGCGACCAGCCAGATCGCAAGATCGGCTAGCCTGGTTGTTCCGTTTCCTCGAATGGAGCACCTGTGGCGCAGAAGATACAGACGATCTTCACCGATGATCTCGATGGCAGCGAAGCCGAGGGCACTGTCCGTTTTGGCTTGGACGGGGTCGATTACGAAATCGACTTGAGCACCGCTCACGCCAAGCAGCTCAGGAAAGCCTTGGCGAAGTACATCGACGCCGGCCGCAAGGTTAGCGGGGCTGCCAGGCGTTCCGGCCGGCGGAGTAGCCGCCGCAGCGCTGGAGCGGGTCCGAGCATCTCGGAAGTGCGCGAGTGGGCCAGGTCCCAGGGTTTTGAGGTCAAGGATCGCGGTCGTGTGCCTGCCGAGCTGGTAGTCAAATTCCAGTCGGCTACCGGCGGCTAAGGAGCGTGAACAAAAACGGCACGCGCTATGCCCACACCTTCCATTCGTCGGCAGAGTAGGGCCACGGATGAGCGGTGTCCGACCGTGCCTGCAGCTCCTTGACGGTTTCCACCCAGGTCGGCAGCTCGACGAGTTCCAGCAGCAGGCGCTGCATGTCTGACGTGCGCATCTCAATGTCGCTCTGGTTATTGAAGGCGCGCAGGATAATCTGGCCGTCCTCCGACCCAAGCGAGTTGTTACCTATACGTCTCCCACTTCGCCCCAGCATCCCCGTGCTTGAAACTTGTGAAGCGGTACTGCCACTGCTCCCGTATGTCCGGGTTGCTGCGTAGCACCGGAACGACACTAGTCACCAGCTTGAGTTCGCGGATGCGTCTCAGAACCGGGAAGCCGTCCCAGGAGGTCACGTCGAAGCCGTAGCGCTGCACAACCAGGCTGTGGTCATCGTGCGGATAGTTGAAGCGGAGCTTGCCGACGGCTACGGGCGTCAGGTCCCACTCTCTTGGGCCGATGCACGTGCTGTCGAAGTCGCACAGGACCGGTCCTTTGACTCCTGGTATCAGGTTGCCGAGGAATGGGTCGCCGTGGATAACGCCGCCCGGCAGGATGTACCGGACGTTGGCCAACTCGGTCTCGAGTTCGTCGCAGCGACGGATGAGGAAGGCGTGGTCGTCCGGATGCAGCCCTTCGGGCTCAGCCAGGCGCTGCCGGATCTCTTTGAACGGCGACCAGGCGGGCATGGGGAACTGCGGCATGGGCAGCGCGTGGAAGCGGAGCAGCAGCGCGGCAAGATCGTCGCCGTTGGGACGCGGTCCGACAGGGGGGATGAACTGCCACACGGTCGCCGTATAACCCGCCGCAGTGACCGGCTGCGGGATATCCGGCCACAGGCGGGCCGCCGGGATATCTTGCTCGGCGAGCCAAACAGCCACATGAACAACGTCATCGACACGGTCGCGGACTGCCGAGGAACCGGCGATGCGTACCACTGCCGGTGCCGTCGCCAGCCGGAACACCGCGTTGTTGGTGAACTTGATCAGCTCAGCGTCGGACGGGTCGAGTCCAGCTGCGACGCAGATGCCAGTCAGTACTGTTTGTAGCTTGTCACGGGTAAGTCGGCCGTTGAGTTCGTCGTCAGGTAGTGCGCTCATCCTGAGCGCAGCGTAGCAATCCTTTCGGCCAGGCCCTGAACGTCACCGTCGTGGCTGCGCATGCGGGCGGCTGCTTCCAGGGGAGCGAGCCGGTCGACGACGCGTACCGAGCGGAGCTGTTCGGCCAGATCGACGGCCTGTTGCCCGACTGCGGCGCCCTGGTCAAGATCGCCCTCGACAAGATGCGAGGTGGCCAGAGCCGTGAGTTCAAACGCCTTGCTCCGCGTCATGTCGGCGCCGCGGATGGCCAGGCCGCGTTCCAGGCTGGTGGTAGCGGCAGTGCAGTGCTTCCTCGTGGGTTCCGGCAGGGAGAGGTTGACCACGCCGATCGTGGCGTTGAGGTCGGCGGCGCTAAAGAACCGGACCCAGGCCGGTGCCTGGTTGGGGTCGGCGCGGGCGAACTCATCCTCGGCTCGACCCAGGGACTTGAAGGCTTGCACCGAGTCGCCGAGGAGTGCGTACGTCCAGGCCTCGTTGGCGCACAGCATGGCAACGGTCAGCTCACAGCCGGATTCTTGAGCGGCGATCTGACCCAGCTGGAAGAACTTCAGGGCTTCCTTGCAGAGACTGCGGTGCAGGTGCAACCGGCCCATCCGATACAGCACATTGGCCACCAGCGAGGCGTCACCGGCGTACTTGGCTTGTTCCAGCGCACGGGCAAAGTGGGAGCGGGCTTCGCCGTACAAGCCAACGTCGAACGAGGTCCAGCCCGCCAGGTTGTGCAGGTCGCCGAGGGCCAGGTGCAGACGGCAGCCGATGCTCTCGCTGTATTCGGCGCTTAGGAATCGCTGGGCCCAGCGGACCTGGCCAATAACGGCATCACGGCAAGCGCCGCCGCCGTATTGGTAATCCGTGGCCCGGAGCGAGCGGGTTATGGCTTCGAGCTGCGCCATATCGCTGTCGCCAATCCGCTGCGGAACCGGAGTCAGGGTGCGTTCGACCGGTTGCCACCAGCTGGCCACGTCGACGACCGCGGCGCCGATGGTGACGGCGGCGGCGTGGGACAGCAGTCGTCGTACGTCTTCTCCTTCGTCAACCGCCCGATACGGGGCTGGTAAGCCGGTGTCCGTCAGTTCACTGGTTGTCGGGTCATAGGCTAGGCCCATGTAGCCGCGAGGAATGTTGAGGCCGTCCGCGATACGCACCAGCACCTCATAGGCCATGACCTGGCGCTGCGCGGTCAGGATTTCCGAGACTTCTGACTGGGATTGCCCGGTCAGCGCGGCGATGCGACGCTGCGAGACGCCTTGGTGCTGGAGCAGTTCGTAGATGCCCGTTATATTGCGCGCGGCCAGCATTTCTCGCACCGTGAGTGGTGCCCATGTCGCCGCGCTGATCTCGTGACCGTTCGACGGATCGACATTCATTGGGGGTCGCTCCTGCAGGTGGTGACGAGCCGTATGAGGAGCTTAACGGGCTGTTGCTGCCAATGGGTAGGCGTGATCGGTGAAGGTGATCGGTCCTGCCGATCACTGAGCTGAGTAGTGATGCTGTTCCTTCCAGCGCCTTACGACCGCCGTCACCAGCGCTGCAGACTCGACCACATCAGTGTTCATAGGTGTTCGTTCGCGTTCGTAGGCATTCGATCACGGAGTACCTGAGCACGTATGTCGCACCACATACGACCGAACACTTGAGCGGGCCGCCAGAGGCCTTTGGAGGCGCTGTAGGTCATGCATCCCACGAGCGGCGGGATCGGCACT
>Ga0335073_10014687_pt1 | contig 10970 bp, 12 predicted proteins | sample Lox_Sample_22_FD_207093 | JGI IMG/M metagenome (GOLD analysis project Ga0335073, IMG submission 207093) | Soil microbial communities from Loxahatchee National Wildlife Refuge, Florida, United States - Lox_Sample_2.2 | ecosystem: Environmental > Terrestrial > Soil > Wetlands | place: USA... | reverse complement strand
CAGCCCGCAAGAATTCGTTGATCGTAGTGGGCCCGCCGCCGAGCCTGACGTCCAGGCCGTCGGCCGCCTTCTGGGCCTGGTTCAGGACCTCGGCGGGGGTGCCGCTGACGAAGTGGAAGGTGGTGTCGCCGACCGTGAGCGGCTCCCGCTCGTAGTGCGTCATCACGAAGCAGGGCGTGTGGAACGGCGGGTCCTCTCCCCACCAGCCACGCCAGCCGTCCTCGGGCCAGGGGCCCGTGGTGGGCCGGAACTTGTTCCGGCCCATGATCTCGGCGCCGATCGCCGTCCCCCAAGCCGACGCGATCGCCTCGTCCGGCCCGAAGTTCCCATCAGGTTGCAGTCCGCGCCAGATCCGGATCTTCCCGAACCACTCCATGAACGCCTGATGCGCATGGCCGAAGGCCGCGTCGAGCGACTGACCCTCGCCCGTAGCGAACCCGTCCAGCGACACGACCAGGTTGTGCACCCGAAGCTTAGACACATTGACCTCCGCTCGTTGATGGATATGCCTGGCAGTTCAGACTCCGCCAACCGCCCCGCCTCATCGTCCCGCCCGCGGTGAGCGGCGGGCTCGGACCTCGAGGATGGGCTTATCCGCGTCGGTCGCGCCGGGTTCGGCGAGCTGGCGCCACATGGCGTCAATCATCGGCTGCAGGAACAGGTGCCCGAGCTGGCGGACCATCACATCGATGACCTGGCTGGATTCGGGTCTTGTGGTGGAGGCGAATCCGGTGGCGCGAAGCTGGGTGACTTCCCTCCGCGCCAGCTCGGTGAGCCGTTCGAGCAGGCGCCCACCGGAAGGGGTGGGATTAAGGACCACGCGGCGCAGGTAATTCACCACCGCAGGATTGGCCGCGAGCGGCGCCTGGCACCCCAGGTGGCAAGAACGCCCCGTCGTGCTGGCCGTCACCGACGACGGCCAAGAGGTCCCGATCGAGGAGATCCACCAGCTGCTGTCCGGGTCGTTCGCCAAGTGGCAGCTGCCGGACATGGTCATCTACGTCGACGCCCTGCCCCGCACCAGCGTGGGCAAGCTCGACAAGAAGGCCATGCGCGCCGCCCACGCCGACATCTACCGCCAGGCGACCTCAGCGGCTCCGGGCTGAAGCCCAGCGCGATCGTCAATGCTGGCGGGAGAATCTTCTCCATGGATGACGTGGACCGGAAAATGCTTGCCGAACTCCAGCGTGACGGCCGCCTCACCCTTACCGAGCTCGCCGAACGAGTCCGCCTCAGCCTCTCCCCCTGCCACCGCCGCCTGCGCACCTTGGAACGCTCTGGAGCCATCACCGGCTACCACGCCCACCTCGACCCCAGCGTCCTCGGCCTGACCTTCGAGGCGCTGGTGTTCGTCACCATGGGCCATGAGGACCGCGAGACCGTCGCGGCCTTCGAGCAGCAACTCGCCGCTATCCCGCACGTGCTCTCGGCCCAGCGCCTGTTCGGCGACCCGGACTACCTCCTGCGCGTCGTCGCCCGCGACCTGCCCGCCTACCGGCAGCTATATGACGAGCGGCTCGCAGCCCTCCCGGGCGTCCTGCGGCTTAACTCCACCCTGGTCATGAAAACCGTCGTCGAAGCCCGGCCCTTGCCCCTGTGAGCGCGGCCGCTACAGCCGGAACCGGTGCATGGTGGCGCCGAACGGATCGCCCTTGGCGTAGGCGAACACCTTGGCGGGCGTGACCGAGAACACCATCGCCTCGCCGCCGCCGTCCAGGTCGCGGAAGCAGCCGCCGCGAGCGGTCCACTGCCACCGCCCGTCCCACTTGGCGGCGAACGCCCCGGCGACGCGGCCGAGGACGGCGTCGTCGGTGACCTGCACCGCCTCGCCCTCCACCACGACGTCCAGGCCGCCGTCCCACCGGTTGCAGCCGGTGGTAAGCACCACGTGCGGATTGGCGCGCAGGTTGGCGAACTTCTGCTCCCCGGCACCGGTGGAAAACCAGATGGCTCCCTCGGCCCAGGCGGCCACGACCGGGGTGACGTGCGGCCGGCCGTCGGCCCGGACGGTAGAGATCCAGAACAGTTCGGCCTCCGCTAGCGCTCCGCGGGTCTCTTCCCACCCGGTGGCGGTCGCGGCCGGATCGCTGTATCGCTGGTCGAACGTGGTGACCGGCGCGGGCATCGGCATCTCTCCCATCGTGGCAAGGCAGCGCCTTGCTAACCGCGGCGGACCCCAGACGGGGCCCTTGCCGGATGAGACCGGCCAGCCGCGCAGAAATCATCGCCCGGGCCGCAAGGCCTTCGGCGCTGGTCATCTCCGGCCGCCGGTATGAATCCGCTATGGCGTCATGTTCTTAAGCAGTGACGACACCCGCACGGGTAAGGAGCGCGGCATGAACACGATCACGGGTACCGGCGAGCCCGCCAGCGAGGTCGAGCACCTGATCGCGGACCTGTCGGAATCCGGACTGCTCGTCTTCGTCTTCGGCGTCGGCTGGTGGACCGCGCACCTGGCCGGCGCGACGACCCCGGTGTTCCGCGGGCCGGCCGACCGGCGGTGGTGGCACGTCGACCTCGGCGAGGATGCGGCGAGCTGGACGATGGACGTGCGAGTGGATGAGATCACCGGGGTCAGGTTCGTGCGCGAGCCCTACCCGTTCCCGTCTTTTCCCGGGCGGGAGTCCCTGACGGTGCAATTCCTGGGGCCAGGCGGTGACACGATCCTCTACTGCTACGTGCACGAACTGTATGCCGGCGAGGCGATGCGCCCGGAGAAGCTGGCGGTCTGGCAAGCGCTGCGTGAGCGCTACGGCGACCGCGACGAGTCCAGAGTCGATCAGGGGGCCCTGCTGGCCCCGGCCGCCTGAACCGCAGCTCCAGATGTCCGCACTCACGACCGGGGCCAGCCGCCCGCGCCGGGACCAGGCGCGGGCCGGCGCCGACGTCGTCATTGTCGGCGCCGGGTTCGCGGGCCTCGTGGCCGCGCGCGAGCTGGGCCGCGCGGGACTCGACGTGCTCGTGCTCGAGGCCCGCGATCGTGTCGGCGGGCGCACCTGGACCGACCGCAGGCTCGGCCACGACCTGGAGCTCGGCGGCACCTGGGTGCACTGGGTGCAGCCGCACACGTGGGCCGAGATAACCCGGTACGGGCGGGAGATCACGCGCAGCCCCGCGGTCGAGGAGGCGTACTGGCTCGGTGCGGGCGACGCCCCCCGCACGGGCACGCTGGATGAGTTCATGGCGCTCATCGCAGACGGGCAGCAGGCGATCGTGGACGACGTCCGTACCGCCATCCCGCGCGGCATCGACCCGACGGCCGGCGAGATCGGCGGGCTGGACGCGCTTAGCATCCAGGACCGGTTCGACGCGCTCGGGCTGGACGACGAGGCGCGCAGCGCGAATGAGGCGGTGTGGGCCGGGCACGTGAACGCCCGGCTCGACCAGGTCGGCTTGTCGAGCGCGCTGCGCTGGACGGCCGCGGCGGGCGGGCACTGGCAGCTCATGCACGAGGCGTCCGCCACCTACCGGGTCGTCGGCGGCATGAGCGGGTTCACGGCGGCGATCGCGGCGGACGTCGCGGGCGAGATCCGGCTGGGCGCCACCGTGACGAGGGTCGCGCAGAGCGCGGACGGTGCGGTCGTGACCTGCGCCGGCGGCGCCGAGGCGCACGCCCGGCGGGTGATCTCGACGCTGCCGGTCAACGCTATCGCGGGCATCCAGTGGGAGCCGGGGCTGCCGGGCGCCTGGCAGCGGGCGAACGCCGAGACCGTCGCGTCACAGGGCGTGAAGGTCTGGGTGAAGGCGCGCGGCCGGGTACCGCGGTTCTTCGCGTACGCGAGCCAGCGGCATCCGATCTCGGTGCTGAAGACCGAGTTCATAGACGACGACGCGACGGTCCTCGTCGGGTTCGGCCCCGACCATACCCGGCTCGACGTGACGAGCGCCGCCGACGTGCAGGCCGCGGTCGACGCGATGCGTCCCGGGCTGGAGGTCGTCGAGGTGGCCGCGCACGGCTGGATGAAGGACCCGCTGTCACGGACCACCTGGATGACGCACCGGCCCGGGCAGCTGACCCGGGACCTGGCCGGGCTGCAGCGGCCTGCGGGCGTGGTGCACTTCGCCTCGAGCGACAACGCGAGCCTGTGGGGCGGCTTCGTCGACGGCGCGATCGAAAGCGGCCTGCGCGAAGCGCGGCGAGTCGCGGCGGAGCTCATCACGTGAAGATCACTGCCGGCTGACCTGGATCGCCCGCCACTGCATGAACTTCACCCAGCGGGCGGCCGGCCAGCACGCGATCCTGCCGCTGGCGGTCTACGTGTGCCTGCCAGGTACTACGTAGCGGCCTGCGGGATCAGCAGGCCGTGCAGGAGGTTCAGGACCTGGTCGGCGACCTGGGCGGCCTTGAGCCGGTCGGCCGGGCGGTACCAGCGGGCGATCGAGGTGAGCGCGCTGTTCAGCAGGTTCACCGTGACGGCCACGTCGATGCCGGCGCGGACCGCCCCCTCCTCGATCCCCTGCCGGATAAGCTGCTCCGCCGTGTGATTCACCTGGCGGGCCCAGGACTGGTAGCCGCGCAGCGCCTGCGGGGACAGCTGATGCTGATCGGCCATGAGCACCACGTAGTACGGCTTGTAGCGGATGGCCGCATCCACGTGCAGGCGGACGTACGCCTCCAGCTTCTCCCGCGCGCCGGCCGGGCTCGCCACGATCTGCTCGATGCCGTCGCGCAGTGGGTAGATCGCCTGCTCGACGATGATCTCCAGCAGCCGCTGCTTGGACGAGACGTACTGGTAGACCGTGGGCTTGCTGACCCCTGCCTCGGCGGCGATGTCATCCAGGGTCGCGTCGGCGTAGCCGCGCCGCTCGAACACCCGGGCCGCGGCCGCGACCAGGACCTGCGTGTCGATCGCACGGGACCGGCCCATCGGCGGCTCCTCTCTCGATCATTAGATTACCAGTTAGTTCAGTATTCAGGATGACTTTTGGGCTTGACAGCGTGTTCTGGCTGTGTTTATTTCTTTACTAGTCGGTTAAGAAAACGAGCTGGAGGACATGGTGCGACAGGTGAACGTGGTCGGGGTGGGGATCACGCCGTTCGGGAAGCAGGCGGACGCGACGGCCCGCTCGCTCGGGGCCGCGGCGATCAGGATGGCGCTGTCCGACGCGGGCCTGGCGCCCGCCGACGTCGGGCTGCTGGTGTGCGGCAACGCGATGGCCGGCCTGCTGGGCGGGCAGGAGATGATCCGCGGCCAGCTGGTGGCGGCCAGCGCGGGTCTTGGCGGCGTTCCGGTCGTCAACGTCGAGAACGCCTGCGCCACCTCGTCCAGCGCGCTGCATGTCGCGCTGGCCGGGATCCGGGCCGGGATGTACGACACGGCCGTGGTCTGCGGCACCGAGAAGATGACCGGCCGCCCCACCGCGGAGATCCTGGCCGCCATGACCGGCGGCGCCGACCTGGACCGGCTCACCGAGATCACCGCGGATCTCACCGGCCGCGACCAGCCCGCGGGCTCGTTCTTCATGGCCGTCTACGCGCGGATCGCCGCCGAGTACCAGGCCCGGGCCGGCGCCACCGCCGGGGACTTCGCCGACGTCGCGGCGAAGAATTCCGCGCACGGGACGCTGAACCCGAACGCCCAGTACCGGCGGGCGCTCAGCCGGGACGAGATCCTGGCCAGCCGGATGGTGGCCGACCCGCTGACCACGCTGATGTGCTCGCCGATCGCGGACGGCGCGGCCGCGCTGGTGCTGCGGGCGGCCGACGTCCCCGGGCCGCGTGCGGGGACGAGGGCGGGGGTCGCAGGGTCGGTGCGGATCCGCGCGTGCGCGCTGCGCTCGGGGGTGTCCCAGCCGGGCGCGGCCCCGACGGCCCGGACGGGCGCGGCGGCGGAGTCGCTGGAGCGGCGGACCGCGGCGGCCGCCTACGAGGAGGCCGGGCTCGGGCCCGAAGACCTCGACGTGGCCGAGGTGCACGACGCCGCCGCCCCGAACGAGCTGATCATGTACGAGGACCTGGGGCTGTGCGGATGGGGTGAGGGACCGAAGCTGCTCGCCTCGGGAGCCACCGCGCTGGGCGGCCGGATCCCGGTCAACCCGGACGGCGGGCTGGTCTCCCGGGGCCATCCCGTCGGCGCCACGGGCTGCGCGCAGCTGGCCGAGCTGGTTACGCAGCTGCGCGGGCGGGCGGGCGACCGCCAGGTCCCCGGGGCGCGGATCGGGCTGGCGGAGAACGCGGGCGGGTACCTGCACCCGGACCCCGCCGCCTGCGTGGTGACGATCCTGAGCCGGGACTGAGGCGGCGGCATGAGCACCGAACCCGTCCGCATCGAGCCGCGCGGCCGCGGGCTCTGGCTGCGGCTGAACCGGCCGCGCGCGCTGAACGCCCTGACCATGGACATGGCCGAAGGCCTGCATCGCGGACTGGACCTGGCCGCGGCCGACGATCAGGTCCGGGCCGTGGTGATCGCCGGCGAAGGGCGCGCCTTCTGCGCGGGCGCCGACCTGGGTCACGTCCTCGGCGCGGAGCATGAACTGCTACCCAGGCTGGGCGCCGTGTTCGATCGGCTCGAGGCCTTCGCCAAGCCGGTGATCGCCGCCGTCCACGGGCCGGCCCTAGCCGGCGGGCTCGAGCTGGTGCTGTGCTGCGATCTGGTGGTGGCAGTTAGTTCGGCGGCATTCGGAGACGTGCATGCGAACTACGGGATGTTCCCCGCGGGCGGATCCACCGTCAGGCTCCCCCGCCGGATCGGGGCGGCACGGGCCAAGCACCTGATGTTCACCGGCGCGACCCTGCCCGCGCGCGAGCTGGCGGGCACCGACCTGATCACGTGCCTGGCCGAGGACGGCCAGCTGGTGACCGAGGTGGACGCGCTGGTGGCCACCATCGCCGGGAAGAGCCCGGCCGGGATCGCGGCCATGAAGGCGCTGGTCGACGACGGCCTGCAGGTGCCCCGGGAGGTGGCGCTGCGCCGGGAGCGGCAGCAGGCCGCGGCCCATACCCGGTCCGCTGATTTCGCCGAAGGCATCCGGGCGTTCGCCGAGAAGCGCCAGCCCCGGTTCGCCGGGTCCTGAGAAAGGAATCGTCATGGATGATCTGCTCAGCCTGTCCGGCCGGACCGTCCTGGTCACCGGCGCCGGCCAGGGCGTGGGGCGGCAGGTAGCGAGGCACTGCGCGGGGCACGGCGCCCAGGTAGTCGTGAACGACTTCCATCCAGAGCGCGCCGAGGCGGTAGCGCAGGAGATCCGGGCCGAGGGCGGCACGGCGGTGGCGCACGGCTGCGACGTCACGGACTACGACGGCGTGCAGGCCATGATCGCCCGCGCCGGCGGGATCGACGTGCTCGTCAACAACGCCGGGAACGCCGGGCCGGTGCAGGACGCGATGCGGCCCGCGCCGCCGTTCTGGGAGACCGGGCCGAAGGAATGGGAACCGTGGCTGGGCACCAACTTCTACGGCGTGCTCAACTGCGCCCGCGCCGCCGTCCCCGGCATGGTGGAGCGCCGGCGCGGCCGGGTCATCACGGTGATCTCCGACGCGGGGCGCGTCGGCGAGCCGGACCTGGCGGTCTACAGCGCCGCGAAGGCCGGGGCGGCGGGCTTCTCCCGCGCGCTGGCCAAGGCCGTGGGCCGGTACCACATCACGGTGAACTGCGTGGCGCTCGCGTCGATGCGGACGCCGGGCGTGGCCACCGCCATCGAGAACGCGGACCTGGTGAAGTCGATGCTGCGCGGCTACGTCATCCGCAGGCTCGGCGAGCCTGACGACGCGGCCAGCCTGATCCTGTTCCTCGCCTCCGACGCCGCCGCCTGGATCACCGGGCAGACCTACCCGGTCAACGGCGGCTACTCCTTCGCGGTGTGAGCCATGAAAATCGACCTGTACCTGTACCGCCCGCGCCAGGAGGAGATGCCGGCCCGGGCCCGGCAGGCCGAGCGAGGCGGCTTCGACGGCCTGTTCGTGGCCGAGTCCACCGCGGACCCGTTTCAGTGCCTGGCCGTGGCCGGGCCGCACACCAGCCGGGTGACGCTGGGCACGTCGGTCGCGCTGGCGTTCCCGCGCAGCCCCATGCTCACCGCGGTTGCGGCGTGGGACCTGCAGCGGGCTACGGGCGGGCGTTTCGTTCTCGGGCTCGGCTCCCAGGTGCGCCGGCACATCGAGCGGCGGTTCTCCGCCCCGTTCGCGCCGCCGGCCGCCAGGCTCCGGGAGTACGCGCAGGCCGTGCGGCACATCTGGGGTGCCTTCCAGGGGTCGCACGAGCTGAGGTTCTCCGGTTCGTACTACCAGCTCGACTACCTGCCCGCCGCGGTGAACCCGGGGCCGCTGGCCGAGGGCCCGCCGCCGCTCTACCTGGCCGCGCTGGGCCCGCAGATGTTCGAGGCGGCCGGGGCCGTGGCCGACGGCGCGCTGATCCACCCCATCCACACGCGGGAGTACCTGCGCACGGTGGCGGAACCGGCGATCGCGCGCGGGCTGGCGGCCGCGGGGCGGCGGCGGGAGCAGTTCGGCCTCTCGGCCACGGTGCTGGGCATCGTGGGCGCGGACGAGGGCTCGGACGCGGGCGGGGCCTCGCGGGAGGCGGTGCGGCGGCAGTTCGCCTTCTACGCGTCGACCCCCGCGTACCGGCCGGCGCTCGAACTGCACGGCTGGGAGGCGCTCGGCGACAAGCTTCGCGCCCTGGTCCGGCAGGGGGATGCCGGGGCTATGGCCGCCGTGGTCCCGGACGAGGTCCTCGACGAGTTCTGCGTGAGCGCGCCGACCTGGAACGAGGCCATCGACCAGGCCAGGCACCGCTACCACGGCCTGGTGGACCGGGTCATGTTCCAGGCCGCTCCCCCGGCTTCTGATCAAGGAGGACATCGTGGCTAGCTCCCCCTCCCCCGCCGCCGCCGGCCTGACCGCCGCCGACCTGATCATCGAGGCGCTGGAGCGCTTCGGTGACCGGGAGGCCTTCGTCTTGGGCGCGCGGCGCCTGCGCTACGCCCAGGCCGCGGCCTCGATCAGCCAGATCGCCCGGGTCCTGGCCGGGCGGGGCATCGGGCCGGGTCGTCCGGTCGCCGCGCTCAGCCCGAACGTGCCGGAGGCCTGGCTGGTGCAGGCGGCCACCTACCTGCTCGGCACCACCTACACCGGGCTGCATCCGCTCGGATCGGCCGGCGACCACGCGTACATCTGCGACGATGCGGGCGTCGCCGCGCTCGTCGTGCACCCGGCGTTCGCGCTCACCGGCGCCCGGCTGGCCGAGCTTTGCCCAGGTATCGGCGGCTTGCTGACCCTGGGGCCTGCCGAAGCGGGCGAGGACCTGCTGGCCCTGGCCGCCCGGCTGCCTGCGGGGCGGCTCGGGCGGGGCCCGGCGGGCGAGGAAGACACCGCGTGGCTCCAGTACACCGGCGGGACCACGGGTACGCCCAAGGGGGTGATGGTGCCGCACCGCGCGCTGGTCCAGCAGACGCAGACGCTGGCGTGCTCGTGGGGCCTGCCGGAGACGCCGCGGTTCCTGCTCGCCTCGCCGATCACCCACGCGGGTTCGCTGCCGATCCTGCCGACCCTGTGCCGCGGCGGCACCGTCGTCCTGCAGCAGTCGTTCGACCCGGACGCGTGGCTGGACACGGTGACCCGGGAGCGGATCAACTACGCGTTCGTGGTGCCGACCATGCTGTACGCGATGCTCGACCACGCGTCGCCGCGGCGGCATGACCTGTCGTCGCTGGAGACGATCTTGTACGGGGCGGCGCCGATGGCACCGGCCAGGATCGCGGAGGCGGTGGAGGAGTTCGGGCCGGTGCTGATGCAGGGGTACGGGCAGACGGAGTGCCTGGGGATGTGCACCAGCCTGCGCAAGGACGAGCACGACCCGGTGCGGCGCCCGGGCTTGCTGGCCTCGTGCGGGCGGGCCGTGGCCGGGGTGCGGGCGGAGGTGCTCGGCCCCGACGGCGCGGTGCTGCCGTCCGGCGAGACCGGGGAGGTCTGCGTGCGGTCCCGGGTCGTGATGACCGGGTACCGCAATCAGCCGGAGCAGACCGCGGCCGCGCTGCAGGGCGGCTGGCTGCGCACCGGCGACCTCGCCGTCCGGGACGAGGAGGGGTTCTTCTACCTGGTGGACCGCAAGAAGGACGTCATCGTCACGGGGGCGTTCAACGTGTACCCGCGGGAGGTCGAGGACGTGATCTCCGGGTGCGCCGGGGTGTCGGCGGTGGCGGTGATCGGGGTTCCCGACTCCCGGTGGGGCGAAGCAGTGACGGCTTTCGTGGCGGCGCGGCCGGGTGAGCACGTGGACGCGGACGAGATCAGGAAGAGGGTGCGGGAGCTGAAGGGGGCACACCAGACACCGAAGGCGATCCACGTCGTGGCGGAGCTGCCGAAGACGGCGGCCGGGAAGGTCGACAAGAAAGAGCTGCGGCGGCCGTACTGGGGTGAGGGGACACGTCAGATCCACTGACTGCGGGAGCGTGTGCGGGCTCGCTGGCCGTACGATCGCGTTGATGAGGGCCCGCCGGGCGGGGGCCCGGGGAGACGGGAGGACCTGGTGGAGGCAGAGCCGGAGCGTCAACTGGCTGAACCGCCGGCCACCTGGCAGGAGCACTGGTTCGACCACCGCCAACTGCTGCGGCTGTACCACAGCGACGAGCACTGCGCGATCTACGTCGACCCCGACGTGCGCCAGGCTGAGATCGGGTGGCTGCCCCGGTTCATCAACGTGACCTGGCAGTACTCCAAGGTGACCTACGGCGACGCGTTCGGGCCCGACCCGCGCATCTACTCCATCCACCACGCCGGGCGGCACGGCGGCGGCCACGCGGGCTACTACGTCAGCCCGGTCCACGACTACCACAACGTCAGCGACTGCGGGCTTGACAACTGGCGGGAGGGCAACATGCTGGCTCGCGAGCTGCCCGCTCACGAGATCGGGCATACCGTGGAGAGCGCCAACAACGGCGTCCACGGCTCGCCGGCGTATGAGATCTGGGGCGACAGTAAGTGGGCCGAGTTCTACATCTATGACCTCTACACCGCGCTGGGCATGGATCGC
>Ga0335073_10014686_pt1 | contig 10971 bp, 8 predicted proteins | sample Lox_Sample_22_FD_207093 | JGI IMG/M metagenome (GOLD analysis project Ga0335073, IMG submission 207093) | Soil microbial communities from Loxahatchee National Wildlife Refuge, Florida, United States - Lox_Sample_2.2 | ecosystem: Environmental > Terrestrial > Soil > Wetlands | place: USA: Florida... | reverse complement strand
AATATGATCCCGCGCCGAGTGTAGACCTCATCCGGAAGTTGCAGCGGTTAGACGTCAGGGAGCTCGATTGTAACCCGGTGATCCTGACCGACGAAGGAGCAGTAGTGGTGGATGCCAGGGCGCTTGCCGGGCCGTCCGCGCCGCATTCCAGGCCGTTGAAGCGGATCCCCGGCATATTCCACCCGCGACGCACCGCCATCATCGGGGTAAGCAGCCACCCCGAGAAGGTCGGGTATGCGCTCGCGCAAAACAGTGCCTCCGACCCGGATTGCTATTATGTCAATCCGCATCTGGACAAACTATTCGACAAATCCATATTCTCCCGTATCGAAGACTTGCCGGAGATTGACACGGCCGTGTTGTGTATACCTCCGCCCGCTTTACAGGACAGCATCGAGCGGTTGGCGGCAAAAAACGTTAAAAATGTCATTATTATTACGGCCGGCTTCCGGGAGGCGGGACGTGACGAGCATTTCCTGGAAGCGCTCGCTGAAAAATATAAGATCAATATCGTCGGGCCCAATTGCCTGGGTATTTATACCGATGGAAGGAACCTGACTTTTGGGCCGGAGATGCCAAAGGCGGGCGACGTCAATTTGTTTTCCCAGTCGGGCGCCATCGTGGCGGAATTGATGGACAAGGCCGTCTACAAGAATATCGGCTTCGAGAATATCATTTCAACCGGCAATATGGCGGACGTGGATTTTGCCGATCTGATAAATTCCTATGAAGGCACACACCCGATCAATCTCTATATAGAGGGCGTGTCGAATGGAAAGAATCTGCTTCGCGCGATCCGCGGCGGTAAGGTTCCCATCAGGATATTCAAGGCGGGGCGGACGGAAGCAGCCCGGAAGGCGGCCTTTTCGCATACGGGTAACCTGGCCGGTAATTACGAAATGTTCACCGGCCTGCTGAAGAGCGCAGGCGCCGGGATGCTACGCGATATCAACGGACTTTTATATCCGCATCATTTTGAAAAGGTGCTCGTCATTACCAATGCCGGCGGGGCAGGAACCGTGATCAGCGATATGATCGGTGAAAAACTATATCCGCTCAGCCAGGCACAGATCGACAGTCTCAGTGAGGTACTGCCGAAGCATTGGTCGAAAAACAATCCCATCGATATTATCGGCGACGCCACCCATGAGCGGTATCTGAAAGCACTGATAACCGCCGATACATTTGGCGCCGACGCCATTTTCGTGCTGGTAACGCCGCAGTTTATGACCGATGTGGACCAGATCGCCGGGATCTTTTGCAGGCAATCTTTCCGGACAAAAGTATTTCCCGTTCTGCTGGGCGGCGAGAAAACGCAGGCGGCCTGCCGGCTATTACGATCAGCGGGAGTGATGTATTTCGAAGAGTTGGCGGAGGCGGTGTCTTTTCTATGAATAACCATCTTTTATGGCATATTGAAACGGGAATGCGAGTCAGACTCTCGATCAATGTCGTCGCCCATCGCCCAGCAATATTCCCCAAGGCCGCAGGACTTCTACCTCATCAAAGATGACTTTGAGCATCCCGATGGCGGGAAGCGAAAGAAACATCCCCGGGATGCCCCATAGAACGCTTCCGGTGATTACTCCCAATATGGTGGCCAACGCATTGATCTTTACCTTGGTCCCGACCACTTTAGGGAAAATAAAATAAGCGTCCGTCAGATGGATAGCCACAAGGATGATGACAACTTTCAGCGCCAGATCCGGCGAGCCGGTATTAAGCGTGATCAGCAGGCTCAACCCGCAGGCGATAAAGATGCCGAGATAAGGAATGAGATTTAAAAGGGCGACGATGATGCCGGAGAGCAAAGCATATTTCATGCCGATGATAAGGAACCCGATGCAGTTCAGCGAGGCAACAATGATCATTTCTATGAGAAGCCCTCCGACATACCCCTTTATGACGCGCGTTGCCTTTTCGAGCAGTACAAACGATTTATCTGTATGGTCTCTCCCGAATTTCCTGACGATGAAACGTACGGCCAGCGCCCGGTAATAGAGCAGGAGGAAGGTATAGACAGGTATCAGTATAAGATATACGACGGTGCCGGATATAAAGTTGAAGGTCCCGTGCAGAAAGGAACCGGAATCCGGAAGGGCCCCGGATGTATAGGAATGTACCCACTCCGACAAACCCGGAACGTTGCCCCCTGTTTTTTCCTGCAACCATGTTTCGATGTGACCTATGGCGGCAGACAACTGCCCCGCCAGCACTGACAGATCACCTTTTAACCAGGCCAGTTGCGAGGAGACAAAATAGAACAGGACGAGACCGGCAAAAACCAGTGTCATTACAGACAGCAACGAAGACACGCCCCTGGGGATCTTATGTCTTTCCATAAAATGACAGGGCGAGATCAGTGCCAACGCGAACAGGCATGCAAATGCGAGAGGCACAAGAATGGGCCGCCCGAGGTAGAGCATCAGCAGCACAAGAATTACGCTCAGGAGACCGCTGTTCAATCTGCTGGAAAAAGAAGAAGACGATTCTGTTGACATGTTATGAAAGCTATCCCGGATCCCAATGAAAGGGCATGACTGGCGTCAGGAAACCCGTTGATTATCATCAATCGCACTCAAATACAATAAACCCTGCTTCGCACCCCGGAGGCGGTGTCTTTCTCTGACTGCATCATTACCATTTTTTACCATTAATTAGGCGGCCAAATTGACAAAATGATCGTTATAGCGTTATCTTTACTGTCGCCGCAACCTACTCCGGTGCAGCAATCCTCCAATGGAGATGTTTTGGCCATGCCTATTAAAAAGCCGACATATATCCTGCTATTGACGCTTATATTCTGCGGAATCCTTAGTCTTCTGGCCATAATCGTTCGGTATAACAAGCTCTTTAATGACTCCTCCGCCTGGGTGAACCACACGATCAGGGTATTGGAGGAAGGAGAGCGTACCCGATCGAGCCTGTATCGATACGATATCGCAAAAGAAGATGTACAAGCGCTGACAGGTCATTTCCTGGTCCTCCGTAATATGACATCCGACAACGGCCTTCAGAAAAGACGGATCGACAGCCTTATGGGACTGGTGGCCGGTCAGCAGACGGTCACCGGTCAAAATCCGGGGCCTGTTGCTCAGAAAGGAGTTGTAGATAGCGAAAGCCGGCCGGGGGGCACAATCTTCACCGTTACACTTCCTGTCAACTCCTGAAGGTCAGCTATGCCACCGGGGTAAAGGCTGCCGCCCCTTGCCTGGACATATTCTCATAGGTCTTCCACCGCAGGTCGATCAGTTCCTGGGCAATGGCGGCCAGTCGCGCCGCTTCTTCCGGATGGGCGCGCACCAGGCTGGTATATCTCGTTTCATTGTAGGCATAGTCTTTGAAGCTTATCGTCGGCCGAAGCGAATCCAATACAAACGGGGACTGCCCTGCCTGCCGCAACGCGGGATTATACCGGATCAGCGGCCAGTAACCGCAGGCAACGGCCAACTTCTGCTGCTGCAGCCCTTTCTGCATATCGATGCCGTGTTCGATGCAATGGCTGTAAGCCAGCACCAGCGAGGGTCCAGGATAAGCTTCCGCTTCCCTCATGGCCAGCAGGGTCTGCTGCGGGTTGGCGCCCATGGCCACCTGTGCGACATAGACATTACCATATGAAATGGCCTGCAGGGCGAGATCTTTTTTGCCGACCTTTTTTCCCGCGGCTGCGAATTTGGCGGCTGCCGCCGTGGGAGTGGCCTTTGACATCTGCCCGCCCGTATTGGAGTACACCTCCGTATCCAGCACCAGGACATTGACATTCCGGCCGGTCGACAAGACGTGGTCCAAACCGCCGGCGCCGATATCATAGGCCCAGCCGTCCCCGCCCACGAGCCAGACGCTACGCCGGACCAGGTAATCTGCTACTGAAAGGAGCTCGGCTGCCCGGGGATGATCCATTTCCTGCAACCGGCCCTTGAGTTGTGCGAGCCGCATTCGCTGCGCGGCAATCTCCGATTCCAGCCCTTGCGGCGAATTCAGCAACCCCCGAACCAATTCTTCCCCGTGTACCGGTCCTGGTTTCGCGCTTAGTTCAGGTATTAATTCCTGCAAAAGCTGACGGGCCGCGCCTTCCTGCATATCCGCGGCGATCCGCATCCCGAGGCCGAATTCGGCATTGTCTTCAAAAAGCGAATTGGACCAGGCAGGCCCGCGCTTCTGTGCATTGATAGCCCAGGGCGTAGTCGGCAGGTTCCCACCGTAGATGGAAGAGCAGCCGGTGGCATTCGCGACCAACAACCGGTCGCCGAACAGCTGGGTCAGCACCTTAATGTAGGGTGTTTCGCCGCAGCCGGCACAGGCGCCTGAAAATTCGAACAGCGGCTCCAGGAATTGCACTCCCCGCACCGCGGAAAAGTCAACGTTCGCCCGTTCGTTCACCGGCAGGCTTTCGAAAAACCGGATATTTTCCCTTTCTTTTTCCAGATCTCCCTTGGGTTGCAGGTTGATCGCTTTTGTCCCATTGGCCGGCCCGCCTACCGGGCATACTTCCACGCACAGGTTACAGCCCGTACAATCTTCGATGTACACCTGCAACGTATACCGCGTCTCCGGGAAACCCCGGCCATTGACGGGTGCCGATTTGAAACCTTCCGGCGCCGTCTCCAGCATTGTCGAATGATAGAATTTCGACCGGATGACGCTGTGCGGGCATACAAAACTGCAATGGCCGCACTGGATGCAGGCGCCCGGGTCCCATATGGCGACCTCATCGGAAATGTTGCGTTTTTCCCACCGGCTCGTCCCCGCCGGATAAGTTCCATCCGCCGGCAGCGCGCTGACCGGCAATTCGTCGCCATCGCCCCTGATCATAACAGCCGTCACGTTTTGTACGAAATCGGGGGCGTCCGGCGAGACCGTCGGCGGCGGGATGATTGTACTGGTCGCCTCGGCCGGAACGGAAACTTCGGCGAGGTTGCGGAGACTTGCGTCAACAGCGGCAAAATTCAGCGCGACCACTGCTTCCCCTTTTGAAAGATAGGATTTCCGGATCGCGGCCTTGATCCGGTCGATCGCCTCGGCCCGCGGCAAAACGCCCGAGAGCGCAAAAAAGCAGGTCTGCATGATCGTGTTGATCCTGCCGCCCAATCCGCCCTCTCTGGCCACTCCGGAAGCATCGATGACAAAGAACCGGAGTTTTTTTTCAACGAGCTGCTGCTGCAAGGATCCGGGCAACTTGTCCCAAACCTCTGCGGGTCCGTATGGACTGTTGAGCAGGAAGACGCCTCCGGGTCGCGCATAACGCAGCATATCGATCCTCGTGATAAAGCCATATTGGTGACAGGCCACGAAATCGGCCTGGCGGATGAGGTAGGGCGCATGGATCGGATCCTTCCCAAAACGCAGATGACTGACGGTCCTGGCGCCCGACTTTTTGGAATCATAGACAAAATAGCCTTGGGCATGCAGATCGGTCTCTTCGCCGATGATCTTTATGCTGTTCTTGCAAGCCCCAACGGTGCCGTCGGAACCCAATCCGAAAAAGACCGCATTGACCTGTCCCGCCGGCTCGATATCGAAAGCGGGATCGTAATCAAGGCTGGTATGCGAGACATCGTCGTGGATGCCGATCGTAAACCCATGTCGTGGTTTGTCTTTTTTCAGCTCGTCGAAGACGGCCTTCGCCATGGCGGGGGTGAACTCTTTTGACGACAGCCCATAGCGGCCGCCGATGATCAGCGGAAGAGAAGTTGCCTCCCCCCGGCTATAGGCATCGAAAAGCCCTGCAACGATATCCTGGTATAAGGGCTCGCCTCCCGAGCCCGGTTCCTTGGTCCGGTCGAGCACGGCGATGGACTTCACTGTTGGCGGAATAGCGTCACGTAGCCACCGGGCAGAGAAAGGGCGATACAGGCGTACCTGCAATACCCCGGTCTTATCGCCTCCCGCATTTAATTTCAAAGCCGTCTCCCGGGCGGTTTCCGCGCCGCTGCCCATGATCACGATCATTCTATCCGCATCCGGAGCGCCGGAATATTCGAAAATCCGGTACCGGCGGCCGGTAAGGTTACCAAATTCTTCCATCAGCCCCGCGACGATCGCGGGCGTGGCCGCGTAATAGGGATTTACCGTTTCGCGCCCCTGAAAGTATACGTCCGGATTTTGCGCCGTCCCGCGGATAAACGGATGGTCGGGGTTCAGGCTTCTGCTGCGGTGCGCATGCACCAGGTCATCATCGATCATCGCCATGAGTTCGCTGTCCGACAGCAGGCTGATCTTGTTGATCTCATGGGAAGTACGGAACCCGTCAAAGAAATGAAGAAACGGAATTCGCGATCTCAGCGTGGCTGCCTGACAGATGAGGGCCATATCCTGCGCCTCCTGGACCGAGGCCGAACCAACGATTGCAAAGCCCGTGGTCCTTGCTGCCATGACATCGCTCTGGTCGCCGAATATAGACAATCCCTGGGCCGCCAGCGACCGGGCGGCTACATGGAAAACGGTCGAGGTCAGCTCCCCCGCGATCTTATACATATTGGGGAGCATCAGCATAAGACCCTGCGAAGCCGTGAATGTCGTTGTCAGCGCTCCCGTTTGCAGTGAGCCGTGCACTGCGCCCGCGGCCCCGCCTTCACTCTGCATTTCAATGATATCCGGGACCCTTCCCCAGATATTCTTTATGCCGGCCGCCGACCATTCATCCACATGCTCTGCCATGGGTGAAGCGGGAGTGATCGGGTAGATAGCGCAGACTTCGTTGAGCCGGTAGGCAACAGCCGCAACGGCTTCATTGCCGTCGATCGTCGCCACCCGGGTCTGTTGCTCGTTGTTCATCATCTTGGTATTTGAATCGTTTACGCATCGTTTGTTTCTTTTCCGGGTTCAGCTACCATCGCTATCGCCTGGCATGGGCATTGTTCCGCACACACCCCGCAGCCGGTGCACTTGTTATATTCGATGCGATAGCCCTTGTCCTTTCCCAAGCGCACGATGGCCTGTTCCGGACAGGCGCCGAAACAGCCGTCACATTCGTAACAATTCCCGCATGACAGGCATCGCCGCGCTTCGAACAAGGCTTCCGTTCCGGTCAGTCCCGCTTTTACCTCATCGAACGCCTGGACCCGCCGGGCCACCGGCAGCTCAGCCTGCTCCTGTTGCGGCGCGTCGGTCCGCATCCATAGATGCAGCCCTTCCGGACCCGCAAGGGCCGGGGCAGGGGCTTTGTGGTATGGCTCTCCCTTCAGCCAGCCGTCGATATGACGTGCGGCCTTTTTTCCATGTCCGATCGCAATCGCGGCGGTCCGCTCGGTGGGTACCATGTCTCCGCCGCAGAAAATACCTGCGCAGCCCGTCATCATATCCGGTCCCACTTCGATGGTGCCGTCCTCCCGGAAGACAAGCCCCGGGACATTCCTCAAGAAATTGGTATCGGTATCCTGGCCTATCGCCAGGATCAGCGTATCGGCCTCCAGCGTTTCGAACCGGCCGGTCGGAACCGGCCTGCCATCTTCCAGCCGCATCTCCTCCACCCGGAGACCCTCGGGACCCATTGCTTTGATGGTACGCAGCCAGTTGATCTTTATCCCTTCGTCCAGGGCCTCCTTTGCTTCGAAATCGTGCGCGGCCATATGCTCACGATCGCGCCGGTAAATGATCATCGCTTCATGTCCGGTCAACCGTTGCACGGTGCGGGCCGCGTCCATCGCCGTATTGCCCCCGCCATAGATGGCCACCCTGCGGCCCAGCTGTGGCACTGTTCCTTTTTCCACCTGTTGGAGCAGGGTCAGCGCATCCATCATCCTCCCGGCTTCGCGGCCGGGGATATCCACCTTTTTGGCCAGGTGTGCACCGATGGCGATAAAAACGGCGTCGAATGAGCCGGCCGCTTTTTCCGCGAAAATATCCTGCACTTTATGATTCAGCACGATCTTAACGCCCATGTCGGTGATACGCTCAATTTCTTTTTCCAGTATATTCCGGGGCAGCCGGTAGGCCGGGATCCCGAAATGCATCATGCCGCCAGCCACGGGGCCTGCCTCGCGGATCTCGACGCAATGGCCCATGCGCCGCAGATGATATGCCGCGGAAAGTCCGCCCGGGCCTGCACCAACGATCAGTACGCGTTTGCCTGTGGACTTTTCAGCGGCCGGCGGGGTCCATCCATGCTCCAGCGCCTGATCCCCAAGCCACCGCTCCAGGGCATGAATATTCACTGCGCTATCGGTTATAGCACGATTGCACCCGTCTTCACACGGATGGTAACAGATGCGGCCGAGAACAGCAGGAAGGGGATTGTCCTGCAGGATCACCTGCCAGGCTTCCTCATGCCTTCCTTCCCGGGCAAGCGACAACCAAGCCTGGATATTCTGGCCGGCCGGGCAGGCATGATTACACGGTGGAAGCAGATTCTTATAAACCGGTCGCCGGCTTCTCCATGCGCCGGTCCCGGCGGCATGGCTTAACAAATCCGGCAGCCCGGTGATATCGATGGTTGCACGATTCATCAGGCGAAGATAGCCTGACGACTTAACCCATGGGGTGATGCTTCTCAGGGCCGCTGCTGACTGTGGTCATGGGACCGGACTCTTCATGAATGCTGATTACTGGTATCGGGCAAGCCGGCCGGGGTATATGATAGTAATCAAACCCTCCCGTGACCTTCGTCAGGCAAATCAGGGAGCATACAGAATCAGCGATGCGCATGAGGTAAATCATTCGGGGGGATAATGTATGTCATGGAATCGGTCTGCCGCCGGCGATAGTTTTGGGCCATCAATCATCGATATAATAAACATCGAAATGAAAAAGAATAATCAATTTGCAAAGCTGGCCCTGACCTATACAAAAGGTGTAAGTAGCGTGGCCTTCATTTTTCTCCTTGGGTTATCCGGATCGCTCCGGGCTCAGGATGCCTACCGGGCGTACGACCCTGACATTAAAGTATTGGGTACTTCCAATTTGCACAATTGGGATATGGAGGCAAAGGATATTACGTGTTCGGCGAAGTTCACGTTTGCGCCCGGCGCCGGCGTTCTGCCACAGTCGCTTGCCTCGCTGGACCTGGTGATCCCGGTGCATAATCTAAAAAGCGGAGAGTCGCTGATGGATTCCAGGGCTTACAACGCCTTGAAGGCAGACAAGTTCGGGATCATCACGTTTACGTCTTCTTCGGCAGTGATCGTGCCGGGGCAGAAGAACCAATTCCAGGTAAAGAGTACGGGTACGATGACCATTGCCGGAGCACCCCGGCAGGTGCTGTTGATCACGGCTTGTCAGGTGAATGCGGATGGCAGCATATCGTGCAGCGGGTCGCAGGAGTTGAAAATGACGGACTATCAGATCAAACCGCCTTCGTTTATGCTGGGTGCGTTGAGAACGGGCGATTTATTGACGATTAATTATTCACTGATCCTTAAAAAGTAATATATGAAGAAGATCATCCTTTCGGGTCTGCTGGCCGGCGTGGTATTGCTGATCCTTAGTATCGGCGGTTTGTATGCGACGATTTGGTTTTTCCCCGGTGTGGCAGCGCAGTATTATGATCCGGCATTTGATACGCAGGCGGGCAGGTATATGATCTATTATGCACACCCCTTCGTCATTGCGCTGGCGCTGTCCTGGTTCTGGGACCGTTTTAAAAGCGTTCTTACCGGTGGCTTCCTCACCAAGGGCATCGAGTTCGGTTTTGTCTATGCGCTGATCGCGATCTTCCCGGTGATGTGGCTGATCTATAGTGCAATGAGTGTTTCGCTGGCGATGGTGGCTACGTGGTGGGTATTCGGACTGCTGCAGGGAGTGGTAGCGGGGCTGGAGTTTGAAAAACTGAATCCTTAAACAAGTAAATATCCCTGTCATGAAGAATTGTCTCCTTTACCTGGTCCCGGCCATTTTGCTGGTCAGCGCCGATCCGCCGGTAAAGGATACCTATATCCTGTCAAGCCGGTACGAAGTGACGATCGACGGTACATCGACTTTCCGGGACTGGCACGAGAAGGTCGGGGACGTGACAGGTGACATGGTAGCGGTGGTGAATGAAGATGGCAGCGTTGACCTTCGTTCGATCCGGATCAAAATGAAAGTGCTGTCGATAAAAAGCGATATGGGCCGCGTGATGGAAAATAAGACGTATGAGGCATTGAAAGGGGCAACCTACCCGGATATCCTGTTTACGGTGAGTACGCCGGCGCGGTTGGTGCAAGTCAGGGATTGTCAGACGGCCATCCCGGTGAAGGGTGAGCTGTCGCTGGCGGGAGTGTGCAGACCGATACTGATGCTGGTAAAGACCTTCGAGATCAGGCAGGGAAACCTGTCGTTCGAGGGTTCGCAGCGCATAAAGATGAGCGATTATGGGGTTAAACCGCCATCGGCCCTTTTCGGGACCATGCGTGCCGGCCCTGAGATCACAATACATTTCAACACAAATTTTATCAACCAATTGATTACAACAACTTTAAAAAATTGACAATGAAACAGACTATTCACTTGACGCGTTCACGAAACGCAATCCAGCAACTGCTGACGATTTCTCTTCTGCTATTTGGTTATTCCACGATGGCTCAGCAGGGAGAAATGCAATACTTCCGGTACAACGACAAGACCGGGATCAATGTCTTCGAGACCTCCAAGAATGATACGACCTCTTTTTCCAGGATGCACGTGAGAGTCGGGGGTAATTTCGAGCTGACTTTTCAGAACCTGAGTAACAAGAATACGGCCACGCCGGAGACTTCACCCAGCTACAAGGGTAACATCACCAGCGTTGAATCACTGACCCCGGGATTCGTCCTGCCCATGGCCAACCTCAACGTCGATGTCCAATTGGCAGATGGAATACGGATGCAGATAACATCCTACCTGGCCTCGAGGCACCATGAAGATGCCTGGGTAAAAGGCGGCTACATCCAGTTCGATAAGCTGACCTTCCTGCACAGCGACGTCATCGACAACATCATGAAAAGCGTAACGATCAAGGTCGGTCAGTATGACGTAGACTACGGCGACCAGCACTACCGCCGCTCAGACGGGGGAAAT
>Ga0335073_10014685_pt1 | contig 10971 bp, 9 predicted proteins | sample Lox_Sample_22_FD_207093 | JGI IMG/M metagenome (GOLD analysis project Ga0335073, IMG submission 207093) | Soil microbial communities from Loxahatchee National Wildlife Refuge, Florida, United States - Lox_Sample_2.2 | ecosystem: Environmental > Terrestrial > Soil > Wetlands | place: USA: Florida... | reverse complement strand
CGCTCTACCTTGTCGACCGCTAGCCGGGCGCCCGACATCCCGACGACCGCGATGTTCTCCCGGATCACGCGAGCCGCCCGGACGTCGGCCTCGACTAGCAGGACGTCACTCGCGCCGCGGGACAGCGCCTCGAGCCCGACCGCGCCCGAGCCCGCGTACAGGTCGAGCACGGTGGCACCGGTGAGATCCCCGCGGATGGCGGTGACGGTCGAGAACAGCCCCTCCCTGGTCCGGTCACTGGTCGGCCTGGTGGCCCGGCCGATTGCCGTCGTGAGCCGACGGCCGCCAGCCAGTCCGGCAATGATCCTGGTCACGACCCGGCCGACCGTCCGTGGCTGCGCCGGGTTCCGGTCACGCCTTCTCCAGGAACGTGGTCTGCTCGGCGTCAACCAGTGCCCGCACGGCTTCGGCAAGGGCGGGCTGGTCAGCTAGCGCCGGATCGGCGTCAACCAGCTTGACTGCCTCCTCGCGAGCCTGACCGATCAGCTCCTCGTCGCGGAGCAGCTGCAGCAGCTTGAGGCTGGATCTGCGGCCGGCCTGCGCGGTCCCGAGAACGTCGCCCTCCCGGCGCTGCTCCAGGTCGATCCGGGAGAGCTCGAAACCGTCCGCTGTGCGAGCAACTGCGTCGAGTCGCTCGCGGGCGGGGGCGGCTTCCGGCGTCTCGGTGACCAGCAGGCACAGGCCGGGGTCCGTGCCACGGCCAACGCGACCGCGCAGCTGGTGAAGCTGCGAGACGCCGAACCGGTCCGCGTCCATGATCACCATGACAGCGGCGTTGGGCACGTCCACGCCTACTTCGATGACGGTCGTGGTGATCAGCACATCCACCAGTCCGTCGGCGAACGCAAGCATCACCTTGTCCTTCTCGTCCGGGGGCAGCCGGCCATGCAGGATGGCCAGCCGTAGTCCGGCCAGCGGGCCCGCGCCCAGCTCCGCAGCCAGGTCGAGCACAGCGATCGGCGGCCGCGCAGGCCCGAGGCCCGGCTCGTCAAACAGCCCGTCCGGGCTACCTTCTGCCGGCTGGCGGCCGGCCACTTCGTCTCCGGCCAGACCTGTTTCATCGCCGCCGATGCGCGGGCAGACCACGTAGGCCTGCCGGCCTCGGCCGACTTCTTCCCGGATCCGCTCCCAGGTCCTGGCCAGATAGTGCGGTCGCTCGGCGACCGGCACGACATGTGTGCTGATCGGGGACCGGCCGGCTGGCAGCTCGGTCAGCGTGGACACGTCCAGGTCGCCGAAGACCGTCATGGCGACCGTCCGCGGGATCGGCGTCGCCGTCATCACCAGCATGTGCGGCCTGCCGTCGCCGGCCTTGTCACGCAGTGCGTCGCGCTGCTCTACCCCGAAGCGGTGCTGCTCGTCGATGACGACCAAGCCGAGGTCGGCGAACTGGACCCGGTCCTCGAGCAGCGCGTGGGTTCCGATGATGATTCCGGCCTCGCCGGAGGCAGCCTCGAGCAGCGCCCGGCGCCGGGCAGCCGCGCTCAGCGAGCCGGTGATCAGGGTCATCCGCGTCGCGTGCTCGGCGCCGCCGAGTTGGCCGGCCATGCCGAGCGGCCCGAGCAGGCTCGAGATCGACCGGAAGTGCTGCTGCGCCAGCACTTCAGTGGGCGCCAGCAGAGCCGCTTGGCCTGTCGCGTCGACTACCTGCAGCATCGCCCGGAGCGCGATGATCGTCTTGCCCGAGCCGACCTCGCCTTGCAACAAGCGGTGCATCGGATGATCGCGTGCCAGGTCGGCGGCGATGACCCCGCCGGCCTGCCGCTGCCCGGCGGTCAGCTCGAACGGGACCATGCCGTCGAATTCGGCGAGGAGCCCGCCGTCTACCACGCGGCGCGGGATAGCGCTGTAACTGGTAGCTGCGAGCCTGCGCTGCGCGAGCAGTACCTGCAGGATGAAGGCTTCGTCCCACTTCAGCCGCTGCCGAGCCCTGGCCACGTCTGCCTCGTCCACCGGCCGGTGAATGCCGCGCAGGGCGTCGGCGTAGCCGCACAGGCCGAGGCGCTTACGCAGCTCGGCTGGCAGCGGGTCGCCGGGGACGTCCAGCACGTCCAGCGCCACCCGGACGGCTTCGGCGATCTTCCAGGATGGCAGCTGGGCACTGGCCCGGTAGACCGGGATCAGCTCGTTGGCGTACTCCTCGGCGCGGGCTCCGGAGCTGCCGGCCCCGAGCAGTTCGTACTCCGGGTGAGTGAGCTGGCGCTTCCCTCGGAAGCTGGACACCTGGCCGGAAAACAGTCCGCGGACACCAGGGCTCAGCTGACGCTCACGGAAATCCTGCCGGCCATGGCCGAAGAAGGTCAGCGTCAGCTTGCCGTGCCCATCGGTGACGACCGCCTCGAAGATCGAGCCGGGCCGGTTGTTCATCCTCCGCACCGACGACGAAGCCACCTCGGCTTGCACCGTGACATAGTCGCCTTCGCGCAGCCCGGCCAGGTCTGTCAGTTCGCCGCGCTTGTCGTACCGGCGCGGGTAATAGCCGAGCAGGTCCCCGACAGTGTGCAGGCCGAGAACGGACGCCAGCCGTTTCGCCGCCTTGTCGCCGACGACGAGCCTAAGCGGGTCAGCGGTGACGGCCATGCCGCCAGGATAGGCCGCGGCTCTGTCAGGCGGGCCGGAGTCGCGCCGCACCTACTTCGTCGGATATCCTTCGACGACCGGGCAGGCAGCTGTCTGCCAGGAACCTCTGAACATCTCCCGAACTGGAGCAATCCCGTGGCTTCTGTCTGCGATGTGTGCGGCAAGGGGCCGGGCTTCGGCAACAACGTGTCGCACTCGCACCGCCGCACCCCGCGCCGCTGGAACCCGAACATTCAGCGCGTCCGCGCGATGGTCGGCAAGACGCCGCGCCGGCTGAACGTGTGCACCTCCTGCATCAAAGCAGGCAAGGTCACCCGATAGCGCAGGTCTTGCCTGCTGAGCCCCGGTGGTTCGCCGGGGCTTTTCGCTGTCCGCGCCAGCCTGCCTCTAGCGCGCCAGTGCACCGCTCCTGAGCTGCCAGCCGTGGTCAACCGGCCCGATGCCGGCCCCGAGCGGGAACCCTGCGGAGATGGCGCCGGTCACGTACTCCTTAGCGGCCTTGACGGCAGTCTGTACCTCGTCGCCAAGCGCGAGCCTGGCCGCGATGGCCGAGGCGAACGTGCAGCCGGTGCCGTGCGTGTTCTCGCTGTCGATGCGCTCGGCGGGGAACCGGATCACCTCGGTCCCGTCGAACAGCAGATCCACTGGCCGGCCAGCCAGATGACCGCCCTTCACCAGCACCCACTGCGGCCCCATCGCATTGATCATCTTGGCGGCCTCCAGCATCTGCGCTGGTCCGGTAACCGTCCTGCCGGTAAGCAGCTCGGCTTCCGGCAGGTTCGGCGTGACAATGGTGGCCAGCGGCAACAACCGGCCCTTGATCATCTCGACAGTACCCGCGGACAGCAGGCTGTCGCCATGCTTGGAGACTGCCACCGGGTCGACCACGACTGGCGCGGCGACGTCGGCAAGCACGTCGCACACGGTGGCGACCAGTTCTGGAGAGGCGAGCATGCCGGTCTTGATTGCCTGCGCGCCGATATCGCCCAGCACAGAGTCAAGCTGAGCCCGCACAGCCTCCGGCGGCAGCTCCCAGTAGCCCTGAACGCCGACCGAGTTCTGCGCCGTTACCGCGCAGATCACGGTCATGCCGTGGACGCCGAGGGCGAGCATCGTTTTCAGGTCCGCCTGGATGCCGGCGCCCCCGCCAGAGTCAGAGCCGGCGATCGTTAGCACGCGCGGCGGTGTCGGTGATTGCGACCTGGCTGACCCCATGGCCAACAGCCTACGGATATCGATGAAGCCGCCAGGCACCAGCGGCTGATTGGCCCGAGCGCCCCAGAACGCCAGAGCCGTTTGGCAAGCCAGAGCCACTCGGCACTCCAGAGCCGCTCAGAACACCTTCAGCGTCCGGGCTGCCGCCAATGCCCGCTCGTCGCCCGTTGCCTGTACGCCGAGCCCGGCCCACTCCCCGCGCCCGGTGATCCAGCGGACGAGCGCGGGTACGCCGGATCGGATCGTTGCCGTCGCCTGACCAGATCCGAACCTGATCAGCCGCGCGCCGATGCCAGTCACCTGGATCTCCAGCGTGCATTCATCAGCCACCGACCGGTTCTGCTGCGGCAACGCCGCCTCGATCCAGTCGAGGGTGGGCCCTACCCGAAGCTCATCAGACGTTGGCGGTTCGCCCGTCAGCGGACCCCGCGGAGCGAACAGGTCTGCGCGAATATGGATGTAGTGGTCGAAGACGTATGCGCACGGGATCACCCGTGTCGAGTAGGTGCCGAAGTCCTCGCCGAGCGGTATCTCGGCGTCTAGGGCGGCAAGCTCGGCCAGAGTGGTCATGCCCAGTTGGCTGACCTTCTCGTAGTCGGCCAGGACGTCGGCCGGCGAAAGACCTCGCCGCGCCTCGACGCCGGTCTGCTGGGCATGCTCGGTCGGGACGCCCGTGGTATCCGGAAGTTGCCCGGCGTCAACCACCAGCCAGAACAGGTTGCCCAGGTGCGTCACTAGGTCCTGCACCGTCCACCCGGCGCAACCCGACGGGGCACGCCACTGCTCGGCGGTCAGGCCGCGGCAGATGCGAAGGAGCGCCGTTCGATCGGCTCCGATCGCGTCGATCGACTCAATCGGCACAGTCGGATCAGTCGCGTCAGGCATTCTATCCCTCCGTGAAGTATCAAAGCTCTGCTAGATAGCATCACTATGTCACCGCATGCGGCTGTGCACAAGACGGGCCGATGAGCTAGACAATGGGGATGACCGACAGTTCGCAGCGCCCGCCGGCGGCTAATCCGCAGGGCTCGCTGCGCGCAGAGCAGGTCGCGCAGACCAGAGCCGCGCTGGTGGCGGCCGGGCGGCGGTTGTTCGGAACTCGCGGATTCGCCGCGACTTCGGTCGAGGACATAGCCCGCGAGGCACGCGTCACGACTGGCGCGCTCTACCACCACTTCCCGACGAAGGCAGCCGTGTTCGAGTCGGTCTTCGAGCAGGTGCATGCAGACCTGGGGGAGGCGTCACTGCAGGCTGCGATGCAGGCCACCGACGCGATCGGACTGCTGACGGCGGGAATCGGCGCGTTCCTCGACGCGGTGCTCGATCCAGAAGTGCAGCGGATCGTGATCACCGATGCGCCGGCCGTGCTCGGTCTCGCTCGCTTCATCGAACTGGACGAGCGCTACGCGTTCGCAGGCACGGTCGCGGCGCTCGAGGCTGCCAACGACAGCGGCGCGCTCCGCGTACCAGATCCGCCGACGCTCGCCCGTCTCCTCTTCGGCGCGCTGACGAGGGCAGGTCTGCTGATTGCAAGCTCGGCCGAGCCGAAAGCCACCAGGGATGCGGTGGCAGCCACACTGCGGGCGATGATCAGCGGATTCGCGGTCCAGCCCCCGTCGGGCGCTGGCGGCGACTGATCGGTCCGGCTGACGCCGTTGGGCTACTCGCTGCCGTGGCTAGCGCTGGACAGCCGGTGGAACGTGCAGGCCGCTCCGTCGAACCGGCAGTGCGCTGGTCCGCGTTCTTTGCCGGACGCGATGACTGTGAAGCTGAGGAGCAGCTGGCCGGGCTCGGTGATGTGCCCCTGGCCGGCCTGTCCCGAGCCCTGATCTCCCTGACCGCCGCCGGAGCCGCCGTTCCGCTGGCCAGAGTCGCCGCTCAGCGGGCTCGCGACACCGCGATCGGCGCCATCAGCCGTCCACTGCGCTCCGCTGACGTACAGGATGTGATCGCCGCGCAGCACGAACGACAGCTTCCAGTTCTTGACGACATGCTTTCCGGTCACGGTGATGATGACCGCGTAATTGCCATGTGCCGCTGGGGTCTCGAAATAGCGGAAAGTCAGGCCCGAAGCCGCGGTGGCACCACCGCTGTGAGCGCCGCTCCCAGAGTGCCCGCCGGACCTGCCCGAACTTATCGGCTGTCCGGAGGTGATGGTGAGCTGCCGGGAACCCTGCTGGGTATCCGGCGTGCAACCTTGTACGGTGCAGGGCACCTTCCCGATGGCGATGGCGGGGAAAGTCAGCTTCGGGTGCGGCGAGTAAATCCACAGCGAAGCCGCGATAACGAACCCGGCAGCCGCGGCGAACCATGGCGTCACCAGCAGTCCGCGGCCGATTCCGTACCCGTACGTCTGCTTGGTGGCAGGCTGGCCAGCCGCCGCGTCCCTGGCCAGGCGCCGGCCCAGCCGTGAAGAAGCGGATTCCCGATGGCTGGACAGACGCTCGCCGCCGAGGAGATCGCCCGGCTCAAGATCGCCCCACAGCGGTTCGGCCGGCAGGTCGTAGCCGGCGCCGGTGTGGTCAGGCGTGTCGTCATCGGCCGGGTCAAGGACCAAGCTGTGGAGCCGCGCTCCCTGTGCCCCGATCACCACCGGGAGCGGAATCGTCTCGGTATCGCCTGATGCAGTGCCGCGCAGGCCAGTGCCAGGCACCGTGCTGTCCAGACCCGCGCCGTCCAGACCCGTGCCGTCCAGACCCGTGCCGTCCTGCAGTGCGTGGGGCCGGCGGGCACCGAGCGCCGGGAGATTCAGCAGCACTCCAGGCGCCCTCACGGCAGCCGTCATCTGGACGCGACGGGCCGGGTGACCGGCTTGCCGTTGCGCCCTGTGCCTAGGCACGCGTTCTCTGCGATGGCGGGGCATCAAGGGGCTTTATATCAAGCCCGCCTGGGAATGGGCCAGTACCGAACTCGGGGATCAGCCCGCCGCTATACCGGGAACGTCGTGGAGCCCCGGAAATGATCCCATCCAGGCTCGCGGTTCCACGGCTTCGAGTCGACCAGCAACCCGGCACCGTGGCGCACGCTTCCGATCACCGTCCAGCCGTGCGGGACCATGCTTTCGCCTGGAAACGTGGCTGCCAGGGCGTGATCCTCGCCGCCCGCAAGCGCCCATCCCAGCCAGTCAGTGCCGAGTCTTCCAGCGGCAGGCTCCAATGCGCGGATGCCGGGCAGACTGTGCGACCTGATGTCGATGAGCACACCGCTCGCCCCGGCGATGTGGCCGAGATCGGCGACCAGACCGTCGCTGACGTCGATCATGGCGGTGGCACCCGCTGCAGCCGCAAGCGGACCCGCCGCGTAGTCAGGGTGCGGCCGCCGGTGTGCTGCCACGAGATGTTCCAGTTCGGGTTCGGGCGCGGCGAGACCGGCCCGCAGCAGCGAAAGCCCGGCAGCTGACATGCCGACCGGGCCGCTGATAGCGACGACGTCGCCAGGCCTGGCGCCGCCTCTGGTCACCGGATCGCGGCCAGCCAGGCCACCGAGCGCCGTGATCGCCAGCATCACACTGTCCGAACTGGTGACATCGCCGCCGGCGATCACGGCGCCGGCCCGCGTGCATTCGGCGACCAGCCCTTCGGCCACACCAACGACCCAGGCGACAGCGATCTCACCCGGCACTGCGAGCCCGAATAGCAGCGCCGTCGGCGCAGCGCCCATTGCCGCGATATCGGCCAGGTTCTGTGCGGCAGCCTTCACGCCAATGTCAGCAGCCACCGACCACTCACGGCGAAAATGACGGCCCTCGATCAGCAGATCGGTGCTGGCGACAACTCTGCCGTCCGGAGCCGGCAGCACCGCAGCGTCGTCACCGACGCCTTGCACGCTCGGGCCAACGCCAAGCACGCCAGGCGGGTCCGGCGGCAACACCGCCCGGATCGCCGCAATAAGGCCGAACTCACCGAGATCGGCGACGGTAATATCGTCCTCCTGGTTGATCGACTCACTGCTGATCGCAGCGCGTCCCTACGGTAGCGTTGCGGTGACAACAACGACCGTGGAGGGCGACATGGTGCAGGCGTACATTCTCGTCCAGACCGAGGTCGGGAAGGCAGCCGAGGTAGCCCTCGCAATCGGGCAGATTCCCGGCGTCACCCAGGCCGACGACGTGACCGGGCCGTACGACGTCATCGTCAGGGCTGAGTCGGACAACGTTGACGACCTGGGCCGGATGGTAGTCGCCCAGATTCAGGGAGTCGCGGGTATCACCAGGACGCTGACCTGCCCGATCGTCCATATTTAGGCTCACTCCGAGTCGTCTGAGGTCTCCGGCCGAAGCACTGCGGAGCTGCCGAGGATGCGAGCTTCCGCCGCAAGCAATGCGCGGGTGCGCTCACCCACGCCGAGTTCGGCTGCCCGGCGAAGGTCGTCGACGGTGTCGACGTCGCGGCGCAATCCAGCCAGCGCGACCGGCGTCGTCGCGGTGTCGCCGTTATCCGGGCCAGCTTCTCGCGCGCCATTACCGGCGTTGCCGGTTTCACGGAGCCGCAGTCCAGCAGTGCTGACTTCGAGGGGCCCGATCTCAATCGCGCCGGCTGCTCGATGCCGGTTACGTGAGCCAACGCCGAACTGGGGCCGGAACTCGACTCCCGGCGCCGTTGCGTACAGGACGGTGCCGGTGCCATCAGCGTCCGGCACGAAAGCCGCGCCCAGTCCGGCGGCTGCGGCCAGGGCCGCTGTCAGCTCTTCGGGCCGCGCCGCGGGCAGGTCTCCGGCCAGCCCGGCACGACCTCGTTCCGGCCATATGGTCTCTGAATGGGCAGCCCCGTACTCCAGCGCCTCGTTCAACCCGGCAGCCGGGCGGTCTGGGAGCACCAGAGCACCTAGCCCCGCGGCGATGTCGGTAACCGCGGGATCGTCGGTCACGACAAGCACAGCGCCGACCGCCGCGGCCGCTACCGCAGCCGCGATCGTGTCCGCGGCCATCGCGAGCGCAAGCTCCGACCGCGCGGCGCTGGTGAGCCCGGCAAGCCTCGATTTGGCAACTGCAAGTACCTTGACGGGGATCACTACCGACCAGCTCAGCAACGGCGTTCCGGCGGATGAATGGCCGGCCTCGGGGTGGTCGTCGGGTGCCATGCATATGATCCTCCCGCGACGCCTCGACACGGGATCGCGGGACCGGACAGACTGAGGCAGGTCACGGCGTCACAGCAGGTGACGGCCGATAGCGCGAAGGGATCCGATGGCAGGCAGCAAGGCGCGCAGGCCGGCCGACGGCAGCTACTCGAACGCCTGGCGAAACGTCTCCAAGATCATCTTGCGGCCAGGGATCCGGATGATGATGCGGCTCGACTGGCGCGGTCAGCAGAACCTCCCGGCCGACGGTCCGGTCATCCTGGCCGCGAATCACCTGTCGTACATGGACATCTTCGCTGTCTCGCTGTTCGCCGACAGCGCGCGCCGCTATCCGGTGTTCCTGGCCAAGTCGTCGCTGTTCGCGATCCCGGTACTTGGCGGCATCATCGGCAAGCTGGGCCAGCTGCCGGTGTACCGGGGCCAGGCAGACGCCGCGCTAGTACTCAAACAGGCCGCCGAGCTTGCTGCCAGGAACAACGCATGCGTGATCTTCTACCCTGAGTCGACGGTTACCAGGGACCCTGAGCAGTGGCCGATGGTCGCCAAGACCGGCGTGGCCAGGCTCGCCCTGGAACGCGACATCCCGGTCGTTCCGATTGCGCACTGGGGCGCGCAGCGGATCCTGCCGTACGGCAAGTTCGTGCCCAAGTTCGTGCCCCGCAAGACCGTGCAGCTCACGGCCGGGCCGCCGGTGGATCTGTCAGAGTTCGCCGGCCAGCCGCTGACCAACGCCGTGCTCAGGGCGGCTACCGACAAGATCATGAGGCAGATCGCCGGGCTGCTCGGCGGGTTGCGCGGGGAAACCCCGCCGGCCGAGTTCTACCACCCCGCGGTGGCCCGCCGGAAGCTGCGTCAGGACCTGCGCGCGCTGCAGGAAGCGAGCAAGCCCGAAGGCGCGATCACTCCCGCGGACGCTGCCACAGCCGACACGGCCGCAGCCGACACTGCCGCAGCCGACACTGCCGCAGCCGACACTGCCGTTGCCGACACTGCCGTTGCCGACACTGCCGTTGCCGAGCCGGGCGCGGAGGCCGCAGCCCCGTGATCCAAGCCGCGGACTTTCTCCGCCGCGACTCCCGGCAGCGGGCTCGCGGTCGGAGGCCAGCCCCATGAAGGCGGCAGTTCTCGGGGCCGGGGCCTGGGGCACCACGTTCGCCCAGGTGCTCCTCGACGCCGGGACGCCAGCCATGCTGTGGTGCCGTCGGCCCGAGCTAGCCGCTGTCATCAACGCCACTCACCAGTCGCCCGGCTACCTGCCCGGCGTGACCCTGCCGGCGGCCCTGCGCGCGACCGCCGACCCGGCCGTGGCGCTGGCTGGTGCTGACCTGGTGGCGATTGCAGTTCCCGCGCAGACACTCCGGCAGAACCTCACGGCCTGGCGTGACCTGCTGCCACCCGGAGCGCTTCTTGTGAGCCTGATGAAAGGCATCGAACTCGGGACCGGTAGCCGGATGAGCCAGGTGATCGCGGCCATCACCGGCAGCGGTCAGGACCGGATTGCGGTGATCTCCGGCCCGAACCTGGCGCCGGAGATCGCGGCGCGACAGTATTGCGCCACTGTCGTGGCCTGCGCAGACGAGGCCGTGGCCGGGCAGTTGCAGAAGGCTTGTCACACCGGCTACTTCCGCGCGTACACGAATCCGGATGTGGTCGGCTGCGAACTGGGCGGCGCCGTGAAGAACGTGATTGCGCTGGCAGTCGGTATCGCGGTCGGAATGGGCCTCGGCGACAACACCAGGGCAATGCTCATCACCCGCGGGCTGGCGGAAATCGCCCGGCTCGGCGCAGCGCTCGGCGCGGACCAGCACACATTCGCCGGCCTGGCCGGCATGGGCGACCTGGTCGCCAGTTGCAGCTCGCCGCTGGCCAGGAACCGATCTTTCGGCGAGAAGCTCGGCCACGGCGTCCCGCTGGCCGAAGTACTCGCCAGCACCACCCAGACTGTCGAGGGTGTCAAGTCGTCAGAGTCGGTACTGCAACTCGCGCGCGAGCATGGCGTGGAAATGCCGATCACCCAAACGATCGACGGCGTCATGCATCACGGCCTGGAGATCGGGGAAGCGGTGCTGTTGCTGGCCAGCAGATCAGCCAAGCCGG
>Ga0335073_10014684_pt1 | contig 10971 bp, 9 predicted proteins | sample Lox_Sample_22_FD_207093 | JGI IMG/M metagenome (GOLD analysis project Ga0335073, IMG submission 207093) | Soil microbial communities from Loxahatchee National Wildlife Refuge, Florida, United States - Lox_Sample_2.2 | ecosystem: Environmental > Terrestrial > Soil > Wetlands | place: USA: Florida... | reverse complement strand
CCATTCCCCGCGAACCGTTCGCCGACCTGATCGAGGCCTTCGTGCAGGATCAGACCGTGACGCGCTATCGCGGTTGGGACGACCTGTTCGGATATTGCCGCAAATCGGCCAACCCGGTAGGGCGCCTAGTGCTGTATCTGTGCGGCTATTCCGATGAGCGCAGGCAATCTCTCTCCGATGCCACCTGCACCGCTTTGCAGCTGGCCAATTTCTGGCAGGACGTGACCGTCGATCAGCTCAAAGACCGCGTCTATATCCCCCTCGACATCATGGACCGTCACGGATACACGGTGGAAGAACTGTTCGCCCACCGGTTCACGCCGGCGTTCCGCGAAGTGATGCGCGAGATCGTCCAGAGAGCGCGCGATCTCTTCCACGAAGGGCTACCGCTTGTCGGAATGGTGAACCGCCGGCTGGCGCTCGATCTCGATCTGTTCAGCCGCGGGGGACTGCGGGTGCTCGATAAGATCGCCGCGCGGGATTACAACGTGCTGGCGGCGAGGCCGTCGATTTCGAAAGCCGAGCGCGTGGGATTGCTGTTGGGCTCGCTGGGCCGGCTGGCGTTTTCGCGGGCGGCATGATGAACGCCACGCAACGGTCGTACGAATACTGCCGGCGCGTGGCCCGCCGCCGCGCCAAGAATTTCTATTACTCGTTCGTTCTGCTCTCGCGGCCGCAGCGCAACGCCATGTGCGCGATCTACGCATTCATGCGTTATTGCGACGACCTGAGCGATGAACCGGGCGCCACCCGCGCCGCCATCGACAAATGGAGGGCCGAGATGGAAGCCGCCCTCGAAGGCCGCTTCAGCGACCATCCGGTGTGGCCGGCGTTCTATCACACCGTGCGCCGCTTCGCCATCCCGCACCAGTATTTCCGCGAAATGATCGACGGCGTGCAGTCGGACCTGGAACCGCGGCGATTCGAGACTTTCTCGCAGCTCTATCGTTATTGCTACCAGGTGGCGTCCGTGGTAGGGCTGACCATCATCCACATTTTCGGGTTCGATACGCGCAGCGCGCTGCCGCTGGCCGAAAAATGCGGGGTGGCGTTTCAGCTCACCAACATTCTTCGCGATATCCGGGAAGACGCGGAACGGGGGAGGATTTACCTGCCGGAGGAAGATCTGCGGCGCTTCGGAGTAACGGGAGAGGACCTGTGCGCCGGCCATCGCAACCAGCCGTTCCTGGAGCTAATGGCCTTCGAAGCGGAGCGCGCGCGCGCCTACTATAACGAATCGCGCCCACTGCTCGATTTGATTCACCCGCGCAGCCGGGCATCGCTGTGGGCGCTGATTGCGATCTATTCCCGGCTGCTCGAGCGAATCGAGGGTAGCAACTACGACGTTTTCCGGCGAAGGGTCCGCCTGCCGCTCTGGGAGAAATCGTGGATCGTGTGGCGGGCCTTGGTCGGGTGACCCGCCCCGGTTAATCCATTTCGATGACCACCTCGGCGGTGGTCTTCTCCAGTTCGCCGATCACCTCGACGGCCGTCTCCAGGGCCTCCTTGACATCGCCCATGGATAAACCGATATCGATGGCGAGCGAACCAACCGTCTTGGCATAACCGGTCCAAGCCGGGACGCCGTCCTTCATGGCTTTGAGGGTCTTCTCGAACAAGTCCTGCCGCTCCTTGGCGCGATTGATGCCCTCATTGATCTTGAAGATCGAGTTCAGCAGCTTGTCGAGCGCCTTTTCGGCGCTTTCCCTCTTTAAAACGATCTTGCCGATCTCTTTGGAGTTTTTGCCCTTCTTGATCGCCTCCTGGACCTTGTTGTGCCACTCCCGTTCCTTATCCAGAGCCGCGTTTACGGTCTGGCCGAGTTGATGGGATTCCTTTTCGAGCTTCTGGATATCGATGTAGTGCACCTTAATGTGCTCTTCACAGTTCTTGAGGCTCGGCGTTTCGATGCCCAGCGCGCCGCTGATCAGGTTCAACCCTATTTCTTTGATACTCTGAGAAACTTTCTGGCGTGTGGTGTCGAGATTCTTCTGCATGAAGGTCTCGAGCACCTTGATTTCGCCCTGGATAATCTTGGCGAACTGGTCCGCGTTGAGGAACAACTTGATGCATTCCTGGCCGATGGCATTGGCATTGCGGATGATGCCGATAATGGCCAGCGGCACATGCGCGCCATGGCTGGCCGCCGCCACGGCGATGTGGCCGCCGATGGAGATGACGTTGAGAGTGATTTTGCCGGCGCTTTTGATGCGGAAAGTGGAGAGATCCTTTTGGCCCTTCTTGTACTCCTCGAAGAGCTTGTCCACCTCCTTGGCCATCTCCGTGCCGGCCGTTTCCATCTTGCTCTTGATGGCCGATTCCAGGTCTTTGGAGAAGATGTTGGCGGTCTTTTCATCGAAGTTCTGGGCCTTCTCATCGGTCTTTTTGACCAGCTGGACGGCGGCTTCGATGGCGGGTTTGGCCTTCTCGTTGGCCTTCTCCTGCATCCGGTGTATCCAGACATTGTCTTTGGCCAACCTGGCGTAAACTTTGTCGTCGAGCTCGATGATGAGCTCCAGCTTCATCCCTGGTTTGAGCTCAACTCGTTTGGGTTGCGCTCCTTCAATCAGCTTTTTGGTTAAATCGTATTCAACGGCAGTCCATTTCTTCATGGTTTATTAACCTGCTTCTCCTCTCATATGTGCGGCTTGAAATAATCTCGGGGTACAAACAGGCGGTGTGGTTCCGCGTGAAAGAGTATACAGGCCGCGGAAAATATCTGTCAATGCGCCTGGTACTGCCCCCGAGGCACTGGCAAATTCGGGCAATTTCGCAAGGGCGCCGCGGTGAAGCCGCGACCGCGGGAACCATGGCTCCCGGGAGCTGGAATTCTCATGGCAACGATCCGATTACCGGTAGTGAAATATACGATGCCATTTCCGGCGTGCTGTATACCCTCTGCGTCGCGATTTCGAAATCTCCGGCTTTCGCCGCGTAAATGGACGGCACGAATTTTTGCGGATTGCGGTCAATGATCGGAAACCACGTGGACTGGATCTGCACCATGATCCGGTGGCCCTTGAGAAACGCATGATCGCGATCGCGCAGCGGAAAGTCCCAATCGACCGGAACGCCCGGCGGCAAGGCTTCCGGTTTCTCGAAACTTTTCAGGTAGCGGCCGCGCCGCACCTCCATGGCAACCGGCAGCAGGTAGCCGTTCATGGATTGCGCATACTGTCCCGGCGCCGGGCCGGCATCCGGGTTCCAGGCGTTCTTCTGCGCATCTTCGGGATACACGTCGATCAGTTTCACCACGAAGTCGCTGTCGGTACCGGACGTGGAAGCGTACAGCCTGGCCGCCACCTCGCCGGTGACGACGAGATCTTTCTCCAGCGGACGGCTGATGTAGGTCAGCACGTCGGGCCGGTGATCGACAAACCGTTGATCGTCCACCTCCCACGCGCGCCAGTCGCCGCCCGGGTAGGTCGGCGAAATCGGCCGCTTCCGGTATGGCACGGGGTTGGCCGGGTCCGATACATACTCGCGGTAGGGTTTACCGGCTTTCGGGGGCTCGAAGGCGAGGGTCCCATCGGATTGTAAATAGAGTTTCGTCGCTTTCGCGCCGGATGGCGGCCAGGACGCATACGTGTGCCAGGTGTTCGATCCCGTCTGGAAGGTCTTTGCCTGCCAGGCGAACGCGGCGCCCGATCCGTGGAGGTAATACCGGAAAAACGGCGCTTCGATTTCGGCGCGAAATTCCCTGGCGGTATCGTGGCCGCCGTAGTGGTAGACGCCGATGGATTCCGCTTTTGCGGATTGCCACTGGCCGTGCAGCCAGGGACCGGCGACCATGAAATCGCCGTGGCCGCCGTCTTTTTCCGCTTCGTGCCGAAAGATCTGCCAGGGACCCCACGGATCTTCCTGATCCCAGAACCCAGCCACGTTCAGGGTGGGAACTGCCGAGCCGTGAAGTTCGCGAACCCACGCCTCGCGTTTCCAGAAATCGTCGTAGTCCGGGTGGGCCACGTTGGCGTTCCAGTAGGGAATCGAGCCGTGGAGATAACGGGCATTCAGGTTCGCCACCGGACCGACCTCCAGGTACCACTGATAGGTGTCGTAAATCGGAAACTCGAAGTGCGTATTCTTCGCTTTGTCCGCCTGTTCCATGACGGCATATTCGAAGTTATAACTGAGGCGCAGCGCTCCGTACCGATGGTCGTCGTCGTTCATCCACTGGTCCACGGGCGATGCCTGCTCGCTTACCGCCTTGAGCGCGGGATGTGGCAGTAACAGAGTCAGTCCGGCGGTCAAGCCATCGTACGAGACGCCGTAGATTCCCACGCGGCCGTTGTTTGCGGGGACGTTCTTGACCAGCCAATCGATGGTGTCGTAGGCGTCGGTGGCTTCATTGACGGATTTGGGATCGCTCAGGTCAACCCGCGAAGACAGTTCGAAAGTGCCCTCCGACTTGAACCGGCCTCGTAAGTTCTGGATGACGAAGATATATCCGTCCGCCGCCAGTTCCTGTAAATTCGCCGCCAACTTTTCGGGAGCTTGCGCAGGCACGCCATACGGCGTGCGGCGCAACAAAACCGGCAGCGCGCCATGCTGGTTGACGGGCGTCAGAATCACGGTCTGCAGATGAACGCCATCGCGCATCGGGATCATGACTTCCCGGTACCGGAAGGGCGATCTTGCCCACGCCGGAGTTATCGACAGAACTGCCGCTATGGTTGCTACCGCCGATCGGTTCATCTCACCGCCCTCGCTTTCGCGGATCATTCAGTCTACCAGCCAACCGGCCCGGTCGCGGTACTCTCATCTCCAGTGGATGCTCTCTCTCGGGATAGACTCCGGTGCTGACGTACGGAAGGATTGTGCGCCGTGGCGAACGGGCCGAGAATACGGAAAAAGGCAAGGAGGGCATCGGGTACGCCATGAGCACCGAAGATTTCGAAATTGCGGAATATTTTCGCGGGCTGCTGGATCACGAGGCCGGATGCCGAACGGTGGGATGCGCGAACTGTGGCGCGCTCGAACGAATAGTCGAGGCCGTCCGGGAGCGGTTGTTCGGCAGCACCACTTATCGAATCGAGGGATCGCCAACCGTAGAACAGGAGCCGCCCGCGGAGTTGGTCCGGTTTGCCGTTCGCCGGCGAACCCACTCAGTCCGTTAATGTTACACCGCCCGGTTCGGGCTAGTGGCAGATTTTTCCCCGCTGGTGTTACTATTACAGACATTCTGGCTGTCTGGCGGGTTGAATGATCTCGGGCAATCGCCGTTCGTTTTTGTGGAAAATGGCGGGTCTGGCTGCCGTTCCGGCAAGCGCAACTGCCGGACCGGGAAATACCTTTCCTGGTACCCGGCAGGAAATGGCAACGCGCTTACGCCAAACTGCCGCTTTAGCCGAAGGCCGGCAGCCGCAAGCCAGCCACCCGAATAATGGTGACGAGACCTCGCTGCCGAATTACATCGCAAGTTTCACTAAGGGCCTGCCCCATACTCAACTGGGCGAGGTAGAGCCCAGCGCCTACCAGAGCCTGCTGGCTGCCCTGGAGACGGGCACGGAAACGGCCATCGAGAATATTCAGCGGGGATCCGGCGCCAAACTGGTCAATCCGCTTTCCGGCTACGCCTTTCAAATGGAGGGCGCCGATTCGCACATCTGGGGCACCGCGCCGCCGCCGGCTTTCTCCAGTGCCGCCGCCGCCGGCGAGATGGTGGAACTCTACTGGCAGGCGCTCTGCCGCGACGTGCCGTTTACGCAATACGACACCTCTGCTTTAACCGCGGCCGCGGTCGAGGATCTCAACCGGCTTTCCTCCTTTGCCGGTCCGACCTCCGGCGGCAAGGTCACAACCGATACGCTGTTTCGCGGTAACGTGACCGGCGGCCTGACCGGACCGTTCATCTCGCAATTTTTCTGGCAGCCCGTGCCGGTCAATTCCACTAATCTGGTCCAATTATATAGACAAGGCGCGGCAGGTTTAGACTATCTTAATAACTTTAGTGAATGGCTCGCCCTCCAGACCGGAGTGCCGCCGTTCCTGGCGTGGACTCCCGATCCGCAACCGCGCTACATCTTTAACGGCCGTGGGTTGGGCGAATGGGTGCATTACGACTTCCTGTATCAGGCATACCACAACGCGGCTTTGATCCTACTTAACCAGTCGCCGGACACGGTTCTCGACACCAATCCTTATCTGAGTCCCACTAACCCCTACAAAACAACCAAGGTAGAAACCGGATTCGGCAGTTTCGGGGCGCCTCACATCTGTAGCATTCTGGGAACCGTAACGATTGCCGCTTTGTACGCGGCCTGGTTCCAGAAGTGGATGGTACACCGGCGCTTGCGGCCGGAGGAGTTCGGCGGGCGGGTCCAGCAGACCAAGACGGGCGCGGCGCAATATCCGATTCACTCCGACCTGATGAACTCCGCGGCATTGCCGATGGTGTATGCCGCGAACAGCAGTTACCTGCTGCCACAAGCATTCCCGGAGGGCTGTCCGCTGCACCCTTCCTATCCGCAGGGACATGGTACGGTGGCCGGGGCTTGCACGGCGATGCTGAAGGCTTTTTTCGACGAGACCCAGATCGTGACCAACTGCGTGGTGGCAAGCGACGACGGACTGTCCCTGAATCCGTACACCGGGCCGGCGTTAACGGTTGGCGGCGAGATCAATAAACTCGGGTTTAACGTGGCCATGGGGCGAGATTTTGCGGGTATCCACTACCGCAGCGACGCCGAGGCTGGATTTCTGCTGGGCGAACAAGTGGCGATGGCCATTCTCCAGGACTTGGTGGATACCTACGCGGAAGATTTTTCCGGCTTTCAGTTCACTCTGATGGACGGGACTGCTGTTAGAATTGGTTCCCGAGGATAGCCTATCCTCCAAGCGCATTGCTGACCGGCGGTCTTCGAGGACCCGAGGTGAGTCCCCTATTACCGTAGAATAAGTCAACAACCCCCACTCTCTTTAGATCATTGCAGAGCAGGATGTTTAAAAAACTATAGTAAAAGACCTCAAAGTCCGAATATAATGGTTTCGGACTACCCTGGTTTTGGGACTTTTAAATTAGGAGTTTGATTGATGGGGGTCAAAATGGATCAACGACTTCCTCGAGCGCTAGCTGGACTTTCCGCAGTGGCGCTGATGGCTGTGGCCGCAACGACCACAATGAATGCGCAAACGCTCCAGGCGCCGCGACTTGCACTTCGTGCCGTAACGCCGGGCGATATTTCGACCTACAAGCTGCCATCCACGACGCAGGTCTCGGGTGGATTAAGTACAGTCGGGCTCGGCGAGCCACTGTATATGGAAGTGCAGGTAGACATCACCTTACCGGCAAGCCAGTTGGGTGGCGTGACTTGGGCAATCAGCGAGTCGCCGTCCGGCTCGAAAGCGGCGCTGGCAGCCAGCCCGCTCGGCACGATACCGATCAAAGAGCCGTCGGATGCCCTGATTTATCAGGTGGCCGGACGGCAGATGTTCATTCCGGACATCCACGGTCTTTATGTAATCAGCGCGACAGTGACAATCAACGGTACGGCGACGCAATTGTACCAATCGTATATCGCGGGCACGTATGTGGGAGTTGCGGTGTGCACGCAGTGCCACGGTGGCGGCCTTGCCCAGCCGATGGTGGCGCCGTGGTCGCAAACGGCTCACGCCAGCATCTTCACCAACATCATCAACGGCACTGTCGCCGGAGAGAACGAGAGCGCGTCTTGTGCCGCCTGCCATACGGTGGGCTATGACGCCCATTCGACGGTCAACGACGGCGGCTTCTCTTACACTGCCAGCCAGTTGAAGTGGACGTTCCCGACCACCGACGCGGCCGGCGATTTCCAGGCGATGCCGCAGGCGCTCCAGAATCTGGCCAATATTCAGTGCGAAAACTGCCACGGACCGGGCAGCGAGCACGCTTACTATGGCGGCGACGTGATCGCCGTGGCGATCCCGACCAACACGGGCGGATGCAACCAATGCCATGACGCGCCGACTCATCATTACAAGGGCACTACCTGGGCGCTTTCCATGCATGCCGTGACCACCACCGATCCGGCCGGCAACGCGAGCTGCGTCGGCTGCCACACCGGGACCGGCTTCATCGCCCGCATGAACGGCGAGAACCCGATTACCGACACGTCGTACCACTCCATCGATTGCTCGGCCTGCCACGAGCCACACGGGATGACGCAGCCTTCGAGCGATTCGCACCTAATTCGCAACATGGCGTCGGTGACGCTGGCTGATGGGACCAAGGTAACCAGTTCCGTAGTCGGCGAAGGCATTCTCTGCATGCAGTGCCACCAGAGCCGCTTGAAGGCATCGGCCGTGGACACCACTACCGGAAGCGCCCATTTCGGACCGCACGAAGGCCCGCAGGCCGACATGCTGATGGGGACCAACGGCTACACGTACGGCAAGACGATCACCAGTTCCGCGCATCAGTACGTCACCACCAACGCCTGCATTGACTGCCACATGCAGACCGTGGCCAGCACCGATCCGGCGTTCATGAAAGCCGGCGACCACACCTTCAGCACCACCTATGCTCCCGCGGGACAGGCGCCCGAGGATCTGGTTGGCGCTTGCCAGGCCTGCCACGGCACGGACCTCACCAGCTTCAACTTCCCGATTTTCAATTTCTCCGGCGGCAGCGGTTTTGCCGGCGTGCAGGACCAGGTACAGTCGCTGCTCGACCAGCTTTCCACGATGCTTCCGCCCAACAGCCTGGTGAAGAGCTCGCTCACCATCGATTCCACCTGGACGAAGCCGCAGCTGGAAGCGGCGTACAACTGGCTGTTCGTCAACAACGACGGCAGCAAGGGAATCCACAACCTCGACTACGCGGTCGGCCTGCTGCAGGCCTCCATCGCGAACTTGCAGGGTCAAAAGTAAGTCAGCTATTGGCGGGTGTGGCTCCCGGCTAACGGGAGTCATGCCCGCTCCTTCCTGCGTTTTCCCTCCGGTACCTCCTCGCCTGCACCGCACCGGCCTTTCGAGATATACTGCATCCAACCCTATGCTCATTGCCCTTTTTGCCGGCCTGGGTATTTTCGCGCTCGGCTATCTGATCGTCTGGATCCAGCAGGCGCGCCACAGCAGCCAGCCGTCGCGCAAACCAACGCCACTCGGCATCGGCATCGGGTTGTTCACCAATTTCCTGGATACTCTCGGGGTCGGATCGTTCGCCACCACCAGTTCGCTGTTCAAACTGGGTGGTCTGGTGCGCGACGAGGAGATTCCGGGAACCCTGAACGTGGGCCACACGCTTCCCACGGTGATGGAAGCCATTCTGTTTCTGGGTTTCGTTCAGGTGGATATCACGACGCTGGTGACGATGATTGGGGCGTCGGTGCTGGGGGCGTGGTTGGGAGCGGGTGTGGTTTCCGCCTGGTCGCGGCGGAAGGTGCAGATCGGCATGGGCAGCGTGCTGCTGGGCGCGGCGGCCATGATTGTCCTGAACCAGATGAACTGGGTGCCCGGAGCCGGCAATGCCATGGGGCTGTCGGGAACGCGGCTGCTGATCGGCATCGCGGGCAACGCGCTGCTGGGTGCGCTGATGACCCTCGGTATCGGCCTTTTTGCGCCGTGCATGATTCTGGTTTACCTCCTCGGAATGAACAAGCTCTGCGCGTTCCCCATCATGATGGGCTCCTGCGCGTTCCTGATGCCGGTCGGCAGCGCGCGCTTCGTGCGGGCCGGGAAATATAATCTGAAGGCCGCGATGGGGCTGGCGATCGGAGGCGTTCCGGGAGTGCTGCTGGCATATTATCTGGTGAAAACCCTGCCGACCGCCGCGCTGAACTGGCTGGTGGTGGTTGTGGTCACGTATACCGCCATCATGATGTTGCGAACCGCCCACCGCGAACGCCAAGCCCCGGATATGCTGCCCGCGGAGGCTTCCGGCGACTGAAAGGATGACGACGCAGGCTGAAAAAGGCGCTGCGTTCCACGCGCTGCACCGGCGCGCGGGCGCGTTCCTCATTCCCAACCCCTGGGACATGGGCAGCGCGCGGGTGCTGGCTCATCTGGGCTTCGAAGCGCTAGCCACCACCAGTTCGGGTTTCGCGTTCACCCTGGGAAAGCCCGACGGAGCGGTCTCGCGCGCGGCCATGCTGGCACACGTGGCGGCGATGGTTTCCGCTGTCGATCTTCCCGTGAGCGCCGATCTCGAGAACGGCTACGGCGACGCGCCGGAAGACGCCGCGGAGACCATCCGGCTGGGAGCCGCGGCAGGGCTTGCCGGCGGATCGATCGAAGATTCCACTCGCGGCGCCACTCAGCCGGTCTATGAAACCGAGCACGCCGCGGAACGTATCCGCGCGGCGGCCGAGGCCGTGCGCGCGCTGCCGTTTCGCTTCACTCTCACTGCCCGCGCAGAGAATTACATTGTGGGCAGGCCGGATTTGGCCGATACCATCCGGCGGCTGCAGGCATACCAGGAGGCCGGCGCGGATGTGCTCTATGCACCGGGGCTCACGTCGAGGAACGAGATCGCGGAGGTAATCCGATCGGTGGACCGCCCGCTCAATGTGCTGGGAGGGCTCGGCCCGGCGCCACTGTCACTGGCTGAATTATCGGCAATCGGCGTGAAGCGCGTGAGCACCGGCGGCTGGCTGGCGCGGGCGGCGCAGGGCGCGTTCCTGCGCGCCGCTCGGGAGTTGTGGGAGCGCGGAACTTTCGGATTTACCAAAGACACCCCCGCGGCACGCGAAGTGAACCCGCTCCTGGAAGGCTAGCGCCGCGACCGCACGATCGATTTCCGCGTGTCTCGAAGCATCGCCCTCGCAAGCCCTTGATTCGGGATGGGGCTGGTACCTAGATCTTCTTATACAGAATTGTGGTCGACTCCAGCTTTTTTCCACGGGGATCGCTGGCGTACCCTGGAATGGTTCCCGCGGCTACATACCCCATCGATAAGTAGAGCGGCTCCGCCATTTCTCCGGTGCGCGTGTCGAGCGTAATCAGGGTTCGCATCTCGCGCCGGGCCACCTCTTCAATGGCCGACATCAAAGCGCG
>Ga0335073_10014683_pt1 | contig 10972 bp, 6 predicted proteins | sample Lox_Sample_22_FD_207093 | JGI IMG/M metagenome (GOLD analysis project Ga0335073, IMG submission 207093) | Soil microbial communities from Loxahatchee National Wildlife Refuge, Florida, United States - Lox_Sample_2.2 | ecosystem: Environmental > Terrestrial > Soil > Wetlands | place: USA: Florida... | reverse complement strand
CGTCGTGGGAGAAGATGCCGGAGCACGATCGCTGGCAGATTATTACTTACTTAAAGGGACTTGGTCTTTCCCAGACGCAAGAGGCAAGTGCCGCGCCAGCCGATCCGGACACCGTCTCGAAAATAAAGGCCGCGCCTCCGGCGCCTCCTTTCACCGACTTTCGTTATGAGCAGCCGGGGAAAGTCCGCAAAATTACGGCCAGGGATCTGCCTCAGCCCTACGCTACTCACTCGGCTGAAAATGGCCCGGATGTCGTCGCGCGTCCCACCAATGCCTGGCCAAAAGCGCCCGCCGGTTTTCTGGTGCAGCTGTACGCGGCCGGGCTGGATAATCCCCGGCTGCTTCGCACCGCGCCCAATGGCGACATATTCCTCGCCGAGAGTGACGCCGGCCGCATTCGCGTGTTTCGTGGCATGACCAGCGACGGCAAGCCCGAGGACGCATCCATTTTTGCCAGTGGATTGAACAAGCCCTACGGCATCGCCTTTTATCCTTCCGGTCCTGACCCGCAGTGGATTTATATCGGGAATACCGACTCAATCGTTCGCTTCCCCTATCACAATGGAGATATGAAGGTGACAGGAGCGCCGGAACACCTTGCAGACCTTCCAGCCGGCGGGGGCCATTGGACGCGCTCGATTGAATTTTCTCCCGACGGCAAGACGATGTTTGTCGCCGTGGGCTCGGCCTCGAATGACGACGACACCGATACCCATCCCGAGGAGAAAAATCGGGCCGATATTCTGGCCTTCAATCCCGATGGAAGCGGCATGAAAGTCTTCGCCTACGGAATCCGTAACGCCGGCGGGGGACTGGCGATCAGCCCCAAGACCGGAGACCTGTGGTGTTCGGTGAATGAGCGGGACGCTTTGGGCGACAATCTGGTCCCCGATTACATCACGCATGTGCAGGACGGCGGATTTTACGGATGGCCCTGGTGGTATATCGGTTCCCACCAGGACCCGCGGCAGAAGGGGAAACATCCCGAACTTAAGGACAAAACCATCGTTCCGGATGTTCTGCTGCAGCCGCACAATGCCTCTCTGGAGATTACGTTTTATCAAGGAACCCAATTCCCAGCGGAGTACCAGGGGGACATCTTTGCTTCTGAGCACGGCTCGTGGAACCGTAGCGTGCGCGCGGGTTATGAAGTCATTCGTGTGCCGCTGCATCAGACGGGACAAGCCAGCGGTGAGTACGAAGATTTTCTGACCGGATTCGTCTTGCCCGACGGCAATGTCTGGGGGCGGCCGGTTGGTACAGCCATCGCTCCCGATGGTTCGCTGCTGGTAAGCGACGACGGTTCGAACTCCATCTGGAGAGTCAGCTACTCGCGCAAGTAACAGGCGACATTATAGCCAACACTCCTTGCCGACCTTCTTGGTTGTTATTTCGAGGAGCGGCAGCGACGAAGGAATCTGCATTTTTTCTGGATTGTCCGGACAAATTGCAGATTCTCCCGCGCTGGGGATGACAACCCCGGAGCCGAGATTACCGAAGTCACGCGTTCAGGCAATCCCAAGAGCGGAATTCATGTTCGCTTGCCGGATACTGAGTGGGCGCCTAAGGAGCCTTCTTATTCGGCTCCAGCCTCAGCATGACCTGGTACTTCACATTCTTTTTCGTCTCCGGCCTTTGCGGGATTATCTACGAGCTTGTCTGGCTGCGCCTAGCCATGGCGCAATTTGGCGTGACCACGGCTCTCACCTCGATCGTGCTCTCCATGTTCATGGCGGGGCTGGGGCTGGGCTCATGGGCGGCGGGCGCGTTGTTACGGCGCTACAACCGGAGTTTCGCGGCTCGTCCTTTGCGTCTCTATAGTCTGACCGAGCTTCTCATTGGAGCCTCCGCAATCGCCGTGCCAGCGGAATTGCTTTATGGCCACGAGTTGCTGGCGAGCATGACGGAATCAGGGGCAGTATCCTCCGCCGCCTACTATCTGGCTTCGGGCGGATGGCTGGCGCTGACGCTCGTGCCCTGGTGCACGTGCATGGGCGCGACGATTCCCCTTGTGATGGGAGCCATCCGTAGCCGTTCGGGCTTCGAGTCGCGACGATCTTTCAGTTTTTTGTACGTGGCTAACGTATCGGGAGCAATTGCCGGCGCCCTGCTGGCGCCGCTATTGATCGAGCTGGGCGGATTTCATGCCACCCTGCGCGTCGGCGCCTGCCTGAACCTGCTGATCGCAATGGGCGCATTCTGCTTCAGCATGGCTTCACAGGAGGGTTCAAGCGAAGCAGCCTCCAACCCAGCTATAGCTTCGGTGGGAAGTTTTGCGAACAGCCGGACTCCGCTATGGTTGCTGTTTTTCACCGGGCTGAGCACCATGGGCATGGAAGTAGTGTGGATTCGTTTGTTCACGCCTTACGTGGGGCCGCTGGTCTACGCTTTCGCCAAAATCCTGGCGACATATCTGGCCGCGACTTTCGCCGGTTCCCGCCTCTACCGTGCGTGGGGCCAAGGCCATAAGCACGAAAGCAAACTTGCATGGCTGGCCCTGGTTCCCGCCGGAGTGCTTTGCCTGCTGACCTCCGACGTTCGCGTCGCATTAAGTTCGTCCACGCGCGTCTTTCTCGGCGTGGCGCCATTCGCAGCTTTGATGGGCTTTCTCACACCTATGCTGATCGACCGCTGGTCGAGCGGCGATCCCGACCGCGCCGGCAAGGCATACGGCGTGAACGTGCTCGGTTGTATAGCCGGTCCTCTGCTTTGCGGCTTCTGTCTGTTGCCCTTCTTTGGAGAGCATTTTTCCACCCTGATTTTGTGTCTGCCGTGGCTGGTCCTCGCCGCGGCTTCCGTATACGCTGGCAAATCGAGGCTGCTCGATCGCGGCGCAGTTTATGCCACCTCCATCCTGGGACTCGCGATCCTCCTCTTGACCAAAGATTTCGAGACTGCATATCCGCAGCGCGAGGTGCTGCGTGACAGCACCGCAACGGTCATCGCCACCGGAAGCGGAATGAGTAAACGCTTGCTGATCAACGGGGTCGGCATTACCGCCATGGTTCCACTGCCCAAGATGATGGCGCACCTGACTCTGGCTTCGCTGGAACAGCCTCCGCGCAATGCCTTGGTCATCTGTTTTGGAATGGGCACGACTTTCCGTTCCGCTATGTCCTGGGGAATTCCGACGACCGCGGTTGAACTGGTTCCCAGCGTTCCCAAACTGTTCAGCTACTACCATCCGGATGGAGATAAGATTCTTGCCTCCCCGCTGGCGCACGTGGTGGTGGACGATGGACGCCGCTACCTCGAGCGGACGCTGGAGCAGTACGACGTCATCATTATTGATCCGCCGCCACCGGTTCAGGCGGCGGGCTCCAGTCTTCTCTACTCCGAGGATTTTTATGCCGTGGCCCGCGAGCGCCTGCGCACGGGAGGAATCCTGCAGCAATTTCTTCCCGACGGCGTGAACGAAGCCAATGACGACGCCCTGAAGGCCTCCGTCACTCGCGCTTTGAGAAATTCTTTTCCCTACGTCCGGATCTTCCCGTGGAACGGCCGCCAAGGCTGGCATTTTTTGGCGAGTGCTCAGCCTATCCCCATTCGCAGTGCCGTGGAACTCGTGGCGCGCATGCCCCGCGGGGCCATCGCCGACATGATGGAATGGGGGCCCGCGAAAACTCCAGACCAGCAGTTTCAGATTCTGCTCTCGCGCGAAATTCGGCCCGAGCAGATGATCGCGCTCTCTCCGAATACGCCCGCTCTGCAGGATGACCGACCGATCAATGAGTATTATCTGCTGCGTCATCCCGGCAGCGTGCTTACGTTCTGACGCATCCTGCTGCGAGTCAGCGCCGATCCGCATATGAGATTTGCAAGGGTCGGGCTTTACCTGGGCCGTTGCATCACGGCTAATCGCCAAGCTTTGCTCGGCCGCCCAGACGAGGGCGTCTGGGCCTACGTGACCCCGGAAGGCCCAAAGCTTTGACAGCGGCTAACGCACTCTTTAAGCTTGGCCATGGATGAGTCTTAACCTGCTCTCTTATGTCTTTCTCGGCATCGCGACTTTTCCCTTCATTTATTACCTGATTTCTATCTATAGTTCCTGGCGATTTTTTCATCGGAAGGCCAGAATCGCGGATCAGACCTTTACTCCTCCGGTCAGCAATCTCAAACCCATCCGCGGTGTTGATCCCGACGCCTACGAAAACTTCGCCAGCTTCTGCCGCCAGGACTATCCCGACTACGAACTGGTGTTCTGTGTGGGAGAGAACGACGATCCCGTCATGCCGGTCCTCGAAAAGCTCGTCAAGGATTTCCCCAAACACCGCATCCGTGTGTTAGTCGGAAACGACAAGACCCCAGCCAACGATAAAGTCGCGAAGCTGGAGCGGTTGGTCAGCGAAGCGGAGCATGAAGTCGTCGTGATCAGCGACAGTGACGTCCGCGCTCGTCCCGACTATCTGCGCACCGTAGTGGCGCCGCTCGCCGATCCTAAAGTGGGCGCCGTGACCTGCTTCTACGTGCCCACCGAGGAGAAGTCGTTCGCCGAGAAACTGCAAACCATCGGCATGGTGTCCGATTTTTATGCCGGAATTCTGGTCGCGAGGCAATTGGACGGAGTGAAGTTTGCCCTCGGGCCGACCATCGCCACCACCCGCGCCCGGCTGGCCGGCTTCGGCGGCTACAAAGCGATCGAGAATCAGCCCGGAGATGATCTCTTAGTGGGGCGTCTCATCGCTGAGCAAGGCTACGAAGTCGAACTTTTGCACTACACCATCCTCACGGTGGCAGACTATCAGTCCATGTCCGCGTTGCTGCACAAGCGCTTGCGCTGGCTAGTGGTGATGCGGCACATGCGCCCCTGGGGGCATCTAGGCCTTATCTTTACGCAGGGTTTGCCATGGTCTTTGGTTGCGATTGCCATTCATCCGTCTTCCACAGTGGCCCTGAGCTACCTCGGAGCATATTCACTGCTTCGGATCGCCATGACTTGGCTGGTCGGCGTGCGCGGATTAAAAGATCGGTCGGTTTGGAAGAAGCTGTGGCTGATCCCGCTCTGGGATGCGATGGCATTCTGCCTCTGGCTGGTAAGCTTTGCCCGCAGCAGCATTCGCTGGCGGGGCGGCGAGTATTACATTCGGGACGGCCAACTGGTTCCCGCCGCGGCGGCCGGACCTGCGAACGAGTAAGTTCGGTCAGCTTCCGCTGTGCGCCCCATTGCCCCGCTGTGATTACACTTAGACGTTGAGGAGGGTAGTCTATGATTACCGGCGCCCACCTGGTGATTTACAGCAAAGATCCGGATGCGGATCGGGCTTTCTTCGGTGAAGTTCTTGGTTTTCCTTCGGTGGATGCCGGCCACGGCTGGCTCATATTCGCCATGCCCGGCGCCGAGACTGCGTTCCATCCTTCGGAGCAGAACAATCTCCACGAACTTTACTTCATGTGCGACGACCTGAAGGAAATGATGGGGTCGTTGAAGGAGAAAAAGGTCAGCTTCTCCGAGGTGCATGAAGAGCGCTGGGGGAGCGTCACCAGGATGAAGCTGCCGGGCGGCGGAGAAATCGGTCTTTATCAGCCGAAGCACCCAACCGCCCTGAAGCGCAAGTTAAGATAGGCCGCGCGCGATCAGCGTTTACTGTATTCAGCGCGACGTTTGTGCGGTTTCGCTGCCGAGCCGTGACTTCCGTTGCCTTTGACCGCGCCCGCTCCCACCAGATCCGGGTCCGCCGTTGCAGGAGACGTCCGGGCGTGGCGCTCGTTTTTCGCCTGCCGCCAGTTGACCCGCGGCAGCATCATCGCAGCATCGACACGATCCCGGTATTTCATGGCGATGTTCATGAGCGAATCGAGCAGCGAATCTGACAGGAGATGCGGTTGTAATCCCAGCTCAATGAGCTTGGAATGCTTGGCGTTGTAATAGTGCTCTTCCGCCTCAACCCGTGGATCGGGAAGGTGGTTGACTTCGACGCTCAGTCCCAGCTTCTTTCCTTCGCTTTTCACCATGCGGGCTAGATCGAGCACCGAGAATTGTTCGGTGAACTGGTTAAACACCCGGAACTCACCGCGGCCGGCTGGATTCAAACACGCAATCTCAACGCAGCGTACGGTGTCGCGAATGTCGAGGAATCCACGCGTCTGGCCCCCCTTGCCATAGACAGTGAGAGGAGAGCCGATTGCAGCCTGCACACAGAAGCGATTCAGCACCGTGCCGAATACCTCGTCGTAGTCGAAACGGTTGATGAGACCTTCATCCATCGCCACTTCGTCGGTCATCGTGCCGTAAACCACGCCTTGGTTCAGGTCGGTCGCCCGCAGTCCCCAGATCTTGCAGGTGAACATGATGTTGTGGCTGTCATGCACTTTCGAAAGGTGATAGAACGAGCCCGGCTGCTTGGGAAAGGGCAGCACATCCTTACGCCCGTTATGCTCGATGGTGATATAGCCTTCTTCGATGTCGATGTTGGGGGTGCCATATTCGCCCATGGTGCCCAGCTTGATGAGGTGGCAATCGGGCTGGAACTCGCGCAGGGCGAAAAGGAGATTCAGCGTGCCCACGACATTGTTCACCTGGGTGAAGACCGCGTGCTTGCGGTCAATCATGGAGTACGGGGCGGCGCGCTGCTCGGCGAAATGCACCACTGCTTCCGGTTCGAATGCCTGGATGGTGGAAGACAGGAAGTCGTAGTCCATCACATCGCCAACGAAGAGCTCGACCTGCTGGCCGGTGAGCTGCTGCCAAAGGCTCAAGCGTTCCGCCAGAGGACGGATCGGGGTCAGCGTCTGGACTCCGAGCTCGTAATCCCACTGGCGGCGGCAGAAATTGTCGACGATGGCGACGGAATGTCCCCTATTCGAAAGATACAGGGCGGTCGCCCACCCACAATAACCGTCACCACCGAGCACGGCAATTCTCATTTGTCCTCCTCGACCAGTCGCGCCTTCAATGAATCTATTATTCTATCCCAAGGAATCGTGTCCGTCCTTGCGTTCTTCGCGGACTTTCTTGGGGAACTTCGCGTTTAGATTTATCCAGTCATAGCAACGACCTGACCCCAAAGGGCACAAAGAAAAGCCGAACTTCGCGAAACAATTCACCGCTGACGTTCGTCATCAAACTGCGAAATCGCGGTCGTGATCGGGTGATTGGTGAACACCACTTTCCCGCCACTCTCGGCTACCAGATTCAGTTCACCGCGTCCGACCAGTGACTCGAATCTCGGCACTGCGGAATCCTTGGCCACGATGTAGCAGCGTTCTGGCCGCAGCCAAAGCTCCGCGAACTGAGCATCGTCGATAAAAACTTTCGGCGCATTCGGAGCATAGCCCCCGTATTCGAGGTTTAGATAACGTCCATTCAGCAGGAGCGCCGGACGATTGGTGTAAAAAAATACCGAAGAGAAAGTGTAGTAGTGGTGGTCGACGATCAGCGTCCCTTCGGGTGATTTCAGGATTGCCTCCGCCAGGGGCCGCGAGGAGAGATACGGATCAAAGGCCACCATCGCCAGGCGGGCGGCGTGAAAGAACAAAATCATCATCAGGACAGCAGAGAGAAACGCACGCCGGGCGCTTCCGGCGGCGATCCCGACCGCGGCGATTAAGAAAGCTACTGCCGCCAGCAGAAGCGGCAATCGCAGATACGCGAAGGAGGGCAAGGTCAAGTCCTCCATGTGACCCAACGACAGCAAGTAAGCTCCCGGGTGCTGCTTCAGGGCGTTTGAGATATCGCCGGGTGCGGGAACGTTACGGGTCAAAATCAATAGCGCAATGGCCGCGAGTCCCGCGGATGCCGCGATGCCAGCCAGCAGGCGTGAGCCTCGCCTGATCCACGAACTGTCTGCCACCATGGCGCATCCCAGAAGCAGGGCCAGCGCCGGGTAGCAGGGCATCGAGTAATACTCCTGCGTGGTCGAAAAGGTAAAGAACACGAGGATAAATCCCGTCCAGCACAGTGCCAGAAGCCGGGTGCGTCCTGCCCGGTCAATCGGAGTAAATGACAACTTCGCCACCGCCGGCAGGTAAACACTCCACGGAAACAGCCACAGGAAATGGAAGAGCCAGAAATACAGCCGGGGCACTGTGTTGTAATCGCGTGGATAACGAAGATTCAGAAAGCGGAGAAGCTGTTCATTGATGAAATAGAACCAGAGAAATCCATGATACTGGCCGGGCCCGCTGTGCAGGGTAAAGACGAAATAGGGCGGATTACGCAGCGTAGCCAGAACGTGCCATGGTGCCGCTATCACAATCACGATCAGTGCCGCAGTGAAAGGATGAAGCCGCTTCCAGGTCCGGGCGGAGAAAAGCTGTCCGGTGACTGCCAGGTAGATCACTCCGGCGGCGAGAGGAAAAACTATCCCGATTAAACTCTTCAGTAACAGCCCCAACCCCAGGCTTGCCGCCAAAACGACGGCCCAGAGCTGGGGATGAGGCTCTTCTTCCTCCTGGGCTCGCAGGAACGCCCACATCGCCAGGGCCACGGTGAAAGTGATCATGACGTCGGGAATCAGGATGCGGGTAAATAGAAACAGGCCCACGCATGTGGCCATCACCAGCCCGGCGTAGAATCCCGCCCGCTTTCCGAACGCCCACACGCCGAATGCGGCCGTAAGCCAGCAGAGCGCCATCACCGACAGCGCGATGGGAATGCGCGCCGCCCAATCATGCACTCCGAAAACTTTGTACGCGAGGGCGATCACCCAATAGATCAGCGGCGCCTTTTCCAGGTAGGCGACGCCATCCAGGTGCGCGGTGACCCAGTCGCCAGAGATCAGCATGTTGCGGGCGATCTGCGCCTGCACCGCGTCCACATCGTCCATTAATGAAGGAGGGGAAACGATGCAGCCCAGATATATGGCTGCCGCGACTAGCAGAACCCCTACATACAGGTGCCAGCTTTTTCCTGGATTGTCCAATCTTTTCTCGCCGGCGTGGCCGCCGTCTGAATCCCCCATTTTTTCATCCACAAGAACAGAATCATTAAGCCCCAAAGATGGTACCCAAGATTGGCTTTCCTCGTCTGGTGGAGTTGTAAGTACGCATCGATCTGAGCCGGCCGGAATAAACCGCAATGTTCTGCTGCACCCGAAGTCAGCGTCTCGGTCAGTAACTCGCGAAGCGGACCGCGCAACCACTGGTGCGCCGGAATGTCGAAGCCCATTTTCTTGCGGGTGAGCACCGCAGCTGGCAGCTTGCCCTTCATGAGCTCTTTCAAAATGATCTTCTGGCGTGAACCATTGATCTTAAAAGCAGCGGGCAGCGACGCGCTGAACTCCACAATGCGATGGTCCAGAAACGGCGGCCGCACTTCCAGCGAATGCGCCATGCTCATGCGGTCGGTCTTAGTCAGGATGTCATCGGCCAGATAGTACTTTTGATCGAACCACAGATACGGTGACAGGCCGTCGCCGGTTCGCGATGGCTCGCGCAGTTCGCCGAGAATTTGATTTAGCGTCTCGGGCAACGGCGATTGCAGCAGAGACCGTTTCTCAGTGTCAGAAAAAGTCCCATTCCAGTAGACATGGGCCCGCTCGGGTGCCAGCTGCGAGCCTTCCAGGAATCGCTTCAGCTTATATTCCAGTCCGATCTTTTCATCGGAGACCGGCCAGCGCTGCAACGCAGAGAGCAGGATTTGAACAGCGCCTCCGGGCAGAGGACGTATGCAGCGCGCCAGGAGATTCGCCCGATGCGGCAGATAGCCGGCGAATAACTCGTCGGCCCCCTCGCCGCTAAGGCTGACCGTGGTTTTCGTCTTGCTGAGTTTGGATAGAAACCAGACGGGCAACGCACCCGCATCCGCGCTCGGCTCGTCGGAGTAGTAGGCGAACTCCTCGATGGCACCTTGCAGATCGATTTCGGGATTCAGGTCTAGCTGTTCATGATCACTGCGATAGTGTTTCGCAACTTGCTGGATGTATTCGGTCTCATCAAAGCTGCGGCCGCGGAAAGAAATGGAAAACGTCTTGAGCGGCGTGCTGGACTCGGTTGCGGCATAATGCAGAATCGTGGAAGAGTCAACGCCGCCGCTCAGCCACATGCCTAGCGGCACGTCGGATATCAGGTGTTCGTGAATCGACTGCCGCAGCAGGTAATCCAGCTCTTCCTTCGCCGATTCCAGAGTGCGCTCGACAGGATTGGGGATGGGGAGAACCCAGTAGGAATGAGTCAAAACCGCTCCGTCGCGCCACTCCAGCGATTGCCCGGGCGGAAGCTTCTCGATGCCCTCCACCAGCGTCCACGGGCAAGGAATGTAATTGAGGGCGAGGTAGCAATCCAAACCTTCCAGGCTCAACCGGCGCTCAATTTCGGGATGAACGAAAATTGCCTTGAGCTCCGACCCGAAAAAGACGTCCTCGCCTTGCCGGGCAAAATAGAGCGGTTTGATGCCCATCCGGTCACGCGCCAAAATCAGCCGGCGGTCTGATTCTGTCCATAAAGCAACGGCGAACATGCCGCGCAGGCGAGAGAAGCATGCCGTATCCCATTGCAGAAAAGCGCGCAGCACGGTTTCGGTGTCGCAATGCGAGTGGAAGCGGTGGCCGAGCATCTCCAGCTCAGCCCGAAGCTCCATATGGTTGTAGATTTCGCCGTTAAAGACGATGGTTGTACCGGCGTCTTCGGCGGTGATGGGCTGGTCTCCGTGTCCCAGGTCGATGATCTTCAGCCGTGTGGCGCCGAGCGAGACGATCCGCGATTCGAACACACCCTGCTGATCCGGCCCGCGATGGATCAGCGTGTCCGTGGCGCTACGGATGCGCTCGGGATCAGGAACCCAGTTCCTGTGGGTAAATCCGGCAATGCCACACAAAAGATCGCACCTCGTACGAACCGAGTCCGGCCGCTGAAAAACGCGGTCCAGAACATCCTAAACGGTTATGCGCGTGAATCCAAAACGGGGTTTGCCGAAAGACTCGTGTGGGGCGGACACTCCTGTCCGCCAATTTTTGTCTTGTTTCCCCAGGCCCGCGTCGGACACAAACGGCTCCAAGGCAAAAATCAACGGCGGCGGACAGTAGTGCCCGCCCCA
>Ga0335073_10014681_pt1 | contig 10972 bp, 10 predicted proteins | sample Lox_Sample_22_FD_207093 | JGI IMG/M metagenome (GOLD analysis project Ga0335073, IMG submission 207093) | Soil microbial communities from Loxahatchee National Wildlife Refuge, Florida, United States - Lox_Sample_2.2 | ecosystem: Environmental > Terrestrial > Soil > Wetlands | place: USA... | reverse complement strand
ATTGATCGAGCGCGCCTTCGGGGACGGCGAGAACGGCGCGGTCGTTCCACCGATCAAACGCACCGCAACCTCGCCCAAAATCCAGGAAGCGTAATGAGAGCGTTTCTCAACCAGGGCCGCGTGCGTACCCCCTCGCGCCGAAGCGTTTCGCGAAGGCGGAAGCAAGCGGCTTAAATCACCATAATGAGAGCGTTTTTCAATGGGCTGGTTATGGGTGTCATTTTCGGTGTCCTGGCTTATTGGTATATCCAAAAGAAAGCCGAGGAACATCCCGAAGCGCAACAGCACTATGAGCAGGCTGTCGCGCAAAGCGCCAGCAACGCTGCTCTGACCGCCGAGAGCGTGACTGAGGCGTTCCGGGCCAAACTGGATACCCTCGATTTGGACACCGGCCAAATCCAGAATGAACTCTCGCGCACTGGCGAGGTCGTCCGCCACAAGGCCTATGACATCGGTCAGGCCGCCGTCAGTGCCGCCTCCGATACCCGCGCTGTGGCCGATATCAAAACCAAATACGCCATGGACCGTTCGCTCTCCGTTTGGAGAATCTCCGTCAGTTGCAATCAGGGCCACGTCAGGCTCTCCGGGACAGTTTTGTCTCCGGATGACATTGGCAAGGCCATTGCCCTGGCCCTCGATGCCCCGGGTGTCCGCGACGTTACGTCCACGATTAAGGTCCAATCAAATCATTAAATGCTATGCCCATTGAATTAACCATCCCCAGTGTCGGCGAATCCATCACTGAAGTCCAAATTGCCGAATGGCTCAAAGCCGACGGCGACACGGTCAAAAAAGACGAAAATGTCGCCGTCATTGATTCGGAAAAAACCACATTCGAACTTCCCGCGCCGCAGGACGGTAAATTGAAAATTTTGCGCCAGGCCGGCGAAACCATCCAGGTGGGCGGGGTCGTAGGCCAAATCGAAGCAGACGGCGAACCCGCCAAATCCGAGCCCGCCGCAAAAAAGGCGAAAGAACCTGAAAAAGCCCCGGCGCCGAAAAAAGAAGCGCCCAAAGCCGCTGAAGAGAAACCCAAAGCCGAAGCGAAAGTGGCTGAAAAACCCTCCCCGGCCCCTGTCTCAAAACCCGCGGCGCGCCCCGCAACAGAGCCGCGCGCGTCAGCAAGCGGTGGTCGCGAGCGGGAAGTCGTGCCCATGACCATGCTCCGCAAAACCGCCGCCAGGCGCCTGGCGGAAGCCAAACAGCAAATGGCCATGCTCACGACGTTTAACGAAACTGACGTCAGCGCCGTGCAGGCCCTTCGCGCCGCACACCAGGAAAGTTTCGAAAAACGTTACCAGGTCAAACTCGGTTTCATGTCCTTCTTCGTGAAAGCCGTCATTGACGGACTGAAACAATTTCCGCAACTCAACGCCGAAATCCGTGACACGGACATCATTTATCACAACTACTACGACATTGGCGTGGCCATCGCCGGCGAACGCGGTTTGGTCGTCCCCGTGCTGCGCAACGCGGAGCGTATGAGTTTCGCCGATATTGAGAAGGCTATTGGCGATTTTGCAAAACGTTCCCGCGAAGGGAAACTCAAGCCCGACGAACTTGAAGGCGGCACATTCACCATCACCAACGGCGGCGTGTTTGGTTCGCTGCTCTCAACGCCCATCATTAATCCGCCGCAAACCGGCATTTTGGGAATGCACTCCATCCAGGAGCGCCCCGTGGCCCTCAACGGTCAGGTCGTCATTCGTCCCATGATGTATATCGCCCTGACGTATGATCACCGCCTCGTAGACGGTCGCGAAGCCGTGCTGTTCCTGCGCCGCATCAAAGAAGCCATCGAAAATCCAGCGCGCATGCTGATCGAAGTCTAGTAGAACAGGCTTCCGGCCTGTTCAATGCAGCGATCGGGGATTCTCCTTAACACCGCGGCTTTAGCCCGGTGATTGAGGTAATTTGGAGATTCCAGCCGTTTTAACGGCTTCCGGCACGCATAATGTCATACTTGCCCCATACCGTAATCGGCTTGCCAATCTCTTGAAGTCATGCGACTAATACGCAGGCATAGCCGTGAGATTGGCGATCAAATTTGCCGGTTCGTTTTTACCGCTGCTGTTGCTTTTACTGCTTCAAAGCGGTTGTACCTACGCGCTCTGGACTAATGGAAATCTGGTTGCTTACAAAGAGCCCGCCCAAAATCCCGATCTCCACGTATTCCAATCAACTCAACGAAACGATTTTCTCATCGTTTATCATGAGCACTCCGAGCGCACTGACTCAATCCACACGCGCGCCTATTGGCTAAACAAAAATCAACGAAGAGTGGAAGACCAAAAGGCTCCGGCATTTGCGCATCACAACCCCGAGCGTCATCTGTCCGCGATTCCCGTCTTTTATACGCCTTCCGAAACAAACTTTGCCGGCGACATCTATGCCGTATGCGATACGAACAAGGAAACGTTCACGTTATTTTCCGGCAATCGCGAAATCGGTTCCTACGACTTCCCGGTCTATCATGACCATTGGGGAAATGTTGAAAAAGCCGCTTTGACTCCCGTTGCCCTGACGGCGGACGTGACTGTGGCCGGAGGAATTGTCGCATTTATCGCAGCCTATGAGATAGCCCAGGGCGGCTATACCATCCAAGTTGGAAAGTGACAAAAGAGGCCGGCAGCCGATTCACGTTTCAACGTTTCAACGAATCACGCAGATCGTTTATTTTGCCGGAACCGCCCCCGGCAGATAAATCGTGAAAATCGTGCCTTCCCCCGGTTTCGTATGCACGTGCAGAGCGCCGCTGGCCTCTTTGATAAGACGCTGAACGATATTGAGCCCCAGCCCGGTGCCTTGCCGCGGTCCCTTGGTCGTGAAGTAAGGATGAAAAATCTTCGGCAGGATTTCCGGCGGAATGCCCGGGCCGGTGTCGCGCACCCACAATTTTACCAGCGGAGCCGTATTATCCATGTTTTCAACGTTCAAAAGCCGGTCGTTCAGCCCGTCCTTGAACTTCGTTAAATCCAGCGGCGCGCGCAGGACTTCGCCGCCAATATCAACCCGATGCGGCTGGGAAGAACATTGAAAGGCGTTCACCGCAAGATTGACCAAAACTTGAATCAATTCGGTTCCGTTGATTTTGACGCCAATATCTTCGGAAAGCGGCGTGGCCACGAACTCATTTTCATGGATGCTCGGATGCACGCGCACGAGTTGTTCCACATCCCGGAATACCAGGTTGACGCTGATGCGCGGGGCGTGTTCGTCCGCGTGTTTTCGCAAAAATCCCAGGTAGCGCCGGGAAATTTCAACGCAATTGCCCGTCTGCCGGGCAATGATTCGCAGGCGATCTTTGATAAATTCCAGGTCTTCCAGTTCCATCCGTGTGGTGTGATTAACCCGCTGGTTGAGCACCTGGACAAACCCGGAAATCACCGTAAGCGGACCGTTGATATCGTGGATGATGCTCGCGTAGATGTCGCCGCGGGTTTTAGCGATTTGTTCTTCGACCTTCTGCGCCTGCAATTCCGCGAGCAGTTCCTGGACTTTTTCAGCGCTGCTGTGAATCTCGCCTTCCAGCCGGCGCCGCTGCATGGCTTGCGCAACCGCGCCGCGAATGGTGGAGATATCGAACGGCTTATTGATGTAATCGCATGCGCGCAACCGCAACGCCTGGCGAATCGTGTCGGTGGTCTCAAACGCCGTCATCATGATCGCCTCGATGTTGGGGCAGACAAATTTGAGGCGTTCCAGCACTTCGATGCCTGACATGCCGGCCATGCGAATGTCCAGCACAGCCACGTCGATCTCGTTCTTTTGCGCCAGCTCAATCGCTGTCGGACCGTCCTCGGCCATCAGCAGGTCATACTCGTCCTTAAAAATCACCCTCAACGATTGGCGCGGCCCGTCTTCGTCGTCCACAATCAATAATGTGCCCCGGCGTTTGGGCAAAACAATGGGCTCGGCGTCTTTTTCGACTGATTCTGCGGTTAATGCCATGTTGATAAGGTCTATTTCAACTTAAGCCAAAATTTATACGGAAAACGGTCACGCTCAAGCAAAAAAACGACGTTTAGTCTCAGTCTCAATCGTGGTGGCGCTGGCATTCGCAGCCTAATCATGACGGCGGAGAATACTCCCTCTCCCAGCGGGATAGGGCTGGGGTGAGGGAGAATTGTTCAAATTTTTTCAAACACTTGGAATTCGGTGTACGCCTCTTCGTTTTCAAGCACAGTTTCGTCCTCGTTCTCGAATTCTCATTAGTCCCTTGTGTCCTTTGGTCGCCGTGCCGCGGCTTCAACGAAGGCGGGTCCTCGAATTCGCCTCACGCAAACGCATCGCCTGGCGGATACGCATGCGGCTGATAAAGCTCTTCCACAAACCGAATCTCCTCCTCCGAAAGTTTGACCGAGAGCGCCGCGACGGCATCGTCCAGATGATGCGGTTTGGTGGCCCCGATAATCGGAGAAGTTACGACTGGTTTGTGGAATTGCCAGGCCAGCGCGATTTGTGATGGCGGAACGCCGCGCTTTTTTGCCAGTTCATTCACACGGTCAATGATTGGCTTATCCATGTCTGCCGTTTTGCTGTAAAGACGTTGACCGAATTGGTCGGTTTTCGCCCGCTCAGTCGGAGGTTGCTCGGCCCACGGGCGGGCAAGGCGTCCACGCGCGAGCGGCGACCATGGAGTCACGCCGATGCCTTCGGATGCGCATAGCCGGAGCATTTCGCGTTCTTCTTCGCGGTAAAGCAGATTGTAATAGTTCTGCATCGAGACAAATGTCGCCCAACGATTCGCGCGCTGGATGGCGATGGCTTTCATAAATTGCCAGGCATACATGGAAGACGCCCCCACGTAACGGGCTTTGCCCGCGCGCACGACGTCATTGAGGGCTTCCAGGGTTTCCTCCAGCGGCGTCTCGTAATCGAATCGATGGATGATGTAGAGGTCAATGTAGTCGGTCCCAAGCCTTTGCAGGCTTTTGTCCACTTCGCACAGAATGGCTTTGCGCGAAAGGCCCTTGCCATTGGGATCGGGCCGCACCGGGCCGTTGATTTTGGTGGCAATGACCAGTTCATCCCGGCGCGCGAAATCGCGGATCGCCCGGCCCAGGACAGCTTCGCTGTCGCCGATAGAATAAACGTTGGCGGTGTCGAAAAAATTGATGCCCGCATCCAGCGCCCGTTTGATGTACGGCCGGCCCTCTTCTTCAGTGAGGGTCCACGCCCAGCTAATCATCCCCGGCCAGGGAGTGACTTTAGCTTTGCCGTAGCTCATACAGCCCAGGCAAATGCGCGAAACCTTCATTCCGGTGTTTCCGAGACGTATATAATTCATATGTTTCTTTTATCCACCAACATTTGGAAAAAGTCCAAATCCTAAAACCCAGGCACCAGAGAAACCTCAAGCGCCGGGTTCGCTAAATTGGACGTTCGAACTTTGGAACTTCTCTGGATGTAGGTGCTTGGAATTTGAACATTTATAAAAGGGTCGCGACAACTTCATCAGTGCGTCTGACCCTCCCCATTCTCGGAAAAATATGCGTGACAGTGTGCTCGTGTTGTCCCGCCGAGAGTGCCGCCATGGCGTCCTGGACGAATATTTGCTCGTAACCCAGTTCAAGCGCCGCCCGCGCCGTGCTCTCGACCCCGATGTTCGTGGCGATGCCGGTCAGGATGATCGTTGTTATTTTGCGACGGCGCAGTTGCAGGTCGAGATCGGTCCCGTAAAACGCGCCCCATTGGCGTTTGGTAATAATATGGTCCGAGGGTTGGGCCGATAGCCCGGGGACGAGTTCGCTCGCATTGGCCGGCATTTCGCGCGGAGGCGTCCACTGCTGATCGCACGCCGGCTGCACCCGATCTTTGCCGTCGCCGGAAAAGGCGACCCGGACCCAGACAATGAATCCGCCTTTCGCGCGCAAGGCCGAAGCCAGTTGCGCCGTGCGTTCCACAACCATTCGAGCTTCATGCGGTTGCGTGGGATAGGATACGACCAGGTTTTGCAGATCAATCGCTACGAGGGCCGTCTGCTCCGGTGATAGAACCAATTTTTCCATTTTGTATTAGCGACTGTATCATTTGTTCCAAAGTGTCCAATCTTTTTTCCAGAACCAAATTTTGTTGCGTCAAATCTGCGTTTTGGGCTTCCAATTTGATTATCCTGGCTTCTGAATTCTGTCGGCTTGCTTCCAGTTTCTTATTAAGTCCTTGAATCGCCGCCAGCGCCACGCCGCCTTCGTCCACCACCGAGATGTGTTTATCATCGGCGCCATTCAGGCGGAAGGCCGCGTGGAAATCTTGCGCCATCGGGCCGATATGCTCCGAGGTTTTATCCGATTTGTAGTTCCATTCTGAAACCGGCAACGCCGCAACCTTGTCCAGGACTGATTGCGCATTAATGACTGTGAAATTTTCCTTGGCGTTGCGGTCACTAACGACATCCACGCCGTTGCTGAAAACCGCGCCTGAGGCATAAACGTTGCCGGCCAGATAGGTGGCCGTTTGCATGCCCGGCGTGCCGATGCGGATGATGTTGGTGTCGGTGGAAACGCCCTCGCTGCCGATGTCTATGTCGGAACTGCCGGTGGTGATGTTCATGCCCGCGAGATATCCCAGGGCTATGTTGTTGTTGCCGCTTTTGTTATTCAAAAGCGACTCATAGCCGACGGCCGTATCGGAGGCGCCGTTTGTGTTGTTGTAAAGCGCCTCAAAGCCCTCGGCCGTGTTGGCGCTGCCGGTCGTGTTGAGGGCAAGCGCGTCAGAGCCATTGGCCGAGTTTTCGCCGCCGCTGGTGTTGGCGTAAAGCGCATAGATGCCATTGGCCGTGTTGTAGACGCCGATCGTGTTGTTGTAAAGCGCGGCCTCGCCATTGGCCGAGTTGTAGTCGCCGCTGGTGTTGTTGTAAAGCGCATCATAGCCGTTGGCTGTGTTGTCGTTGCCGTTGTTTTCATAAAGCGCCTGGACACCATTCGCCGTGTTGTCGCCACCGTTCATGTTGGCGGCAAGCGCAGCAAAGCCGTTGGCCGTGTTGCCGGAGCCGCTGGTGTTGCTGTAAAGCGCCTGATGGCCATTGGCCGTGTTGTATTGGCCGCTGGCGTTTTCGTAAAGCGACTGATAGCCATCGGCCGTATTGTCGAAGCCGCTGATATTGTTGTAAAGCGCCTCAACTCCATTGGCTGTGTTGTCGCTGCCGCTGTTGTTATTGTAAAGCGCATAGGCGCCATTGGCTGTGTTGCCATAGCCGTTAGTGTTGTTGTACAGGGCCTCATAACCGTTGGCCGTGTTGTTGTTGCCACTGCTGTTTTCAAAAAGCGCACTATAGCCATTGGCCGTGTTTTGGGAGCCGTTCGTATTGGAGAATAACGTATAGGCGCCATTGGCCGTGTTGCCATAGCCGCTGGTGTTGCCGTAAAGCGCCTGAACGCCATTGGCGGTGTCGGCGCCGCCAGTCGTATTGCTGTAAAGCGCTTGATAACCGTTGGCAGTGTTGCCACCGCCGCTGGTGTTTTCGTAAAGTGCCTGATAGCCGTTGGCCACGTTTTGGGAGCCGTCCGTGTTGTAGATCAGCGCATTAGCGCCGTTGGCCGTGTTGTAGCTGCCGCTGGTGTCGCTGTAAAGCGCTCCATAGCCATTGGCCGTGTTAAAGGTGCCGTACGTGTTGGAAAAAAGCGCCGCATATCCGTCGGCCGTGTTGCCGTAGCCGGTGGTGTCGCTTTCCAGCGCCTCGTTTCCAATGGCCGTGTTGAACGCGCCGCTCGTCGTGAGATTTCCCGCTCCCGGACCGGCAAAAAAATCGAAACTGTTATCGGCGCGCAGCAGAAGGCTGCCACCGGAGTTGATGGTCACCGGCGTAGCGGGCAGGTTCAGCGTTCCGTCGAGCGTCAGGTTAACCAACGTTACGTTTGCAGTTTCATCGTTTGTGACCACGGCGGCCGGCAATTCCGGCAGCGCCACCGTGCCCAGCAGATTGCTCGCGCTGTTGGCAAACGTCGCATAGGGCGCGGGCGTGAGGGTTTGCGGCGGGGTCAATTCGGCAAATCCGCTCACCCCGTCATTGAACCAAATCAGCAGTTGTAGATTCGGTTCGGTGGCAAATATCTCCGCTGGAATGGCCGTCATGTTTGCCAGTGCCGTGTTGCCGAGAATGACCGTAAACAGGCCCTGGTTTACAGTCACGCTCACGGCGGAAGAAGGCTGGCTGCCATTGACGCTCGTGCCGTCATTGCTCCACCAGGTCGTCACCGTGCCGTTGGTGGTTGCCAGCGCGAACTTGAACTGACCGGCGCCGGTAAAATTTGTGCCGTTGTCCGTGATCCGGCCCTGGTAGGTGAAGGCCGTGCTCTGGGCCAGGCAGGTTGAATGTTGAAAGTTAAGGATCAAAAGCGTCAACGATACAAGGGCGAATATCTGTTTTTTCATACGTCTCTCCTGGATTTGGTTAGTTTCACGGCCTTCTGGCATTGCAACGAAATGCCCCTTTTCCGAGATATGCCATTATAGATAAGCCATACGAATTGTGCAAGATAAAGAAGGTAATGAGCCGCAAGGCGTTGAAGGTGGCAATGCCCGGTGTCCTCCCTTAATATCCGTTTTTTCACGGCACGCTTCTTTGCAAAAAGAAGATGCGCGATTGCACGATGCAATTGCCTTTTGTCTGGCGAGAGCGTTTTTCCTTCGAATTCTCATTTTTTTCGGGCGACATTTGGCGCGGTTTCAGCTTTTAGCAGTAAAGAACAAACAGAGGAAAAAGATATGAATGTTCTGGATTCAATGATCGAGGAAATCAGCGTGTCTATACCTGCTGGCGCGGTGCGATTGCCCGGCGAATTGGCTGTTCCGGCGGGCGCACCGGGGGTTGTGATCTTCGCTCACGGCAGCGGCAGCAGCAGACGCAGCCCGCGCAATCAATCCGTCGCCTTCCACTTGCAGGATCGTGGTTTGGGCACGTTGCTGTTTGATTTGCTTACTGAGACGGAAGAACGGGAGGAATATTTCACGGCACATTTCCGTTTTGATATCTCTTTATTGGCCAAAAGGCTTATGGCTGCCACCGATTGGATATCGCAACAGGAAATAGCGCGTGATTTGCCGATTGGCTATTTTGGATCGAGCACCGGGGCGGCGGCGGCGCTGGTTGCCGCGGCCGCCAACGGCAAAGCCAGGGCGATTGTCTCTCGGGGCGGCCGGCCGGACCTGGCCGGAGAAAACCTCGAACGTGTGCGCGCTCCGGTTCTTTTGATCGTGGGCGGAAACGACCGCCAGGTGATTGATCTGAACGAGCAGGCGCGGGGAAAATTAAAGTGCAGCCATTCGCTCAGCATCATTCCAGGGGCCACGCATTTGTTTGAAGAGCCCGGCGCCCTCGAAGAGGTGGCGCGGCTGGCGGCGGATTTTTTTGAGAATCATTTCAAATAATTTTTACAAATGGAAAAGCGCGCAAAAGACCGGCCCATTCCACGGCGATTTCATGGACGCGCCGCGGAAAGGGAAGAGACGATAGAGCGGGCATTTGCCTTTCTGGAAATGAACCAGCGCCAGGAAAAACCGCGTCGCCTGGGGCTCACCGAAATTCGCGGACCGTACTATACGCCCATGGGCAGGCGATATCTCGAAGACGTCCTTGAAACGATGGGCAACTATGTGGATTCGCTCAAATTTGCGGGCGGATCATTCAGTTTGATGCCGCTCCCTGCTTTGGAGGACATCATCAAAACGGCGCATCGGTTTCAGGTCCAGGTTTCCACGGGCGGATTCATCGAACGCATTTTGGCCAGGAGCCCCAGACTCGTTGATCATTATATTGCCGGTTGCGCGGAAGCCGGATTCGACATCATCGAAATATCGGCGGGCTTCATCACCTTGCCAATTGAAGATTGGGTCGCTCTGGTGAAACGCGTCCAGAAAGCCGGGCTAAAAGCAAAGCCTGAAGTCGGAATTCAATTTGGCGCCGGCGGCGCGAGTGAAGCCGATGCGCTCGAAGCCGTCGGTACCGCATCCCCGCAAACGGCCATTGAACGAGCCAAACGATTTTTGGACGCCGGCGCGGAATTGCTGATGATCGAATCCGAAGGAATCACCGAAAGCGTCAGAACCTGGCGGGCGGACATTCCCGCGCAATTCGTCAACGCGCTGGGCCTGGAGCATTTGATGTTTGAAGCCGCGGAGCCAAAAGTATTTTCCTGGTACGTCCAGAATTTCGGACCGGAGGTAAACTTGTTCGTTGACCATAGCCAGATTGTCCAATTGGAATGTCTGCGCCGCGGCATATGGGGAACCTCCGATCTCTGGGGCCGCGTCGTCACATTTAAAGAATAATATTTTCCCTTACAGCAGCCCGCTCGGCTTAAATCGTCCTCGTCCTCGAATGATCCTCAACCAAACCAAACCAAACCCCGTTTCACGTTTTAACATTTTAACGTTTCAACGTCGCACACTTGCACTCTCCCTTATCCGGATTATAGTCTATACTGGACAAAGGAGAATGGATTATGAAATTGGCGAAATATCGAAAAACCGGGAAACGATCTCCAGCTCCCGTTTCGAGATCGTCCGAGCCCTTCTGGCCGATGCAACAGTGGCAGCGCGAAATTGACCGGTTGTTCGGCAATCCGCTCGGGGATTGGCTCATGCCCGAACAGCCCTCTGCCGAAGATTGGATGCCCGCCGTCAATGTGTACGATGAAAAGGACAAATTCGTGGTCGAAGCTGAAGTCCCGGGTATGAAGAAAGACGAGATCCGGATTTACATGAGCGGCGATAACCTGAACATCACCGGTCAACGCTGCGAAAAGCGCCAGGAGAAGGCTCGGGACACATGCCGCGCCGAAAGGCATTTTGGCCGCTTCCATCGCATGATCGCCCTCCCTGGCCGGGTAAAAACCGATGCCATTGAAGCCAACTACAGAGACGGCATCTTGAGCATCACTTGCCCCAAGACCGGCTGAATTAAGGCGCTGTTCTCGTCATCAAGATATGCGATTTGCGAGTCGTCTTTCACCAACAGTCAAGCCATGTTTCA
>Ga0335073_10014679_pt1 | contig 10972 bp, 9 predicted proteins | sample Lox_Sample_22_FD_207093 | JGI IMG/M metagenome (GOLD analysis project Ga0335073, IMG submission 207093) | Soil microbial communities from Loxahatchee National Wildlife Refuge, Florida, United States - Lox_Sample_2.2 | ecosystem: Environmental > Terrestrial > Soil > Wetlands | place: USA: Florida... | reverse complement strand
CAGGTACTTGGGGTGGCCGGCGATGGCGTAGGCCAGGGTGGACTTGCCGGAGCCGTTCGGCCCCATGATCGCGTGCGTCTCGCCCGCCGAGACGGTCAGGTCGACGCCGCGCAGGATCTCCCGGGTAGCGCCGGACGCCTCGGCCACGCTGACGTGGAGGTCGCGAATTTCAAGGGTGGGCTGAGCCATCATCTCTCCTGATTCGGCAGCGAGACGTACACGTCGTCGCCTTCGGTCTGCACCAAGTAGGTGGGCACCGGCTTGGTTGCTGGCGGGCCGGTGGGCTTCCCGGTGCGCAGGTCGAAGCAGGACCCGTGCAGCCAGCACTCCACGGTGTGGTCGTAGATGTCGCCCTCGGACAGCGGGACCTCCTCGTGCGAGCACACGTCGTGCAGCGCGAAGATCTCCACTCCGGTGCGGGCGATCGCCACCGGCGTGCCCATGATCTCCACGCCCAGCACCCCGCCGTCGGGGATGTCGGCGAGAGCGCAGGCCCGCACGTAGCCCTCCGGCGCGCTCATGGCACACGCTCCGCCGGCCTGGCCAGCTCGGCCTCGATCGCGTCACTCACCCGGTCCCGGACCTCGGGCACCTCGATCTGAGCGATCAGCTCGCCGAAGAAGCCCCGGATCACCAGGCGCCGCGCGTCCTCGAACGGGATCCCGCGGGCCATCAGGTAGAACAGGTGGTGGTCCTCGAGCCGCCCGCTGGCGCTGGCGTGCCCGGCCCCGACCACCTCGCCGGTCAGGATCTCCAGGTTCGGCACCGAATCGACCCGGGTGCCGTCGGTCAGCACCAGGTTCCGGTTGTACTCGTAGGTGTCGGTGCCGGTGGCCTCGGCCCGGATGATCACGTCGCCGATCCACACGGCGTGCGCGTCCTCGCCCTGCAGCGCGCCCTTATAGCTGACCCGGCTGCGGCAGTTGCGCTCGCCGTGATCCACGAACAGCCGGTGCTCCAGGTGCTGCCCGGCGTCGGCGAAGTAAAGCCCCCGCAGCTCCGCGTCCCCCCCAGCCCCCCCATACCGCACCGAGGGCGCCACCCTAACCACGCCTCCACCCAGCGTCACCGCCGTATGCGTGAGTCGGGCGTCCTTGCCGAGCAGCGCATGATGGTACGACAAATGCACCGCATCAGCATTCCAGTCCTGCAGCGACACCACAGCCAGCGAAGCCCCGTCCCCCACGACCAGCTCCACATTGTCGGCATAGGTCGCCGACCCCGTGTATTCCAGCACCACCACGCCCCGCGCGTTCGGCGCCACATTCACCACGAGGTGCCCAAACGCCCCCCCGTCGGCGGCTTCCCCGCGCACGGTGACCCACGTAGGCGCTACCCGTTCTGGATAGTCGGTAACAGTGAGAATGGTCGCCTCGTCAAACGAAGTGAACGCCCGCGCACTCACCCGGTCCCCAGGCACAAAGGCCGTGCCGAGTCTGGGGTCAACGCGTTCGGTCTTCTCAGCGATGACCCCAGGCGCGGCATCGACCTGAACGCTGACCTTCCCCGGAGCCAGATCACCATCACCGTGCAACCCACGAAGACGGCGCAGCGGCGTAAACCGCCACTCCTCCTCGCGCCCAGAAGGCACCGGGAAGTCCGCGACGTCAAACGACTGTCGCGCGTGCAGCCGAGAGACGGGGGCGCCTGCCTCGACCGCCCCCTGAAGGCCCCCCATCAGCCGACTGCTCCTTCCATCTGCAGCTCGATCAGCCGGTTGAGCTCGAGTGCGTACTCCATCGGCAGTTCGCGCGCGATCGGCTCGACGAAGCCGCGCACGATCGTGGCCATCGCCTCGTCTTCGGTCATGCCCCGGCTCATCAGGTAGAACAGCTGGTCTTCGGAGATCTTCGACACCGTGGCCTCGTGCCCCATCTCCACGTCGTCCTCGCGGACGTCCACGTAGGGATAGGTGTCGGAGCGGCTGACCGTGTCGACCAGCAGCGCGTCGCACTTCACCGTGGACTTGGCGTGGGCGGCACCCTCCTGGACCTGGACCAGGCCCCGGTAGGAGGTCCGGCCGCCCGCCCGGGCCACCGACTTGGACACGATCTGGGACGAGGTGTTCGGCGCGCAGTGCACCATCTTGGCCCCGGCGTCCTGGTGCTGCCCGGTGCCGGCGAACGCCACCGACAGGGTCTCGCCCCGGGCGTGCTCACCCATCAGGTACACGGCCGGGTACTTCATCGTGACCTTGGAGCCGATGTTCCCGTCGATCCACTCCATGGTCGCGCCCTCCTGGGCCACGGCCCGCTTGGTGACCAGGTTGTACACGTTGGCCGACCAGTTCTGGATGGTGGTGTAGCGGCAGCGGCCACCCTTCTTCACGATGATCTCGACCACCGCCGAGTGCAGCGAGTCGGACGAGTAGATCGGCGCGGTGCAGCCCTCGACGTAGTGCACGCTGGCGTCCTCGTCCACGATGATCAGCGTCCGCTCGAACTGGCCCATGTTCTCGGTGTTGATCCGGAAGTAGGCCTGCAGCGGGATCTCCACGTGCACGCCCTTCGGCACGTAGATGAACGACCCGCCGCTCCAGACCGCGGTGTTCAGCGAGGCGAACTTGTTGTCCCCGACCGGGATCACCGTGGCGAAGTACTCACCGAACAGCTCGGGATGATGCTTGAGCGCGGTGTCGGTGTCCTCGAAGATGACACCCTTCTCCTCCAGGTCCTCGCGGATCTTGTGGTAAACGACCTCCGACTCGTACTGTGCGGCCACCCCGGCGATCAGGCGCTGCTTTTCGGCCTCGGGGATGCCGAGCTTGTCGTAGGTGTTCTTGATGTCGGCTGGGAGCTCGTCCCAGTTCGCGGCCTGCTTCTCGGTCGACCGGACGAAGTACTTGATCTTGTCGAAGTCGATGCCGGACAGGTCGGAGCCCCAGGTGGGCAGCGGCTTGCGCTGGAATAGCTTGAGGCCCTTCAGCCGCAGGTCCAGCATCCACTCCGGCTCGCCCTTCTTGGCCGAGATATCGCGGACGACCTCCTCGTTCAGGCCGCGGCGCGCCGACGCGCCAGCCTCGTCGGAGTCGGCCCAGCCGAACTTGTAACGCTCCAGCCCCTCGAGTTCGGGGCGTGCGGTTGTCGTCATGCGGAGATTCCTCCGGACCTTGTGGTGTCGGTGGTGGCTGTGGTGTCTCTGGTATCGCTGCCAGCTGGCATGTTACGGGTGTGCCCGAGTGAGGGCGCGGTGACGTGCGTGGTGCAGATCCCGTCGCCGCGGGAGATCGTGGCCAGGCGCTGCACCGCGGTTCCGAGCAGGCGGCCGAACGCCTCCGTCTCAGCCTCGCAGAGCTGGGGGAATTCGGCAGCCACATGAGCGACCGGGCAGTGGTGCTGGCAGAGTTCCTCTCCCCCCGCCTCCCCGTCACCCTTCACTACCGCCGGGGCGACGCTGACGGAGGCGGCGTAGCCGTCCGCCGACAGCGCCTCGGCCAGCGCCTGCACGCGGTGCTCGGCGGGCGCGGCGTCGACCACCGGGCGGTACCTGGACTCCAGGTCGGCGATCTTCCGGCGGGCGAACTCGGCGACCGCCGCGGGTCCCGCCTTCTCGGCCAGGAAGCGCAGCGCGCTGGTGGCCAGGTCGTCGTAGGCGTGCTCGAACGCACTCCGGCCGGCATCGGTGATCGCGAACAGCCGGGCCGGGCGGCCACGGCTCCGGCTGCCGTAGCAGCGCGCCTCCCGGGCCTCGATCATGCCCTCGGCCAGCAGGTTGTCCAGGTGCCGGCGGATCGCGGCCGGGGTCACGCCCAGCCGGGCGGACAGGCCGGCGGCGCTGGCCGGCCCATACTCCAGGATCAGCCGGGCGACCCTGGCCCGGGTGCCCCGCTCGCTGCCGGAATGCCCCGTCGTAGGCTGGACAGGCGCAGCGCTCATCTCGGCACCAGCTGAGGTGCCGGACAGCGAGTCCTCCAGTCCCACGTTTTTCACAACATCATTGTGCCGTAAATACTTCCGCCACCGCAAACCGCCCCACCGGTAACCGCTCAACGGCGCATGCACCCCCAAATCGGTCATGTGACCGAGGGGTAATATCCAGGCACCGAGGTGATGCGGACACGTGGAGGGGGAAGCGGCGGTGGATGGGGCGGCGCGGGTGGCCCGGCGGATGTGGACCCTGTTCGAGCCGGTGCACGTGGTGACCTACTTCTCGGCTGAGGCCCTATCGGCGTTCACCGCCGCGGGGCTGCGCGGATTCTGGCGCGGCTACTTCGCCGGGCGCGCCGCACCGCTGGGCATGGCTGGCGCGGCCCCGGTGACCGCCTCGTTCTTCAACTTCGCACCGCCGATGGTCGCCCGGGCGGTGCCCGGGGTCTGGTCGCTGATCACGCCGCAGGACGCGCTGGCCGTGCGCTCGGCAGGCGCCGTGGCGGCCCTGCGAGGCCTGGTCGGCGGCAGCGAGGCCGACGTCGCCGCGGCGGCCGATCTGCTGCTGCGCGCGATCGACGGGCTCGACTGCTCCGGCCGGGTACTGGCCGCGGCGAACGCCGCGCTGCCCGTGACCGGGGAGCCGCTCGCCCGGCTCTGGCAGGCGGCCACCCTGCTGCGCGAGCACCGCGGGGATGGCCACTTCGCCGCGCTGGTGGCGGCGGGCATCGACGGGTGTGAGGTCCTGGTGCTGCGGTCCGGCCAGGATCTGTCGCGGGAGCAGATGCAGCCGCTGCGGGGCTGGACCGACGAGGAGTGGGATGCGGCCGCGGGCCGGCTGGCCGCCCGGGGGTGGCTGGACCAGGATGGCCGGATCACGCCGGCCGGCGTCGCCGCCCGGCAGGCGGTGGAGGACGCAACCGACCTGGCCGCGGCCCGGCCGTGGGCACGGCTGGGCGCCGGTGCGACCGAGGAACTGGCGGCCCGGCTGGCCCCGATCGCCGCGGCCTGCCGGACCGTGCTGCCGTTCCCCAACCCGGTCGGGCTGCCCGCGCCCCCGGCCGCCGCGCCCCCGGCCGCCGCGCCCCCGTCTGCCGCGGCGCCGGCGTGACCCCGTGACCCCGGGGCGGCCCGGGCTGGCGGCGCTGGGCGATCCGGCCGTGCTCCCGGATCCGTACCCGGTCCTGGCCAGGCTGCGTGAGGCGTCACCGTTCGCCGCCGCCGTTTCCTCGTCCCTGCCTGAGGGCGCGCTGGTGGTGGTCGGCCGGCACGAGGACTGCTCGCGCATCCTGCGCGACCCGCGGGTCAGCAGCGAGCGGAACCGGTCGCTGCTGGCCTCGCCCGAGCGGCAGGCGCGGCGCCTCCCGTCGTTCCTGTCCATGGACCCGCCGGATCACACCAGGCTGCGCCGGCTGGTCTCCAAGGCGTTCGCGCCCCGGGTCATCACCAGGCTCGCGCCCAGGATCCGCGAGCTGTGCGGCGACCTGCTGTCCGCGGCCGCAGTGAAGGGGGAAGGGGAGGTGAAGGGGGAAGGGGACGTGAAGGGGGAAGGGGAAGTGAAGGGGGAAGGGGAGGTGGGCGGGGGGTGCCGCGGAGGGCAGCTTGAGGTGGTGAGCCAGCTTGCCTACCCGCTGCCGGTCCGGATCATCTCCGAGCTGCTCGGGGTCCCGGCCGGGGATCACTCCCGGTTCGCGGGGTGGTCGGCCAGCCTGGCTCACTCGCTGCAGCCCCAGTTCGGCGTGGCCGATGCCTCCTCGACGGCAGCAGCCGAGCAAGCCAGGCTCGAGTTCGCGGACTACTTCCGGGAGCTGATCGCCGCCCGCCGGGCCCGCCCGGCCGATGACCTGCTGTCCGAGCTGATCCGGGCCGAGGACGACGGCCAGCACCTGTCCGAGGAGGAGCTGATCGCCACCTGCGTGCTGCTGCTCGTGGCCGGCCACGAGACCACGGTGGGCCTGATCTCCAACGCGATCCTGGCCCTGCTGCGCCACCCGGACCAGCTCGCCGCGCTCCGCGCCGACCCTGAACTGGCCGCGGGTGCGGTCGAGGAGACCCTGCGCTACGACCCCCCGGTGCAGCTGACCGCGCGCGTCGCCGGCGGCGGTATGCAGGTCGGCCCGGTCAGCGCGCCCGATGGCGCGCTGCTGCTGCTCCTGATCGCGGCGACCGGGCGCGATCCGGAAGCCTTCCCCGACCCGGACTCCTTCGACATCCGCCGGGCCCCTGGCCACCACCTGGCCTTCGCCGCCGGGCCGCACTTCTGCCTCGGCGCGCCGCTGGCCAGGCTGGAGGCGACGATCGCGGTGCAGGCGTTCGCCACCCAGGTGGCCGGGCCCGAGCTCGACCCGGCGGGCCTGGCCTACAAGCCGAACGTCAACCTGCGCGGGCCACAGCGGATGGTCGTCGGCTTCGAGCGCATCCTCAGCTAGCGCCGCAGGTCAGGTCAGGAAGCCGCGGAGCAGCGCGGCCGTGCCTTCCAGGTGCTCGGCCATCGCCTGCCGGGCCCGCCCGGCGTCGCCCGCCAGGATCGCGTTCACGATCGCCGTGTGCTGGCGGGCGGTGTGATCGATGTTGCGCTGCAGCACTGGTATCGCGTTCAGCAGGTCGTTCAGCCGCATCCGGGCGTCGCCGCAGGCGGCGGTGAGCAGGCTGGATCCGGTGAGTTCCGCGATCGACAGGTGGAACACCGTGTCCAGCCGCCGGTAGTCCTGCGGGCACGCGCCGTTCACCTCGGCCAGCCTGGCCAGCAGCACCTGCGGTGCTTCCAGCCGGGCCTCGGACTGGCCCACGAGCCGCGCGAGGGCCTCCGCCGCACCGGTCTCCAGCGCCAGCCGGAACGTCAGCGCGTCGGCCAGCTTCTCGTGCTCCTGGATGGCCAGGCGGCGCAGCTCGCGCCGGTCCGGGGCGGGCGGCGTGCCGGTCACGAAGGTGCCGCCCGACCGGCCGCGGCGCGATTCCACGTAGCCCGCCCGCTGCAGCTCGCTGATCGCCTCACGCAGGGTCAGGCGGCTGATGCCGAGATGGGCGGCGAGCTCACGCTCGGCCGGGAACCGCTCCCCCGGCCCGACCACGCCCAGCTTGATCAGCGTCAGCAGCCGCTCGACGGTCTCCTCGAACGCATTGCCCTCGCGCACCGGCCTGAGCAGGCTGGTCAGTTCAAGCCCGCTGCTCGCCACGATCGCCCTCCGGCGGGACCGGCCCAGGCCGGACCGGCGCTGTAGGTCCTGACTTTACGGCCTCTGCGGGGCGCGCGCCCCCGGCACGCGGGTCCCCCCCGCACCCGCGTGCCGGTACCCGCGGGACGCATGAGGAGAATCTGGCTCCTGGGTCTTGAACATTCCCCTAGCACACGTCCATCATTGGTTCGATATTGAACCATTAAATCCTCTGACCGGCCAGTGACGAAGCGGCAAGCCCGAGTACCCAAGATCCGGTTCTGACCCGAGGAGCCCGCCGTGGCGATCAACGAGCAAGCGCTCAGCAGCGACGAAGAAGAACTCCACCGGCTTGGCTACGCCCAGGAGCTACGCAGGCGGATGTCGGGATTCTCGAACTTCGCCGTCTCGTTCACGATCATCTCGATCCTGTCCGGCTGCCTGACCCTGTACGGGTACGGCATGAACACCGGCGGGCCTGCGATCATCGTCTGGGGCTGGCCGATCGTCGGCCTCATGACCCTGATGGTCGGCCTGGCCATGGCCGAGGTCTGCTCCAGCTTTCCCACCGCGGGCGGCCTGTACTACTGGTCGGCCAAGCTGGCCCGTTCGCACGGGCCGGCCTGGTCCTGGTTCACCGGCTGGTTCAACTTCCTGGGCCAGGTGGCGATCACCGCGGGCATCGACTTCGGCTGCGCGTTCTTCATCAACGCCTTCCTGAGCCTGGAGTGGGGTGTCAGCACCGCGCACGGGGTCACGATCCTGATCTTCGCGGGCGTGCTGCTGGTGCACGGCCTGCTGAACCAGTTCGGCATCCGGCTGGTCGCGCTGCTGAACGACGTGAGCGTCTGGTGGCACATCCTCGGCGTGCTGATCATCGTGTGCGTGCTTGTGTTCGTGCCGTCGCACCACGCGTCGGCGTCCTACGTGTTCAGCGGGATCGTCAACAACACCGGCTGGCACAGCACGTTCTACGTGCTGCTGCTCGGGCTGCTGCTGGCCCAGTACACGTTCACCGGCTACGACGCGTCGGCGCACATGACCGAGGAGACCCACAACGCGGCTCGCAGCGGTCCCCGCGGGATCGTGATGTCGATCGTCGTGTCCCTGTTCGCCGGGTGGCTGCTGCTGATCGGGATCACGTTCGCGATCCAGAAGGCGCATTACTCGCTCTACACCGGGGCGCTGGTGCCGCCGGCCCAGATCTTCGCCACCGCGATCGGGGACACCGGCGCGAAGCTGCTGCTGCTGATCGCGATCGGCGCCCAGCTGTTCTGCGGGATGTCGTCGGTGACCGCGAACTCCCGGATGATCTACGCGTTCTCCCGTGACGGCGCGCTGCCCGGATCGTCTGTGTGGCACCGGGTGAACAAGCGGACCAGGACGCCGACCAACGCGATCTGGCTCGCGGCCGTCGGCGCGCTGATCCTCGGCCTGCCCTACCTCTGGAACAGCGCCGCGTACGCGGCGGTCACCTCGATCGCGACGATCGGCCTGTACATCGCATACGTGTCGCCGACGTTCCTGCGGCTGCGGCAGGGCTCGAGTTTCCAGCGCGGGCCCTGGCACCTGGGCCGGTGGAGCTACCCGGTCGGCATCATCGCGGTCGTCTGGGTGATCTTCATCACGATCCTGTTCATGCTGCCCACCGCGAGCCCGATCGGCTGGGGCAACTTCAACTACACGATCGTGGCCGTGCTGGCCGTGATCGGCTTCGCCGGCATCTACTGGCTGGTGTCCGCGCGCAACTGGTTCACCGGGCCCAAGGTGCAGGGCACGCCGGAGGAGCTGGCCGCCATCGAGCGGGAGCTGTCCGCGTGAGCGCCGCCCGCCCCGGCCTGCCCGCCTAACCTGATGGGATGTCAATGCCGACGAAGTACCGGGGACCTGGGCCGCAGCGCCGGCAGCGCGGCATGCTGACTATGGAGCGGCTGCGGGTCGAGGCCAGCGAGGACAAGATCGACACCGTGGTGCTGGCCTTCACCGACATGCAGGGCCGGCTGCAGGGCAAGCGGCTGTCCGCGGAGTTCTTCCTCGAAGAGGTGGCTGACCACTACTCCGAGGGCTGCAACTACCTGCTCGCGGTGGACGTGGACATGAACACCGTGGACGGGTACGCGATGTCGTCCTGGGACCGCGGTTACGGGGACTTCGTGCTCGTGCCCGACCTGGACACACTGCGCCGCGTCCCGTGGCAGGAGGGCACGGCCATGGTCATCGCCGACCTGACCTGGCTGGACGGCGCCCCGGTGGTGGCCTCGCCGCGGCAGATACTCCGGGCTCAGGAGCAGCGGCTGGCCGAGCGCGGCTGGACCGCGATGGTCGGCACTGAGCTGGAGTTCGTCGTCTACACCGATTCCTACGAGCAGGCCGCGGCCAAGGGGTACCGGGATCTCGTCCCGGCCAACCAGTACAACGTGGACTACTCGATCCTGGGCACGGCCCGGATCGAGCCGCTGCTGCGCCGGATCAGGAACGACATGGCCGGGGCCGGCCTGTACGTCGAATCGGCCAAGGGCGAGTGCAACCTCGGCCAGCACGAGATCGCGTTCCGCTACTCGGACGCCCTAACCACCTGCGATAACCACTCCATCTACAAGACCGGGGCCAAGGAGATCGCGGCCCAGAGCGGGACCAGCATCACGTTCATGGCCAAGCCCAACACCCGCGAGGGCAATTCCTGCCACATCCACCTGTCGCTCCGCGGCGAGGATGGCGCGCCGGTCATGGCCGGCGACGGGCCGCATGGCCTGTCCCAGCTCGGCGAGCACTTCCTGGCCGGGCAGCTCGCCGCGCTGCGGGAACTCACGCTCTGCTACGCGCCCAATGTCAACTCCTACAAGCGCTATGTACCGGGCAGCTTCGCCCCCACCTCGGTGCGCTGGGGCCCGGACAACCGGACCTGCGCGCTGCGCCTGGTCGGGCACGGATCCTCGCTGCGGGTGGAGAACCGGGTGCCCGGCGGCGACGTGAACCCCTACCTGGCCGTCGCCGCGATGATCGCGGCCGGCTTGCACGGCATCGACAACGAGCTGCCGCTCGAGCCGGCCGTGGAGGGCAACGCCTACCTCGACACCGGTGCGCGGGTCCCGCACACCCTTCGCGACGCGCTCGAACTGTGGCAGAAGAGCGACCTGGCCGGCCAGGCGTTCGGCGCGGAGGTGGTCGAGCACTACGCCAACTACGCCCGCGTCGAGCTGGCCGCCTACGACGCGGCGGTGACCGACTGGGAACTGCGGCGCTGCTTCGAGCGTCTGTAGCGCCCGCGGGCCCGGCCGGCTGCACGCATCCGATCATCGAGGGGGAACCCGCGCATGTCCGAGTTCACAGTGCTGAACCCCGCCACCGAGCAGCCGGTCACCACGGTGACCCAGGCCAGCGCCGAGGCGGCCGACGCCGCCATCGCCCGGGCGGCCGCGGCCCAGCCGGGCTGGCGCAACGTGGCACCCGGGGACCGGGCCGGCCTGCTGCGCCGGTTCGCCGCCGCGGTGGACTCCCATGTGGACGAGCTGGCCGGCCTGGAGGTGGTCGGCTCGGGCCACCCCATCGGCCAGGCCCGCTGGGAGGCCGGGCACGTGCGGGACGTGCTGCTGTATTACTCGGCGGCGCCCGAGCGCCTGACCGGCCAGCAGATCCCGGTGCCGGGCGGGCTCAACGTCACCTTCCATGAGCCGGTCGGGGTGGTCGGCCTGATCGTCCCGTGGAACTTCCCGATGCCGATCTTCGCCTGGGGCATGGCGCCCGCGCTCGCGGCCGGCAACACGGTGGTCGCCAAGCCCGCCGAGCTGACCCCGCTGACCGCGGTCAGGATTGGTGAGCTGGCCCTCGAGGCGGGCCTGCCCGAGGGCGTGCTCCAGGTGCTGCCGGGCAAGGGCAGCGAGGTCGGCCAGCGCCTGGTCGCCCACCCGGCCGTGCGGAAGATCGTCTTCACCGGGTCCACCGAGGTCGGCC
>Ga0335073_10014678_pt1 | contig 10973 bp, 5 predicted proteins | sample Lox_Sample_22_FD_207093 | JGI IMG/M metagenome (GOLD analysis project Ga0335073, IMG submission 207093) | Soil microbial communities from Loxahatchee National Wildlife Refuge, Florida, United States - Lox_Sample_2.2 | ecosystem: Environmental > Terrestrial > Soil > Wetlands | place: USA: Florida... | reverse complement strand
AGATGTTCGAGTCCGTCGTAGCCGAGACCGGGCCGGATGTCAGGCGTGCTGTCGATCCGCCCAAGATTGGGCGTCAAATTGGATTTTTCCCACGGCATGGGATTGCCCCACATGGGAATGCCGTCGATGATTTCCTGCGCCGAGGCGCGGCCCACGGGCGCGAAAATGATGACGTCGTATTTCGATCGGAGGTCAGGCTCCTTAGCCACAGCCTGCGTGCTCATGTAATCGAACGGAATGCCAGCGGTGTCGAAAGCCTGACGCCACCAGCCTTCGCGTTGCGTGCTTAGCCAAGTGTGCATGATGGCGATCCGCGGCGCAGTGACTGCGTGCAGCGGCACCGACGGTTCTGCTTCCAGGCGCGAAGCGTCAAGTGACCATTCGCGAAGCGCTCGAGCGACGACCTCATCCGAAGCGCCGCTGATAATCAGGGAACCAGCCGCGAAATGCTTGTCATTCGCATCGAAGGCCTTCTCCGCAACTTTCACCGAAGCGCCTTTGAGCTTGTAAACGAGAGACAGCAGCGAGATCTGTCCCGTATTGTCGACTGCAAGCAGCGGACCGGAGCCGAAAACTTTTCCCGCGAGCAGGGCTGGGTCGGAGAGCGCTGTCATCTTCGCTTTTAGAATCGAACCATCCGTCACGCGGACAACTTTCAGATTGAACAGATGGCTGAACGACCAGCCCGTATCGTCATACGGATGTTTCTGCGGATCGCTGGCCGCCCAGAACTGGCGATCGAGCAACGCATCGGCGATACGCGAATAAGGCTGATCCATGCGAATGACGATGCTGCCGGCAGGGAAGGTCTCCGGCTTCGGTTTCTCTCCGCGTTTATCGGCGGGCACGGGTGACGTTATCGCGTCAACGAGTTGCGAGATCTCGACGTGCTGGCGCTTCAATACATTCAGCAATTCGATCTGCCGATTGGTCTCGGCCGGATCGGCCGGCAGGACATATGCCGCGGGTCCTTCGAGCGACGGCTTCTCGACCGAGCGCTTGCTCTTGAGATAGAAGTTCTCGAGGAAATGCCGCGCGTTCTGCGAAAAATAAGCAATCGTCGAGAGCAGCGCCGTTTCCTCGTAGTTGTTGTTGTCGCGCTGAGACCAGGTCACAACCGGCAGCGGAGGATTCTGCCGATACCACGTCCGCGAATACTCGTCGGGATCAAGGATGCGTTTTTCCGTATCGGCGCCGCCATTGCCGAACGTTTCATACAGACGGCTGATGCCGTTATGCATGCCGGCCAGAAACATCAAATATCCCGGGCTCCAGGTGTCGAAATTCCCGTGCGTAAACACGCCGGGCATGCCAAAGCTCAACATCTGCGCGACGTTGTTGGCGCCGAGGTCCGCCCATTCGTCGGCCAGCGTGGGATCGACCCATGCGTTATAAGGTCCATCGCCGACCGTGTTGTCGTAGAGAAATGGAACTGACTCGTGCAGATCGTGCAGCACCTGCGCGTGCCACCCCAGGTAGGTGCCGAGAACGTTGCGAGTCAGAGCCAGCGTCATGCCCATTGCGTCGCGATTGTTGTCGTGCGCGACGTAATGTCCCCAATAGGGCAGGTGGGGATAATCTTGCCCGGGATGCGCCTTGTGCCACTTGTAGAGATCGACCATGCGGTCGCGGCCATCGACTTCAACGACGGGCGTGATCAGCACGATCATGTGCGAGCGTATGTATTTGATGTAGGGCGAATCGTCGACCGCGAGACGATAGGCAAGCTCCATCAACGCTGTCGGAGCGCCGGTTTCGGGCGAGTGAATCGTTCCCGTGATGTAATACACCGGCCAGGATTGGTCGATGAGCGGTCTGGCTTTGGCATCATCGAGGCCGATGCTTCGCGGATCGGCGAGCTGGGCCAGACGTGCGTCGTTTGTCTTCGCATCAGCCAGGAGCTTTGCGTCGGCGATCGCGACCGCGATCATTTCCCGTCCTTCTTCGGAATGGCCGATGGGGAAGACCTTCACGCGCGGAGTGCTCGCTTCCAGCAGGCGAAAATACTTGTAGACGTCTTCCGCATAGGGAAGCGTGTCGGGCGCGCCGGAAATGTCCCCTAGAATTTTTGCAGGCGTGGGCACGGTTTTCGATGCCGGCAGGTAGTCGACCAACGGCGAGGTAAACGATGGGTCGGTTGTGTATTTATGAATCTTCTCCGTATAGTCTTGATCGACCGGCTGGCGCGGGTCGCGGGCGAAGGTGGAATCGAGCACCTGAGCGAAAACGGCCGTGGCAAAGATCAGGGCACAAAAAGCAAGCAGAACAGCCAGTTTGGAGCGGGTCATATTTGAGATGGGCCTCGTTTAGAATGCAATTCCGAGTGCGTCAAAGTTTCACACAAAAGCTTTCCGGGTGGGAAGAGTGAAATTGCAAGAAGGGTCGAGAACGTCGAACGAACGATGAATGGCGCAGAGAGTTTAATCCGAACCTTGGTGGCGGCCGACGTGACCACGTGCTTCGCGAATCCGGGCACGTCGGAGATTCATATTGTCCAAGCCTTGGACCGCATCGCGGAGATGCGATGCGTGTTGGGACTATTCGAAGGCGTGGTCACCGCGGCGGCAGACGGGTACGCCCGAATGGCAGGCAAGCCGGCCTGCACGCTGCTTCATCTGGGACCGGGGCTGGGCAACGGATTGGCGAATCTGCACAACGCAAGCCGCGCGCAGGTGCCGATCATCAACATCGTTGGGCAGCATGCGACGTATCATCTGCATTACGACGCACCGCTGACCTCGGATATTGAAGGCATCGCGAGGCCGTACTCGAAGTGGCTGCGCACGAGTAAAGGCGTCGGCGAGATCGGCGGTGATGCAGCGGACGCGGTGATCGCGGCACGAACGGCTCCGGGTCGAATCGCGACGCTGATCGTTCCCGCCGATCTGGCGTGGAGCGAAGGCGGAGTAGCAGCTTCAGCCTCAAGAATTCCCAGCGCCCCAATGCCAGACACCCGGCGCATCGAATCCGCAGCCGCGACACTGCTATGCGGAGCGCCAACGGCCATTCTGATCTCCGGCAACGGCTTGTATGGCGAAGGCCTGTCCGCTGCTGGGCGCATCGCGGCATCTACCGGCGCCAAACTCTTTGCGCCTTATCCGGTGACAAGGCTTGAACGCGGCGCGGGATTGCCTGCAGTAGATCGGGTTGCCTACGTGCTCGATCAAGGAATCGAGCAGTTCAAGGAATTTCGCCATTTGATTCTGGTGGGAGCTCAGGCTCCTGTCGCGTATTTTGCTTACCCGGGCAAGAGCAGCGAATTCACTTCGCCCGAATGCCAAATCCAAACACTGGCTGCTCCCGATGAAGATCTTGTCGGCGTGCTCAAATCTCTCGCAGAGGCGGTGGGCAAGGGCCAGACACAGTGCCTTTCATCGAAAGCGGAACGTCCTTCACTGCCGCAGGGGAACATCACCCTGCCTGGACTCGCGTCTGTGGTCGGCGCGCTTCTTCCCGAGAACGCGATCGTCGTGGATGAATCGATGACTTCCGGACGCGGCATGATGGCCGCCAGCAAAGGCGCGCCGCCGCATGACTGGCTGGGAAATACGGGAGGATCGATTGGGATCGCTTTGCCGCTCGCAGTCGGCGCGGCGATTGCTTCTCCGGAGCGGCGCGTGTTGTGTCTCACCGCCGACGGTAGCGCCATGTACACGCTGCAAGCGCTGTGGACCATGGCTCGCGAATCGCTGAATGTGACGACCGTCGTCTTCGCGAACCGTGATTATGCCGTGCTGAAGCGTGAGTATTCTTATCTGGGAGTGGGAAATCCGGGGTCGCGGGCGTCAAGCATGTTCGAGATCGGGCATCCCGATCTCGACTGGGTGCAAATGGCGAAAGGGATGGGAGTGCCCGCCAGACGCGTCAATTCGCTCGAGTTATTCGCCAAGGCTCTGCGCGACGGATTCATCGCCGAAGGTCCTACGTTGATCGAGGTGCCGTTGTAAGGGTCCGAAGAGACGCCTCATCTGCCAGCAATTTTGCCAGTTCACCCTTGATGATTTTTCCTGTCGGCGTCGACGGCATGGCTTTCAGGATCACGATTCGCGACGGCCATTTATAGTTGGCCAAACGTTTGGCCGCGTATTCCTGCAACTCGCGCGGCGTTGCGGAAGTTTCCGGCATGAGTTGCACGAAGGCGACGATTTCCTCGTCGCCGGTCACCGATCGTCCTATTACTGCGGACTGTGATACTGCGGGATGGCTGTTCAGCACGGCCTCAACTTCCGCGGGATAGACATTGAATCCGGAGCGGATGATCAAATCCTTCGTGCGTCCGACGAGAAAAAGATTGCCGTCCACCATGCGGCCAAGGTCGCGGCTGTTGAACCAGCCTTCGGGATTTACTGCCGCGGCAGTCTCTTCGGGCGCGTGGTAGTAGCCCTTCATGATGTTCGGCCCGCGAATCCAGACCTCGCCCACTTCGCCTTCGGCTACTTCCTGACCGTCTTTTCCCATTACCTTGATTTCGACGCCAGGCAATGCCGGGCCGACAGACGTGTCGCTGCGCGGAGTTTCGACTCGAGTCTGCGCGATATTTGGAGCGCACTCGGTAATTCCGTATCCGTGATGCAGAGTCAGTCCAAAAAGCCTTTCGACCGCCGACTTTGTTGCCATATCGAGCGGAGCGCCGGAACAGGAAATGATGCGCAGTGCGGGAAAGTGCAGCGAGTCGGTCTTCTTCATCTTGGCATAGCGAAGAAATTGCCCGAACATCGCGGGCACGCCAAGCATGATGGTGATGCCTTCGCGATCGAGCGTGACGCGCGCGCTCATGGGATCGAATCGGCCGGCGAGATACACGGTCGCGCCACTCATCAAGGTACCGAGCAGAATGATCGACAGGCCGACTACGTGCGAAAGTGGCAGCACACAGAAGAGGCGATCTTGCGGTGTGAGCGAGCGGATCTTCGCAGCACCAGCGGCGGTAAACAGCACATTGCGGTGCGTCAGCATCACGCCCTTTGGCTTGCCAGTCGTTCCCGAGGTGTAAATCAACGCGGCAACACGATGAGGAATGTCGCTATCCACGGCTTCCGGTTCGGCGTCTTCGTGCAAACGCCCAAGAGCAGCGGGACCGAGCTCATTCGGGCCGGCGACCGCGTCATCTCGTTTGGCGTGCGCCACGGTATGGGAAGAAGTGCCCGCGTAAACAATCCGGCGCGCACCACTGTGCTCGCGGATGCCGTCAATTTCGCGTTCGGAAAGCTGCGCGTTGACCGGAACCGCCCAGGCATCCATTCCGGCAACGGCGAAGAGAAGCGCCGCAAACGCCCGACAATTCTCGCCGACGATCATGACGCGATCGCCAGGCCGAATGCCCGATCGAGAAAGCCATTGCTGGGTTTGAGCGATGATTGCAGCGAATTCGGCGTATGTCCAAGTGCCGGAACTTTCGACTAAGGCTGGGTGATTCGGAGCTTTCGCTACCCACGGCTTGATGGCATCGTTGATATGTGCCGGGAGGGTAGTGAGGATTTCGGATGCGCTGTTTTCAGTCACAGGGAATCAGAGGTGAACTCGATTCTACACTGCGGATCGCTTCTCTCGCGCATCGCTGTAAGTATTGGTCATGGCGGGAAAGACCGTGCTCCTGGCCCTCTCCGAAGCGAGATATCGCAGCCAGTTGCCGTAGATCGTGACTGCGGAAGCATGCCATCTGTTCTGCAGGCCCTTCGCCACAGATTCCGGGAAGGATCGCATGACTTCTTCGCCGCGGGCCGCAACTGCCTGCTGCTGGAATCTTTCCAGGATTTCCGCGGCCGGGTTGTCGAAATATCCATGCGGCATGGTCGGGTACGTTTCGCGTTCGCCGCGCAAAAATCGTTTGATGTCTCGGCGATATTCTTTGAAGAGAGTTTCCGAGCCGTATTCCGGATGTCCCTGAAAATGCAGGAAGAGGCTCTGCCGGATTTTCTTCACGAACACGTCGATACCCGCCAGCGGCGAACTGCTCAGCACGTTGTAGCCGGCCCTTGATAGCTCGTTCGCGCGAACTTCGTTCCATCGCGAATGCGGCAGCCGCAGCGGGCTCTGGATGCCGTTCATCAGCGGATGCTCGCAATTCCTCTCTGCTTCAAACACTCCGAATTGCTTGTCGGGCAGCCGGTGCCGCGGGATACGATCGAAGTGCAGCACGCTGGCATGCGCGGCCAAGCAGGACAGGATGGTTGAACTCGTGTTACGCGCCGCCCAATCGAAAACTTCAGCCAGCAACTTCCAGTAAGGCTCATTTCGCAGATCCGGATGATGCGGTTCCGTCCCGGTGATGATTACTCCATCAAGCGGAGTCTTCCAGAAATCGTCAAATTCGAAGTAGAAGCTGTTGAGATGGCGCTCACCGCGCTCGGTGCGCGGCACTCCGGTGAGCGAGTAAAGTCGAAGGTAAACAGGAGTGGAACCGGAAGCCGCATCCAGCAGATCGAAAAATTGCAGTTCCGTATCTTCCAGCGCCGGATCGGGCATGTTGTTGATCAGTGCCAAGTGAATTCCGTCGGGAAGCCTGCGGGCGCGATCAATCGACACGGGGCCGGGCGAATTCCTGCGTTCCAACCAGTGGCTGGGAACCCGGCCTTCAATGATCAACGGCATTACGAACCCTCCCCAGTTGGTCCCTTGCTCTACTTTGGAGCAGTGGGCCAGTTGAAACGGAAGCGATGCAAACGCACGACTGTTGTGTCGCCGGAAACCGCGACGCGTCGCGCGGATCGCCCAGATCCTTCGCTTCGCAAAACCCGCTTGCTCAGGATGACAATCAAACTGACCACTGATCTACTTCGCGCTCGCCTGTAATGCCTGCTCCAGATCCGCGAGAATGTCGTCGATGTGCTCAATGCCGACGCTCAAGCGCAACATCTCGGGAGTTACCCCGACTTTGGCTTGTTCTTCCGGTGTCAACTGCCGATGCGTGGTCGACGCGGGATGGCACGACAACGATTTCGCGTCCCCCATGTTGACCATGCGTTTGAACAAGCGCAGCGCGTTGAAACACTTCGTACCAGCTTCAAATCCGCCTTTCACGCCGAACGTGAGCAGCGAGCAGCGCTTGTCGCCCATATACTTCTGTGCCATCGGATAGAGCGGATTATCTGGAAATCCGGCGTAATTCACCCACTGAACTCGCGGATGACCGCGGAGGAATTCCGCCACTTTTCGCGCATTCTCCACATGCCGCTCGACGCGCAGCGCTAGCGTTTCGACGCCCTGCAAAAACAAAAAGCCGTTAAACGGCGACATGGTCGCGCCGGTATTGCGCTGGCACACCGTGCGGCAGCGCGCAACATAGGCCGCGTCGCGGAATTGATCGACGTAGACCACACCGTGATACGCGATCTCCGGACGATTGAACATGTAAAACTTCTCCGGATACTTGCGCCAGGGGAACTTGCCTCCGTCCACAATCATTCCGCCGATGCTGGTGCCATGGCCACCCATGAATTTCGTCATGGAGTGCACGACTACATCGGCGCCGTAATCGATCGGCTTGAGCAAAACCGGTGTCGCCACGGTGTTATCCACGACCAGCGGCACGCCGTGCTTGTGCGCGACTTTCGCCAATTCCTCAACATCGGCCACGTTGCCGGCAGGATTGCCCACGCTCTCGCAATAGACCGCGCGCGTGTTTTCGTCGATTAACTCCTCGATATCCGACGGACTGTCGGTCTTTCCAAACCGCGTGCAAATCCCGCGTTTTGGAAAGATGTGCGCCAGCAGCGTGTACGTCGCGCCATAAAGCTGCGGCGTGGAAACGATATTGTTTCCGGCCTCGGCGATGTTGATCAGCGAATATTCGATCGCCGCCATACCGGAACTGACGCTCAGTGCTTCAACTCCACCTTCGAGAGCGGCTACACGCTTTTCGAGGACCGTGTTCGTCGGGTTCCCGATCCGCGTGTAGATGTTTCCCTGGACCTCGAGGTTAAACAGCGCTGCTCCGTGCTCGGCGCTGTCGAACTCGAAGGCCACCGTTTGATAGATGGGGACGGCCACAGCCTTGGTCGTGGGATCGCCCTCATACCCGACATGGATTGCGATCGTTTCTGGTTTCATCCGATCAGCAAAATAGCATGGAAACCCGTTGTCCGCCGCAAGCCAGGTTCTCAGTCTGCCGCAGTCAGTTGCGTCGCGGGCTCGGAAATTTGCTCGTGCAACAGTGATTTCGAGAGCGCGCGATTCACGGTGCGAGCGGCGAATTCGGCGCCGTAAGCGAAACGCATCACGGGGCCGAAGCTGTTCGCCGCCGAAACGCCGACGAAATACAGTCCCGGCACCGAAGACTCAAATTCCGGCGAAAGCACCGGCGTTTGCTCAACCGAGTTGATGCCAGATCGAATTTCGGAGCTCAGGAATTTCAAACTGTCGATGCGGACTTTGTATCCGGTTGCCGCGATGACGTGATCGGCAGTGATCTGCTTCGCGCTGCCATCCTCGGCGCGCAGATGCAGCACGACCTGCTTGCCTTGAAGTTCGGCCGATTCGATCGTGCATCCAAGCGAGAGGGGCACTTTGCCCATCACCTTGTCGCGGATGAACCATCCTCCCGACGGACCCAGCGTGCGCTTTACTATGTCGAGGCGCAGATCTTGCGGCAACCGGTAAAACACGCCCGGTGCATTGGCATAAAAGCTGGAGCGCCAACCGGGGCCAAGTCCGGTCTGCGGTTTCTGCACACGCTGCCACAGGGACCGGGGCTTGCCCGTAGGCTTGTTGTGAAATTTCAGAGCGCTACGACGCGCCACAAGTTGAACGTCCACTCCCGCTTCGTGAAGCAGTGCCGCCCAGTCGAGTGCGGAAGAGCCGGCGCCGACCACGATGACGCTGCGCCCCTTGAACATTCCGACATCGTTGTAGCGCGCGCTGTGCGATATGAATTCCGCAGGCAGTTGCGCCAGAACCTCGGGTACGAACTCGAAGTGCGTGATGCCAACGGCCAGCACCACCGTGCGCGCGGCGATTACTTCGCCATCGTCAATGCGAAGCTTGTATCCCTGCGGGATTCGTTCGATGGAAACGACCAGCTTGTCTTCCAGCTCCGGAACCATGCGCTGCTTGAAGGCGAGGCCGTACTCGCAGAAGGTTTTGAGCTGAACGGGAAGTCCGGTATCGCTATATGGAACGCCGCGCTCGGCGCAGAACTTCTCAAGCGTGAACTGATTTGTTGGGTCGTAGATGTTCGAGGCGAATCCATCCGACTTGAGGCACATTCCTTTCGGCATGTGCGCGCACCAACTGTCCATAGGACGGCCGAAGATGCGGAAGGGAACTCCGGAGTGGCGTAAATAGGCAGCGAGCGAAAGCCCGTAGGGACCAGCACCGACGATCACAGTATTGAGCATAGGTATGTTGGAAGTACGAGTGAACTTGAACCTGACTGCAGACCAAATCGGGGGAGCCACGGGGGGTGAACTTCCAAATCATATCACGCGTTCTGCATATGCAAGTAGAGAATCTCGGTGCAGGAGGCGGCGGAGATAAGGCGAGTTCAAGTGTTTTGTTTGCAATTGTTTCCAGGGACCTCTGGGAGTGGATAGATGCTTTCGACTCTAGTCACCGAGCGATGGGAAGGGGATGGATTCCATGCTAGCCGCGCGAAGCGAGCTTTCAATCTCGGTTTGGAAGGGGGAAAGCCTGCGCAGTGTGGCCAGACGGAAGCAGCCCGCGCGCGGCCCTATTTTCCAAACACGTCTTGTTCCAGCGTCGCAGTAGTAGCCGCATCCAGGCTTTCGCTGACGAACACAATGTTCCCGCGCTGCTCAATAATCACCATGCCTTCGTCGGTTGTCCACGCGCGACGCCCGGTCGAGATTGCGGATTCCCCGTCGTGAGGTTCGGCATTCCGGGCTAGAGAAGCGGAGTGCAAGTGGCTCGGAGCAACGGGGCGGTATGTGTCAGCTTTCTCGGTTCCGTTTGTCACCTCGGCAACCGACTTGTATCGTTCTTTCAGCGAATCGGCGTAGATGGCGGCGAATTCAGCCGCCTTCTCGGGAGTCGACCAGCGAGAGACATAGAGGAGTCCCAAAGGCGCTGCGGGATTCGCCTTCTGCTTTGCGGCATAGTAGTAGCCACCGCGCCACTCCGGATACATCTGCTTCGCGCGTTTCTTGCCGGCGTACTGCTCGATCAAGACGTCGACGTCGAACTCGCCCATCGCCCCGATGTCGAACTTCTGATACTCCTTGAAATCGCGCTTGAAGTCGGGGACCTGGATCGGTTCGATTCGCTCTTGCGAAAGATATGTCTCCGGCTGCATGATCTGCCGCGTGGTATGTGGAGGATTTTTCAGGACTCCCTCGAAAGCGCGGTCCTTCCCGGCTTTCTGCATGATTCTGACGACAAACTCCATGCCGTTGCTGTAAGGAAAGGTCATCGACTCTTTGAGGAAAAGGGGAGCCTCGTTGAATACTTTTGTCCCCGGCGTACCGGTCAGCGTTTCTTCCTCCATGGCGGCGAGTAATCCGGGTGAATCGACGATTGAACGGCCAGTGGGCGCGAGCGCGTATTGAAACATCATGGCCTGGGCCTGGCCCTCGACCACGGCCTCGCGGGCATCATCGGTTTCGTCGTTCTCGATGTCCATGGGAGTGGGATCTTTCTTGATCTCACCCAGATCCTTGTCGCCGTGCCTCATCCATTTTTCCAGGCCGACGGATTGATCCTGCAGCGCATGCGTGAGCTCATGGGCCATGACCGGTTCCTGCTCTTCCATGGGCACCCAGTCGAGAAGGTTGACGGTTTTGGTCTTGGGATCGTAGTAGCCGGCGACTTCTTCTTTCAGCAGGGCGACCAGAAATGTTTCCAGATCGAAAGTGCGCGGCAGCAGCCCGAACTTTTTGAGAACCAGCTCCGAGCGGCGCAGACGTTTGGTGTCCTCGTCGTTCATATGCTTGGTCAGATAGGAGACGACTTCGTCTCGACTCGTTAGTTTGCGTTTGACCTGCTTGTGGATGGGCAGCCCGGTCTGCTTGCTGTCGTAT
>Ga0335073_10014677_pt1 | contig 10973 bp, 9 predicted proteins | sample Lox_Sample_22_FD_207093 | JGI IMG/M metagenome (GOLD analysis project Ga0335073, IMG submission 207093) | Soil microbial communities from Loxahatchee National Wildlife Refuge, Florida, United States - Lox_Sample_2.2 | ecosystem: Environmental > Terrestrial > Soil > Wetlands | place: USA: Florida... | reverse complement strand
AACAGGCACCACCAGAATGTAACTGCCTGTTTCCGTGAGTAGGCTCGCGGCGCGGATGTTACTATAGGGGCCACGCGAATCATCCGGCGAGGCGGCTATGAGACAACATCGATTCGGGGCCACGGTCTGGCAGGTTCCCGCGATTGGGCAAGGCACGTGGCAAATTGAGGGCGCGAATCGGCGCGCGGCGATCGCGGCATTGCAGCGCGGGCTCGATCTCGGGATGACCCATATCGACACCGCAGAAATGTACGGCTCGGGTGAGGCTGAGAAGATTGTGGCCGCCGCGATCGAAGGGCGACGCGACGGAGTGTTCATCGTCTCGAAGGTGCTGCCGCAACACGCGTCGAGAAGCGGCACCCTCAAGGCATGCGAGCAATCACTGCGTTATCTGAAGACCGATCACCTCGACTGCTATTTGTTGCACTGGCGCGGACGATATCCGCTCGAGGAGACAATCGCGGCTTTCGAGGCCTTGAAGCGCGACGGCAAGATCCTTTCGTGGGGTGTCAGCAACTTCGACGTCGCCGACCTCGAGGAAGCCGCATCGATTGCCGCCGCGGAGAGCATCGCATGCAACCAGGTGCTCTATCATCTGCGCGAGCGCGCCGTCGAGCATCGCGTGCTGCCCTGGTGCGAAAAACACGGCGTCGCACTGGTCGGCTACAGCCCGTACGGACACTCCACTGCAGCGCCGAAGCCGTTGTCAAAAGATCGCGCCGTCCTGGAAGAGATCGCCGCTGCCCATAATGCAACGCCGCGCCAGGTCGCGCTCAACTTCCTGGTGCGGCGCCCGCCGCTGTTCACGATCCCCAAGGCATCGAGCATCGCGCACGTCGAGGAAAATGCCGGCGCTGGCAACTTTCAGTTAACGGAAGCCGAGCTCAAACGAATCGACGAAGCGTTTCCAAATCGGAGCCGTTCCGATCTTCCGGTGTTGTAAAGCTGATGCAGCGAGCCGATGGCGCGATACGAATGCGAGGGAGGGTGCGGACGCGACGGGGTCGCCGCCGCGTCCGCAGCTTGGGTTAAGCCGCCAGGAGGCTGACGGCATGGGTTACTTGATGAAGAGCATCTCCTGATAGGTCGCGAGCGGCCATAAATCGTCGGCCACGATTCCTTCGAGCGTGTCCGAGGTCTTGCGCACGGCCGCCATTGCAGGCAGCACGGCCTGATTCAAATGCCTCGCGTGATCGAGCTTGGTCTTGCCGCCGCCATGCTCGGCGAGCGAGGCCTCGAGCTTCACGATACCGTCCTGCAATTCCTTCACCAGCGCAGTCATCTTGTCGAGCGTATCAGTATCGAAGACGTATCCTACGGCCTTGAGACTCGCGCAGGTCGTAGCGAGCTCGCCCTGATAGCGAATCGCCGCGGGAAAGATGATCGTCTTGGCCATCTCGATCATGGTGCGCGCTTCGAGCGAGACCGACAGACAATACTGCTCGAGGTAAACCTCCTCGCGGCTGAGCAGCTCGCGCTCGGTCAGGACGCCATACTTGGAAAACAACTCGACCGCTTCCTTGGTGCCGAGCATTGGCAGCGCCTCGACGCAGCTGCGCAGGTTCGGCAGGCCGCGTTTTTCCGCCTCCTTGTGCCATGACTCAGTGTAGCCGTCGCCATTGAAGACGACCGATCCGTGCTCGGCCAGGATTTCTTCGAGCATCTTCTGGATCGCAACGTTGAGTTGCGAAGGATCGGAGGCCGTGGCTTTTTCGAGCTTGGTCGCGATGTAATCGAGCGACTCCGCGACGATCGTATTCATCGCGACGAGTGAACCCGCGATCGATTGGCCGGAGCCGACAGCGCGGAACTCGAAACGATTGCCCGTAAACGCGAAGGGACTCGTGCGATTGCGATCACCAGCGTCCTTGGGCAGCGTCGGTAGCGAATCGACGCCGATCTTGAGGGTCTCCTTTTGCTTGGAGCTTTTCGCACCGCCCTTCGCGACCTGGTCGAAAATGTCGGCCAGCTGATCGCCCAGGAAGATCGAAATGATCGCCGGCGGCGCCTCGTTCGCGCCCAGCCGATGATCGTTGGATGCGGTTGCGACAACCGCGCGCAACAGCCCGGCCCATCGATGGACCGCACGGATCACCGCGGCGCAGAACACCAGGAACTGCGCATTGGCATGCGGCGTATCGCCAGGGTCCAGCAGGTTGCCCTGCGTTGCGTTGCCCATCGAGTAGTTGACGTGCTTGCCCGAGCCGTTCACGCCCGCGAACGGCTTCTCGTGCAGCAGACACGCCATCCCGTATTTTTCGGCCACCCTCTTCAGCGTGACCATCGTCAATTGCTGATGATCGGTTGCGAGGTTGGCCTGCTCGAATAGCGGCGCGAGTTCGAACTGGCCCGGCGCCACTTCGTTGTGGCGAGTCTTGGCCGGGATTCCCAGCTTGAAGAGCTCGCGCTCGGTCTCGAGCATGAAGGCGAGCACGCGCTCCGGAATCGCGCCGAAATAATGATCCTCGAATTCCTGTCCCTTGGGCGGCGGCGCGCCGAAGAGCGTTCTCCCGCTCGCCAGCAAGTCGGGACGCGAAAAGTAGAAGTGCCGATCGATCAGAAAATACTCCTGCTCCGGTCCGGCATTCGCCACCACGGTCGCGGGATTCATATGCCCGAACAGTTTCAGAATCCGCTGCGCCTGCTTGTTGAGCGCCTGCATCGAGCGCAGGAGCGGCGTCTTCTTATCGAGCGCCTCGCCCGTCCACGAGACGAACGCGGTCGGGATGCAGAGCGTGATACCGTTGGGGTTTTCGAGGATGTACGCCGGGCTGGTGACGTCCCACGCCGTATAGCCGCGGGCTTCGAACGTCGCGCGAATTCCACCGTTGGGAAAACTCGAAGCGTCGGGCTCGCCCTGGATCAGGGTCTTGCCTGCGAACTCGGTGAGCACGCCGCCTTCGCCATCCGGGGAAAGAAAGCTGTCATGCTTTTCGGCGGTGAATCCGGTCAACGGGTAAAAGACGTGCGCATAATGAGTCGCGCCTTTTTCGATCGCCCAATCCTTCATCGACGCCGCGACGGTGTCGGCGATCGTCGGATCGAGCGAAGCTCCGGTGTCGATCGTGTGCATCAACGATTTGTAAACCGGTTTTGGGAGCCGCTCCTTCATCACGGCCTTGCTGAAAACGTTAGTGCCGAAAAACTCGCTGGCCGGGACTTTTGCAAATGAAAGTGGTTCCGAAATCGGGTGATAGTTGGTCACGGCCTCGATGGCCTGTAAGCGACCGCTGCTTCCGCTCAAGACAATGTCCTCCTTGCGATGGAGAGGAAATAATGCGTTCGTGTTAGCGCAGACCTGCAAAGCAAAGTTCGCGCCTCAAGGGTCGATGCGAAAATCTAGCTTTTGTTGAGGCTCGACCGGATCGATTGCAGTTCGACTGCCTCAATTTCAATCATAGTGCAATTATTATGAGCAGCGGGGACGCAGCGATTTTGAGTTACGAAGCCGAGAGTAAGCGTCAGCTCATGAGCTCACCGCGCGCTCGGGCACGGCGGCCAATGATTGAACGATCTTCACTCCGTCGTCGGCGACTGCCGATGCAGTCACGACGATTCGGGTGACGCCTGCGTCTTCATATTGCTTCATCTGGTCGGCACTGGGACCATCGCCGCCCATCAGCAGGACTGAAAACTCGAGCTTCTCAGGATCGCGGCCGTACTCGGTCGCCATCGCCTTGATCTGCGGAATACACTCGCGCGCTTTTTCCGCGCTGAGTCCGCCGGGACACCATCCGTCGGCGTAGCGCGCAACACGCTTGAGCGCATAGCGAGGATCATGCGCACCGAGCCAGATCGGCGGAGGATTCTGCGCTGGCTTGGGACCGACCTTGACTGCAGGAAACTTCACGATCTCGCCGTCGTAGCTGACGTCGTCTTTGCTCCAGAGCAGGCGCAAGGCTTCGACCGATTCGCGCAGATGCTGCCAGCGGCGCGCGAAATCCACACCCATGATTTCAGCTTCCTCGCGAAACCATCCCGCACCAACGCCCAGGATCAGCCGGCCATTGGAGTAGTGATCGATCGAAGCGGTGACTTTAGCCGTTTCGATCACATCGCGCTCCGGCAACAGACAAATCGCGGTGCCAATTTTGATCGTCGAGGTCGCGCTCGCCGCGATCGCAAGCGCCACGAACGGATCGATGAGGTGACCGTAGAAGTCGGGCACCTTACCGTCACGCGATCGCGGATAGCGCGTCGTATATTCCGTCGGCACCACCAGATGCTCCGCAACAAAGAACGATTCGAAGCCAAGGTTCTCCGCCTCCCGCGCGATCGCACCAGGATTGCCCGACTTACTCGTCAGAAAGGTCAACACGCCTGTTTTCATCGTCGTCCTCCGTGTCGATTCGATTATCAATATACATTGGAAGATCCGACTCTTGCTCGTCGAGCAAGCGTGAAGCTAGGTTGTTCCAGATTCCGCTTGATTGGAGGAGATATGCGCGGATTCACTGCAGGGATTGCCTTGCTCGCTGGCGTCGCTGCCATTGTCGCAGCACCGCTCGCAGATGCCTGCACGGGCATTCGGGTGCTGCTGCAGGACAACTTTCAGATCATGACCACGAATTGGGGCGGCGCAAACGACAACGTCGCTCTAAAGAACGGTGCGATGACAGTCAGTCCAAGCCTGGGCGCGAACTACATCGTGTTGAACCAGGGCAACCTGTTCACCGACATGACGGCTTGCGTTGACGTGGCAATCGTACAGGGCGGTCCGCAGATGGTACACACTTTCGGTGGCATCGCGTTTTGGGCGGCTGATATCAACAATCTGTATAACTTTGTGCTGGGGCCGAGCGGCACCTACTCGATCGCGCGCTACGTCGATGGCCGCATCATCAATATCGCGGGTTTTACTGGAGATCCCGCGATCAAGGCGGGACTCAATCAGGTCAATCATTTGCGTGTCGTCACGCGCGGCAATCAGGCAACACTCTTCGTCAATGACAAGCAGATCGCCGTCATCAGTGGGCAGCCACCGCAGGGCGGAGGCGAGATTGGATTCATGGCGCTATCCGGCCCGGCGACGCGCGATGTTTACGCATTCTCGCACCTGAAGATCACGAACTGATAGGGCGCATCGTATACTCAGTTGGTACGATCTCGCGCTCCGTAAAGAGCGCCACTCATTGTCGCGCGACTCGGCACGCTGAATCTTTGCCGCAATGATTGCATCGCTGGGCCTGGCCTGGGAATTCGTCTGTGCGATGCTATGGAATCGCACTGGAGCGTAACTCCCCTGGTGCAGATATTACTCAGTTACATCATCTAGACAGATCGGGTGCCGTTCGCCCCTTCTCCGAAGACTCAAAGTTACAAGCTCGGGATGAGTTCAGGCGGCGAGTGGTTTGATTCGCACATGGGCTTGTATTCGAGGCGGTCGGGGAATTGATATGAGTGGTTGGTGCTCACACGAGGCTTGATGATGGTGATGGCAACCCGCTTTCGCATGGCCATGGAACCCGCGCGTCGCCGGTCAAGCGGTATGACTCAGCGCATACTGCTGACAGTCGGCGCCGCGCTCGCCACCTTGTTCGTCATCAGCGTCAATGTCGCTGCGGCGCCGCAAAGACCTGACTCCAGGCCTTCACCAGCTTCGTCCACGATCTTCGAGCGTCGGCCGCTCGGTTTCGACCGCCAGACGATCGAGCATCTCGAGTTCGATATTCAAAAATTGCCGACCGCAATACCCCGCCTGGCGGGATTCGCCCGACAACAGCGTGCGATGCTCGGACGCTCAGGCGCGTTGATGATGATGTTGCTGTTGGTGGCGAGCTTCTACGCCGTATTTCTACGTTCCCGACTCGCGCAACGAATCAAATCGACCTTTACTGTCTTCTACGGGCAACTGCCCGAAGCCGGAATAAAATGGTTCACGTCGCTTTCGGAGATCGTCGCGGCGTCTCTCTTGCCATTCGCGTTGTGGCTCCTGTGGGAACTTGTCAGAGCACTCACGGGCTTTGAGGGGCCTCTTTTTCTATTTGGGGGAGAGCTTCTGCTCGCGTGGACCGTTTACTCGCTGACTCTCAGCATATTCGCCGAACTGGTCAGGCGGCCCCTACTGCCAATTCCAGCGGACCAGGGGAACGAGTTATTCAAACTCTTCCGTGTGGCGCTGATTTACGGGACTTTTGTCCATATCGCCTCGCGTACCGCCGGGATATTCGGCGCGCCTGCCGACGCCCTCGCACTGATCGACGCTTTCTTGAGTTTGTCTCTAATCGTACTCGTCGCGGCTCTTACTCTGCGCCGAAAGACGGTATTGGCGCTGTTGCCTGACGTTCCCAACATCCTCTACCGAGGATTTGTTAGAGCCTTCGCCCGCTTATATCCGGTCATCTGGATGTTCACCCTGGCGATCGCACTTGCCCAGCTTGCGGGCTTTGTGAATCTCGCCAACTTTTTGTGGGCGCGAACGTGGCTGCCCGCCGGTCTGTTCTTGTTGGGAGTCTCGATCAATCACCTATGCCAGCGCGCCCTTTACCGCTCTCTAGTGGAGCAAAACCCGGAGCGGCAAAATGCCGCCGATCTCTATCTCTCCCTGTCGCGGCTAATTCGGTACGCGATCGCGCTCGTCACGATCGGGGCGCTTACACACCTGATTGGCGGCCTCGGTCCGGCGTACCGCGCACTCTCCCAACCGGTCCTGACACTCGGCAATCAGAATGTCTCGATCATGGTGGTCGCCAAGGCGGTGGTGATCGTCATGCTGTTCTTTTTCAGCGCGCGGCTGATTCGCGACTACTGCGAGTATCGCATCTATCCTCAGCTCAACATCGATCCCGGCGTTGCCAACGCCATCAATACTTTCATCGTGTATGTGATTGTTGCGATCGGCGTGCTCGCCTCAGTCGAGGCTGTTGGTCTTGGTCTCGGAACCATCACGCTGTTCGCCGGAGCCTTCGGCATCGGCCTCGGTATGGGCCTTCAATCGATGGCGAACAATCTGACCAGCGGGCTTACATTGATTTTCACTCGCGCCCTGCGCAAAGGCGATGTCGTCACGACCGGCGAGACGATGGGCATAATCCAGGAAGTCGGCATGCGTGCGACGCGCATGAAAACTCCCGATGCGATCGAATACCTGGTGCCGAACTCCGAATTCGTCGATGACAAGCTGGTCAACTGGACAAAATCGGATCCCTTCACGCGGCTGCACGTTCCGATCGGAGTCTCCTACGAGGCCGAACCCGAGGTTGTGCGCCAGATTATGGAACGGGTCGCCGCGAACACTGCCAACGTCGAGCCCAACCCGCCGCCCGAAGTGCGTTTCGCCAACCTCGGGGATTCAAGCCTCAACTTCGAACTCCTGGTCTGGATCAACGTCAAGCAAATCCAACCGGATCGCGTGCGCAGCGACCTTTACTTCGCGCTCTTTCAAGCCCTCAAAGAATGCGGAATCGAAATACCATTTCCGCAACGCGATATTCGCATTCGGTCTACCGACGGCATCGCCGTCGTGAAGCGCGGCTAGGAGGTTTGCTCTTCGAACTATTTAGCCCTCTGGCGATTACTTCCAACGCTCCGGGATTTCAGGCGCCGCCGCTTTCGACTCTCGCGAGGACACGAATATTCCTTTGAATAAAGCGCGAGACGCGATTCTGGAGAGCGCTTTCGAGAACCGCACGAGTTCCCCCGACGTTGGTTGAGATATTTCGTCCTTTGAGCACAGGGGCAGTGCGGCCGCGCGATGAACCACGATATCTACATGATCCTTCGCGCTGGCTAACGCGCGCAGGGCGCCTCTCGCAGCACTTTCTCAGCGACACTTCCCATGAAGAAGTGCGACAACCCGCCACGGCCATGGGTGCCTAACGGCAGTCGCCTTGCCATCTCGAGTGCGACACCCGAATTCGGGTCGTTAAGCTGAATCGGAGCAAGAATCGTTGGATGACTCGATGCCATCGTTTCTCCGTTTCGCATCACGCCGCATCAGTGCGAGCAACAAAATTTTTTGATGCTTGAATAGCAAGCGTCAGCAAGTCAGTACCTGGTGGTGAAACAGAGCGTTCGAATCGATAGCAGGAGCAATCCACGTGCCTTGCCGACGAAATGAATTGAGTACAGCAGAGATCCCGTCGTTTTCCTGGCATGACGCGTCCTGAACCAGGAGAGACTTGCGATTATGCGCTCGGATATTTTGGCGCCGGCGCCGCTGCGCCGCGATGCGGACGAAATTGTGTGCCTGGAAACACCCGATGATTTCTATGCAGTCGTCAGGTTCTATCATCATTTCGAGCTGGTTTCCGATGAGCAGGTAAAGGACCTGCTGAAGGATAACCGACGGACGGACGGACACCGGCTCGATGGAAAAGAATAAGTGACTAATGAAGGAGGAACTGGAGGACGATCCAGTTCCTCCGCTTGATCGCTTGAATTCAGGACGAACGACGGCGGTGCGAGCCGCGCCGATAGAACGTCCGGTTCATGCGGGGCCAATCGGATCGAGAACCACCACCGGGATCTGCCGGGCCCCCGCGAACTTCTGGTAGTCGTTGAAGGGCGGATACATCTCAGCCATCTTCTGCCAGCCGCTCGTTCGCTCGTCACCGCTGGCGGTGCGTGCGCGGGCGCGCATGCGCTTGGAACCGACGCGGATCTCGCACTCCGGATTGGCCTTGAGATTCACATACCATCCCGGATGCGTCGGCGCGCCGCCTTTGGAACCGATGATGACGTACTTGCCGTCCATCTCCTGATATAGCAGCGGCAGCGGCCGCAGCTTCCCGCTCTTCGCGCCACGCGCGATAAGGAGCAGCGTCGGCAGCGGCCCAGGCCCCCCGCCAACGGTCGAATCCCACAGCCGCGCCTTGTCGGGATCAGTGAGATACAACTCGACGTGGTCCCTGATCCAACTCGGCATCCCCTCAGGGAGTTTCTCGAACTCTTCTTTCTGGCTCATGGTGTCTCCCTCCGTCATTGAAGATCCTACACTCTGCGATATTTAAGAGCGCTTGCAAAGTCTCAGGCTATAGCCGTCAAACGCCACGCGCCTGGCCACGAAGCCCCTGGGCGGTTTTGCGCCGCAGGTGGCCGCGCATGACGAGCGCCACCTACGGCAACCGCGCTCCGCTCGCGGAATAGTCACTCTTTGACCACGATGAATTGCCGACCGCGATAGAAACCGCAATACCTGCAGACACGATGGGGCATCGAGGCACCCCCGCAGTTGGAACAAACCGTAGGATTGATCGGAATCAACGCGTCGTGAGCTCGACGTTTGTTTTTCTTAGAATGTGACGTGCGACGTTTGGGAACGACCGACTTTACTGAAATACCCGTCTCTCCTCGCCGAAACCGCATTCGGTTTCGAGCGCATGCGGGTCAGCAACGGCTCGATTGAACGGCGAACCGGTGCCAACACTCCGGCTGCGCCAGATAAAAAGGCGCGGACCTTATTTCGCGATGTGTGAAAACCCGGGGAGAGTGGGTCGCTTTAGAGACGTAGGACTATCACGGAGAGGACAGTATCTTTTCCTCGTGCTGAACTCAACTCATGGGTTAGAAGCGCCGCAATTCGTTGCGTAGCAAGCGAAACCTGGCGCTTTTTTCTTTCGCTTGCTGATCCTACCGCTACCGCTGTCCTTTGCGGATCCAAGGCTCCCGCTCCGTAGATTCCTGCACGGGTTCAACGGATCGCGATGCGGGTTCAACATGGTCTTCGGTGGTGGAGGTTCTGGCGATTAAACTTTGCAGCAAGATCGCGAGCAGCCCGTTTATCAGGAGCGCTGCCCGGATACCCAAATAAGCCGCGGAAAGGCCGGTTATCAAGTTTCCCAGTGATAGGCCGCCTCGCACCGCGAGCATGTAAAGACTGGCGGTGCGGCCGCGAACTCGATCCCGCGCCGTGTACTGCAGGATGGAATTCGCGGAAGTGTTGCCGATAGTCATTACCGCGCCGCAAAGTACGAACAACAAGTTAACGACCGGAAGGGACCGATTGGCTGCTAGTGCCACCAAAAGTGCGCCGAATGCGATCGCGGCCACGGAGCTGATTTTGAAGCGCGCAACCATCCCTTCGATGGCTAGCACCGAAACTGCTCCGATTAATCCTCCGACGCCGAAGGCGGCGACCGCCTTTCCGAAATCGAGCGCGTCGGAATGAAATACGTTTCTCACAAGGATGGGACTGAAGTTGATGAGAGGAGCACAGAACAGACCTGTGACAAGTACGTTCAGCAGCGCGTTGCGGAGCTTTGGCTGGCTGCCGATCGCGAGGATCTGTTTTATCCAGGGGGCACCGGTTTTCATTTCGAGACTGGCGCTCACCTTGCGCACGGGGCCTATCAGATAAACCGTCACGATTAGCGGGACATAGGACAGGGTGTTTGCGCCGAAGCACCAGACCGATCCGTAGCGCACCATGACCACGCCGGCTATCGCCGGTCCCAGCACTCGCGACAAATTGAACTGCGTCGAATTCAGCGCAATCGCCGTACCGATCTGTCCCGATTCGACAATCGAAGGAACGATCGATTGAAAGGCCGGCATCGATAGCGCATCCGTGATTCCCACGATCAGCGACAGCGCGATAATCATCCAGATACGCACCGTCCCGGTCAGAATCAGAACAATCAGGAGCGCCGGACATAACATCTGGATCGACTGAAAAGTCGCGATGACCTTTTTTCTATCGCGTGTATCGGCCAGCACCCCGCCCAAAAGCGTGAGAACCCAGACCGGCGCGTTCATCGCGAAGCCGTCCAATCCCAGCATAATCGCGGAACCGCCGAGCGTGACGATCAGCCATGGTTCGGCAATTTGCTGCATCCAGGTGCCCAGATTGGATAGCAGGCTCCCGATCCAGAACGAACCGAATCTCCGGCTGAAAAGCAGGTAAATCGCCGCATAGGGAGATCTACGCGAAGGCCGACGCGATGTTCGATCCTGTTTCATGGGCGACACGGAGCCTTGCCAAGCGCAATTACCAAGCCATCGTTGGAAAGTTCATGGGCTGCATATCGAGAATT
>Ga0335073_10014676_pt1 | contig 10973 bp, 12 predicted proteins | sample Lox_Sample_22_FD_207093 | JGI IMG/M metagenome (GOLD analysis project Ga0335073, IMG submission 207093) | Soil microbial communities from Loxahatchee National Wildlife Refuge, Florida, United States - Lox_Sample_2.2 | ecosystem: Environmental > Terrestrial > Soil > Wetlands | place: USA... | reverse complement strand
GCACGGCTGGGGCAACCGGGAGCTGCAGTACTACACGCCGGGGGCGGAGAACGCGTCGCTCGACGGGGCCGGCCACCTCGTCATCACCGTCGACCGCGCGCAGCCGCAGGACCGGGCCCGCCAGGACGGCTGCGAGTACACGTCGGCGCGACTGACCAGCAAAGACCGGCGGGCGGTGCGCTACGGCGTCGTGCAGGCGCGGATGCAGATCCCGGAAGGCCGCGGCATGTGGCCGGCGTTCTGGATGATGGGCCAGGACTTCGACGACGTCGGGTGGCCGCGGTGCGGCGAGATCGACGTCATGGAGAACTTCGGCAAGGACCCCCGGATCGTGCACGGCGCTGCGCACGGCCCCGGGTACACCGGCAGCGCCGTCACCAATTCACACCGGACCCTGACGAGCCTTGCCCGCGAATTCCACGTCTACTCGGTGATCTGGGAGCCGCGCCGGATCCGCTGGTACCTCGATGACCGGCACTACGCCACGGTCACGCCCGCCGACCTCGGCGGCCAGCCGTGGGTGTTTGATCACGACTTTTTCCTGCTGGTCAACGTCGCCGTTGGCGGGAACGCATCGGTAACCCCCGGACCGTCGGTCCGGTTCCCGCAGCGGCTGCTGGTCGACTACGTCCGGGTCTACGCCATGCCGGGGGCACCGCCATGACCGGCCTGTATCCCCGGATCGAGCCGCAGGACCACGGGATGCTCGACGTCGGCGACGGCCAGTCGCTGTATTGGGAAATCTGCGGGAACCCTGATGGCAAGCCCGCTCTCGTGCCGCATGGTGGGCCCGGCTCCGGATGCAGCCCGGGCCTTCGCCGTTACTTCGACCCGGCGGCGTACCGGATCGTGCTGTTCGACCAGCGCGGCGCCGGCCGCAGCGTGCCGCACGCCAGCGACCGCGCGGTCAGCCTGGCCGCGAACACCACCCAGCACCTGATCGGCGACATGGAGGCACTGCGCGAGTTCCTCGGCATCAGCCGCTGGCTGGTCTGGGGCATCTCGTGGGGCTCCACCCTCGCGCTCGCCTACGCCGAGCAGCACCCGCAGCGGGTCAGCGAGATCGTGCTGCATTCGGTCACGATGACCCGCCCGGCGGACATCCACTGGCTCTACCACGACGTCGGCCGGTTCTTCCCCGAAGAATGGGCCAGGTTCCGCGCCGGTGGTGGCGCTGCCTCTCGGGCATCCCGGGGGTTCTCGCGCACGGCCGCCTCGACCTCGGCGGCCCGCCGGACACCGCGTGGAACTGGCCCAGGCCTGGCCGGACGCCGAACTCCACCTCGTAGGCGGCGGCCACATGGGCGGCGCCGACATGGATGACGTCCTGATCGCGGCCACCGACCGCTTCGCCAGCCGCTGACCCGAGAGCGCCGTCACCGGCTACCCCACCCGTGGCCGGGGCCGTTAGTTGTTGCGCAGCGAGATGTCGTCGGCTTCGCCGATGCGGCTGGCGTCGACGGCTCGCAGCCCCTCGCCGAGGCGCTCGCGCGCCTGCCGGAGCAGCGTGAGTGAGTCCGTCGCCGGGCCCTGCGCGGCTGAGTGTTCCAGATCTGCCCCGTGCTCCTCGACGAGGTGCGCCTGAAGGGCCGCGGCCACCTCATCGACCGCCTTCAGTGCCTGGTAGAGACCCAGTTCTTGTCCGTTGTTGTCAGCCATGCAGGCTAGTATCTCGCGCCCTCAGCCCTCCCGCCGGACCAGCAGGGCCCTTTTCGCGCCTTCCAGCAGGTCATGATCGTCGAGAATCTCAAATCCCGCAGGCAGCAACGACGCGGGCTCGCCGGGCTCCAGGCACCAGGCGGCCGACAGGTCGGGCCGGGCCCGCCGGGCATCGGCGGTGAACGCCTCCCAGCCGAGAGCGCCACCGGGCCGCACCGCACCCGCAGCGGCGGCGAACACCGCCCGGTCCCAGAAGCCGGTGCACAGCACGAGTGCATAGCCGTCCGGTTCCGGCCGCCATTCCCCCAGGTCCGCCTGGACCACGGTGATCAGGTCGCCGAGCCCGCGGCGGCGTGCCTCCTCCGCGAGCAGCCCCAGCGCCACGTCGGAAACGTCCACGGCGGTGACCCGGCGCCCGGCCCCGGCGGCCAGCAGCGCACCGCTGCCGGGCCCGCAGGCAAGATCCGCGACCGGCCCGGCGGGCAGATCCACCGACAACGCCCGCACCGCCACCGGGTGCGGCTGGAACGACACCGAGCCGAGCCCTGCGTACCTGGCGTTCCACCGCTCCCGGTCCGGATGCCCCGCCAGCCCCTCCATGCCCGGCATCGTATGCGCGCCAGGCGGTCACGCTTCCGGGCCACCCAGCCGGCGCAGCGGCTCAGCAAATATGGCGCTGCGGCGTGTTAGCTATATGCGGACGAACTTTGGGGGCCGGTGATGGCGCGGGCTACAGGCAGACCGGATGCACCCGCCGACCGCTCGGTACCCGCGCCGACCCTTAGCGACGCGGACGATCTGGTCAGGGATCTGTATCAGGCTCACGCGCTCGCTCTCGTGCGTGCTGCAAAGCTTTTGCTCCGTGACCAGCCGAGCGCGGAGGACGTGGTTCAGGACGCCTTCCTCGGCCTGTACCAGGCCTTGCCAAGGCTGAGCGATCACGACCAGATCCTGCCCTACCTTCGGGTCGCCGTCATCAACCGGTCGCGGTCGCTGCTGCGGGCGCGGCGGCGGGCCTTACTGCGGAAGGTGCAGCATGCACCGCCCATGTCCTCGGCCGAGTCGGCGGCCATGGCCGGTGAGGACCGGCGGGCCGTCATGGCGGCAGTGGCCCGGCTGCCACGCCGGGCGCGAGAGGTGCTGGTTTTGCGGTACTACCTCGACCTGACCGACCAGGAGATAGCCACCACGCTGCAGATCAGCCGGAGCACCGTGACGTCAACCGCGTCACGCGGCCTGGCCGTGATCGCACGCGAACTCAAGGAGGAATCGTGAGCACGCTGGAGGACCGGGTGCGCGCGGCATTTTGGGCCGACGCCGAGACGGTCCGCCCGGAGACCATTCGCGGCGTCCCTCAGCGGCCCGCCCGGCCGGGCCGGCGTCCACGGGCCCGCGGTGCGGGAAGGACATCCAGGACCGCGCGGTGGCTCGCGCCGGTGGCTGCCGTGATCGCCGTGATCGGCGTCATCGTCGGCGTGCACCTGGCGGCCCCTCCGGTGGCACCGTCGTCCGTCGGCGCGCTGACCGGGTTGCCTCCCTACTACGTGACGCTGACCGGCGCCATGTCCAGCCACCGGCCGGTTCTGACGGCTGCCGTCCACGACTCGGAGACCGGGGCGTTGCTGACGTCGGTGAACGTCCCAGTCCGGCAGAAGGTGCCGCAGCCGCTGCACCACGCGTCGCATTCAAGCGCTCAGCTCGGGGCCCCGCCGCCCATGCCATCGGGAATCAGCGCCTCGGCCAACGGCCGTACCTTTGCTATCACCGACGACGTGGGCTTCTTCCTGCTGCGTGTGGCAGCAGACGGCCGCTCGGCGCAGCTGTCGCGCCTGCCGATCCGTGCCTCATACGTCCTCTCGGACTCCGCGGCGCTGTCGCCCGACGGCAATCAGCTGGCCATCGACGTGGAATCCTGCAAGAGGGTCTGCCGCCAGGGCATCGAGGTGGTCTCCCTGGCCACCGGAGCCAGCAAGCTCTGGCTCGGGCCGTCAATGGCAGGGCCTCCACTGAGTCCGGCCTGGGTCGGCAGCGGCGCCGAGATCATGTTCCAGTGGCAGGTCGGCAGCTCGTCAGCCCTGGAGGGGTATCGGCTGCTGGACATCTCCGGGGCCGGCGGCAGCTTGCTCGGCTCCTCGCGGGCAATGGTCTCCCCGCAGGCCCAGAGCGGCTGGCAATTCGCTGGGCCAATGCTCCTCACGCCGGACGGCCACGGGCTCCTCACCACCGAGTACAGGAACGTCCCCGGCCAGGATGGTGGTGGCACGGCGATGTTGCGGGTCGTCGAGCTGTCGGCAAGCACCGGCCAGCTGCTGCGCGTCCTGCACGCGGCGACCGAACACTACGGTGCTGGATGGGCTGCTCACGTGACCGCTGACGCGGCCTGCCAGGTGCTGTCGCTAGGCCCCACGGGCGTGCATGCGCTGATCCGGTGCCCCGGTCTCGGCAGGCTGGACGGCGACCGGTTCACGCCGCTGCCTGGAGTTCCGGTCATCATGAACGGGGGAACCGGTATCGGCGGCGCCGTCGCCTGGTGACGTGGCCGCCCGTCATCGCCGCAGCCGGGCCCGGACGACGCCGCGGAGCGCGGCCGGCCCGGCAACGGGGCGGAACCGGTCCGACGCCGTGCTCAGCGCGCGGTACTCATCGTCGGTTAGGTCGACATCGGCGGCTTCGGCGTTCCGTTCAAGCTGTTCGACGCTGGAAGCGCCCGGGATGGCAACCACCGCGGGGCTGCGGATCGCCCAGGCGAGCGCCACCTGAGCGGGGGTGATCGCGTGCGCGGCCGCTACCTCCCGCAGCGAGGAGATCAGCTCGCCCGCGCGCTGCAGGTTGTCGGGAAGGAAAAGCGGGCTGGACGCCCGGAGCCGGTTCGCCGGGCGCCTGTCCGGGGTGTACCTGCCGGACAGCAGGCCCTGGGCCAGCGGGCTGTACGCGATCACCACGTGGTCCTGCGCCTGCGCGAACGGGATCAGGTCACGTTCTGGCGAGCGGGCGACGAGGCTGTAACGGACCTGGTTGCTGAGCACCCGGCTGCCCAGAGCCGCCTCGGCCGCGCGCCACCGGTCGAGCGAGTAGTTGCTGACCCCGGCCTCGCCGACCAGCCCGACCCGCTGCAGCGCGCGCATGCCGCGCATGATCGTCCCGTCGCGGATCACCGGGTTGGGCTGGTGCACCTGGTACAGATCGAGCCGGCGGACGCCGAGCCGGTTCGCGCTGGCCACGCCGCGCTGCTCCACCACCGGCGCGACCGGCAGCACCGGAAGGATCTTCGTCGCGACGAAGACCGACACGGCGTCCTCGCCGAGGGCCTCACCGAGGATCCGCTCGCTGCGCCCGAATCCGTAGATCTCGGCGGTGTCGAACAGCGTGACGCCGAGCTCGAGCGCGCGGCGGGTGATCGCGCGCGCCTCCCGGTGAGCGTAGGTATCTCCGTAACCCCACTCCCGGGAGCCGAACTGCCACGTGCCCAGGCCGATCTTGGAAATCCTCTTCGTGGTGTCACTGGCCAGATAGCGCATAAGTCCTACCCATCGGAAACGGTGATGCCCATGGTCTCGGCCAGTACTGGAGCCAGGTAGACGAGCTGCCCGGTGCTCACGATCGCGTCGCGCAGCGAGTCCGGGCCGATGATGATGCCGAGCTCGGCGCCGCGCAGGTCCGTCTTGTCCATGGTCACCTTCGTGAAATCGGTTCTGGCCAGCCGTGACCCGGGGAACGCCGCCCGGGTCAGCGTCGCGCCGGCGAAGTCAACGTCGCGCAGCTCGCACCCGGCGAAGGTCACTTCGTCAAGCGTGGAACCACGGAAATTCACCGAGTCCAGCTTGCAGCCGCGGAACGTGACCCGCCGCAGCTCGGCGCCGAACACCTCGGTGCCGGCGGCGACGCTCTCGGCGACCGTCACGTCCGTCCAGTGCGACTCGCCCAGGCCGGTCGCGATCAGCCGCACGTCGCGCATCAGCACGTCGCGGAGCCAGGCCTTCGGCAGCCGGCCGCCCTGGAATGTCACGCCGGTGAACGCGCACTCGATGAAGCGGCTGCTCGCCGCCTGCGGCTCGTCGAAGCTGAGCTGGTCGAAGCGCACGCAGTCATAGTCAGCCCCGGCCGTCAGCCCGCCGTCGTGGGGCGTCAGCATCTCCGCGAACGGGAGGTCGGCGACGTCCTGCCACTCCATAGGTTCAGGCATTCGAGCTCCGGTACCGGGGGATGCTGTTTGCCCCGATCAGCGTAGACTCCGGGCCGTGCGATCCTACCGTGAGGTCTGGTTCTGGCTCGGCGGCCTGTTCCTGACGCTGTTCGCATTTCTGGCCGTCGTCGCTATCGCCTATTTTCTCAAGCAGGCAAATTACTCCCTTTTCCTTAATGGGTGGATGCTGGGCGCGCTCATCTGCTTCCTGGCGGCCTTCACCTGCTTCTTCGGCGCCATCAAGGGCTGGCCTTTCCCGCCGGTTGCCAAGGCCGATTTCCCTGGCGTTGAAGTCGAGATTTACGGCACTGGCTCGCTGGACACTCAGCGCGAGTCGGAGTCCGGCCTGTCCGTGCCCGCGACTCTGCGTTCGTTCAACGCACGCTTCACGAGCACGGCCAGCCAGGATGCGAGCCTTACGGTGCTGCTCTACGTCAAGCTGATACCGGGATCCTGGGGGCGTGTCGGTGAGGCAGTCTGCCCGCCGCCGGACTGGCCCCTGCCGCCATCGCTCGGCCTCACCGCGATCAGCATGCCATTTGCCCTGCCGGCAGGAGGAACGGTCAGCGGCCACCTGGTCTACGAGATTCCTGGGTACTACCTCGATAAGATCGAACAGCCGCTGAATGCGCGCCTGGAACTCTGGGATCACATCACCGACAAGCGGATGAGCATGCCTGCCGAGATCGGCAGTCACGACAAGAGCGGAATGGTGGCGTCACGCGGCGGCGCCGAGGTCCTCGGCCCGGAGTACGACAGCCAGCCAGATCAGCCAGATCAGCAGGACGGCGCGAGGCAGGCCTCGCCCTGAGCCCTGGCCGCCGGACGGGAAGGGGCAGATACGTGAGGGCAACCCAGATCCTGCACGAGCGCGGGCAGAGCCTCTGGCTCGACAACATCACCCGTGCGCTGCTCGACAACGGCAAACTCCAGCACTACATCGACGCCTACTCGGTGACCGGTCTCACCTCGAACCCGTCGATCTTCGACAAGGCGATCGACTCCGGATACTACGACGACGCGATCCGGGCCAAGACCGCCCAGGGGCAGTCGGGCGAGGACCTTTTCTTCGCGCTGGCGACCGAGGACCTGCGGCGCGCGGCCGACGACTTTCTCGGCATCCACGAGCGCACCGACGGAGTGGACGGCTGGGTGTCGCTCGAGGTCTCGCCGCTGCTGGCGCACGACACGGCCAGAACCGTCGAGGCGGCCAAGGCGCTGCACGCCGCGGCCGGCCGGCCGAACCTGTTCATCAAGATCCCCGGCACCCCGGAGGGCCTGCCCGCGATCAGGGAATGCACAGCGGCCGGCGTGCCGATCAACGTCACGCTGCTGTTCTCCGCCGACCAGTACCTGGCTGCGGCCGACGCCTACCTTACCGGCGTGGAGCAGCGGATCGCCGCCGGCCTGGACCCGGCGGTCGGCTCGGTGGCCTCGCTGTTCATGTCCCGCTGGGACGTGGCCGTGGCCGGAAAGGTACCGGCCGAGCTGACCGACCGGCTCGCCCTGGCCGTCGGCCTCGACGTCTACCGCGCGTACCGGAAACTGCTGAGTTCCGACCGCGCGCTGCTGCTGGAGAACGCGGGCGCGCGGATGCAGCGGCTGCTGTGGGCGAGCACATCGACCAAGGATCCCGCAGCGTCGGACACGCTCTACGTGCACGGCCTGGCGGCCCCGTTCACCATCAACACGATGCCCGACGCCACGCTGGAGGCGTTCTACGACCACGGCGAGGTGGGTGAGCCCATGCCCGCCGACGGCGGCGACTGCGACGCGCAGCTCGCACGTTTCGCCGACGCGGGCGTCGACACAGCGGCGCTGGCCACCAAGCTGCAGAACGACGGCGCGTCGTCGTTCGTGGACTCCTGGAATGACCTGCTGGCAAGGGTCAAGGCGCAGGGCGGGTCGCCCGGCTGAGCGCCCGCACAGACCCGACAGCGGCCCGGGCCGCAAAGCCCGGACCGGACAACGACCTGGAGGATTGAGCAATGCCGACCGTCCCGCTGCGCCAGCGCCCGAGCTGGAAGGCGCTCGAGCAGCACTACGCCGAGATCGACGCCGTTCACCTGCGCCAGCTGTTCGCCGACGACCCGGGGCGCGGCGAGCGCCTCACCGCCGAAGCGGCCGGGCTGTATCTCGACTACTCCAAGAACCGCGTCACCGACGAGACGATGCGGCTGCTGGTTCAGCTGGCCGAGGAATCCGGCCTGGCGGAGCGGCGGGATGCGATGTTCCGCGGCGACCGGATCAACGTATCCGAGAACCGCCCGGTGCTGCACGTGGCGCTGCGCATGCCCAAGGGCACGTCACTCGTGGTCGACGGTGTCGACGTCGTCGCACAGGTGCACGAGGTCCTCGACCGGATGACCGACTTCTCCCGGCGCATCCGTTCCGGGGAGTGGAAGGGGCACACCGGCAAGCCGATCCGGAACGTGATCAACGTCGGCATCGGCGGTTCGGACCTCGGCCCGGTCATGGCCTATGAGGCGTTGCGCCACTACTCGCGGCGCGACATGACGTTCCGGTTCGTCTCGAACGTCGACTCGACTGACTTCGTGGAGGCGACCAGGGACCTGTACGCCGACGAGACGCTGTTCATCATCTCGTCGAAGACGTTCGGCACGCTGGAGACGCTCACCAACGCCCACTCGGCCCGCGACTGGGTGATCGGCCAGCTCGGCGACGAGGACGCGGTGGCCAAGCACTTCGTCGCCGTCTCCACGAACGCCGAGAAGGTCAAGGCGTTCGGCATCGACACCGCGAACATGTTCGGCTTCTGGGACTGGGTCGGCGGCCGGTACTCGATGGACTCGGCCATCGGCCTGTCGACCATGATCGCGATCGGCCCCGACCACTTCAGCGAGATGCTCGCCGGCTTCCACGACATGGACGAGCATTTCCGCTCCGCGCCGCTGGCCGAGAGCCTGCCGGTGCTCATGGGCCTGCTCGCGGTGTGGTACGGCGACTTCTTCGGCGCGCAGACCTGCGGTGTTATGCCCTACGAGCAGTACCTGAAGCGGTTCCCCGCGTACCTGCAGCAGCTCACGATGGAGTCCAACGGCAAGCACGTCACGCTCGAGGGGGCGGGAGTCGACTACGACACCGGCGCCATCTACTGGGGCGAGCCGGGCACCAACGGCCAGCACAGCTTCTACCAGCTGATCCACCAGGGCACCCGGCTCGTCCCGGTCGACCTGATCGGCTTCGGCAAGACCCTCAACCCTCTGGGCGAGCACCACGACATCCTGTCGTCCAACGTGTTCGCCCAGGCCCAGGCGCTGGCGTTCGGCAAGACCGAAGAGCAGGTGCTCGCCGAGGGCACCTCGGCCGCGGTGGCGCCGCACCGGGTGATGGAGGGCAACCGCCCGACCAACGTCATCCTGGCCGAGATCCTCACGCCGCGCCTGCTCGGCACGCTGGTCGCGCTGTACGAGCACAACGTGTTCACCCAGGGCACGGTCTGGGACATCGACTCCTTCGACCAGTGGGGCGTCGAGCTGGGCAAGGTGCTGGCGGTCCAGATCATCCCCGAGCTCACCAGCAAGACCGCGCCGGAGCTGAAACACGACTCGTCGACCAACGCCCTGATCCGGCGCTACCGCGCGCTGAAGGCCTGATCCCCGCTCACGCCGAGCCGCCCGAGCCGGGCTGGACGACGTTCACGAACAGGATCTGGACCTGCTTCGAGCAGGTCGGGGACGTGTAGCTGAGGTAGACCGGTGTGGTCTGGTTGGGCGGGTAGATCACCAGCCAGTGCGCGGTGACCATGCCGCAGGTGGCCGGAGGGAAGTTCCCGGCGTCGACGATCCTCAGCAGCGCGTTCGCTGTCGCGCCGGGGGCCAGCGTGACGAGCTCGCGCGGAGGTGTCGGATTCTCCTTGGCCGCGAGGCCGATCTGGCCGCCGGACGATCCGGTCGACGCGAACGAGATGCCCGGGTAACCGTAGAGGGTGCAGCTGACGTTGGAGATGTTCGTGAAGTCGATCACCTGGTAGATGCTTCCTGCGGTGCCCTGGCTGAGCCCGGCCTTCACCCCGAGCGAGCGGGTCGGGCAGGGAGCCGGCCCTGCCACGGCCGGCGTCGTGGCAGGGCCGGTGGTTGCGGGCGTGGGGCTCGGCGAGGAGACCGGGGTGGCCGTGGGCGTGCTCGATGGCGGGGACGAGGAAGTGCTGGTCGAGGCGGAGCATGCAGCGGCGAGAGCGGCGCAGCAGGCCAGCAGCGTTCCGGCGAGCACTCTGCTGGCCGTACCTCGAGTTGACGTCATGTCGGCGGTGTCCTTCAGCCCGGTCGGCTCCGCGAGCCGTGTGATCCATAGGACGCCGATCGGGCCAGCCCGGTTGGCCCGAATATTGCGGTGCTTTTCCGGTACGCCGACCCTGCTCCGCCGCGCCGGGCTCAGCTGATGAGCAGAGCGATCGCGATGTACTGACAGGTTGCCGCCGCGCACACGAAGACGTGGAACACCTCGTGGTAGCCGAAGATCGACGGCACGGGATCCGGCCAGCGGCGGTGGTATGAAAGGGCTCCGGCGGTGTACAGCAGGCCCCCGGCCAGCATCAGCGCTCCGGGCAGGGCTCCGAAATGGATCCACACCTCGGGTATGGCGAGCCCGCCCATCCAGCCAAGACCCAGGAACGTCGCGCCGACCAGGCGCTCCGGCCCGCCCATCCTCCACCGCATGCGGATGCCCACTGCCGCCAGCGTGAGCGACCACATCACAATCAGGCAGGTCAGCCCCAGGGCGCCGCGCATGGCGAGCAGGAAGGCCGGAGTCGCCGTGCCCGCTATCAGGAAGAAGATCATCGTCTGGTCGAGCTGCTGCAGCCGCCGTCGCCAGCTATCCGACCAGGTCCCCCTGTGATACAGCGCGCTGCTGCCGAACAGGGCGCTCACGCTGGCCGCGTAGATCGCGACGGCCGTGATCGGCGCGTCCCCGTGCGTGTGGACCAGCAGCAGCGTGCCGAGCACCAGCGACAGCTCGAACCACAGCAGGTGCAGCCAGCCCCGCAGCAGCGGCTTCGTGTAGTAGACATCACGGCGGGCGTCATAGAGCGCGCCGACAGCCGGCGCTTCCGCCGTGGAGTCTGTCACGAGCGACCTCCGCCTCTGCCCGGGACCCTGCTAACGGGCCT
>Ga0335073_10014675_pt1 | contig 10974 bp, 15 predicted proteins | sample Lox_Sample_22_FD_207093 | JGI IMG/M metagenome (GOLD analysis project Ga0335073, IMG submission 207093) | Soil microbial communities from Loxahatchee National Wildlife Refuge, Florida, United States - Lox_Sample_2.2 | ecosystem: Environmental > Terrestrial > Soil > Wetlands | place: USA... | reverse complement strand
ATAATGGAAAATTTCCGCCGACCTTCATGTCTTCTTTTTGCCCTTTTTCTCTCAAGCATGAGGATTTGGGCGCACGATAACGCTACAGAAACTCCTATTTCCGCATCTCCACCTGATTTCTCGGTCTATCCCCACGTTGACAAGAACAGAACGGTTCAGTACTATCAGGGACCTCATTCACGAGCTTTACACCGATGTATTCATCGATAAACTCCCCACAAAACTGCCTCCTTTACGCGCTGTCAACCACCGTATTCCCGTCAAAATCGACAAGCCTTGAATGGCTCCAATTTATCGACTGCCTGAACACCACCTGACGGATGAGTAAAACACTTGAGTCTCGACTTTTAACGGAAATCTCCATCTCAACTTCGCCCTCGCCAAAAACGTCTCTCCGCATAACAGAAACGTTCCGGAATAATAGCATATACTCTTCAGACACTGAATTGAAGATAGGAGGCCAAAATTTTGAAGGCTGACGCATTAAAATGTATTGCGGACCCGGAAATGAAACGCCGACCCCACCGGACCGCATCTCAGATTTGTCGATCGCTGGTATCAAGTTCCACTCTGCGAGTCAGAGTTCGGACAACGTCTTACTGAAACAGACCCTTCCGCTCAACCTCTCCCTCGTATATCTCATATGGATCAACCCTGGACCCTTGGCGTTACGGATTAGAAAAGCGGTCCCAAACGGATGGGCCCAAGCGCAACCTTATTTTATCGCTTTACCCTCTTGATCTTCTCTCATCTTCCATCACCAAAGTGATGCGACAAATTGCGCTACTCCCCAATCCGTGATATAATAAACAGTAGCCGGTGTCTATTCTTTAAGAGTCATGTCTTCGATCAACGGATCGTATGACACTTCAACTGAGAATTTAGATGATTTGCGTACGCAGTTTGAGAAGTACGAGGAGGGGGTTCGAGGGAGTTACTTGTTCGTCAATGTGAGCCCCCATACGCGTGTTTTCTGATCCAAATAGAGTCTGGTTAAACAAGTGGAGACCTTGATGGCTAGAAATGAAAGATTGGATAAAGAAGTCCATGGGCTTTTGAATACAATCCGCGAGTTGGAGGGGGAGAATCAAGCGTTGAAGGAGGCAGTGAATAAAAACGAGACTATGATGGTATTCTAGACCAGGGGATATTGCGATAACATTTAGAATGACAGCAGATTTGCGGCTGTCATCCTCGATGGAGATGGGATGTGGGTTTTTCCAGAGTCTAATCCAGCTGACAAGAGTTTTCGAAAGATTTACTGGTTCGCGGTTTTGACGGGGGACGGGAGGCTTCGCGCCAGCTCATTGCGATCTCTCATAACTGCCTCAGCCTTTCGCAATATACCAAAGTGACAATTCACATTTTTGCCGATTTCAATAACCTCGCTGCGACGCTCAGTCAGGCAGACATTATTCGTTCAGAGGACGGTTTATTCGATTTTATCAACGGGTTTGAATCTGTCGGGGAAATGTCAAATTTTATCAACGTTTCGACTGGAGTCGATCAAAAAATTAAAAGTTTATGTCCTGTCTGAGGGTCTCTAATGATAAAGGTTTGACTAGGATGTACGTTGCCATGCCGCAGTGTGAGAATATGGTCCTAGGGGGCATTTCAGAACATCTCTATTCATCGATGCTTCCCGATTTGGATGGTTCCCGTGAGAAAATTGTTCTCCTACAGACTCCCGAAATTAAAAGATATTACGAGCCCCTATTCTCCCGAGTTAGACTTTCCATGAGCGATCTCATGGATAAGAAACCCGACACTGGCAAAAAGTATGCCCAAGTCGCTGCCGCGGAAGCGATTCTTCCCCCGCCCCAACTTACGCGCAAAGTTTCCTCCCCTCCGAGGCCGGCACCTCCTATTACTCCTCGATTAGTTGAGCCAGAACTTGGTTTTTTTCCCCCGATGGTCCAGGTTGACTATAGGCGTCTGGTTATCGGTGAAGAATCTAAACCCCCGTGCTTGCAACATGTTCTATCTTAACCCCCTCAAATGCTCCAAAACCGATTGCGAGTATTCTCATGACCATCATTTATCGGAAATCCAACTCTCGGCACTGAGGTACAACTGTAAAAAGCAGCTCTGCCGAGCGTTTCAACAATCGGATTCATGTCCCTATGGGGAGGATTGTATTTACGGACACGAATGTCCGGAGTATCAGGGAGGAAAATGTGCTGGTGGCAAAAAATGTAAACTTGTTCACCGGAACCCAGTGTGACCAGGCTTAACAATTAAATGTATGGAATACATGGGTAGCCAAGGCAACTTTTATATATATGTTCAAGATAGTATTAAGGGGGTTATACGGTTCAAATTTCAGGGATGAGTTTGGGTGAACGCCGATCACCAGTTCATTGGCTGGTGTGAAATCTCCTCGCCTCATCATCATCACCTCCAACCATGATCTTCCCGGGCCTTGTCATCGTATTCTCCCTTGTCTCATTAGCTTGGGGTCTCGATATAAGGGGATCTATTGTTCCGAATGTTCATCTCTCCTCTCCTGCTGTTCTCCCTCCCAGCACCCTTTTAATCCTCTCCTCCAAGAATCTCGAATACAAAGCACATCCTTCCCCTAGCGGATCATTCACCTTCCGCAACGTCTCCTCTGGGCCTTCATATCTCCTTGAAGTGGAATGTCTCACGCATTCATTCTCTCCATTGCGTCTCGATACCCATAATGAGGAGGTGGAAGTGTATCAGACATTCCGTGGGAACGCATGGGCTCATCGGGGAGTTCAGCTCGCTACACCAGTTCAGGTGCAAGCGATCGGAAAGGCAGATTATTACGTTGTATGACCTTTTCGCTCATATGAATAACGATATAGCCACGATCGGGCTTTAAAGTCGATGCGATATTCAAGAGTCCAATGCTTCTTCTGGCCATGTTCTCTCTAGCTATTGTATTCGCGATACCGAAATTGACCTCTTCGTTGGGTTTGTACCCGTTAGACGAAGATGTTGATTGTAGATCCTGAGGCCTTAGCAGAATACCGAGCTCGAGAAGTACAGGCACCACAACTCCCTTCATTCGACATTGCATCATTTATGGCTGGAAGTTCCAAAAAACCCACTACCGTTCAAAGGACACGCAAAGCAGACTAGCTCATCGATCTCTAAGAGGAGGTATCCATTATGATGAGCTGCATTAATGACAATATTACTGTACGCTGTCAAACTCCTACTAATTCCCACCAAATCCATTCCCCCGAATCCAAAATTATGACCAATATCCAAATGAATTTTGCCTGTCTAAAAGATGTATCCGAGTCCTACTTCTTGATGGCGGAACTCAGACATTGTGCAACTTTATCACTGATGATGCCTTGTCCTGTTAAATACCGATGTAAGCCTTTGACTAATTCTAATTGTTCCTCAGGTGACAGAGAGATGACGGCTGTTTGTAGGAGTGAACCCACTGTGACATGCCGAACAGCAATAAAACTCTGATAATACATGTGACTGAAGAATCCCTATCATAAGCCACGGAAATATGAGTGAATACCATCATGAACTGGCAGTCCATTCTGTCGGTCATACCACCGTGTCCCGGGATACTATGCCCGAAATCCTTGATTTGAAACGCTCGTTTCAGTCCGCTTGCGAAGAATCCTCCGAATGGAGCAATGAGAGATGCGAATGTTGCAAGAACGAGGATGTGGAATTGAATGGGTGCGACTATGACGGAGTTGGGGATAGGGAAGAGTTTCCCAAATGAATCGATTAGGGAGGGAGGGACTTTGAATTCGCGAGGGATAAAGACTGGATTTGGTGTACAGTCTAATCCTGACCATGCTGAGACTCCGAGGTCCTGCTAATCAATATGGTGTCTAAGAAGGGAAATACAGTGACAGGACAAATCATGTATTTAAATTGCGAGAGGGAATATGCGATTCCTCCGCCGATGACGATGGTGCATATCCATCCTCCAATGAAACCCTCGACAGTCTTCTTAGGGGATAATCGGATAAGCGGAGTTCTGCCCCAAAGCATGCCGCAGATGTATGCGAATATATCATTTGTGATGACCAGACATACAGGCAGAAAGAACCAGATTAATCCCTCGAAGATCGAATTGACAATGAAATGTGCCTGAAATACGACGAGCAGTAGCGTCATGTGAGTCCAGCAGAACTGAGTGAATTGATATGCGTATGAGCCGGGCGTCAATGTCATCACGAAAAAGACGAAGCCTATAAACATTAGTGAATACATTCGAAACAGTAGTGTCGTACCTATGAGATATAGTACCGCTGAAATGAACCGATGATGAATTGCAAAGACCAAGAAATATTCATCGACGAACACAATGTGTTTGAAATAGTAAATCAAGCTCTCGCCATATAAAAAGAACATTGTCGTGGCCAAAAAGTACCTTGCCATCAACAAAATGTCGCATCGGGGGAAGGGACGAACCAATTAAGTACTTTGAAGAAGGGAATTTTCTTTTCTCGAGCAGGGACACTGGCTATAGCGATGACTTCTTTGTAGACAATGATTTGTATGACCGTCACTAGCGCAATGACATACATGTGTCCCATGGCGAGAATGGTGAAGAAGCCAGCGAGAAGGATGAAAGTCCATAGCGTCCGGACTTTGAAATTGACGACTTTTTTATGTCGCTCTTCATCTGCGGACATCTCTGGAACGACTGGCAAAGGCTGCTGCAGCGTTTAGCATGGAAACTAGAACGGTCCTACCTTTTCCATTGCACGGGTACGTTACTGTTATTGTGGAAGGAGAGTTCCTGGAGGGGACTTTTGGTCCGACGTCACCGAATATTAACGTGTTCGGGTTAGGGTTATTCTTTCAAGCGGAAGCATCCAGCAATTTGCAAAGCTTTACTCCTCGACAAGACATTATGACCACAGCACACAGGTACGTGTCCCTAGAAGCGAGGGAAGCGCTAACAATGATAGACCCACATTTGATCCTGCAAGAGGACGAGACAAGAACCAGGCTCCAACAAGAGCATTCCACGCTAAATCACTCCCCGCACACACCCAACTCAAACTCCGCCATCAAGGACAGACGTCGCAAACAGAAGTCGCACAACGAGATCTCCGTGCTGAACTCCTTGCTGCAGAAGCCGAAGCTGCACGAAAGTCAGGACGAGCAGGAGCCATCGAATCAGCTCCCTCAAAAGACGACTCTCCACGGGGAGAGAAACGGTTACTCGAGAATGTTGTCGACGACGAAGATGACGAGGCTACCAAACGACGGAAAATATTAGAGCAAGCAAGAGATCTCGATGCAGAATCAGAGGATGAAGACTCGGAGGAAAGGTATAGAATTCGTTTCTCCAGGAAATTGTTGCTAATGACTAGTGATTCGTCCGAATCGGACGATGAGGATGATGATGCTGCCTTGTTTGCTGAACTTGCCAAAATTAAAGCGGAAAGGGCGGCTGAGAAGGCTCGACAGGAGGAGGAAGCGGCTGCTAAAGATCAGGATGAACGAGATCGGAGGTTGGCGACGGGCAATCCTCTGTTGAATCTGGGACAAAAGGATTTCACGGTCAAACGACGATGGGACGATGATGTGATTTTCAAGAATCAGGCGCGAGGGGTGGACGATAAACCAAAGAATCGGTTCATCAATGATATGCTACGAAGTGACTTCCACAAAAAGTTTCTCAACAAGTACGTCAAGTAGAATAGAGAACACCCCCTCAACACAATGTAATATATTTGAAATTGATCAATCAATTACTTTCAAAAACACTATCATAAAAATATTTTCCGGACGACCACCATCCCTCCCCCTCCCACTAAACATACTATACTCCAGTAGAGAGCACACTGACATAAAACTACTAGCATACTAATGAAACACGGGATAAAAAAAACATAAGATGCAACCTATGCCAACCCCAAAAAACGAAAAAGCAGGAACCCAAAAAGAGGTAGACGAGCATACTAGTAAACGTTTTCATCAAGAAGCGTCCACAGCGCCAAACAGTGGACTTAAATCAATTCCCCCAGGAGGAGGAACAATAAACTGCGCCAACTCCAAATCATCATCCAACACCATCCGTTCTCCTCCCCCACCATTCACAACCCGACTCTCCAAATCAAATTCATCGTCATCATAATCTTCCTCCTCATCCTCCTCCTCACTGATATCCCCCGTTCCCATATCCAACCCCAATCGCTCCATAAACGCCGCTGTCGAACTCCCACTGCCCTGCACATCCGACGTCCGTCGTCGTTTAATGAACTGCATATCCAACTCTGACGACCCATCATGGTCTCGTCGAGCACGTTGCGCAGTCCGTAATTTCTCGCGTCGTCGTCCTCGAGTTGGCGAGGAGGATAAATCGAAATACTCCAAGTTTTGACGCGATTTGGACATTTTGCGCAGATTTCGACGTTCTTGAAGAGTATACCATTCTTTAAGAAACACGGATTTTTCTTGTGCTTCGAGACTTCGTTCTCCGAGCATGACTTTACGACGATACGAACCGAGGGGGACTTTACGGTTTCCTCGGCCTAGTCGGAAAGATGCCGGGGTGATGAACGAGTCGGTGCCAAAGGAAGTTGCCGTTGCGCTTGAATTCTTGCGAGATCGACGGCCTTCGGTACGGGTGACGGTGTAGTCTGAGGAAACGGACGCGTCAGACATGGCGTCATCTTCGGCGTGGGCAAGGAGAGTAGCGTCGAAGAATTCGTCGAGTGAAGGGAGGTTGATGGTGGCTAGCACAGGAGATGATTCTGCGGGAGGGGGTAATGGGGAGGGTAATGGAGATTGAATGGTAGGTAGAGCGTCGATGATAGTTATTTCTGCGCCGTCGCGTTCCCATGTTGCGAGTGGGGGTGGTTGATGAGATGTAGTTACGACTTCGATTTCGATGGTATTGGATTTCTTTTGTTTTCGTTTGTTGGAGGTGACGGTGGTGGGGGAGGGGACGGGGATTGCTGGGGGACCAAGAAGTTTAAAGTCTTCTTCGTCGGTGGTATCGCCGCCGCCGAATCGAGTTTCCTCGTCATCAATGTGCATCCAATCTTCTCCCATTTCGACATCTGTGTCATCGATAAAACATTCCCATCCGACGCGATCGTCCTCACTTTCATTCCACACATCGTCTCCTCTTCCGTACGGAGAGATGGATCCTATTCCCTGTTCCTCAATAAGGGCTTTCAAGATGGGGTTTTCGTAGAGGATGATGTCGCTTTCGTTACTTTTGCGACGAGGACTGGAGCGTGTGTGGGAGAGTTGGCGATCTGCGGGACGACAGAAGGATGCGTCGAGGTATAAATCATTTTGGTAGAATTCGTGGTCTTCATCGGGAGAGGATTCAGAGGACGTGTAATGTTTGGATGGGAAGAGATCTTCTTCCTCGTCGAGGTCGTCGTCATCGTCTTCTCCTTCGTCCTCATCTTCCTCGTCTTCTTCGTCGACATCCGCATCCTCATCTTCATCGGAATACGATTTCAATCGACGGGTTTCTTCCGCGATAATAGCGCGCTCTTCCTCCCCTTCGATATCAACATCGTCTCCAATGTCACCAAGATCGTCAGAGTCGTCGTCAGAATCATCTTCCTCTTCTTCATCATCCTCCTCCTCCTCCTCTTCTTCATGGTCGAGATTGATCTCGCTGATATCCATGGTGACGTCGGATTTGGTTTCCGAGGGACGGCGTCGCGAAACTTCAGTGCCATTTTTGCCGCGACCGCGACCATCTCGGACGATCACATTTGCATGCGACCGGGTGCCATATGTATGACCGTTGGCCTGATTTTTGGCAGGTGAGGATTCGGGGGGCCGTAGTTTCGGTGGTCTGCCACGTCGTTTCGGAAGTGTTTCAGTAGTATTGTTTCCTGGGATTGGCGAGGATAATCGTAGTTTGACATGTTGTCGGGTGAAATGAGGTTCCACAGGGGAAATCGAAGATTCTTGTTTGAGTCGAGAGTTATGTTGTCTCGGAGAGTGTCTAGATGGTTTTTGCTGCTGGTTTTTTTGCTGTTCGGTCTTGCCGCATGTGCATTTGGCTACACAGACAAGACAAATATTGTCATCGTCGACATCTTCACTTTGATCTTCCTCTGCGTCATCTCCAAACGCACCGTCTCCGGGGGCGGTTTGAGAGTCTTCCAGAGTGGCGACATTGGCGGTAGGGGGGCGGATTTGGATCGGAGAAGCGAGATTTCGTCGTGGAGAGTTTTTTCGGCGGGATGTGGGGATGTAGAGGGATAATTGCTGTTTGGTGGAGGTCGTGGTGGTAAGAGGGGGTAGATCGACTCGTGCGGTCGATTCCGTGGTATTAGATCCGTTGGAATTGTGGTGACGATGAGGATTTGTGTTCTTGCGAGTCATCGTCGCGTCGTCCGAGGGCGTTTCTTGTATCCTTGTTTGGTGGTGTGTGATCACTGCGGACAAGGCGGTGGATTCAAAAATACTATGTTCTTCTTGTTGTTGAAATAATTTCTCTCGATGTATCTCTTCTTTTCAATTGCAATAGACCGAGGAATCATAATTGGGTGTGTGAGTGAGATGGTGGAGGGAAATAGAAAGGACAAAAGCGTCTGCGCGTGGGTGCGGGCTGCACTCAAGTGAAGAAGGCGGTGGTGGTGCGTGGATGAGAAAGAAAAGTGCTTGTGCGTCTCTGCAGCTGAAAATTTCACGAAATTTTCTTTTTTTTGTGTGTGTGCGGTGCGGGTGCGAAAATTTTGCTTAACGAGCCCCCCCCCCCCCCTAATACTAATACGGGAATGGCAACCACTCACAGCCCACATACCCCAATGTCGATCGCTATGAAAAGGAAACGAGAGAAAATAATATTTAATTTTCCAAGTTCCGTAGATAGGAAATACGAATCAACATAGCTCTGGAGATAATCTATTCGTCTGCTAAATTTGTCCTACGTGAGTCATGCCGCTCAAGTTTTCTTTGCATTGTCCTCTCGTTCCGCCAGTCAGGTCGCCTACTTTTCTGAAACTTTATTGCGCGGATACATGCAGAAGTAGCCGAAGCCGGGTTTTAGACTTGGGTCAGGTGTGTGTGCAATTACATCCGTCCAAAATTGCAATTGGCTAAGGCGCCGCTGCGATTTTTATTTAACGATAGGCTCGTGCGCCTCGGCGAATTGCTCACTCGGAGCCGAACATCCCCTTACATGTCGAACACGCCCGTTACGCTGTCCGTCTCAAATCATCCTGAGGATACGTACGAACTACAAGAGATCTATATCAACGAGGTACAATCGGGCGAATAAGCTGAACGATTGTTTGTAAATATTTACGGAGAAAGAAAGAAATGAAACTTTTACCTCACTGAGAGCTCGCCCTAACCCTGCTGCTGGGTGAGGCGCCGATCAATCCTTGGAGAAGACGTGTCCGGACACGTCGTCAACGAAAATGGCGTTGGATTACTTGGACGCTAAGAACCAGATATACATACCCGCCGCTCTGATCGTCATCGGGTGTGCCATAACAAAACCTGTATGGCTTCCATTTGCTGTGCTTTTAGCCGCTGCATTGGTCTGGTTGAAACTTGCGCATCATAGTCCTGTCAACTCCGAGACACTTTTCTAACGCGCGTAGAACCACGAAAAGTACTCAAGCCGGATGTCTTGCAAGAATTTGAGCTCGAACAGAGGACAATTGTCTCTCCCAATACGTCAATGTACCTTCCGTGGAGTGCGACGCTGATGAAGATATCGATTCAAACTTCCTCGACCGAATGACACGTTGGGACTTCCCATCGGACAACACATCACGATATGTGCGCAAATTGGAGATAAAGAGATTTCTAGATCATACACACCCATCTCCTCTGAAGACGACAGAGGATATTTCGATCTAATGATAAAGGTTATTATCCTTGGAATTCGGTTAATTTCAGAGTTATCCAACCGGAAATATTTCACTAGCAATGTCACGACTCGTTCCTGGCGTGACCATCAAAGTCAAAGGACCAAAAGGACAAATGGTGTATACACCCAACATGGTTCGAGAGATTGGCATGTTGGCGGGTGGGACGGGAATCACTCCGATGCTCCAAATCATTCGCGCTGTCATGAAGAATCCAGACGATAACACGCGAATATCGTTGATCTATGCGAATGTCACAACGGATGATATTCTGCTGCGGGAAGACCTGGATAGTCTGGCGGTAAATCATCCCGAAAAGTTTAGATTACATCTTGTCGTGGAGAAGACAGTGGCCGGATGGAATGGAGGAGTAGGATTCATCTCCGAAGCTATGGTCAGAGAATTCTGTCCACCCCCTGCCAAGGATATCAAAATCCTCATCTGTGGACCTCCCCCAATGGTCTCGGCAATGAAAAAACATACTGAGGTTCCTCCCGCACTCTTATATATTTGTCTCACTTCAGGCAATCGGATATGAAAAGGCGCGGGTTGTAAGTAAACTCTCCGACCAAGTATTCGCGTTCTAGAGTATAGCTGTTGGGGGCAACACTTTCATACATAGATCAAGGAAATGTTCGTTCATCCATTATTGCATCTACGTACCAACTCGCGGGGCTCACAGAGCTATCTACCAAACTCTTCACTCGCCCCCGCCCCACCCGCCACTCCACGTTCCCAAACCAAACACGACCACACGCAACAAAACACAAAAGACAAGTATATAGCCATCCCAAAGACAATGGAAAAAAAGTTATGAGAAGGAGAAAAAACAAACAAAGGCGGCAAGAAGTGAAACCCGACACACAGCACACATACCACAAAAGCAAATTCCCCCCCCTCCGCCTTTCGGCCCCCATCTTTCTATACTTGACAAAACAGGACGGGTTATAGTTTTGACAAGACCGGGGGTTGTTGTTATCGAAGTGACGGAGGGTATATGTGTTGCCGAGGGAGAGTCTAGCAACATCCACCGCCGGATTGTTGAATGTTTTGTCCCTTTTTGATGTCGAGATTGGACTTTGAGGCCCCAGGAGCATTGATTGTAGTTGTTCCCATTCGTTCCTTCACAAAAAGTTAATATCCGGGGGATTTTGACAGA
>Ga0335073_10014674_pt1 | contig 10975 bp, 9 predicted proteins | sample Lox_Sample_22_FD_207093 | JGI IMG/M metagenome (GOLD analysis project Ga0335073, IMG submission 207093) | Soil microbial communities from Loxahatchee National Wildlife Refuge, Florida, United States - Lox_Sample_2.2 | ecosystem: Environmental > Terrestrial > Soil > Wetlands | place: USA: Florida... | reverse complement strand
CGCTGGCGCTGCTCGCGGCCGCGCCGGACGTGGCCGTCGCGTTCGCCGCCACGATCCTCCTCGGGCTGTTCCTCTACCTGCCGTTCGCCGTGCAGGTCACGCTGGGCCAGGACTACCTGCCGAACCGGATCGGCACGGCCAGCGGCGTCACCCTGGGCCTGGCCATCTCGATCGGCGGGCTGGCCGCCCCGCTGTTCGGCTACCTGGCCGACCGCTACGGGCTGGCCGCGTCGCTCGCGGTCCTCGCCGCGCTGCCGATGCTGTCGCTCGCGCTGGCGGGCCGGCTCCGCGAGCCGCGCCCGGCCCGCGCCTGACGCGCGGTCACGCCCCCGCGGACAGCCAGCGCCGGAAGAACCCGGCCTGCGCCCGGAGCATGCCCGCGATCACCGGCGGCTGCCAGACCATGTGCGTCACCCCGGGCAGGGTCAGCACGAAGTGCTCGCGGCGGGCGGCCAGCAGTTCCCGCGACAGCAGCAGCGAGTGCCGCGGGTGGACGTTGTCGTCGGCGAGCCCGTGGATCAGCAGCAGCGGCCGGCGAAGGCCGGCCGCCAGCGGCAGCAGCGACGTCCGCTGGTAGGCGTCCGGATGCTTGTCCGGGTGGCCGAGGTAGCGCTCGGTCGCCGCGGTGTCGTAATAGCGCCAGTCGGTGACCGGGGCCCCGGCCACCGCCGCGTGGAACACGTCAGGCCGGCGCAGCACGGCCAGGGCCGACAGATACCCGCCGAACGACCATCCGCGGATCCCGACCCTGCTCACGTCGATCTCGCCGCGATAGCGGTCCGCCACGCTCTCCAGCGCCGCCACCTGGTCGTCCAGCGCCGGAGCGGCCACGTCGAGATGGAACGCCCGCTCCCAGCCGGGGCCGCGGCCGGGCGAGCCCCGGCCGTCGGCCACGATCACCGCGAACCCCTGGTCGGCCAGCCACTGCGGCTCGCTGAACAGCCGGCGGGCCTTGAGCACCTGCTGGGCCGGGCCGCCGTACGGCGCCATGAGGACCGGCAGCGGGCCCGCGGGCCTGCGGCCGTCCCGCGGGAAGATCACGGCGGTCCGCAGCTCCCGCTCGCCGGCCCGCAGCAGCGTCACCCCGGGGGCGAACCGCGGCTCGCGGCGCAGCGAGCCGGTGGCGGCCAGCAGCCGCCCGTCCTCGTAGACCCGCACCGTGACGCCGTCGGTGTCGAGCGTCTCGGAGCTGATCGCGAGCAGGCTTCCCGCGGCGACGCCGCCGTGCAGGCCGGGCTCGGAGGTGAGCCGCTCGATCTCGCCCGTGGCGTGATCGAGCACGTACAGGTGCTGCTCGGTCGCCTCGCTCGTGGCGCGGAACACGGTGCGCTCGCCGGCCGCGACCACGCCGCTGACCTGAAGCCCGGCGGGCGTGCACGGCCGCTCGCCGGCGAAAAGCCGGTAGGTGTCCTCGCTGATCGCCGACCGCAGCAGCCGGCCGTCGGGCAGCCAGCGCGGCGTGCCCGGCATGAGCGCGAGCCACGCGGGGTCGGTGTCGGCGTGCACCAGGGAGGTCGCACCGCTGACCGGGTCGACGGTGCGGATCTCGGCGAGCTGATGGTCGCGGGCGAGCAGCGCGAGCGTCGGCCCGTGGCCTTCCTCCCAGCTCACGGACTCCAGGTACGGCAGCCGCTCGCCGGGGGCGTCGGCGACCGGGACCACGGCGCCGTCCAGCCCGGCCAGGACGAGGCGGACCACGGCGTTCGCGGTGCCCGCGCGCGGATAACGCTGCCGGACCGGGGCCTGCTCGATGAACGCGGGATCGCCGAGCCAGCACGAGAGCACGTCGCGGGCGTCGACCCTGGCCACCAGCAGCCGGCGGCCGTCGGGACTCCACCAGAAGCCGTGGTGGCGGCCCAGTTCCTCGGCCGCGGCGAACTCGGCGGCGCCATAGCTCACGTCCGGGTCGTCATCCAGCAGATTAGTGATCAACGAACCGTCTGGGGCGACCACGCGCAGCGCGCGGTTCTCCAGGTAGGCGATCGCAGTGCCGGTCGGGTCGATCTGCGGGTCGACGCACGGCCCCGGCACGTGAACCTCCCGGGTGCCGCCGGCCGCGAGGTCGCACGCGAACAGCCGGCCCGACAGCGCGAAGGCCGCCGTCCGGCCCGTCGCGTCGGCCGAGTAGGCCACGATGCCCCGGGCCGACTCGCGCGACCGTTCCCGGCGCCGCAGTTCGTCGGCCGGTATCTCCTCGGCCGCCCCTTCCAGCAGCACCCGGGGATCGGCCAGCAGCCGCTCGGCCCCGGTGCGCAGGTCGAGGTCCCACAGGGCGGTGACCGGGTCGTCGGCGGCCAGCGCGCGCAGGAACAGCAGGCGCCGGTCGCCCGCCAGCAGGGTCAGGTCGCGCGGCCGGCCCAGGGCGAACCGGCGGCTGGCGGCGTAGCTGTCGAGTACCTCGTCGGCGACATCGGTGTGGCTCACGAGAAGCGATGGTAGGCCCGGTGCCGGCCCTGCCCCGCCTGGCGGCCTTGCGTGCCCTATCGTCGGGGCATGACCGTTACTGGCTCCGCGCAGGGCGGCCCCGGGCTCGCCCAGGAACGCCGCATCCGCACCGAGATCCCCGGGCCCGTGTCACGGGAGCTGCTTGAGCGCCGGCAGCGCAGCGTCGCCCGGGGGCTCTCGCACGTCCTGCCGGTGTTCGTGACCGCCGCCGGCGGCGGCGTGGTGATCGACGCCGACGGCAACTCGCTGATCGATTTCGGCTCCGGCATCGCCGTGACGTCGGTGGGCAACAGCGCCGAGCTCGTGGTGCAGCGGGTCACCGAGCAGGTGGCCCGGTTCACCCACACCTGCTTCATGGTCGCGCCCTACAGCGGCTACGTGGAGGTCTGCGAGGAGCTGAACCGGCTGACGCCGGGCGACCATGACAAGCGGTCGGCGCTGTTCAACTCCGGGGCGGAGGCCGTCGAGAACGCCGTCAAGATCGCGCGGCATGCGACCGGCCGGACCGCGGTCGTGGTGTTCGACCACGCCTACCACGGGCGCACCAACCTGACGATGGCGATGACCGCCAAGAACATGCCGTACAAGGACGGCTTCGGGCCGTTCGCCTCCGACGTCTACCGGGTGCCGATGGCCTACCCGTTCCGCTGGCCCGGCGGCCCGCAGGCCTGCCGGGAGCGGGCGCTGGACGTGGTGACCGGGCTGATCCACACCCACGTCGGCGAGAAGAACGTGGCCGCGGTGGTGATCGAGCCGATCCAGGGCGAGGGCGGGTTCGTGGTGCCGCCGGACGGGTTCCTGCCCGGGCTCGCGGCGTTCTGCAAGGACAACGGGATCGTGTTCGTCGCCGACGAGATCCAGTCCGGGTTCTGCCGGACCGGCGACTGGTTCGCCGTCGACCACGAGGGCGTGGTGCCCGACCTGATCACGACGGCCAAGGGCATCGCGGGCGGGCTGCCGCTGGCCGGGGTGACCGGCCGCGCCGAGATGATGGACTCCGTGCATCAGGGCGGGCTGGGCGGCACCTTCGGCGGGAACCCGGTCGCCTGCGCCGCCGCGCTGGGTGCGATCGAGACCATGGGCAAGGAGGACCTGCCCGCGGCGGCCCGCAGCATCGGCGACATCATGCTGCCCCGGCTGCGCCGTCTCGCCGAGGCCCACCCGGTCATCGGCGACGTGCGCGGCCGCGGCGCGATGATCGCCATCGAGCTGGTGCGGCCCGGCACCCTGGAGCCGGACCCGGCCACGACCGCGAGGGTGGCCAAGGCGTGTCATTCGGCCGGTCTGGTGGTCCTCACGTGCGGGACGTACGCGAACGTGCTGCGGTTCCTGCCGCCGCTGGTCATCTCCGCGGACCTGCTCGACGAGGGGCTGTCGATCCTCGAGGCAGCGTTCGCGGGCCTGTAAGAGGCTGGAGACGCGATGACGACGCAGCCGGCGCGGTTGCGGGCACCGATGGCAACCCTGGGCGAGGGCCCGGTCTGGGATGGCGACGAGCAGGCGCTGTACTGGGTGGACATTCCGGCGGGCCTGGTGCACCGGATGGACGCGGGCGGATCGTTCACGGCCTGGGACGTCGGCCAGCCGGTCGGCGCCGTCGTGCCGCGGGCCAGCGGCGGGCTGGTGGTCGCGGTCAAGGACGGCTTCGCGGGCCTGGACCCGGCCTCGGGACAGGTGACCCCGCTGGCCGAGGTCGAGCAGGACCGCCCGGAGAACCGGATGAACGACGGCGCCTGCGACCGGGCCGGGAGGTTCTTCGCCGGCACGATGGCGCAGGACGAGCGGCCGGGCGCGGGCACGCTGTACCGGCTGGACCCCGACCTGTCGGTTTCCGCGCTCATCACCGGGCTCGGCACGTCCAACGGCATCGGCTGGAGCCCGGACGAGCGGCTGATGTACTACGTCGACTCGCAGGACCACCAGGTGGACGTGTTCGACTACGACCCGGCGACGGGCGCGATCGGGGGGCGCAGGAGGTTCGCCGCGGTGGGCGGGGGCGACGTGCAGCCCGACGGCCTCACCGTGGACGCCGACGGCGGGGTCTGGGTTGCGGTCTGGGGCGGCGGCGCCGTGCTCCGGCACGACCCGGACGGCCGGGTGCGGGAGACCGTGGATCTGCCGGCCACCCAAGTGACCAGCTGCGCGTTCGGCGGGCCCGGCCTGGACCGGCTGTTCATCACGACCGCGTCCGGCCCCGGCACGGACGCGGGCGCGCTGTTCGTGTGCGAGCCGGGCGTCACCGGCCAGCCGAGCCACCCGTTCCGCGGCTGACCGCGGAACGGGTGACCCGAACGGGCGGCCTGGCCGGGATCAGCCGATCGTCCCGGCGCCCAGGGTCAGCGAGATCGTGTTGCCCGGCCCGGGCAGGGTCAGGTTGATCAGCAGCGTCGCCAGCCCGCAGTGGGCGAAGTGCGGGATCGTGTAGGTCCCGGCCAGCGTGCCGCCGCTGAGCACGTTGAATCCGGGCTGCGACGCCACGGTGATGGTGGCCGGGGACGTCTCGCAGGAGTTGCCGACGGGGATGGGCAGCCCGGCCACCCTCAGGCCGGTCAGCTTGATCGTGTCCGTCGCCGTCGTGGTCACGGCGTTGGTGGCGAAGTCGACGGTGCCGGTGGCGGCCCCGTCCTGGATCATCTCGGTGGTCGCGGTGACCGGGATGAACCCGAGTTCCTTGAACGACCCCGTCGCCGGGGGCAGGGTGAGCGTCCCGGTCAGGGTCGAGGTGGTCAGGTCGGCGGTCGTGGCCAGCGTGCCGGGTCCCAGCGCGATCGAAGAGCCGATCGCCTTGATAAACGTGCTTCCGGTGACCGGGTACGAGACGCTGACCGTCGTGTCGGACGGGGCCGCCGCGCTGGCCGAGGCGGGCGCGGCGAGGGCGATCCCGGTAGCCGCGATCGCGGCCGTCGTGAGGAACAGCGTTAACGGTCTTCGCATGGTTGGCTCCTCCCAGGGGTCATTACCGGCGGGTATGTTACTTGCGGGTTTACTTAGGGCGCAAGGCATCTGGCTGAGCATTGGCGCGTCGTTTCTTGGCGCGCCCCGCTCTGGCGCGCCGGGCACGCGCCGCCGCCGGCCGACGTCCGGGCCCGCCGGCGCGGATCGGCATCACCTACCAGCCGCCGCCGGCCGACGTCCGGGCCCGCCGGCGCGGATCGGCATCACCTACCATTTGCTTAATAGCCGCAGATGAGGAGATCGCGATGCACACCGTGGGATTCACCCGGATGGCGGACGGCACGAAAGCCGACTACGACCTGCTGGCCGGCTACGAGGCGGCGTTCGCCGCGGGCCTCGCCGATCGAATCCTGCGGGCACTTGGCGAGCTGAAGAGCTCAACCGAGGGCTACCAGATCTCGCGTTTCGGCCACTCCCTTCAGACCGCGACAAGGGCGCACCGCGACGGCCGGGACGAGGAATACGTTGTAATGGCGTTGCTCCACGACATCGGGGACGCTCTCGCGCCGTTCACGCACAGCGAGCTGATCGGCGCGGTGCTGCGGCCGTTCGTCCGGCCCGAGGTGTGCTGGATCGCGCGTCATCACGGCCTCTTCCAGCTCTACTATTACGCGCACCACACCGGCGGCGACCGCAACGCACGGGACGCCTATCGCGGGCATGAATGGTTCGATGCCTGCACCGAATTCTGCGAAAAATACGACCAGGAAAGCTTCGACCCGGCCTACGAGAATCTGCCGATTGAGTTCTTCGAGCCGATGGTGCGGCGGGTATTCGCCGAGCCCCGGCCGGATTATTACCAGGAGATGAACCCAGAAAGGCGGTAGGAATGAAGTACGTCTTCGTCAACGGCCGGGTCGCGGTGATCGTGCGCTACTGGGAACAGCACGGCCCGGTCGTGGACGGCGGCGCCCGGGTCGAGCTGCGCCGGGTCGAGCAGGTGGAGGGCGAAAGGCACCGCGCGGGGGCGGCCGGGTTCACGGTGCTGCCGGTCAGCGACGGCGGGCTGTGGCGCGCCGATCTGTTCATGGTGCTGTCCGAGCCAGGGACGCCGTGCTTCCACTATCACCCGCGGTTCGAGAACAACGACGTCGGGCGCCGGGCCACCGAGGATGAGCTGACGGCCAGCCCGCGCCAGTGGATAGCCGACAGGCTCACCGACATCACCGGCACGCTGGAGCGGGCCGGCGCGGGCGACCTGGTGCCGTCGCTGGATCTCGAGCAGCACCGGCGGGCGCTGCCGGCCATGCTCGCGGCCGTCGACGCATGCCTGGCGCAGGTCCCGGAGGCCCTGGCGGCGCACGCGGCCCCGGTGGCCGAGCCCGCCAGGTAACACTCGGCTGGCCGCGGGAGTCTAAGGAGTGTGGGGACCCTCGCCGGGGATCCCGCTGCCGTCGTTTCGGAGGGACGCTCATGGCCACCGTCCGCATCGCCCACGCCGAGCCCCGGCCAGGGAGGCTGGACAACGGCGAATTCCAGACGCTGGGCTGGCTGGTCGTGCTGGCCGACGACGCCGGTCACCGGGCGGTGCCGGTCTGGGTGAGAGGGCAGCCAGGCTGGGACGACCTGGCGGAGCTCGTCGAGCTCGGCGCCCGGCCGGCCGAGGAGATCATCACGGCCGATGCTCCGGAGGAGCTCACCGCCCGGCTGCTGCGGGCGGCCGACGCCGCCGTGACCGGGGTGGACATCGACGTGACCGAGGCGGACGCCGCCGAGTTGACCCCGCGGGCCGCCGTGGCGCGGATCGGGCTCGGCGGCCCCGCGGGCACCCGGCACGTCACGGCCGCTCTCGGCCTAGGCCTGGCCATGGCGGCCGCCGCGGGCGCCCCGGTGCGGCTGGCCGACGAGCTGCTGGACCGGCTGGCCGTGCCGGTGCCGGGCGACGACATGCTCGGCCCGCTCCTCGATCGCGTGCCGCCGTTCGCGCAGGTGCCGCCCGGCCGCGGGCTGGCCGGCTGGCCGGTGGCCACCCTTCCCGCCAAGCGGCCCCGCTTCGAGCCCCGCAACCTGGACTTCGCCGACGGCCTGGACCGGTGGGACCTTGACTCCGGCTCCCACCGTGACGCGGACCCGTCCCGCCCGCAGGACTACGCGGCTGCGGCCGACGGCGACGCCGCGGTCCTGTCCTCGGCCGCGCCGCGGCCCGCCGGGTCCGCCGCCCTGGTCCAGTCGGTCTTCGCCGACGACTACCGCGGTGCCGCGGTCGTCTTCCGCGGCGAGATCCGCACCGAGCCCGGCACCGAACAGGCCGGGCTGCGCCTGGAGATCCTCAGGCACTGGTGGCGTACCGGACGAACCCCCCGTGAGGACCACGGCGTCACGATCGCCGGCGGGAACCGCTGGAGCGGGCATGAGGTCACCGCGCTGATCCCCGAAGACGCCGACATGATCCGGTTCGGCATCATGCTCACCGGCACCGGCAGCATCGCGCTGCGGAACCCGGAACTGCGCACCGCCGACCCTTCCCGCGGCGCCTGACCCGGCCGGCCGTCATGAGCGCGGGGATCCCCGACGGCGACCTGGTCCGGCTGGCCCGGGACGGCGACACCGTGGCGTTCCGGCTGCTCGTCGAGCGGCACCAGCCTGCGGCCCGCGCCCGCGCCCGCCGCCTGTGCCCCAATCCCAGCGACGTCGACGACGTCGTGCAGGAGTCGTTCCTGCGGGCGTTCATCGCGCTGGACCGACTGCGCGACCCGGACCGGTTCGCGGGCTGGCTGGACCGCATCGTGCTGAACGTCTGCCGCCGACCGCAACCGGGCGGCGCCCAGGTCACGCTGCTGCCCGACTGGCCCGAGCCCCTGCACCCGGCCGCCGCGCACGGCCTGCCGTCGGCCGACGACCTGGACCGGGCCGACGCTCTGCGCGCGGCCGTGGCCCGCCTGCCGCCCGGGCAGCGGCGCGCCGTCGCCCTGCACTACTACGCCGACCTGCCGCCGGGCCAGATCGCCGAGCCGGCCGGCGCGGCCCGGGTCAGCCTGCACAAGGCCCGGCTCAAGCTGCGCGCCTACATCACCGAGCACCGCCCCGACCTTGTTCCCGCCGCCTCCCGGAGGACACCCATGACCACCGTCAGCGTCGCGCGGTTCGAGCGCCGCATCCCGCCCGGCCCCATGCCCATCGGTTTCCCCTTCGACGTCATCATCCTCGCCGACGACGCGGGCCGCCGCGAGCTGCCGATCTGGGTGCAGGGCTTCAGCTCACGGCGGCTCAAGCAGCTCTTCGAGGCGCAAGCCGCAGATCGCGAACACGCCGGGACCGGCGAGGCGCGCACCGCGGACGAGCTCACCGCCCGGCTGCTGCGCGCGGCCGGCGCCAGCGTGACCGGAGTGGACATCGACGACCTCGGCCTCGAGGTACCCGCCGCGCGGATCGCCCTCGCCGGCCCGGCCGGAACCCGCCACGTCACCGCGCGCGTCGTCGAGGGCCTGGCCGTCGCGATAACGGCCGGCGCGCCGGTCCGGGTGGCCTACGCGGTAATGGACCGGCTGGCCATACCGAGGCCCGATGACGACGGGCCCGTGCCGCTCCCCGAGCCCGAAGCGGCGCTTTCCGTCCTGAGCCCGCCCGTACGACCGCGTTATGAGCCACGCAACCTTGCGTTCGCCGATGGCCTGGAGCGCTGGCGGCTCGGCGGCAGCTTTATCGGGCACGCCAGCCACTCGCACTGGCAGGACTATTCCCGCGCCGCCGAGGACGGCATGGGCGCGCTCTTCTCGACCGTGCCGCAGCCCGCCGGATGGGCCTTCCTTGGCCAGGAGGTGTTCGCCGACGATTACCGCGGCGCCGTGATCACCTTCCGCGGCGAGTTCCGCCGCCCCGGGGGCACGGACGCCGCAAGCCGCGCCGGGCTGTTCCTGCGGGTCGCCGAGCAGGCCGCCGGCAACCCCGCCACCGACCCCGGCGCCGCCAACGACCCCGACAACACCCTCGTCACGATCTCCGGCGACCGCGGCTGGACCAGCCGCCAGGTCACGGCGCGGGTCGGCGAGAACTCCAGCGCGGTCGTGTTCGGCGTCTTCCTCGCCGGCCGCGGCCGGATCGAGATGCGCAATGTGGAACTGACCCGCCGCGCGTGACCGTCAGGCGGCGACATCTCCCGGCTCGACCAGCGGGCCCCAGGCCTCGCGGACCCACGGCGGCAGGTACATGTCGTCCCACAGCCGCACCAGCTCGGGCCCGTTGACGAGCGCGCAGACGTCGGCCAGCGCGCCCTTCACGAGCACGATCTCGTAGAGGTCGCGGCGGCGGAGCCGGTCGGACAGGTCCCACCGCACGCTCCGGGGGTCGGGACCCGACCAGAACAGCCGGGCGGGAAGGCTGGCCACGCCCTCCAGCGGGCCGCACAGCTCGCCGAGGGAGCCGGGCACCGGCACCCGGCGGCGCTCCTCGCCGCCCCAGACCGAAGCGTCGGTAGTGATCACACCTGGGTTATTACCCGCGGCCGCGTCCGATAAGCAACGGTACGGGCGGCGGGCCCGGGCAGCGCCGCCGCGCCCGGCGCCCGGCGGCCGGCGGCCTAGCCCGGGTCGGGCGCGGGCGCGGTCACGAGTTCACCGGGAAGCCGAGGCTGACCCCGCCGTGGCTGGGGTCGAGCCAGCGCGAGGTGACCGCCTTGCCGCGGGTGTAGAAGTGGACGCCCTCGGTTCCGTAGACATGGGTGTCCCCGAAAAGCGAGGACTTCCAGCCGCCGAACGAGTAGTACGCCATCGGGACCGGGATCGGCACGTTGATGCCCACCATCCCGACCTCGACCTCGTGGGTGAACCGCCGGGCCGCGCCGCCGTCGTTGGTGAAGATCGCGGTCCCGTTGCCGTACGGGTTGCCGTTGATGATCGCCGTCGCCTCGTCGTAGCCGCGCGCACGCACCACCGACAGCACCGGCCCGAAGATCTCGTCCCGGTAGCAGGCCATCTCGGGCGTCACGTGGTCGAGCACCGACGGGCCCAGCCAGAACCCGTCCGCCGCTCCCCCGGCGACCGGGTGGGTGCGGCCGTCCACGGCCAGCGTCGCGCCCTCGGTCACCCCGGAGTCCAGGTAAGACGCCACCTTGTCCCGGTGCGGCCCGGTGACCAGCGGGCCCATCTCCGACCGCTCGTCGTCGCCGGGGCCCACCGTGAGTCCCGGGATCCGGCTGGCGATCTTCTCGACGAGCTCGTCGCCGACCGGGTCGACCGCGACCACCACGGAGATCGCCATGCACCGCTCGCCGGCCGAGCCGAAGCCCGCCGACACCGCGGCGTCGGCGGCCAGGTCCAGGTCGGCGTCGGGCAGCACCACCATGTGGTTCTTGGCCCCGCCGAGCGCCTGCACCCGCTTGCCGGCGGCGGTCCCGGTCTCGTAGATGTACCGGGCGATCGGGGTCGACCCGACGAAGCTCACCGCCTTGACCTCCGGATGGGTCAGCAGCGCGTCGACCGCGTCCTTGGCCCCCTGCACCACGTTGAACACGCCGTCCGGCAGCCCGGCCTCGGCCAGCAGCTCGGCCAGCAGCAGCGAGGCGCTCGGGTCCTTCTCCGACGGCTTGAGCACGAACGCGTTGCCGCAGGCCAGCGCGATCGGGAACATCCACATCGGC
>Ga0335073_10014672_pt1 | contig 10976 bp, 5 predicted proteins | sample Lox_Sample_22_FD_207093 | JGI IMG/M metagenome (GOLD analysis project Ga0335073, IMG submission 207093) | Soil microbial communities from Loxahatchee National Wildlife Refuge, Florida, United States - Lox_Sample_2.2 | ecosystem: Environmental > Terrestrial > Soil > Wetlands | place: USA: Florida... | reverse complement strand
ACCGCAAGCGAGTACGTCCGGTATTTCGCTCTGTATGCCGCGCTCGCGGCACATGCCGATGACCGTGGTCTGGATGGGGAAGCATGCCGGGAGCTGGTGCGCCGAAGTGAGGTGGTGCTGGCTGCGGTGACAACGCTAGATGATGACAACACTGCTGGCCCGGAGCGGAGAGCGCACGGGGCCGACGGTGTACGGCCGTGGATGGGCCCCGAGGGGCTGGATGTCCGCAACGCGGTGAGCATCGGTGACGAACAGCACTCGTATTCACCGCGGAAGTCAGGGTTTTGGGGTTCCTACGGTGGGCCGAGCCAGATCCTGGGCACCGTGGTGGTGGAGAGCAAGGCATTCCGTGCCGGCCGGCATGCCTGTCCCGCGGCGGTTCGTGAACTGTTCGCGCCTCTGTTCGCTGCCGCCGTGGATGACCGCCTGGCGAGGCCACAACTGCAGGCGCTAGGGGCGCTCAGCCTGCACAGCGACGCGCTGCCAGAAGTGCCGTGGCTGCTGGACCTTTTCACCGCGACCCGCAATAGCCATCATGACCCGGAGCAATGGCTGCCAGACGACCGGCGGCGGCGGGCAACGATGCGGATACTCGGCCGCACAACTGTCTTGCACGGCACCGATACCGGCCTGACCTGGCAGGAAGCAGTCGAGGCGGCTGTAGCGTTCAGCGACGCGCTCGAGACCGACCCGATCCTGGCGGGCATCGCAGGAGCCGCCGCGTGGCGCGGGGTGCTGCTGCGGAACTATTCGGTTAGCGCGTGGCGGCGGCTCTGGGCAGCCCTAGTCCACTCGATCGGCCCGAAAGACGAGCACAAGGACCGCAGCGTGCAGGAACTGCAGGCCTGGCTCGCCGACCAGATGCCCCTCATGACGGTGCGGGCCTTCATGGATGAGCTGCCGCCGGGCATGACCGGGGGGCATCCCGCTCCGGCCGAATGGCAGGTACTAGCCGATGGCCAGGCTGAGGATCCGCTGACCAATATCCAGCTGCTGCTGCTGGGTGTGCGGCGCGCGAGCGAACTCGAGGGTGAGGCGCGCACGGTGTTCGTGGGCCGGCAGAACGAGATCCTTAACCCGCTGTGGATGGAACGCTGCGTTGATGTTTTCCGTGACCGGCCACTGCGCGATCTGGCAGTCCGGCTGGTGGATGACATGCTCGCTCAGGCTCGCCGGGTTGCACTCGAGAAGATGCAGCCGGACTCCAGCGGGCGGTTGCAGATTTACTCGCGCATCCACGAGCGTAACGGCCGCTATTACAAGACACGTGAGGAAGGCGACGCCCCGATCGGCACCCGCCTTGAGGTGGCCGCCGGAGTGGCCGGGCAACTCGGCCTCATCGACGTAGAGGAAAGTGGCGCCGCCGCCATCAGCGGCCTTGGCTCCGCGGTGCTGGGGGTAGAGGCGTGAACACCGGGTGGAGCATCACCTCGCCGGTTGCCCTGCTAAATGAGTGGCTGGGCCCGGCAGCCCGGGAGGATCTGCATGATCTGGTGCTGCTCGGCTTCACCGTTAACCTGCCGTTCCTGGAGAAGGTAGCGATCCGTACGGCCCGTGACCTCGGTGCCCGGGTCACGGTCCTGGGTGACGCCGCTCACGGCGTCTTCGACCCGGTCGATGTCCGCCTGCGGTCTTACTTCACTGCCTGGGCTGCCTGCCGGGGCGCGTTCCATCCCAAGCTCGCCTTGCTGATCGGGGAACATGACATCGTCGCGGCGATCGGATCTGGCAATCCGACCATGGCCGGGTGGGGACACAACGACGAGCTGTGGACCGTTCTGCGGAGCGGGCCCGATGGTTGCGCTGATGGCCTGCAGCAGCTAGGCGGCTGGCTGGGGGAGCTTCCTGATGTGGTGGCGATGCCGGCCTACGCGGCAGAGCTGTTGCGTGACGCCGCGGCCAGGCTGACGGCGCTGCCAGCTGGCGACGGTCACGTACGAGTCCTGCACAACCTGCACCAGGGTTTGCTGAGCCAGCTCCCGCGCGGGCCCGTGCGTAAGCTGTGCCTGTACGCCCCGTTCATCGACCCGACCGGGAAAGCACTCAGCGAGATCCTCGACTGGTTCGACCCCAGGCACACAGTCATTGGGCTTCAGGAACACTGGACCAGCTACGACGGCGACGCGGTGCTGGCGGCAGCCGGGAACCGCAAGATCGAGCTGAGGATGCTGCCCGAACGATTCCCCCGGCACGGCAAGTTGCTGGAGTGGGAAGCCCGCGACGGCCGGCATGTTCTCACCGGAAGCGCCAACCTGACCCAGAACGCGCTGCTCGACGCCACCATCAATGGCGGGAACTGCGAACTCACCGTGCTCACCCCGGTCATGGCGTCGAGGATGCCGGACAACGGCACCGTCGTCGCCAGCACGGAGCTACGCGGACGCCGGACCATCTCCGGGACCACACCAGCCCCGGCAGTGCTGCTCCTGGGTGCATTGCTAACCCGCGTGGGGCTAGAGGTAACGCTGGCCCGGGCCTACCACGTAGACGTCACGATCGAGACGTCCCCGGACGGCTCGCCTGGTTCCTGGACCACAATCGGGACCATAACCGCGGGACAGCACGTGGCGGTTTTCACGTTGCCCGGGCCGGTCGGCGCCGTGGTACGAGCTGTGGCTGTCCTGGCCGGGCAGGCGCGCACAGGGTCACCCCCGGTGTTCACCATCGACCCCGCCCGGTGCGCCCGCCGCCAGGCCGACGACCGCAGACCCCGGCTGCATCACTCCTACACCGAAGAAGAGATCTTTACCGACGAGGACCTGGCTCGCCAGTTCCGCAATGACCTGCTCCGCCTGACGGAGATGAGCATCGAACAGCAACGCAGGCTTTCAGCCAGAGCCCCGCATGATCCGGCCGCCCCGCGGGACGCCGGGGATCGCTGGGCCGCCTACCTGGAAGAGTGCGAACGCAGCATCGGCCAGCCCCTCACTATCAAACTGTTCGGCCCACTTGCGCAGCTGAGGCCAGAACTCAGCCGCGGCGTCGGCTGGAGCACCTCCGACGACAGCCCAGCCGATGATGACGACGAATCGCCCACCGATGTGCCGCCAGTGATGAGGAGGATCACGCCGTCCGAGCGGGCCAACTGGCGGAATTGGATAAGGCGGCAGGTGCTCGCGATCACCGCCGATGAATCTCCGGCCCCGCTCAGCCTCACGTCCCTCACAGCGCGGATCATGATCCAGCTGCTCGCCCACGGAGTCTGGGAGCAGGACAGCGAATCCTGGCGAGACCTTCTGGCCAAGCTCGCCACGCATCTGGTCCCCGAACGCGGCGAGGACACTCCAACCCCGGCCCGCCAGCTCGCCGCCGCGCTGGCAGCGGTCTGTATGGGCCTGCTCCGCAGCGGTGTGTCACTCACCGGCGGAACCCCCGCAGACCTACTGGCCGCCGATACCTGGCAGCGCATCCAGCCTCTGGTCGCTGAGGCCGATCCAGACCTGGTCAGTGACCTCCTCTTGCCACCTATCCATGCCCATGCGGTCATACTCAACGGCTCGGAACTGGAGGACACGATCCTGCTGGCCATGGACGACCCAGCCTCCGTGGTCATCGCCGAGTTCGCCGGGCGCGGCTGGAACGTCGAACGTGACGGGCCCCTGTACCGCGTCAGCGGCGCCTTCAGCAACCCGGTCGCCGCCGCCGCCCAGGTCGCGACACGGCTCGGCCGGCACCTCGGCCTCGTGCTGGTGTATGCCCGGGCCGCCGAACGCTGGGCCTTCATCGCCTGGCGCCGGCCCAACCTTGCCCTCGCCCACATCCCAGGCAACACCTGGCGTCTATACCACATCGACGGATCTTTCACCCCCGCCGCACGATTCGCTGGCGGTGAAGGGCTGCCCAGCGTTGGGATGATCGGCCCGCCGGTGCGCCTTGGACTGAGCCCACAGGCAGCGGTTCAGGAACTCCTAGCCGCAGCTGGTACCGACCACGCCGGCCTTCTCAAGTACATAGCTGGTAATCGCGAGTGCTAGCTTGCTACATGAATGGCCGGTACCACTGTTTCGGTCGCCGTACAAGACAGCAAGAACCCGGACGGACCGGTGCTCACGCTGACCTCAGCGCAGTGGCAGTCGTTTGCCGCTGGCGTGAAACCCGGAGAGTTTGACCTGCGCTGAATCCGGTCGGCCTAGAGGGGTACCGCTATCCGCGGTACCCCTTCTGCATCCCAGCACGCAGCGCCATATCGGCCCGCAGGCCCGATATGGGTTTGACCTTGACCCTGACCTGGGCTGGTTGCGCGGCCCAGGGACAGTGGGGTCGCTACCTGACTCCCTGACCGACTGCTACGCCTGCGGCGCTTTCAATCTCCACTAGGTCAGATTTCAGCGTGCTCGCGTCGTAGCAGATGTGGTGGACCCAGGTTCCCAGGCCACCCCACGCATTGACCGCTTCAACCCAACGGCGCGCAGCGGTGGCCTTGGCGTCGTCCTTCTCGTCTGGGTCACCCTTGCCTTCTAGGAGGATTACCAGCCCGTTGTTGAGGCGTACGACGAAGTCCGGCCGGTACCGATAGGTGCTCCCGAAGTACAGGTATGGGATCTCCAGGTACAGACGGTGATTCTTGACCCAGGCTTCGACGTTGTTGTCCTCCGCTTCCAAGACAGCGCAGATTTTGCGCTCCAGACCAGAGTCAACGACTGCATGTGAAAGATGGCTCTTAGTGGTCGGCACGCACTTGTCCTTAGGCGAGTTGAAGTTGAGCCCGTCGGTAGACCCAATGGGCTGGTACTCGTCCAGGGCAGGCAGGAAGCGTTCCGGGCCCTCCCCGGGCCGAAGCGCAGCAGACAATCGCTCCCGGATAACGGTGAGATAGCGGAGGTTGCATATCTCACGCCGATCTACGTCTGGGGCATAGTCGATCTTCCCGCCCTGGCTGAGCGGGCGGATGACCTGTTCAGCGATGCGGAGCGCCTGGGGGAACAGCCAGGGCTTTTTATACGGGGCGATGAGGCCAGCGGCCACCCGGAACAAGAGTCGCTGGATGCGGAAGTTCTGATAGGCACGGGAACGGTCTTGTGTCTCGCCACCCATGCCTCCATGCGGCACCCCAAGGTCAAGCTCGATATACGTGGCGGTTGGATCGAACCGAGGTGTGATGCGGATGGGTTCAATAGCGTCGAGGTCTATGTCGAGCTTGTCCTGGATATCGGGGACTACCTGGACCAGCCTGGGGAACTGGATGCGCAAGGGGTGCCGGTCGGCAACCGTGTGAACATTCTGGTACTCGGGCGGCTTCGCGGGCTTGCCACCAGTAGCCTTGGCCATCGGCAGCAACTGGAACGGCACGCCATACACGTCCACGAACTCTGGCTGTGAGAGATCGCTCATCTCAGAGCGTCGCAGCCCGCGCCCGACAACCTGCTCGCACAGAAGCTGGGACTGGAAGGCCCTGAGGCCGAGGATCTGGGTGACGTTCCGCGCATCCCAGCCTTCGCTGAGCATATTCACTGAGATCAGGCAGCGGACCTGCTCCCCGGGCTTCCCGATCTTCCCAACGGTCGCCACGATCTGTCTGGTGGCTTCGCCGGCACTGCTTCCCTCGCCAGCCTCAGCCTTCTCTAGTGCGTCCGAGTCAATACGGACTGTGACCCGCTGCCCGATCTTGGAGTTGACCAAGTCCGGCGACGCTTCGCCGAGGTCGGCAATGTGCTTTTCGAGCAAACGGGCCACGGTCGTATCGTGCGCAATGACGATCATTACCGGTGGTACCCGCCGGCCTGCCGCTTCCCACTCCTTGTATGTAGCCTCCCATGCGGCGGCGAGCTGCTTGAGGGGGCCGTCCGCTTCGGCGAGGTAGTCAGTCAGTGGGTGAGATTCGGCTTCGGCCTGTGACCGCTTTGGGAGCGTGGTCCTAATGTGCTCCCAAAGATTGCGGTACTTGGGCACCGCATGCCCTGCATCGTCGTCGGTGGGAGTGCGGGGGATCTTCACCAGCCCCGATTCGATCGCGTCCACCAAGGCGAAGTCAGAAATGATCCACTCAAAGGGCGTCCAGGCCCGGTCCTTAAACACCCCCGGGTACATGGGCGTCGCAGAGAGGTCGATCGCCCGAACAATCCCCCGGTGCCGGTGGATACGTTCGAGCCCGTCGATCCACACGGTTGCCTCGCGCAACGCCTCTGCATCCGCCTCCGCAGAAGCACTGAGGTTCGGAGTAAACCGGTAGGCATGGTGCGCCTCATCGTTCAGGACGAGCAGACGACCAGCCGACGACAGATCCGTAAGCACGCGACGGCAAAAGGCCGCGTCCGATTCCCGGCCCCGCTTCAAGACAGAACGCTTCGGGTCTTCCTTCGGAGCCAGTACATGCCAGTTGGACACCTGCACCTTCACCTGCCCGAGCAGGCCCGAAAACTGGGGCGGGATCAGGTCGAAGCCCACGTACAGGGACTCCGGGTGCTGCGGGTCCAGCCCATCCGTACCAGCGAGGCGGTCCTTCACGGTGAGGTTCGGGGCCACGACGAGGGCCTGATCGGAAAATCGGACATCTTGACGGCTGGTTACCCGGTTCAGGCCAGACCATGCGATGAGCAGCGCCATCACCATAGTTTTGCCGGTACCGGTCGCCATCTTCACGGCCCACCGGGTGTACGCCTCACCTGAGCCTGGGACGCTCACACCGACCTTGAGATGGTCCGGAGCCTCCGTTAGGAAAACGACCGTCTCAACCGCTTCCTGCTGGCAGAAGAACGGACGACTGGCATTCGCTATACGGCCATCATCGAACCAGTGCCGCATGAGGTCACGAGTCACTGCAGTCGCACCGGGATACCCCTCGGCTCGCCACTTCCGCACCCGGTCGCGAAGATCGTTGACCAATTCTAGGGGAATTACCTCGTCAGTGATCTTGAGTTGACCGTCCGGTGAGGGGGCGAGGTATCCGGCCGTGCGTCGGCCATTGCGGAGTTGAGGGCCGAGGTTTCCGAAGTGCCAGTAGCGGGTCGGCTCAGCGAAGGCGATATTGATGATCGGGTTGCCCTCGATGACGGTTCCGGAGGCACTGCCTGCGGACTGCTGGGCAGTGGTCATGCGCGATCCCCGGGCAGCGTGAGCACAACCTCGGCCTCGTTGCCGTCTTGGGCCATCACTCGTACAGCAACTTGTCCGTACTTTCCTGGCTCAAACGGTAGGGATTCCCAGCCGTGCAGGTCCTCAAGCAGATCCGCGTCGACCGTGCCACGCAAAGCCGCCTGGAGCTTCTTCCAAGCATCCGTGACTGGGAAGAAAGCTTGGGACACTCGGAAGACGCTCCCGTCGAAATCATCGTCCAGGAACCACGCTTGGATTCCCGTTTTCCCATAAGACACAACTTCGCCGGTCGCCGCATCGTATGTGTCTACACCCTCCACCGACACCCGGTAGCTACTGCCATCCGGTTCGATCTTGATGTCCGGCGCCGAGTAAAGCCGAAACGTCTGGGACGCCTTCGTATTCTTTAGCAGGTCTCCGACGAGCAGATCAGGGTTGGCCAGCAGCAGCGAGACCTGAGTGCCACCGACCCTCCCGGAAGCTAGCTTGTCTTGTGCATCAGCGGAAACCGCGAAGCCGGCAAACACTACGAGATCAAACCCGATTGCCTCACGCAATGCGTCGGACACCTGCGCCATAGTGATCGCACCGAACTTTGGCCCCAGTGCGACTGCGAAACGGCGTTGCTTACCGCCGAGGTCCGCCACACCTTCGGCCTGTAGGGCACCAGCAGCCGGTAGCGCCGTCAAGGACTGTATAGACGCAGGCCCACTTCCTGGCCGCGGGATTCCCTGAGCCTTAAGAGCTGCCAAGAGCACCTCTACGTGATCCGAAGCGTTAGCATCAGCTGAGTCGGGGGCAGAGATGTCCTCGTCCATAGGATTAACAGCATACCGCGACAATGCTTCAACCGTGAATGGACCGGTGACGCGGACCCTGCCTCGGACGATTATCGGCTCATCGTAAAGTGCCACTTCTTCCGCCGGCTCATTGCGGGCGATAGAACGGAGAGTCACCCGCTTAAGGCCCTTGTACTTAAAGCCTCCGTCGACGCCCCTAGACGAATCCGCCAATTCGTACTGATCGAATCTGCTAGTCAGCAAGCGCTCACGAGCGATGGCGAGAGAGACTCTGCTCGTATCAGTCGTGATCCAACGCCGTCCGTACTGTTCAGCGACGAATGCGGTGGTACCCGACCCGCAGGTCGGATCCAAGACAAGGTCTCCAACGTCTGTCGTCATTAGCACGCACCTGGCGACGACGCGAGGATTTGTCTGCACGACATACTGTTTTTCCGCACCAAAGCCCGACTGAATGGTGTCGTCCCAAACGTTGGCCAATGGTCGAGCGTTGAAGTCGTCAAGATACCTAACATAGCTTAGAGTGTTCCCGGAGCCCTGTAGGCGATGAGCCACCTTCAGTCTCTCCATGCCTTGCTGGCCTGTCTTCCAGACTCCTTTGCGAGGAGTGTATTCCACGCCATCTACGACGACAGGGAAGCGAGTCTTGTCTACGCCACTTTGCGACGTAAGGTTATCGATTCGATATGGCCGCGATCCATCCGGCATGGGAGTACTGCCACTCACTTCGCCAGAGGTCATTCGGCGTCGCGAGCCGTCGGCAAGCTCAAGCCATGAGTAATTGAGGTCTTCCCCGACCCCTCGCTTCGGAAGATAAAGCTGCCTGTACTTCATCTGCGTGTGGTCTTTGGCGTACCAGAGCAGATAGTTGCACGTCGCGGGGAGATTCCGCAGTTCTCCCGGAGAACCGGCACCGCTGGTAGTCAGAAAGGTTATCTGGCTAACAAAGTTGCCACTGCCAAATACTTCATCAAGCAAAATTCGCACTCGGTGAATATTCTCCTCGCCGATCTGGACAAAAATCGATCCGGCGTCGTTAATTAGTTCCCGAGCCACGGTGAAGCGATCTCGAAGATAGGTGAGGTAGGAGTGCACCTCAAGTTCCCACGTATCTCGGTATGCTTGGATCATTTCCGGTTCGCGGGTAAGCGACTTGTCGTCCCCATCTTTGACGGCGCGATTACTGATTTGTGCCTGGAAGTTGCTCTGATACTTGATCCCATAGGGTGGGTCCATGTAGACGCACTGCACCTGCCCGCCCAGTCGCTCACGATCCAGCAGGCTAGTCATTAGTAGCAAACTATCGCCCAAGATCATGCGGTTGGACCACTTTAGGTTGTGCTGGTAGAACTCGACAGCCTCAGCAGGATCAAGAGTGCTTACATCGAACAGCGGTTGCTGCAGTCGCTGCCTGCGGATGGTTCCAATGATCTTCTGAGCAGATAGCTCCTCATGCACATGGACAGAGGGACCCGGAACCTCTACTTCCTGGCGTTCCGCCTTGCCTGCCCACATGAGTTGCGGATCAAGATGCGGGTCATAGCTGAGAGTCCGGGTTGGAGTTTCGGCCCGGTCTAGGTGCGCCAGTCCGGCCGGCGGGTTGTTCGTGCGCTTAGCGGCCGTGTGCTCGTAGTCGTCCACGGGGACAGTTTTATCCATGTCCCTGGCCCGCCGTGCCACCATCGATAAACCTCTCCCATCTGCACTTCGCTTAGAAGATCGCGATCAGACCTAACGGACCGTAGCCGCCTTGATATGTGCTAGACGCCTCGCAAGAGTGGGTGGAGTACGGGGGAGCCGTCAAATTTCGTCAGACAGCAACACACAGCTCTACTAACCTCACGGCCGTGGACTGCGGCTCCTGCAGGGTCGTGGCGCGGCGCATGTCTCCGAGGCTAGCCCCAACCACTGACAAAGAGACTCAAGGCGGTCGCCGATCTGGCTATCGCCGGGTCGACCGGTTGCCGGTTCCGGCCACGGTCGGCCGGGGCGGATGGGATGGGGAAGGAGTTCGGACCGCCGGTGGCATGACCGCTTTCGGCAAGTTCGTTCAGCGTCCAGAGACCACTGCGGGTTCGGCGGGTCAGGCGAGCACGGTACTGCACTGCTCGGTTTGTTCTAGTGGACTGGTGGACAAGGCGACGCAACGGCGCGCTGCCAGTGCGGGAATGCCGCTGGATCGGCGATGTCCCCCACAGTGATGACGCCGTGTTTGAGCGCGTGCATACCGAAGCGCTGCTCCAACAGCGGGAGAGTGAAGCGCAGAGAGCCGTCATCGCTGACCACGAGTCCGGTGTCAGTGAGCTACGCCGCGTTCCCGAACGACGCCGCGGTCATGGGCGCGGCCTCGCTGAGGATGCGGCTCGCCGGGGCCGGGGTAGTGCATGAGTGACGGTAGTCACCGGTGAACGTGGTCCCCCGGGCAGGAGCGCCGCTGATGTCCCGGAGCCCGGACGGTGCAGCATCAGGTAGGCGTCCGAGGGTGCGCCCGGTGTTGATCACAAAGCCGTCCGGATGACCGGCGAGCCACTCAAGGTAACCAGGATCGTTATCGATGAAGCGCTCCATGCCGGACATCATCCCGCCAGGTATCACGCCTGTCAGGAGCCCGGCTGTCACGGTGGCCCGGCAGTTTCTGGTTCGCCACCAAATGCCGCCGGACGCGACGGCTGCTGCAGGAAAGAGATCAGAGCTGGACGTCCTCCCGGCGTACCTCGATACGGCGGCCTGACGCCAGTACTTCAGCGGACGCCGACAGCTCCGGGTCCGTGATCTCGGTGCCGAAGGTAGCGCGCACCTCGGTGCGCAGCAGGTCCTTCACCTCTTCCGGGGTCTTGCCGCTCGCGGCCTGGTGAACCCGGTCATACACCCCTTGCAGTTGGTCGGCCCGGACCTGCATCACATCGTTGATGGCCCCCGCGAGGGCATCCCGGTTGAACTCGAAGCCTGCCACGCACCCTCCCAAATTCGAACTGAATTCCAGTCAACCTGCCGAACGTACAGAACCTCCGCCGGAAGCACACGGGCAGGCGGCAGATCATCCGGTCGCGTTCAGCCGACGAGGCCCGGCTGCCAAGAACACGAGCCGGAGCAACCGACGCGATCATGCTAGCATTTTCTGACGACTCTAACGATCTGCTAGAG